>Ga0310786_10000490_pt1 | contig 64656 bp, 56 predicted proteins | sample AusTroGonzalo_MG_FD_203881 | JGI IMG/M metagenome (GOLD analysis project Ga0310786, IMG submission 203881) | Bovine rumen microbial communities from tropical cattle in Woodstock, Queensland, Australia - Gonzalo_03 (v2) (version 2) | ecosystem: Host-associated > Mammals > Digestive system >...
ATGCGATCTGTTGTTTTGACCGCAAAGATACAAAATCAAATCCGTTGACTCGCAAAACTAATCATAAAAGACTGAATATCAATCATTTCAAAGAGCGATTAGTCCACTTTAACGGGACAGTAGTGATGTATGCACTATTACTTCTTGTAGACCATAATTGCATCAATTTTGACAATATTCCCATATTCTATTTGTTTTCTTCTATTTTTTAAAACCGCTAAACATCCCAAATGAACTTTGTCATTTCACCTTTCATAAATAAATATTTCAAATAATCATATACATACCACAGCAAAAAAACGGAAATAACTTTATAAAAGAAGTTTGTATACAACTTCTTTCTGTAATATAGCACTAATGTCAACGGGAAAAACCAAAACATAGCAAAATCTCCTCCTATGCGATTCAATAATTCCAAAGTACGAAAAGCATTAAGTATAATCGTTCCTATAACAAAGAAATTATACATCGCAAAAGCATCTGCCCTTTTTACATATTTGTTAATGACCTTTGAACCCAAAATGTAAAGGGATATTGTTCCAAACATTTCTGCAGCAAGGACATAAGGGTTACGTACATATTTGTCATCTTGTCCCTTTGCAGAGAACCACACATCGCTATCTTCCAAATAGGTGCTCATTCGTTCATCTTCTCCTGCAAATTGGGATAAAATCGGATTTAACCATCCAAAATCAAACCATTCGGAAAAGAAATATGCACTAAAAAGTAATGCAGGAATGGAAATAATTAGAGGTATCGTGCGCTTATAAAAGAGAAAGAAACCAATCATAATCACCAGCATATAGCCACATGCCGAGTGAATACTATAAGCTATTGTAAAATATATTATCACTCTCAGAATTGGCTTCAAGTTCTTTCTAATAGCTCGATACCATTTTTCTGGAATATCTGTTAAACTATCAAGACATAAAAACACAAATGAAAATCCCAAGGCCTGCCTTATTTGATATTCATCAAAAACAATAACGGCAATTAGGAATAGCGGGAACATATACTGTGCATATTGACGATATCTTCTTAAAAAAATCAACGAACATACAATCTCAATAAATGAATAGACGATAAATATTCCATATTTACTGACACCTATAAATTTAAAGCTCTCGTTAATAAAGGAAAAGGCTAATTGACTACCTTCATCATAACCATGTACATATATATCTTGATAATGAAGATAGTCATTTCCTCGCGCATACCTTAAACCAAGTGCCAATGTGAATACTACAACACACAATATGGCATTCCCTCTATAATTTTCGCCATTTGATATCTTCAAACCTGCGGAAATAAAAACAAGGAAAAGTAATAGATTGATGATGATATATATAATATCAATATTTAGCATAATATCTTAATCTTATTATATCGCATGGAACATATATTTATTAAAAACACATACTTTAGATTATATTCCATAACACTCTCTTTTATTATAGAGTCCTTAATATCCATTATACTCTGTTATCTTCTTTTTATCGAATCTCAAAACTAATTATATGGGTAGATCTTTTATCTTCTGAGGGGAGTTGCATATAATCACCATATAAACACATTAAATATGTATGAGGATCAGAAGGACCATAGAAATGGAAATCTTCAAAATTATATAGTCGAGGCTCCTCCATACATGAAACCGGAACTGTTTCCCTCTCCTCCCAATGACCACTATAATTTGAAATATAATCTCCTTTTGTGGAGATAAGTGCCCGATGGATTTTTTTCCAAATACATGCAGGAATAATCTTCATTGGTATTACACGTAATCCTTTTTTATGAAATAATTGTTTGTCTTTATGATACATTCCCCATCGTCCAGTCCTTACAATCCATTTATTTCTAGAGAAATAGCCCCAAATATTAGTTGAATAATCTAGCGGAAAAATGTCAATAAAAAGGTGAAAAGTTATAGATATCCCTTGTTCTCTCACAATCGTTTGTGTATCTATTATCTTACATGATTCACTTAAAGAATATGGATGTTTATCTGGTGTTTCCAAACAATATGGAAAAGACAGGTTCTTTTCACAGGCTAATATAAAACGCTCCATATCTTGACGCATTATGCCAAAATCCATATCATCATCCCATGGAATAAAACCTTTATGTCTTATTGCTCCGAGCATGGTTCCCCCTAACATATAATATGGGATATTATTTGTTTCGCATATTTCATGAATAGTTTTGCCCATTTTTAGTAATCGAGCATGTATTATGTCTAAATCAATACCATTTTCCATTATATTAATCTCTTTAATAGATACTATGATTTCTTATTTATTGCACAATTATTTATAACAATAGCCTCCATTTACTTCAATCAGACTCCCATTTACAAATTGATTATCTATGCAGAATCTAAATGCATCCACGATTTCATCTACAGAAGCAAAACGGTGAATAGCCGTTTTCTTATAGATATTCTGTTTTATTTCCTCTGGCTTCTCTTTCTGCCATGGGGTTTCTACAAATCCAGGGATAACAGCATTAACTGTCGTTCCCGTACCTTCAAACTCTTTCACAAGATTCTTAGCCAAAGCACAAACTGCTGATTTCGTCACTCCATAGCTAAGAACCATGGCGTGAGGATGAATAGCCATTTGCGAACCCGTGAAAATAATTCGTGAACCATAAGGTACGATATTATATAGTTCCCTTATCATGATATAATGTGAGTTTACGGAGACCTCCATTTGGCTGTCCCAGTCCTCATCAGTAGTTTCTGTAAATGATTTACGAATGCTCATGCCAGCATTGCAAATGATGCAGTCCACATGGTCAACCTTACCTTTTATAAAGTCAATAAAACAATGGACATCTTTGCGCGATGTTTGGTCTATTTTGATTGCTTCATAGTTCTCAATCTTCTCTGTAAAATCAGGACCTATGTATGTAGCAAACACATAATAACCTTTCTCCAAAAGCATTTTGGCCACACCCAGTCCTATACCAGATGTGCCACCTGTTACGATTGCATATTTCATATTTCCATGAAGTTTCTTCGTTCACCAAACATTTGCATAATCTCTGCCATAGCAATACTTTCCCTTCTCCTCAGTCGGGCAGAACTGAATCGTTGGTTGAAAATACTAGAGATAAACTCCTGTATCTCATAACGAAGCCCTGCACCGTCCCATTTGTAGAAGTACTTCTTATTCTGGTTTTGATCCTCAAAACGGAACTCATAGTAGTCTGTCAACCACCATGGAGAAGGCACATAAGCATAACCCTTTGTTCCTGATATTACCAAGTTACCCTCAGTCTTCACACCCATTCCCAACTGGAAAGAACAAACACCATGAGGATAACGTATCACGCCACGAGTATAAACATCAATATCGTTCTTCATCTTTGAATAAAAAGTTATGTCGGAATAATCAACACCCATCAATTTGAGGATTGGAAGCAATGGATAAGAACCCATCTCATACATAGAGCCACCAGCCTGTGCAGGGTCAAGTTCACGAGTGAACTTATCACCCCACAGTTTCGATTCTGAAGCACTTACATCCACCACATCACCAATAGTTCCACTCTTAATCATCGTAATAAGATGATTGAATGCTGGACTATGGGCAGTTTTATTTGCTTCCATCAAAACAACACCATTTTCTTCTGCAAGATGATATAGTTCCTTTGCTTGTATTCCATTTAATACTAAGGGAGTTTCACAAAGCACATGTTTTCTTTGAAGAAGCGCTTTTTGGGTCAATTCGTAATGAGAGAGGTGAGGAGTAGCAATGTAAACAGCATCAACTTGTTCTAATAGCTCATCGTATGATTGGTATATCTCTCCTATATTATGTCTTTTCGCAAAATCAGAGGCCTTACTATTGTCTATGTCATAGACACTCTTCACTTTGACATAACTGACAAATTCTGACTCCGGAACAAATCTTTCTGCTATACGTCCTGTACCAACCACACCAACTTTAACGTCTGCTTGCAAATCTTCACGAAGCATCGTAGAAGATATTCCCTCTGTCCGAGGCAAATAAACCACTTCACAGAATTCCTTCAAGTAGTCAAACTTTCCTTCCCAGTCAGAACCAATGGCAAAGACATCAACATCGTACTTTTGTATGTCATCTATCTTCTGCCCGACATAGTCCTCTATAATTATCTGATCGGCAAGCCCTGTTGCCCTAACAGCATCAACCCTTTCTAGAACATTGTTCCTAACATTCAGTTTACCACGTTCACGGTCAAAGCTATCGTTGGTGACACCTACAATGAGGTAGTCCCCTAAAGCCTTAGCTCTTTTCAAGAGATTCGTATGACCTTGATGCAATAAATCGTATGTGCCATATGTGATAACTTTTCTCATATCAATCAGTTAATACTTTATGTAAGGTTGAGAATAACTTCTTAAAAAAACTTTTGAGTACCAATTATATATCTTAGGTATTCTCATTTTTTTTATGAACAAATCTATCTTCCATCGAAAAGTGTATGCGTCTATCTCATCAGCAAAATAGTCTAAATACTTTTCTCTATCTTTTGAAGGACATCTCCAATTAGGCATGAGACGATTAATATATTGAGCAATCTTATTGTCGAACACTTTACTGTAACTGGGAAAATCCGTTGAAAAGCCTTTGAACAGTTGAACACGAGACCGAATACCATTCAACCTTATGTCAGAAACAGCGTTCCATTGCTGTCTTCCCATCCAAGATGCAGAATTATCCACTCTATATACAGACATTATATCATTGAAATAATATACATTTCCTTTCATGGCTGCATAAATCTGCAAAGGATAGTCACCCACATCACATTGGCGGCAATACTCTGGATAGTTATTCATAATGGATTTTCTATATAGAATACTACATGTGGCTATAAAAAGCCCCCCACGACATATTATATCCCGAACATCTATATCTTGACTCTGATGATAGCAATAACTCTCTCCTATAAATCTTTTTTGGAGGTCAGAAAAGAGCCTCGTTCTATTGCATACTAATGTGCATTCAGAATTGGACTCCATGTAATCCACTTGTTTTTGTAATTTCAAAGGATCTGTCCAATAATCATCACCTTCACAAATAGAAATGTATTTACAGTTGTTACGCCATTCTTTTACATATGGGTATTTAGGTTTTCTAATAGAATAATGGTTAGATTTCAAATAGAGCACCGCAAAAAAACAATTTTTGTTAGTTTTATGTTGAACAAAAGTTATAGAAAACTCTTCTGTTTCTTCATTTCTCACAACCGATTTGTCTGATAAATCAAATTGCTCTTGAAGGTATTTTTTGATAACCTCTTGCTCACCATCAGTACTCGCATCATCAATAATAGTACAAACAAATGGGAAATTTGTCTCTTGTATACAGAAACCATTGAATGTATCTTTGATGTATGATGCTTGATTATAGGTCATACAATCAACACATACCATATAATTATATTCCTTATCCATGTTACTTCACTTTTATCCTTTTCAAATAAGGAGATACAACTCCCATTAATTCTCTATACTCTTCCATTTTGCGGGTAAACACGAAAAACACACAGATACCAAGGATTAGTTGCAAAGGTAGAACAACCCAGTTCGAAACAGGTAAGAACTTGAGAAAATAAACAGAGATGGCTATCAGGGCTGCTACGCCGTATGAAGGTACAAAGTCCTTAATCTGCATCCACGAAGTATATCCAATCAATTTACCAGGAAAATAGGAGTTCAAAAAATAACAGATGATGGTGGTCACAATACTTACATAGAGCATGGGCAGAATACCATAAAAAACACAGACCGCCAATGGAGCAATACCGATTAGCTTTTTGACGACTTCCAATCCCAAGAACAAATCACTACGACCTTGAACCTGGAGCATATTCAAATTAATGGCATGCAAAGGATATGTCGAACCTGTTATACAAATCAGTGGCAGATATACTGCGGCATCATGCCATTTAGGTCCAATTAGGCAATATAGTAAAGGTTCACTGATAGCCCCCAAAAAGAACATACTTATAGCAGTGACAAACATTGTCACCTTGATGATGCGACGGTAAGCCGAGACCATACGTTCTTTATCATCCTGAATATCACTCAGTACGGGATAAGTCACACGCTGGATAACATTGGTCAAATTGCTAGAAAACAATTGTGAGAATTGTGTACTTCGAGTGTATTGACCCAATGTAGCTGGCGTATAGAACTTACCGACCACTACTTGATAAAGTTCTTTCCATACCGTATCCAGCAATCCACTCAGCATCATTTTCCAACCAAAGCCGAAAAGGTTGTGGAAACTATCTTTGGAGAACTGAAGTTTGGGTAGCCATTTGTTATAGATGAACAATAATAAGGTCCGCAATGTTTGGGCTGCCAGTTGCTGAATCACCAATGCCCATACTCCGAAATTCATCAGAGCCATCACAATTCCTAGTGCACCACTAACTATGGATGCAATGATTGTAATCTTGGTTTGAGTTTTAAAGTCAATACGCTTAATCAATCGCGTCTGCTGTACAATGGCCAAAGCGCCAATAATCATACCGAGTGATGACACTTGCGTCAGGACAATTAATTCCTTACGTCCAAAGAAATCGGCTATCAATGGGGAGCTGAAGAATATAATGCCATAGAGCAATAGACTCAATACAAGGTTGACGATGAATACAGTGTTGTAGTCATTATCAGTGCAGTCCTTCTTGCGAATCAAAGCAGAATTGAAGCCTGCATTAATAAGGGTATTACATACCATCGTAAAAACGGTGATGATGCCTATTAGTCCATAATCGTCAGGCGTAAGCAATCGTGCCAGCACGATGCTGACAAGAAATGAAACGCCCATCTGGGTCACGTTATCTATGCCACTCCATCCAACGCCCTTAACGGTTTTATCTTTTAAACTTTGTTCAGCCATTTATAAAGTATCTTGTTTTTGTATGATTCGAGTGAATGGATATTCATAATCCTTTGCTCAATATTTCACCATGCCCTGGGCAAATCATCTTGCCCTTCGAAAGTTTCAATATCTTTTTCAAAGACTCCTGTGCCTGTGCTTTGTTCCCTTTTGGTAATTTTGTTACAACCTTTACATCTGGAATATAAGCATCACCTGTAAAAATATGATTCTCAACCATAAATGTCAAACAACTTGGGCAATGCCCCGGTGTCTCATATGCAGTTAAACAAACTCCAGGATACAACTCAATAATATCTTCATCTTTCAAAACCACGATGTCAGTTCCTTCATACACAAAAGAGGCCTCATGGTATTTTGAGAAGTTTTTCCTCTCATCATAAAGAGCTACTTTCCCGTATTCTGCTGTATATACCCTACATTTGGAATAGTTCCTATGTAATTCATTAATCCCGTATGTGTGGTCAAAGTGTGTGTGAGTAAGAAACACGCCTCTCACCTTAACACCTTCTGGCAGTTCCTCTGTCACTTTCTTATAATCACCTATATCAATCAGCCAACAATAGTCATACTCACTGTCGAACACCAAGTAGGTATTCGACGTGAATATGCTATTTACAATTTGCTTTACTTGCAGCATTAGTCCATAAAGTCAAGAATGTCCTGTACGGTCTTGAACTCCCGGATTTGTTCGCCAGTCAACTTCTTGCCACACTCATCATCCATAAGTACAATGAGTGACAACTTTGCCATAGAATCATACTCATCAATGTTGCATAATTCTGTTTCGGGCTTCAAAGAGCCACCATCAAGCTCGAGCATATCCTCGAGCAATGCAATTTTCTCTTCTAGTGTCATATTAATTATATTTTTAAATAATTATCTTAAACACAGGCTCCACCATCAATCAGGATACTGGTTCCTGTTATTGTTTTTGTTACATCACTTAATAAAAAGGCGATGGTATTTGCCACCTCATACGGTGCACTAGGTCCTAAAGGGGCGTTGAAATCAGACGCTCCGACTGCAGCATTCATCTCTTTCGCTTTAAGAGCCAGCGGTGTCAGCACTTCTGCCGCCATAACAGAATTAATGCGTATTTTCCTATCTGCAAGTTCCAATGCCATACAGCGAACAAAAGCATCTACGGCTGCTTTGCTTACGCAGTATTCCGTCTTAGCTTTGTATCCTTTGATGCTACTGATACTAGACATCACTACGATACTCGCACCATCATTAATGTGTTTCTTTTTTGCGCATTGCTTTACCAATTCTACAAAGCTATAGAAATTCACATCCATTACTTTGCTAAATCCATTTTTGGATAGTACATTCAATGGTTTGCGGCTACTTATTCCGGCACAATGTACCAAGCCGTCCAACTTACCATATTTCTCTACTGTTTGAAACACAACTTCTGACACTGCTGTTTCATTTGTCAGATCTACTACTATTGGATGGCATCTATCACCACCAAGACTAGCGGTCTCAGCCAAGCCTTGCGGATTGATATCCATTATTACAACGTTAGCACCTTCTCTAGCCAAAACCAAAGAGGTTTCTCTTCCAATACCAGAACCTGCACCCGTTATAAGATAGGTTTTACATAATAAGTTGAGATCCATTTATTTAATTATTCTTTGCATCAATTTATTCTTACCTACCTGATCCAATGCTTGCAAGAAATCGTGCCCTCCAGGGAAGTTAACCTCAATCAGTTCCAGTCTGTCGGGGAGTATTGCGATATCCTGACCGGCATAGACCACTTTCATATCTTTACGAATAATCTGCTTGGCCATCTCACAAGCTTCTTTAAAGCGAGGAATAACAAAACCGGGCAAAACAACATCTGTTCCTGGATGAAAAATATGTTTATTTCCTTTCTTATCAACACCTGGTGCACATACTATTCCACTTTCTATGTCTATAGGGTAACCAACACCTCCTGATCCCCAGTTATCAACAACGGTATTCCCACACCCACAACGAAGACTCGCACTAGGTATCATTATTTCTCCGTCCTTAGTAACAACCGTATAAATGCGTAGGGTATTTAGAGAACTACTGTTGATTTTATTTAGTTCATCGCAGTTAACACATAATTCTTCTAGTAAGTAGGGATGCTTTTTCTTATCTTCTTTTAACTGCGCGATTTCAGCGATTTCGTCTTTTCTTATGGTTCTTATACCCTTTCCCTGCTCTGAAGATTCTGGTTTTATCAGCACTTTACCATGCTTTGCAATAAAACTATCTATCAATTCTTCTTCAGTAGATTCTTCGACAAACATCCAATCTCTTTTAACATAATCAGAATACTTTTTATACAGGAACGCCTTTCCATTAGGATGACAGAATGTTTTCTTATCGAAATGCTTGACTAGTCGAAAATATCTACGCTTGGTAAAAAAACTATTACGCTCAATTGTACTTTTCTTCCAGAACTCAAATAACAAGTAGTCTCTACTGTCCATCGCCCCATAGCGGATATTGCACCACACCATATCGGCCAATATTCTCATCTCCAATAATTTACCGCCACCTATTTGATCTGCCAGCATTTTTGCTATAGGACGACAGTAACGAAGAAAAACAGGAAAACGCCTAAAAGAATACAATGGATAATTGTATATCTGCTCAGCATGTGTTTGAACTTTTGCCATTTCTTATTAGCCCTTAAGTATCTGAATCAAGTTCCATATCGCCTCTTTTGAATTGAAGTTCTCAGGATCAAGTTCATTAATGCGAATCTGGACTCCAAACACGTCATCTATTTCTGAAATAATTGAGACCACATCAAAAGAATCAAGAATACCGTCATCAATGAGCGCGGTTTCATTCTCAAAATCCACATCAGGGCGTATGCCCTTTAGAAGTTTTAATAATTGTTCCATATTACTGTTATTTATAGTTTAATCATTGAAAGTGTTGATTTATTCATATATGTGAACCCCTTCTTTTGGTAAAGATTCACAGCTGGCATATTTTGTTTCTGTACCCATAGCATATACCGGCTATTGTCATCTGTATGGCCTTGCTCTATATATGCTTCAACCAATCCACGTCCAACGCCCATACCTCTTGCTTGTTCTACCACGGCAACGTGATTGAGCCAGATAACCCCCATTTTGTTTTCTAGTTGCAAAGCGCCAAGACAGTTCCCATTAATATCTTTGGCAATCAAAACGGCATTCTCTTGGAGTAAAAGCTCTGCCATATCGATGGGAATGAAATCGCCACTCCATTTGTCAAAAGACGTATTGAATAAGCTAATTGCCCATTTTACATCTTCAATTCTTGTGGCAATCTCTACGGTTAGACCGGTAATAAGTACAGGCGTAGTTAATGAAGCGTATTTTGCGAAATACTGATCACGCACCAGATTACGCTTAAAGCCACAACTCTCCAGATAGCTTACTTCCTCTGTCGGTTCACCAAGGTTACCTCGAAAAAGAATTTCTGCCACTAACTCTTCCCCTTCAAAAGTCAATTTCTCTTCAAAGTCATTGATGTAATAATACACACGCCAAAAGCCATCCTTCTTTACCAAAAGAAAGGCATTCTTCTCTCCACATAATTCATACAAAACATCATGGATAATCAAGTCTGCCGCTTCCCGCTGGATATAGTCATTGGATTTACATCCTTTGACTCCATAAAGCTCAACCAATTCCTGATATCGCTCAAAAGTATTAATCTTTGTTGGCTTCATACATCTTCTTGAGTTCAATACGGTCAATCTTACCATTCATATTATACGGCATAGCCACCAAATGATAGATAACCTCCGGGAACATGTAAACAGGAATCTTTTCCTTAACGAGGTTGATAATATCCAGTTCTTGTCCATCAGACGTGGTGTAATATAGTACAATCTTATCGTTAGCCTGATCAAAAATACAAGCTGCATTCGTAACTGTATGGATTGAATTTACAGCCACTTCTATCTCTCCCATTTCAATACGGTTACCCTTGTGCTTGATCTGGAAGTCCTTTCGAGAAACGAATTCGATTTCACCTCTTTCATTATACTTTACAATGTCACCAGTGCGGTAAATCTTGTCTTCATAAAGGTCATGAAGAGGATTCTGAACAAACACTTCTGAGGTCTTAGCTTTATTGTTGTAATAACCCAGCGCAACGCCGGAACCTCTTACACATAGTTCACCCGGTTCCCCGACCTCTACTAGTTTGTTGTCATCATTGAAAACAAGTATTTGTTTATTACGACAATTGCGACCAATGGGAATAAACTCATCATCGCCAAACTCGCGGTCAACTTCATAATATGTACAATCTACCGTGATTTCTGTAGGGCCGTAAAGATTTATGAAATGTGCATTGGGCAGTTTGTCCATCCAAACCTTTAATTGCTTAGCTGGCATAGCCTCACCAGCAAAGGTCACACGTTTGATATACTTGGGAACATTCACATTAAGGATATCGCTATTACCTACCAACACGATGGCGGAAGTTGCCCACAAGATGGTTGTGATATGGCGGTCATTCAAGAACGGGATAAGAAGCTTTGTAAAAGTAAAGTACTTCTTTCCTATCACATTGAGGGTGGCACCTGCTTTGAGGCAAATGCAGATATCCTTTACAGATCCGTCAAAGTAGAAGGGAGTCTGATTGCCTAATGCATCTGTTTCATCAAAATCAAAGGTGTTCACCAGCCATTCTGCCAAGTCAATCATACCTCGCTGACTAATAACTACGCCTTTAGGTACTCCTGTAGAACCGCTTGTAAAGATGCTATAAACCGGATCAAGATCTATAACCTGCTTACGGATAGCAGCCAACTTCTCTGTATCTTTCTCCTGTTGAATAACCTCTGCATAGTTAAAGCGCACACCAGAGAATTCTATCTGATCAAGTATCTTTTCATCAGCAGCGGTTATAGTAATAGCAGCAATAGGACTCAGTACATCGCTAATCAGCTTCACGCGTTCGTAAGGCATCTTGCAGTCAATAGGCACATAAAAGTTGCCACTTTCTACAACACCCATAAACCCAACAAGACACTCTATTTTGCGGTCAACAAACACAAGCACCGGTTTGCGAATTGCACCATCCGTTGCATTAATGAATGACGTTCCAATACGTTCAGCATAGTCTTTCCACTGAGCAAACGTCAAAACATTCTTATCATCCGCAATAGCCGCTCTTTCCGGCCATGCTGCAGCGGAGTGCTCCAGATATTCTAGTATATTCGTTACCATTATTTCTTTTCGTAAAGCTGGTTGGGGTCTGTAATCAAGCCGTCCTCATAGATGGCATCGTCTTCAAAAATGGGCAAGATATCCTCTGTGTTGATTTCAAAAGAGGTGGCACCAAGTGAAATACCTATACCAAATCCACAGGCCATCACCTTTATTTTCTTTTTTTCTTTATCATTTCCGTAGCGATCGCACAAGGACACGATGGCTGATGCGCCTGAAGTATTACCATAACGGTCAAGCGTAATGGGCATACGCTCAAAGTCCATCTTGGTCTTCTTGGCTATCTGCTTGAGGATATACAGGTTTGCCTGATGGAATGCGAAGCAATCATAATCTTCTGGAGTAGTTCCAGTCTGCGCCCAGAAATCCTTAATCAGACGAGGGACATCAAATATCGTGAAGGTAAATACAGAAGTTCCCTGAATGAAAGAGTTCATCAACGTGCGGGGATTACCATCTTCACACATCACGACCTCTTCGCTGGCATGAAGATTACGATAACCGCCTCCGGGAACAATCATATAGCGATAACCACTACCATCACTTCTTACCAGGGCATTAATCTCGTCTTTAAAGTCATCTGTCTTTTCAAGCAACATCACGGCTCCAGCTTCGCCAAATAGCATCGCGGAGCTGCGGTCTTCGGGAAAAACGGACTTACCTGCCGTGTCACCCACAAAGAGTAAGGCTTTCTTCATGTCTCCAGTGTTCATGATGGACGCTACAGTCTGCATTCCCACCACCAGGGATGAGCACCCAAGGCTGATGTCGTAGCATACTGCCTTTTTAGGAATACCTAAGCGGTACTGTAGAACGAAAGCCGTTGCCGGACGGCGGTAGTCAGGACTGTGGCTGGAAAAAATGACTGCTCCTATTTCTTCGGGCTTAATTCCCTTGTGAGCAAGCAGTTCACTGGCAGCTCTGAAGCCCAAGTCGCTACACGTTTGATGATCCAGTGTACGGTGAGAACCACGTACGCCTGTCATCTCCATAAACTTTTCTACCTCTTCTTCACCGAACAGAGGCTTGTATGCCTCTGTTTTAACCTCGTTCTTGGGCACAGCGCATGCAACTCCTGCAACCCTAATATTATTAAACTTGAAAAATGCCATATATTAAAATTCCATTTTTTTCGCAGGATTACCAAACACCCTTACGCCAGATTTAACATTATTAATTACTACACTACCTATACCCACGTAAGCCTTGTCTCCGATTTTTTTATGAGGTGCTACGAGAGCATGACATCCTAAATATGCTTCTTCCCCAACTTCCACATAACCATTTAATGCAACACCTCCACTAAGAACTGAATATTTTCCAACTTTAGCATCGTGTCCAATCCAAGAGCTCAGAATAGCTGAATAATCACCAATTGATGTATCAACAGAAATATTACTGCCTCTTGTGATGATACAGCCTTCTCCGATATGAGCATTCCGTCGTATTGTTGCAGCAGGGCTTATTAAAGTAATGAACTTCCCTCCTTTTTCAAGAATTTTTTCGGTGTACACCTTTCTCCACTCAGGTGCACCCATTCCACAAGTGAAGACATCATCTGGCTGAACCTCATAATCCTCTACAGATGATATGATAGGAGGGTATTCGCCAAGGCCTTCCAACGCATCTCTTTTGTCATCAAGGAACCCCTTAATGTCAAAATCAGCTCCTGTCTCTATACAGTCCATGGCCAAGTCGTACAACTCACGACCAAATCCACGAGCACCAATGATCAATAAATGCTTCATTCTTATCTTACAACCAATTCAAGTATTCTTTCTATATCATTTTCGCTCAATGCATGGTGCATGGGCAGGCATATTACTTCGTTTGCGAGCCGTGTTGCAACAGGCAAATTCTCGGGTGCAGCACTAGGTAAGCCACGATAAGTGCTAAACGTACTAATCAGCGGATAGAAATAGCGACGACCCAAAACTCCCTGTTCACGCATCTTGAAGTAAAGCTGATCACGAGTCATTCCATACTCCTCGGCATTAATGAAGATAGGGAAATAACTATAATTATGACGCACGCCAGGCGTGTCATCAAAGCAACGGATACCAGGTACGTTTCTTAATGCCTCACGGTACTTCACCGCTACTTGATGGCGCTTTTCAATTGCATCATCTACTTGCTTCAAATTTAGCAAACCATAAGCACTACGCACTTCATCAACCTTGCTGTTGATACCTGGAGCTACAACTTCTGTTTCTCCCGCAAAGCCAAAGTTCTTCAGATAATCAATACGCTTTTTCGTCTGTTCGTCATGCATCACCAAAGCACCACCCTCCAATGTATTATACACTTTGGTAGCGTGGAAACTCAGTGTAGCCATATCGCCTGCGTTCAGGACGCTTTCACCATTCACTTCCACACCAAATGCATGGGCAGCATCGTAAATCACCTTCAGACCATACTTATCAGCAATAGCCTGAATTGCTTCCATGTTCACGGGCTTGCCATAACAATGAACTGGCATAATGGCCGTGGTCTTCGGAGTAATCGCAGCTTCAATCTTTTCAGGATCAATGCCACAAGTTTCTTCTTCAATATCCACGAATACAGGACGGCAGCCATTCCACCAGATGCTATGTGTTGTAGCCACAAAGCTATAAGGTGTTGTGATCACCTCACCGGATATTCGAAGTGCTTGCAAAGCAGTAAGCAAAGGTAATGTACCATTAGTGAACAGGCTGATGTATGGCACTTTCAGATACTCAGCTAATGCTTTTTCCAACTGCTGATGGAATGAACCATTGTTGGTAATCCATTTGCTATCCCATATTTCCTTGAGCATTTCATGGAAATCCTCCAAATTGGGAAGCAATGGGGATGTAACTGTAATTGTTTTATTATCCATATATTTGATTTATTATGTACTATAAAGAAGAGTCTCAGACTTGCACTTCAAAGGAATAGTTAGAACAAAGTGTAGTTTCCTCGACTCTATTGGTAATTACGAGTTGAAAGTTGAAAGAGGGAAGAGGGCTAAAGTCTAAAGGCGAAGGATGAAAGGCTAAAGACAAAGGGCTAAGGGCGAAAGGATAAGACCATTTGTCGTTTGTCTTTATTTCTTGCCTAAGTATTCTATCAGCTTATATAATTGTTGTGATATTTGTATTGTTTGGCTCTTCAAATCGTCAAATTGCTCTTGGGTACAGAAATCTCGATCTATACAAAGATAAAGCATGCTTCTTACCTCAGAGCAACTACCTTTGGAGATATTTAGGAAATTGACGTATTTCGCATCCGAACCGGATTCATACCCCTCGGCAATGTTGTTCATAATGCTGACTGCTGCTCGCTGTATCTGGTCCTTAAAACCCCAATCTTTGTTATGCTCCATTAAATCATATATAGAGTTAACCAGATTCCGGGCATTTTGCCACACTCGTAGTGATTCGAAGTTTCTTTCGGACATGTGGATATGGGCTAAAGGCTGAATGAGGGAAGAAGTTGTCTGCAGGAAGTTGAAAATCACCTGTTATAATTTAGTACCTGCTCATCGATTATCTCTTTGAACTCATCTAGCATCTTTGGAGTATGTATTAAACGGAGGATTTCAGAAGAGGACAAGAATATTATTTTACTATTGAATTTGCATTCTTTTAATGCTTCCCTTAATACTGTATTCTTAACAATTCCCGTTGTGAACATGACACCTAAATCAGAATTACCAGACGAGCTCTGTACCTTGTTATTGAATACAATAAAGTCATTCTTATCAATACCACTTTCTGGTTTATTTTTGCATTCAACATATATGTAGCGTTTGAATTTGCTAAAGAAGACATCATTTATGTCATTACGAATAATTAAATCCAATTCATTAGATGCCGCATCACGCTTTCTAGTCTCTATATGAACAAAGCCCATCTGACGGAAAAGATTTACAACAAAATCCTCAAACATCTTGCCCTTCTTGAAAGCATCTCCTTCATTCTTTGCCTCAGCAAATGAATCTTCTAACACTTGGACGGTTATTGGGTTCATGCCTTTGTTGTAATAGGTCTCTATTATTTCCTTCAACTTGGGTATCCATTTATCAAAGGTATCTTTGTCAGTAATACTTAAAAGTTTACCATCAGACATATAGTCAGATAGTTTCTGCATATATTCTTCTGTATAAGCAGAGACTGCAATAACTTTCGAATAAGGATTCACATCGGATATCAAATTGATTATGTCAAAACCATCAAATTTGTATCCATCCATCCTAAGGTCGACAAAGGCAATAGAATAAAACGTACTGACTACTGCCTTTTGGATCTCATCCTCTTTCCATACATAGTTAAATACATACTCTGGCAATTCCTTTTGAAGAGCTTCTGCTAAGTTTTTTGCTTGAATTTCTTCATCGTCAATGACAAGAATGGTTTTATTCATATTGATGACTTTTGCGGATTAAACTCTATTATAAAACACTTCGTATATTCAGGTATATCAGAATCTACGATATTTATTGTTCCATTCATTTCCTCTATCACACTTCTTGCATGAAACAAACCGATGCCAGAACCTCCCGTGGTTGAATAGCCGTATTTAAAAATTATCTCTCTCCTTTCTTGTTCAACAGATATACCGTTATCATACAAGCACAAACGGCAACAACCGGCTTCTATCGTTCCTCTTAACAGCACTTTCTTTTTTACTTGGTCTGTAAATGCATTATATGCATTAATAACTAAGTTATGCAATACTTGTACAAGCGACTGAAATGGATAATGTATCGGCAATTCTGATTGACGATCATAATCGAATACAGCCTCTATACTCCGCTTTTGGAGTTCACTACGGGACAGCATTTCTACTGCATTCAACACTTCTGGTAGTGTAGTCGTTGTATTCCGTGAAGAAGGGATGAGTCTGCTAAAGTTATCTAAGGAACCTCTCAGTAAACCAAGAGCCGTATCTAATTCTTCTTGTATGTCACTAGGTATAAGATTACTCTTTTTAGCATTATAAAGAGTACCATCTATTCCTTGGATAGCATTCTTCATATCATGTCGCACAAAATTTGATAATTGTTCAACATGCATATCATTTGCCTTATTGACAGCATGCAATAGATTCCGATGATGTTCCAGTTCTTCCTGCAATTTATCAATTCTTTTGCTAAGTACAATAAGATTAACCCTTTGACTCGGAAAATATGTAGTATTTTTCTTATTATGTGCCATTATACCAAATGTGCGGTACGCCCGTATACTAGATTATCGTTCTTTTGGTTTTCCACTAAACCCATTATTCCCATCGTCAAGAGGGAGAGTATACCAACTCCAGCAAAGAAGGCATGTTGGTACATCTTATCCCTGTCCTTAGGGCTCCTCTCCTGCACATACTTCACCCGATACTGCGTCATCTGCGCAATATTCAAGAATGTCGATACACTGTCCTTTATAAGATGTATTGTATCATTATTCATTTTTCTAATATTGAATCTTCACAAATTACCCAAAATATGTCCGAGATCCATCAGAAGTATATAAAACCTCCCCCCTTCAGCATAACCGAAGCAACGTGACTTACCACTGATTCTGAACTCTTTAATCCCTTTATCCCACTCTTCTGAAGAGAAGAAACGACTATTATGTCTGGTTTTGTTATATGGTCATCTGGATCAGGGGACGGTTTTTTGATCCGTTTTTAATCCCTTAGTTTGATCGGCTTCTTTTATTATTCTTCTTTTAAAAAGGCTGGTCGCCCTTTTGCGGTATCCCTTGCGTGTAGGAGCGGATGTCGTATATTTCTAAATTAAAACATTTAATATGCAGAATCTTTAATCGTTAGATTTCCCCAAATGTCATCTGTATCCATTATCCTCACAAATTCATTATCTTTCTTCACCACAGTATAGTCCTCCTTCTTATCATCTATCACTCCATTATTATCATAGAAAGGCTCTAAGTCGACTCATGAATCAGCTTAGAGGGAGGCTAAAAGCTTATTGATATCTATTAACTACTCTTCAGAGAAGTCATGAATTCATACCAGCGTCCAAATGTGGATAGATGACCAGTATCAGTATATCGTGCTATCAATTTACTGTACTATAATAAGCATTTCTGCCAATTATCATAACTGAGTGATGCATAAACCTTAATAGGTCACATATCTGCCATACCACTTGGCAATGTATTGCTGTTAAGGGATAGAATTCATTGAAAAGTCAAATATATAGCTTTCTCGCTTCTTCCTCACTCTGCGTAAGGTTCAGCAGGATATCATGCTTGGTAAGGTTAGTCTTACCATTACACAGGTCCTTTCGTATCTCCAGCACGAAGTCCAAAAATGCAGCAAACTGTGCTTTATCATTGGAGATTGTTGTAGAAAGCAGCCATGTGTTGAATGCCTTGAATACCTTATCAGAACCATACATAAAGATGTCGCGCTTGATATCAATCATCTTACCCATCATTTCATCGTTTTTCGTTGTACGATGGGCTTTGGCATCTTTCAGGACAGAATAGAACATCTTCACGGCATCGGCATAAGCATTGTATTTCTTCTCTGACAACTGTTCCCTCATCGTCCGCAATTTCTCCGTCTGCCATGCAATAATAATACCCGCTACAGTAACTACCGCAGATATGAGTATAGACAGTATCGCTATTATATTCTCGTGAGACATAAAGACTCTTTATAAAGTTATCTCAACTCCTTTTTCGGTATCTTTGCAATAATAATCATGAAAGAGCCAACAATATACATAAAAATACGCATATTAAAGAAAATCGATTCTTGATGAATTATTGTTGCCAAATTCCCCTGTACTTCTTCCCAATATTTAACGGATGTATTGAGATTATCATAGTCGACAACAATCATAGTGTTCCCGTTATATCTCTCACTATGAAGAGCTTCATCGTAAATACCATTCCATATTGCGATTAACTTTTCATTTGTTTCAAGCATATATCCTTCAGCTTTCATTTGGCTATTATGTTCTTCCATACATTGCCATCCGAAAGAAATCAAAAGTAATGCCAGCCCCAATGGCTCCAACCAACGAAATAGAAATTTATACTTTTTCATGAATACATCCATTTTTAAACAAATCACCTTTTCATTATGAAATCGAATATGCCAGAAAACAGGTTCTACCAATTATCTTTCCTCTATAGTATTCCCTTACTCACGATTATTCAACCCTGCAATGCCTATCGCTAACAATCCGAGAATTTCCAATCCAGCAAGGCAGGTGTGATAGATCATCTTATTTCGATTTTGAGACAATTTAATCAAATAATTATAGCACCTTTTTTCTATCGAATGAAAGAGGTATTCCATTGTTTGCTTTAGCAAAAGAAACTTGATAATTCATCTGGGATGAGGTGCGACGGGGATAACCGTGCCGAAAACAAATATATGCCTTCACTGCCCTCAAGGATCTAAAGTCAACTCCTTGTGACTTGTGATAACTGTCGAAAATGCCTATAGTCGCAGTTAATTGCTCAATAGCTCTTCGATAATTCTTCTCGATGGTTGATATAATATTACTACTGGCTTTTGTCTTAAACTCAATAAAACAAAGTGAGGAATTATTTGCTATAGCACAATCGCACTTTTGGGTTGCAGGACCCACATTCTTCTTTATGATTCCATTATCTATTTGCAACAATGAGAAAGGATTCTTTGTGGGGTTCTCTACAGTAAAGAATTCTTTTGCAGCATTTTCTTCCGCACCAAAGGCAGCTGTAACAAAACCACTAATCCTTTTTATTTTTGAATCAACAATATGTTCGTCTAATGTTGATTCTTGGATATATTGATCAACATTACTGCAGTAGACTGCAAAAACCTTATCCAATTGCAAATTAGCGAGATAAGCAGGTATCATTAGCTACGAAGTTTTTGGACATACAATTGATAGAGGCTATCGAACACTTCAGCATTATAGTCGGAAGCTGTATCGAGTTCGTTTTCCTTAATGAGTCCAGTCTCACCATCAATGATAGAACAACAAGTGCCGTCGGAGACAGAATAAGCCGTGAACTCTCCCTTCTTAATTAAGGTATTAAATCCTGTCAACTCCTTAAGTTGTTCCATATCAACACCGAGTTCCTGCATCTTACCCATAAAAAGTAGAATATTAGCTGCGGCTAATAAATATGGACTATGTGTTGTAATGAAAACAGACGATGGGTAGTCTGAATTGCAGAGATCAATAATATCATTAAATAAATCAACTTGAGTACGAGGAAAGAGATTTTGCTCAGGTTCCTCTAAAATAAATGAAATACTCTTAGGAGTAGAGAGACGCGTGTAAAGTCCTTTCATTTCTGCAAGATGCCCAATCGCCTTAGGGTCATCCACATCTGCTTTTGATTTAATCAATTCATTATATACATTCCTGTAGTCTTTATTTTGAACTTCTTCGGGATAATACTTGGTGGTTATCTCCCGCGTAATCTCCCATGCAAGTTGTACATTCTTCTGCTGTTGTTCAAAAGAAACACCTTTGCCATAATTGGCAAAATAGTCGGTCACCAAATAATGCATAAGGACATGCATGGGCACCAAAGACTGCATACCACTAGACGCATCATAAAGTGGGATATCGTAAGTAACGCCATTTTCATGAGTGAGCATATCCTTACGCTCCTTTGCTTCTGCATTGAAATAATACTTAATCCCTAAATTAAGAATTGTTGCCTTATGTTTTGAATCGTAATTGCGGTTGGTTTCCAGCCAGTCAAACAAGAAACTGCGGAAATTGGTTGGATCCAAATCGCGTTTCTCTATATCCTTCATCGTTACCACATTACGGTCAGAAGGGACATAAGTAATCTTCAGTCTCTCATAAGAGAGATTATCTTCAAAAGACATGGAGAAATCACCTTTGTTATATACTATCTTAACGAAAGGTGAATAATATTCAATCATTGACCTGTCTGGATGGATATAGTTTTGCATGCGATGGAAATCCTCCACTACACTCTTGAAGTCGTTGCCATCCTTGATGACATCAGTAGAAAGCGTGGTGCAAGCTTCCTTCTCTAACCACATACAGGTACTAAGAATCTTTGCAATAGTGCTTTTACCATTGCTCTGAGGACCAATAAGTATACAAAATCGCTTAAACTCTATGGTTGCAGTCTGAGTAATCGGTCCAACATTTGTGATTATTAGTTTCCTCATATTCTGCTTCTTCTATTTTCATTTTTTTCTTGAGCTTGTCAAAAATTTCGACGTTAGGCTGCGTAATACTTCAACACTTCTTTACAATTTCATCTTCAACATCCTTCATGCTTAGAAGCATCAAGTCAGGTTTTTTCTTTACCAAATCGCTCATGTTTTATCTTAGTTTTTCAAATGTGAGATGTGAGGATTTTTGTAAGTTGAAAGTTGAAAGTTGAAAGTTGAAAGTTATTTCTCTCTCTCAATTAACGTCAAAAATACCGTGAGTTAACTCGATTTGTCGTTTGAGTTAACTCGATGGATGATTTGAGTTAACTCAGCGATTTTTTCCATGAAACTGGTGATGTGAATTATATCTCGCGGAGAGCGCGGAAAGCGCGGAGATTTTCGAACACAGATTGCGCGGATTGGACGGATGATCTTTTTTTCTTTTACATACAGTTGCATTCATCAAAATACAAATCCGTTGAATCTGTTTGATCCGTGGTCAATAATTTCTGCGGTTTCTGCGAGAGATTCCTTATCTGTGTGACAATCTGATGAAGTGTCGTTTCATTTCATCGAAGAGATGGTCAATGAAGTTGCTGTCTGCATTGAGCTTTTGACAGAGGTAGTGGAGAATGGCGATATAATATAGAATGTGAACCGCTTCTCCATTTAATACTTTTTCAATACGGGATGACTGATGTGAATGGCATCCATTATCTCCTTAACGGTGCTTCCACTGAGAACACGATAGGTGTTGATGTCACCTGCCAGGTCCCGCAGGAGCTGCTCGTAAAGGGACTTGTGGAATCTCGATGAAAAAGTGAACTTCATGACTGATGTGACTGTTTATTTTAGTTAAATCTGTTAAATCTTTCTGTTTTTATTCCACGGTATAGCGTGAAACTCGTGGAATGGGAATGTATGTACCTTTGCAGCGTCAATCGAGTTGACAGTTGATAGTTGACAGTTGACAGTTATTGTTTAATGTTCGTCGGGCTGCGGTGATGCCGTGGTAAATACCAAGTCCCCTACCGGCAAGGGGCAAATGTATGGCACTGAACGTGCAATTTATTAAGTATCAGAACCAGTTGATCGATGAGGAAATTGTGGTTCCTCGTTTGGTGAATCAACAGTCGTTGGATTTCAACGCACTCTGCGAGTATCTGGCTGATGGTTCGACCGTGACGGCTGCTGACGTGGCAGCGGTGATGAAGCAGATCGAGTCGCGACTGCCACTGGTGCTTGGTCTCAATGCCAAGGTGGTGTGCTCCCCTGAGGGTCTGACCTTCCGTCCGAAGGTGAGCGGATCCATCACCCAGAGCCAGTTGAAGGCAAAGTTGCAAGCGAAGCTCGAGGCTGATCCTACGGCGGACATCGATGTGAACCGTGCACTGAGCACTTCCGACCTCGCGGTGAGCGACCTGACTGCCGAAATCGCTATCGAATTACCCAAGGTGTGGAACGAGCGTTTCCGTAGTAAGGCGTTGTTCAAGCGCGTGAATAAATCTGTCGCAGAAAACGCGGAAAGCGCAGATCCAACGAATGAGACACCTACTGGTGGAGATAACACCGGTGGCAACACGGGTGGGAATGACAACGGCGGCGGCGGTACATTAGTTGATGATCCTGATGGCGATTAAGTTAATTGAAAGTTGAAAGTTGAAAATTAATAAAACTATTTTGTTATGAAAACAAACAAGAAAGAACTTACGAAGTTCGTTATTCAAGTGATTGTTAGTATGCTGTCTGCTGTGCTTACAGCGCTGGGCGCAACAAGTTGCGTGAACGCACTCTAGTTTTATGCTCTCGCAGAAATCGCGGATATCGCGGAAAGATTAGAAACACTTGTATGTTGATAACCCATTTTCTCTGATGGGAAGCGTTTTAATTTGTCAGAAGAATCTTGAAAACGAGCTTTCAGAGTTCTTCGGGTCAAATGAAAACCTTTATTCAAACATATTCCATCAGGTTAGAATGTTCTGCGCTGTCTGCGGTATCTGCGAGAGATTAAAGACCATTGGCAATGCGATGAATGGCACCGTTCAGGATATCATCAACGTAGAAGTTTACCAAGATGCCTAAACGTTTGTTCATGAGCTTGCAATAAGTAAGAGTCTGTTTGAAATGAACATCAAGTAGTTCTTTCACGCTCTTCAACTCTATGATGACTTGATTCTCGACTAACATATCCAATCGAAGTTCTGTCTGCAACGTGTTCCCTTTATATATGATAGGTACTTGAACTTGACGTTCAACCTTCAGCCCACGCTGCTCTAGTTCAAAAGTCAACGTCTCCTCGTAGACAGATTCTAAAAGCCCCGGTCCGAGGTTCTTATAAACCTCATATATCGCCCCACGTATTTGGTATGTTATCTCGTTTATCGTCATGAATTGTCTATATTATCTTCATCGTCTCGCAGAAATCGCGGATATCGCGGAAAGATTTGAAACACTTGCATGTTGATAACCCATTTTCTCTGATGGGAAGCGTTTTAATTTGTCAGAAGAATCTTGAAAACAAGCTTTCAGAGTTCTTCGGGTCAAATGAAAACCTTTATTCACTCTGACAAGGTGAATAAGTTGTTTGAAAATGTTAGAATCACCTTGAAAGTTCACTTTCAGAGTTATTCAAACATATTCAAACATATTCCATCAGGTTAGAATGTTCTGCGCTGTCTGCGGTATCTGCGAGAGATTCGTGACTTATTATTGAATTTTATATCCGAGTGAAATATGAGAAGTATCAATTTTATCGTTATCCATTGTTCCGCTGTCCGTCCTGGGCAGCAAAGTTCTGCTGCAGACATTGACCGTTGGCACAGGTCACGTGGATGGAAGAGAATAGGGTATCATTATGTGGTGCGTCGGAATGGCATCGTGGAGACTGGCAGACCAATTGAACAGGTCGGTGCTCATGTCAAGTGGCATAACAAGTATTCCATTGGTATCTGCTATGAGGGTGGTCTCGATGCTGCTGGTCGGCCTGCTGACACAAGGACACTGGAGCAGAGGATGGCGCTGCGGGAGTTGGTGGAGCAGTTACATGCTTCTTTCCCTAAGGCGCTGATTGTGGGTCATCATGACTTGGATCCCATGAAGGCTTGTCCTTGCTTTGATGCGGTGGGAGAGTTTGGTGAGTTGAAAGTTGAAAGTTGAAAGTTGAAAATTGAAAGTTGACAGTTGACAGGTGAGAGGTGAGAGTTGACAGTTGACAATTGACAGTTGACAGGTGACAGTTGACAGTTGAGGGGTGAGCGGCAAATATTGTATTGTTTTGTTTTTTATTTAGGCATATCGCCGGACCAGCCGTGCCCAAGGTCCCAATGCTCGTCATATACGAATTCAAAGTACGGCAGGGAAAATTCATCTTCAAGCAACGTAGTCAACTCATCTTGTATCGGCTCAGCCCACTTCCCCACAAGTACGATGAATTTGTCGATAGTCCATGCCACACGCCCACGAGGCACTTGCGTGTAGTCGCCCTTGAACTTGGTCTCCAGATGTTTCGCCTGAGCACGGAAGTACTCTTTTGCCCAAACCTGACGGTGCAGATGCGGATAATTGATGAATGGCTTACCCTTTTCGGCAGCCTCCTCAACCATCTGCGGGGTTAGTTCTTTCTTCCGCACCCCAAACAGACAATGATCCTCAAGGTCGTACCAGAAAATCCCCACACATGGCATCTGCTCGTCGAAGGACTTCATCTCCGCCATTTGTGCATTATGTTCTGTCTCTGATAACTGTGTCATAAGCTTATTATTTATAAGCCATCAACTTCCTGGAAGGCTTGGATCAACCTTGTGTTGTCCTCGTGGCTGCGTACTGCTATGCGCATGTACTGCTTACCGTCGAAACCTTGTTTGTCGGAACAGTCACGCAGAAGGATGTTGTACTGTTTGAGCATGGTGAGGACTAACTGGCGTGCATTCTTCGGGGGCAAGATTTCGCAGAGGAAATAGTTTGCCTGGGAAGGCATCACACGGAGGAAACTTATTTGTTTGAGCTTCTGCTCGAAGTCCTCACGTTCGGCAATGAACTTCTCACAAGCACGGGTGTAATCCTTTTCGTATTTGTTGAAAATCTGCATGAAGTACTCGGCAAAGGAATTGATATTCCAAATGCTCACCTCTTTCTTCATCTGAGCAATCAGCTCCATGTCTGCTGAGCAGAGGATACCCAAACGGATACCTGGGACACCATAGCTCTTGGAGATGCTCTTCATCACCACCAGCTGGGGATAGGCTTCCAGAATGTTGTCGTGCAGCAATGTGTTGTTCTTGAAACCGATGCTGAAATCCACAAAACTTTCATCGACAATCAATCGGATTCCTTGCGTCTGACACCATGCAGCCAAAGATATGACATCATCAACAGGTATATAGTTGCCTGAAGGATTATCAGGATTGATGAGCAGGATATTGTCTGCATGATGCGCTCCGAAGAATTGCATCAAGTCCTTGGCGGTGTAACGATAGTCGCTGTTCTGGGGAATGTAGGTGACCAACTCTTCCTTATTGCGACGATTGGGATATTCCTCAAATGTAGGGCGAATGATACCCAAGGTCCCCGGGAGCTTTTCCATCAACACCTTGATCAGTTCCGCAGCACCATTCCCTGGGATAATATACTCTTCCTTCACGCCCCAACATTTGCTGGCTATCAGTGAATTGACCTTCATTCCCGAAGGATATTCAGCTATCAAGGTGCGGAAGTATGCTTCCATCTCGTCAATAATACGAGATTCATTGAAATAGGGGTTCACCAAATAACAATAATCCAACATCTTGGGGAATCGCCAGAACCCGCCATAACGACCATAATACTTACGTAACACATCCTTCTCATCAGCAAACAGGGCCTCTGCGATATCGAGGTCCTGTTTGTCATCTATCTCATACCACTTCTCATTGGTGATGGGCAGTGCCTTCAAATCGTGGCTATTCAGGAAAGAGATGATGCGCAGTACATTCTCGTAATACTCATTATTGCCTACGGCTTTGGTGTAAGCATCGAGGAAGGGTACATATTTTGTCTGTGCAAATTCCTTGCTGAATTTGTAGATATTGACTGTTTTGTAATAGGAATCCGTTTCAGCATAATCAAAGGCTGCCTTTGGTACAAAGTTCACGATGTTGTTGTCCTTGTCAATTCGTACCATCGTGCCATCCATCCAACTTTCATATTTCGCAACAAGAGCAAGGTTCGGGTGTGGATTGTCAATCAACAGCTTGAACATCTCATCATCAAAAATCAGGTCACTCTCGATCAGCAAGGTGTCATCTTCCTGAAGTTTGTCCTTGGCCAATGCCAACGAATAGATATTATTGGTCTTATCGTAGATGGGATTGTTGACATATTCAATCTTCAGTCCATTACGTTCGTGACCAAGATAGTCCATCAATTTCTTTCCCTCATATCCAACTACAATGACTACTCTATTAAGTGACAATTCAGAAAGCTGTCGCATCACACGGTCTATCAATGGTATCCCATTCACAGGTACCATGCATTTGGTATTGTTCTTGGTATATTCGCCAAGACGTTTACCCATTCCTGCAGCTAAAATGATAGCTTGCATATTATTGTTTTTTTGATGAAATTCTAACTTAACTTTCGGAAGTCTCGCATTTATTCATTTGAACACGGATTGCTCGGATTCAAAGGATTTGTATTTTGATGGAGGCAACTAAAAAGAAAACCATAAAAACACTTTTGTTCAGGTTTAGACTATGTCTCTGATGCTGTGCCTGCATCCTTTTCCTTGTGAGCCAGCTCACAGATAAAAATATTCATCCACATCATCTCATCCTTACAGGATTCCAACCTTCTCAAAAGAAAAAACCCGCTTCGTTAGAAAACCCCATCCGGCATGTAGGAAATATGCGAGTGAACCTTAATATTACGCGATTTTTTCGAGGTCGTCAGGAGAGATGGTGACATGGGCGGAGCCGAGGAAGTCGATGCGGACAACCAGATGGGTTTGATTTCCTTCCATTGCTACATATCCTTCAAAACCAGCGAGTTGACCACGGATGACACGGATATGGTCACCAAGGCGCAGTGGCTCAGGGGTGAAGGTGACAGGACTTTCGGCATGGTAGAGCATGAATTGGAGCATTTCCATCTGGCTGTCAGGGATGACAGCAAGGGGATGCCTGCCGAAGTCATTGGTATGTCCAGCCTTGTCGGTCAGGAAGTAGTTGATATAGGGAAGTTTGACGATTTCCCGACGTTCACGTTCGGTGACGTGGATAAAGAGAAGATTAGAGATCAGTACGCGCTCCACCTGCTTCTTTTGTCCTGAACGCCAGACACGTGTCTCGATTTGGGTTGCCACATAGGATTCATAGCCAAGAGCCGTCAGTCTTTCACGACAAGCTTTCTCGGTATTTCTGCCCACAATAGCGACGAACCACTTGCGGTTTGGTACGCCTACGGCGTCGTCAACTTTCGGAGCTGGCGGAACTTGGGAATCCATTGATGAATTGATATACATATACTTAGTCTATCAATCTGAAACGCCTTTCCCTCAAGGGATACAAGAGTGATGGGCATTTAGTGTGCAAAGTTACGAATAATTAAGGACATAAGAGGTGTTGGGGAGGGAGTATTTATCAAAAAAGGCGGATTTAAGGTTAATTAACATTGGAAGAGAGTTGAGAAAATTGAAAGTTGAAAGTTGAAAGTTGAAAATTGAAAGTTGAGAGGGGTGAGGTGAGAGGTGAGAAAATTGAAAGTTGAAAATTGAAAGTTGACAGTGGGGTCATAGAAAGAAAACCTTGAAAACCCTGGTCTCTAGTTGCGACGATGTCGCTGATGTTGTGCCTATGCCTTTTCCTTGCAAGCCAGCTTGCAGAAAAAGTCCATAGCCTCATCATCAATCTCTTCGAGACAACAACCAGAGACCAGAAAAACCAAGAAAAAAATTAACACACACAATAATTGGCATAATGATTCCGTTTTCAACTAAAAACAAAGATGAAAATTGCCAATAATACAAACCTCAATGCGGAATTACTCACGCAACTGAAAGCACATGTTTATGATGTCATCGGTTGTTGTCAGGAGGTTCATAGGGAATTGGGACCGTGGCTGAATGAATATGTGTATCAGGAGGCTCTGAAAGTGTCGTTGGAAGAAAAGCAAATTCCTTTTGTAAAAGAGTACTATTTCCAAGTTTCTTATCATGGTCATCCTCTGTCGCACAAACACTATATGGATTTCCTGTGCAAAGGGAATGTTGCAGTAGAATGCAAAGCAATTTCTTCCTTGGGAGTCGAGCAGCGCCAACAATTGTGGAATTATATGCGACTGACCAACACTCCAATTGGTGTGCTGTTTAATTTTGCACCAGTTAAGGATCAATGTGAGAAGTACTATTACGACGTGAAAACTAAAACAATCACAGCCTTTTAATTGGGGGATCACCAGCAAGAACAGCGTCGGTTCTTAGAAAGCCTCGAAAATTGTGTGTTACACCATTCATTTTCTCGGTTTTTCCTTTTCAGGGTTGTTGTCCTGCAAGGACTGATGGTGTGGATGAGGGCTTATTCTGTGAGCTGGCTCACAAGGATAAGCAGACAGACACGACATCAAAGACGAAGTCGAACCCTTGAAAAGGGGTTTTCTCGTTTTTTTTCCTTTGTATTGTCCTCACTTAATCGAACGTTGAGCTGTGCTCGAAGGTAGGATGCGCCTCAACAATAAAAATAAAAGCGATTTTATTTTGTATTGTGTTCGGCTTTCACTACCTTTGCAAATAAAATGGAAAAGATTATGATGAAGATTCATTTTAATATAGAGTATCGTACCCGATGGGGAGAGGATTTGCGTGTGCAACTCTGGGTGGTGGACAAGCATGGTCAGAAGAAGTATTTGGGTGAGTTACAGCTGGAAACCCAGGATGGGAAGATGTGGGATGGTGCGATGACACTGGAGGTGTCTTCTCCTATGAAGGAAACGGGTATTGAGTATAAGTATGCGATGTATCGCGACAGGAAACTGGTGTGGACAGAATGGGAAGTGGCACCTCACAAGGTGAAGTTTGATGGGGTGACCAACAACTATGTGCTGACTGACAAGTGGCGTCCCATTCCAGAGGATCAACCATTGTTCTCATCTGCTTATACGGAGTGTGTGGGAGCGGTACCTGATGAGTGTGATGCCATCGAAACATTATTCTCTTCCACCCTGCAGTTGCGTGTGGTGGAACCTCGATTGAGAAAGGGTGAATGGCTGGCAGTGTGTGGCAACACGCCTCAGTTGGGTGAATGGACACGTGCGAAGCGGATGGCACTCATTAACTTGCAAGAATGGGCTGTGAACATCGATGCTGATATGCTGTTTGACGAGGTGGAATATAAGTATGTGGTGGTGGATGCTGCCAACAACATCCTACGATGGGAAGAGGGAGACAACAGGAAGTTGCGCTGTCCGAGGCTGCAACCCAAGCAAATGTGGATCAAGACGGATGACCGTATGACATTGAGTGGTGACAGCTGGAAGGTGGCAGGTGTGGTGATTCCTGTGTTCTCATTACGTTCAGCAAAGAGTTATGGTGTGGGTGACTTTGGTGACTTGAAGGCATTGATTCAGTGGGTGGTGAAGACGAAGATGCATGCCATCCAGATTCTGCCCATCAACGACACCACCACGATGGGAACTTGGCAAGATTCATATCCCTACAATGCCATCTCGGTGTATGCCCTGCATCCGCTCTATTGCGACCTGAACGCATTGCCCAAGCTGAAAGACCGCTTGGCGATGGAGAAATTCATGATGAGGCAACAGCGGGTGAATGCGTTGAAGGAGATGGATTATGAGCAGGTCATTACGCTGAAGATGGAATATCTGCGGATGGTGTATGCCCAGGAGGGAAAGGAAGTGATGGAGAGCAGTGAGTTCAAGGCTTTCTTTGCTGAAAACAAAGACTGGTTGGTGCCGTATGCTGCCTTCTCTTATTTGAGAGATGAATACAAGACGGCTGAGTTTGGAAAATGGCCTAAGTATAGCAAATACAACAAAAAAGAGGTGGAGAAGCTCGTGGCAAAAAGCTGCGGGGCGTATGAGAAGGTGGCGTTCTTCTATTATGTGCAGTATCAATTGCACCTGCAGTTGTTGGAGGTGAGGAATGAGGCACGGAAGCATGGAGTCATCATCAAGGGCGACATCCCCATCGGCATCTCACGTGACAGTGTAGAAGCGTGGTCGGAACCTCATCTGTTCAATCTGGATGGACAGGCTGGTGCACCTCCTGATGATTTCTCAAGAAATGGACAGAACTGGGGCTTCCCAACCTACAATTGGGAAGCCATGGCGAAGGAAGGCTATCGATGGTGGATCAGACGCTTCCAAAAGATGGCTGAATACTTTGATGCCTACCGAATTGACCATGTGTTGGGTTTCTTCCGCATCTGGGACATCCCGATGCATTCGGTACATGGACTGTTGGGACAGTTCTCTCCGTCCCTCCCCATGACGGTGGATGAGATAGAGAGTTACGGTATGCGCTTCAATGCGGAATACATGACCCGTCCGTACATCACAGACGAGACCTTGAGAAGCATCTTCGGATATCGGACAGACCTCGTGAAGAGCATCTATCTGAAACCCCGTTCTGATGGGCGATACGACCTGAAGGATGAGTATGCCAGCCAACGTAAGATTGAAGCTGCTTTCATCGGAAAGACAGATGAAGACAACCTCGCATTGAGAGACGGGTTGTACGACTTGGCTTCGTGCGTGCTGTTCATCCCTGACAGGAAACGTCCAGATATGTATCATCCACGTATCTCAGCACAAAAAGACTATGTGTATGAGTCATTACTGTTGCATGAAAAGGAGGCGTTCAACTGCTTATATAACGAGTATTACTACCATCGACATAACAAGTTTTGGTATGACGAGGCGATGAAGAAACTACCTATTCTCACGCAATCGACGAGGATGCTGGTTTGTGCCGAAGACCTTGGCATGGTACCTGAAAGTGTGGGATGGGTGATGAATGACTTGAAGATGCTATCGTTAGAGATTCAGACGATGCCAAAGTCGCCATATCTGCAATTCGGACATCTGTGGGAGAACCCATACCGTTCGGTTGCCACCATCGCGACACACGATATGCCACCATTGCGCCAGTGGTGGGATGAGAATATGGACAGAGCACAACAGTTCTATAACAATGCACTCTACAAGGACGGTACAGCACCCCACCCTGCTCCAGGATGGTTGTGTGAGGAGATTGTGTCGGCACATCTGTTCTGTCCGTCAGTACTGACACTGCTGTCCATGCAGGACTGGTTATCGATGGATGAGGAACTGAGATTGCCTGACCCGAATGGTGAAAGAATCAATATTCCTGCAACACCAAGGCATTATTGGCGATACAGAATGCATCTGACCATTGAGCAATTGATGGAGGCAAGAAGATTTAATGAGTTGGTGAAGGAGATGGTGGAGAATTCGGGAAGAGGTTAGGAGAGTTGACAGTTGAAAATTGAAAATTGAAAATTGAAAGTTGAAAGTTGAAAGTTGAGAATTGAGAGTGGAAAATGGAAAAGAGGAAATATAGTCAGTGGAAGTTTATTGCTACATTTGTGGTGGTGATGGGGATGTTTGCAGGGGTGAAGTATGCGTTTGGGATTGAGGTGAGAGGTGTGAAGGAAGAGGTGAGAGGTGAGAAGAATGAGGTGAGAGAGGTGAGAAGTGAGAGGGAAGAGGTGAGAGAAGAGAGGTGTGAGGTGAGAGATGTGAGGGATGAGGAAGAGGTAGTAGATTCGGTGGATTCGGTGGTGATGCCAGTGAGTGGAGGGGCACATCGTGTAAGGGGTGTTTGGAGTTATGCAGATTGTTTTCCAGATAGTCAGAATGTGCAGATTGAGGCGGCACAGAAGTATGGAATTATGCCTGTGAGGAATCGGAGGGAGGCAGAGAGATTGGTGAAGCAACATCGGTTGGTGAATATTTGTCATTCACCTTTCTATGCGATAGATGAGCTCACACATTCTATCCCCTATTTGGTACCACGCGCACAGCATCTGCTCAATACTATCTGTCTGAATTTCATTGATTCATGTCATGTGAAGGGATTGCCCGTTCACTTGCCTATCGTGACCTCTGTGTTGAGAACAACAGACGATGTGTCGAACCTGCAACGAGGAAATAAAAATGCCACGACAAACTCTTGCCACTGTTATGGTACGACGGTGGATATTGCCTACAATAAGTTTATGCCGATGACTGGCACGTATGAATCAAAGGCAACACTGCTCAGATGGAACGAGCCCATGAAACAAGTGCTGTCGGAGGTGCTGAACGACTTGAGAATGGAAGGTAAATGCTATGTGAAATATGAGAGAAAGCAAGGATGCTTTCACTTGACATGTAGGTAGTTGAGAGTTGAGAGTTGACAGTTGACAGTTGAGAGTTGACAGTTGACAATTGTGAGGTTAGCGACGGGGGAGGAGGCGTTTGGCGATGAGTGCCACGACATCGACGTTGACGGCATTGCCAAGTGCTTTGAATTTCTGCACACGGGAGAGGTTACCATAGCTTAAGTCTTGCATGGATTGGATGCGAGCTGCCTCATTGTGAGATATATAGCGTCCCCAACGGAAGTCTTCGGGGGTATAGGGATGTCCCTTCTTATCGAGTGCTCCTTGGGGAGGATATGGAACAAAGGGTAAGATGGGTGTGGCTGTGGTGCAAAGGGTGATGGTGGGGACATAGTTCATCGAACGCACACGAATGCCCGATGGACGTAGTTGGATGACGTGATGCTTGAAATCCCAGTCCTGATTGGTGCTCCATTCGAACATACGCTGGGTACGGGGGAACGGCTTAATCTTTTCGAGCCACGGGTCAATCCAGTCCTTGTGGCGTTGATAAAATTCACGGTTCTGACGGATGAGAATCTTCTTAAATTCGGGATAGGTCTCTTCGTACTTGGTCCTTCGCATATAGAAAGGAAGTCCAGCAATGAGTTCCTCCCGTGTATCACCATCCAACACTTTTCCATAGGCACCTCGGTGACCACGAAGCCGTTCGAGGGGCTGGAATGCTGGAGGCGTGTCTTCAAACTCATAATCAGCACCAAATTCCATCGTGAAAATGCAGTGGGATGGCATGTAGCCATCGCGTTGAGTCACCTTGTAAACAAACTCCTGCCAGGCATCGAATACAGGATGCAAGTCACGACGAACGGGTACCACACGGTCATTGTCGGTAGCATCTACAATCGTACGGACATCACTGACGAGATCCTTTTGGGGACGTACAAAATGGAAACGATGCATGCCACTGACGCCTTGTTCATCCCGCAACATACCCACGATGTAGAAACGTGGACGATGCTGAGGGATGCCAAACTCATGGGGAGAATAGATGTGCGAACGAATGTCATAACCCAAGGCATCCAACTTCTGACGAATCACCTTCCAGGTGCGTCCTCCATCATGACCAGGCAGTGCTGAGACATTCTCCAAAAAGATGTATTTGGGATGATGATAGCGCAAGATACGACAGATTTCGTCGAAGAGGTTACCACGTCCCAACTCATCCTCAAACCCCTGTTTCTTCCCTGAGAAGGAGAAGGGTTGGCAAGGGAAGCCTGCACACAGAATCTCATGAGGCGGAATATCCTCTGCCTTGATTTTCGTGATGTCGCCAAAGATGGGGACATCGGGGAAGTTGATTTTGTATAGTTTCTGTAATTTCGGTTGGATTTCAGAGGCAAAGACGCATTCGTGTCCCAAACGGGACAGAGCGAGGTGAAAGCCTCCAAGACCAGCGAATAAATCTATAAATTTCATATAACTTTATTTCTGTGAGATGACACGAGCCACAATCCGATGAAGGTGAGTAACCCGTTGAACATCAGCATTTCATACCCGAACTTATAGCCTGTGAATTGCAACACCAGCACGTCAATGACATAGCAGATGAGGGGTGAAGCCATCGCAATGTAGGGTACATATTTCTCTCGTGGTTGCCACTTGGTAAACATGCCAAAGGCAAAGAGTCCCAAGAGCGGACCATAAGTGTAAGACACCAAGGTGTATATCAAATCCATCACACTGCCCGAGCCAACGGTATTGAAAGCCAGCGTGACGACGACAAATGCCAAAAGTATACCAAGATGCACGCGTTTCCGTAGTTTCTCATCCGTTTCCTTGCCTAAGATGTCGATGCAGAAACTTGTCGTGAGTGCCGTCATCGCTGAATCAGCAGAGGAAAATGCGCTGGCAATCACTCCAATGGTGAAGAAAATGAGACACGCCGTACCCATGGTACCATCCAGTACAATACCAGCCAACAAATCATCTCCTTTCTCGGGAATCGATATGCCCTGCTGCTGATAGAGCATCAGAAGAAGAACACCTAAGGCAAGGAACAAGAAATTGACAGGGACAAACAATATGCCATAGGAGCACATGTCCTTCTGTGCGGACCGTAAGTCCTTGCAAGTGAGATTCTTCTGCATCATATCCTGGTCCAATCCCGTCATCACAATAACAATAAAAATGCCTGACAGGAACTGTTTCCAGAAGTTCTGCTTGGAAGTAAAATCGGAAAACTCAAAGATGCGTGAATGGGGGTCATTCCATACTGCAGTCATCGCTTCGGAGAAGTCCATATGGAGCATGCTGGACACCTTCAGAAGCAGCAAAATGAGTGCCACCATGAGACAAAGGGTCTGCAAGAAATCAGTCCACACCAAGGCACGAATGCCACTTCTGCGTGTGTAGAGCCAAATCAAGAAGAGTGCCACCAAGACAATCACCACGTAAGGAACGGAAAAGCTGTCTGCCAAACACATCTGCAAGATACGGCACACCACATAGAACTTGGCTGCAGCACCCATCAACTTGCTCAGCATGAAGAAGGAAGAGCCCGTCTTGTAACTCACAGAACCAAAGCGATGAGCCAGATAAGTGTAGATGGAGGTAAGACGATATTGATAATACAATGGCAATAGAACAAATGCCACAATCACATAGCCCAACACAAAACCCAGACACATCTGAAGATATGTCATGTCGATGCTCATCACCCACCCTGGCACCCCAATAAAAGTCAGACCAGAGATGCTGGCACCAATCATGCCAAACGCCACCAAAGGCCAAGGGGATTGACGATTACCATTGAAAAAAGCAGCATTGCCACCCCTCCTGCCCACCAAATGGGAGAGAAGCAGCAATACGCTAAAATATAATATCACTGTGATGAGAACCAACATCCCTTAACTTTCCGCCGGTATCGTCAGGTTTGCATCAGCATAAAGCGAGAACTTAGAACCATATCCTGGCCTGCTATCCACATCCAGCTTCAGTCCCATTCCTTCTGCCAATTTCTTCGCCACATGCAATCCGAGTCCCAGACCTGGTATAAAGCCATCATCCTTCCAGAACAAGCCAAATGCCAATTGTTGTTTTTCCCTTGGAATACCACATCCTGTATCCGCCACGTAGATTTCCACCTGATCTGCATTACCATGATAGTCAACACCTATCAGGATGAAACCACTCTTCGTGAACTTCACGGCATTGCTCACCAACTGACTCATGATATACTTGACACGAGTACGGTCATTATTGATAATGATGCCTGGCAATAAGTCGAATACATGCAGTTTAACGCCCTCTGGCATCAAGTCTCCCCAGTCATGTGCCAATTCACGCACTAATTCGGAGGCGTCAAATTCATTTTTCACATATTGGATACGTCCACTCTCGATACGGGAGAACATGAGGATATCCTCAATCATGGCTGAGAGACTGGTGTTGTTCGCTTTGATGATCTTTGCGTATTCCTCCATCTCCTCAGGCGTGAAGGAATCAGCAGGCATGCTGACCAAGACATCACTGAATCCCACTACAGCATTCAATGGTGTACGAATCTCATGGCTAATCGTCGTCAAGAAATCTTCCTTCTGCTTTGCTTCTTCAGCCAAGAGCATGGCCTTACGCAGGTTCTCTTCATATCGTTTCGTTTCATCGATATTGATCAAGATACCATCCACGTTCTTTTGACGCTTTGTACCCTTCTTAGCATCGTAATCGAACATCACCACAAAACGCAATTGCCACCAACGATAGAGATCCTTTTGGTCAATATCTGCGTAGATTTCATAGCTATGTGTTCCTGCAACATCTATGGACTGCATAATCAGCGGAATCTCACTCGAATAATCAGGATGAACGTGCGATATGATGTCCCTCAAGTTGGCCTCTGTACGGACTGTATGGCTATCAGCACCATGTAATGCCATCTGACGCATTTCAGCACGCCTCTTCACACCTTCAATCAAAATTTGCGCAGTTCGGTTCTTCCATGATTGCAATACCAAGATGATGGATGCAACAGCAATGATGAAGATGCCTATGATAATAATCCATGTAGCATACGCATATAATGGAGAAATCTTTTCAACAGGAGCACCGACAATCACAAAGCGACTTTGATAATCCTTGTATTCCATACCCAACTTCTCCATCGCATCATAATCCATATAGTATTGCTTCTGATGCGTCATTCCGACGAAGGAAGCCAAATCAGCGCCCTTCAAAATCTCAGATGCAACCCGTGCCATATCTTCACCCACCGTCTGATAGCTGGCGAAATAACCACACAAATACCTGCCACTACCATCTGCGAAACCTGCTTTCACCGCCGTGTATTGAGGACGTCCCGTTTTATCGGCAATGGCAGAACTGTAAAGGTCTCGTTTCACCACCAACGACGGATAGAGCCATGAATGGACGTAGATTTGCCTCATGTTCTGATATCCTTCCTCTTGGTTTTGAACATTTTGGGAGTTACGTTCTGGAGATTCTGTCGAGAAAACCAGTACGACCACACTATCCTTCCATACCGTAGCCAATTCTTCATCGGCCGCGATATGCATGTGGAAATCCGAGTTGTCCACGTATGGAGGACGTGCTATCGCCTGTCTCAATTCAGCACGAATCATTGAATCCTGCTCGAAGTAATCAAGCTCTATCTCCACACAGTTCTTTCCCGACATTTCTGCTGCCAAGTTGATGTTAGCACAATAATCAATGGGGTCATTAATCACCACAATGTTCTTGTGTTTTCGGATGTAATCCCATTTAGGATGATGCAAACCACCAAAAATGATAGGAACAGAATCAAGTGCCTGAACATCATTAAATTGTCTCCAGTCTATCAGATCACATGCAGCACGATCCCCTTCTGTCATCACAATATCTGGGAACCAACTCGTCTTTACGATAGAATCCTTGAGATCAAAATGCAATTTTCTAGTTGTATTCGCAGGATTCTCCAAATCAAGATAAACATGCTTGATATCAGCATTGATACCGTTATTTCGGAAGGTCTGCAACAACTTATCATTGAATTCACGGTAACCTGGATGGTTCTTATCATAACCATGGTATATCAGCACTTTAGCTGTCTTCTCTTCCTGATTAGCTCTTACCGTACAGGATGATGGTAACAGCAATCCGATACCCAACGTGATGATCAAGAGCAAACATTCTACCATTTTGGTCAAACGGAAGAAGAACTTACTACCCTTACCTATTTCGCTTTCCACACCAATGGTTCCGTCTTGTTTCTCCATGATGGTTTTACTGATATTCAGGCCCAGACCCGTACCCTTGTCTGTTTCATCGACCTTGATGTAACGTTCAAACAGCTGTGCTTGTTTTTCTGGCGCAACACCGATACCCGTATCTCGTACATATACTTCAATCTTATCGGGGTCGTCTTCCATGTGTTTCCATCCCAAAGTGACACTTCCCTCTGTCGTGAACTTGAAGGCATTGCTCAAGAAGTTGTTCACCACCTGCTTCGTACGTGTCGCATCAATATTGACAGTCGCATCAGGTTCACCCATCTCCAACTTGAACTCAAGATGGGTCGGAGCAATGATGTAGTTCGTCTTATAACATTCATCCACCAATTTCTGAATTGACACAGGCTTCTGAATGATTTCAAGGTCACCCGTTTCAATCTGAGCTTTCTCCATCACACTATCAATCATGTTCAGAATCATATCTGTGTTCTGATGAATTACTTCACCATACATCTCACGTTCTCCCTCCTCGAATGTCATGCCAGGCGTCGTCAACATCGTAGAGAAACCAGTCACAGCACCCAATGGTGTACGGAGATCGTGACTGATATTTGCCAAGAAGTTCTCTTTCAATGCTACCTGACTTGCCAGAATCTGTGCCTGCTCCAACCGCTCTTCCGTCTCTTTCTTTTGGTCAATGTTCAACAACATTCCATAGAGTTCACCTGTCTTCGCCGATTCATCTGTAGCTGTGTACATCGCTTCAGCCCAATACCAATTTTTTCCTCCATCGGGCGAAAGATGCAGACGCACAGTTTTCCTGCCCCGCTGATTGCGGAAGTTCTTCAAAAATTCAAATGATGCCTTTGTATCTTCATGCACGATGGAGTCCATCTCTTCCAACGTCAAGCGATTGGACACATTGAAATATTTAGAGAATTGGTCACTTACCGTAAAAACGCCATCTTTAAGGAGCCAGAAGGTATCTTTTGCATTCGAGAACATCAAATCATGCACCTTCTCTTCATACTGCAATTCTTCCACCAAGTTCATCTGTCCTTTCCACCTCCATCGCAACATCAAATATACCATGCCATAAATGAAAAGACCAACCACCAGAATAAAGAAACCCACCTGGAGCGCGAACACCATAGGCTTTTCCAAATAGAAAGGTGCATTCACAATCTGGAACTCATTACTATACACAGCATAGGACATTTTCGGGAACATCATTTGCATGGCATTCCAATCCAAGTAGTAACCACTGGAATGCAGACTGATTGGCAATGACTTTGGTGTTTCTCCCTTCAAAATACGAACCGCATACGATACTTGGTCTTCCACCTGTGTCTCTGTGCTGGTGAAATAACCACCCAAGAAACGAATTTTCTTCGGATTGTTGAAATCTTCACGGATACAAGTGAACTGAGGACGCTCAGTACGGTCAATAATGGCATTATTAACAATACCTCCGCTTCTTACCTGCAATTGCCACATTTCCTTTGCCTTCTGATAGAAAAAGGCTGTCGTGGCTTTACCGACTGAATCAGACTCACCTTCTGCACGGTTTCTGTATGGGAAGGCACATGAAACAAAGTTCACGACAGCAAGACCTGGATATTTTTTCCTCAGATAGTCTTCGTCCAGATTTTTTTCCTTAAAATTAGAATTGTTGACATATTTCGTAGAATCCCTCAATTCCTCTTCCAACTGTTCACGCATTCTCAAATCGGCTGGCCTAGAGTCCAATTCTATCGTAATGCACTGTGTCTTGACAAGCCTCATCATCAATTCGATGTTACGTCCTACATCCACTTTTGCCTCAAAACCAGTAATTTGAGGAATCCTATAAAGTGAATCACGCAACAATGTATTGACACCAGAAAAGACAATTGGTGTGCTCAAGAATATTGAATCTATCTCCTTCGCATTGAGAAGCCAATCCACGATTCCATCATCGTTCAGCAAGATCACCTCTGGCTGCCATTGCCTAATTTGCTTTGAATATTTAGGCCAGTCGAACTGAGTGAAAACTTCATTCGGACGATGGAACATATTGGCATAGATATGGTGAATGTCCACCTCCACATCATGTTGCATAAAAGCATCATCCATACATTTGGAGAAAAGTTCCTTTTCTTCTCCAATACTATCCCATGAGTGGATCACCACTATGCTATGACGAGGTCCATTCGACGACCTGGCTATTTTGCTCACCTTACTACACGAACCCAACAATGTGATAACAACAACAATCAGTAAAGGTAAGATTTTAGACATATTATTATTTTTCATGCCTGTGTCTTTTAAGATTACGCTTGCAAAGATACAAAAAAATCCATAATCACAAATAAAAAACAAAAAAAATGCATAAAAAGAGAATGTTTTCTAATAGAATTGCCATTTTTTTTCTTTTATAAGCATCAGATTGGCAATTCAGCACGTCAAAAATCATCATTTACACTTTCCAGATTTTTTCTCGCATGAAAGTCTGAACAATTCCTCTTGTGGCAAGATAGATGACAAAGGCAATCCACAACCCATGATTCCCCCAAATGGGCACCAAGGTGAAATAGAGCAAAAAGAACATCACCATGCCTGAAGCCATCGAAATGAGCATGCCTTTGGTGGCGGTCGCTCCGATGTAAATGCCGTCCCAGATGAAAGCAGCTATACCGCACAAAGGGAAAAGAAGTGTCCATGGCTGATAGACCTGCGCTGCATCCAGCACCGTAGCATCATTGGTAAGGAGAGCCAGGAAGGGCTTGCCCAACAACAGATACGCCAAAGTGAAGAGTGCCGCCACACCCCATCCCCAACGGAAAAGACGCCGCACGGTATCATCATAGATACGTCTCATACGTCCACCGATCGCTTTTCCCACCATCGCCTCACCAGCAAAAGCAAAGCCGTCCATGATGTAACTATATAGCGTGAACAATTGCATGAGCATCGTGTTCACCGCCAGTTCCGTATCACCCTGTTTGGCTCCAGCTGCAATGAAAAAGAAGTGTACCAAAATGAGGCAACAAGTACGCAGAAATATGTCCTTGTTCAGAGAGAAAAACTTCTTCAAAGCGGCTCTTGCCAGCACGGTTCTTGGACGATAGTACTTCTTGATTTTCAGAAAGTAAGGGGAGAATAACAAAAACGCAGAAACCAATCCAATGTATTGTGCCAACACAGTGCCTAACGCCACACCCTCAATCTTCAGTCCGAACCCATACACGAGCACGAAACTCAAGAGGATGTTCGCGACATTTTGAATCATCGCCACTGCCATCGGAGCCTTTGAATTCTGCATTCCCACAAACCAACCCGTCAAGACAAAAAGCATCAAGGCTGCAGGAGCACCCCATATACATATATTAAAATAAGTGCATGTGAAAGCCATGACCTCGGCTGATGGACGAATCATCATCAATGCCCCTTCCCTGATGGGCACCTGCAGGCACAACATCACCACCGAAATCACGATAGCCACCAACAAGGCTCGTTGCATCACAGCCACCACCTCCGTCATGTTCCTCGCCCCCAATGCCTGTGCTGTCATGCCACTCGTACCCATCCGCAGAAAGGCGAACATCCAATAGATGATGTTGAACAGCATACCACCCACGGCAATGGCACCGATATACGCAGCAGCGCCCAAGTGTCCCGTGATGGCGACATCCACCAAGCCCAATAGCGGCACCGTGATGTTCGACACGATGCTCGGCAGGGCTATGTGCAATATCTGTCTGTCCCGAAGATTCATGCCTTCAAATACGCTGCCAACATTTCCGCACACCGCTCTCCATCTACACCTGCACTCACGATGCCACCTGCATAACCAGCTCCTTCACCACAAGGGAAGAGTCCTTGCACCCGTACATGCTGCAATGTCTCCCGGTCACGGAGGATGCGTACAGGGGCTGACGTTCTTGTCTCCACACCTATCATCACCGCTTCGTTCGTCAGGAAACCATGACAAGCCTTGCCGAAATTGCGAAAACCTTGTTGGAGACGTTTTGAGACAAAGTCTGGCATCCAAAAGTGCATCGGCGTACTGATCAATCCTGGTGTATAAGAAGATTTGGGCAGGTCATAACTACCCTTATTGTTTACAAAATGTGCCATTCGTTGTGCTGGAGCAGTCTGTTTCCGATTGCCCTGCATCCATGCTGCATATTCGAGTCGCTCTTGAAACTCCATCATGAGGAGGGGAGAGTTGAGAGTTGACAGTTGAGAGTTGACAGTTGACAGTTGAGAGTTGACAGTTGAGAGTTGAGAGTTGACAGTTGAGAGTTGACAGTTGAGAGTTGACAGATTGGGGACGGGGGGGAGTTCCATGAGGGAGCGGTCTTTCTGCAAGTCTTCCACATGCAGTTCTACGACCATTCCTGCATTGCTCCAAGGGCTGTTGCGTTGCGAGTTACTCATGCCATTCACCACCAATTGGTTTGGGCCACTGGCAGCAGGCACCACCGTACCACCTGGGCACATGCAGAAGGAATAGACACCACGTCCATCCACCTGAGTGACAAACGAATATTCGGCTGCAGGCAGGTACTCACCCCTACCCTCTTTACGGTGGTATTGAATCTGGTCGATGAGTTCAGAAGGATGTTCCAATCGCACCCCCACAGCAATGTCCTTTGCTTCTATCTCGATGCCTTGTGCATATAGATAGCGATAGACATCACGGGCACTATGACCTGTTGCTAAGATGACAGGACCCATGAACGTCTCATTGCCACATCGGACACCCTCCACCTTGTCATCCTTGAGCAGGATGGCATCCATCTTCGTCTCAAAATGCACCTCACCCCCACAACGGATGATGGTGTTACGCATCGCCTCAATGATGTTCGGCAATTTGTCCGTACCCAAATGGGGATGGGCATCCGCCAAGATGCTCGTACTGGCGCCATGCTGGCAGAACACATTCAGAATCTTCTCCACATTGCCACGCTTCTTACTGCGTGTATAAAGTTTGCCATCTGAGAAAGCTCCTGCGCCACCCTCACCAAATGAATAGTTCGATTCGGGGTCAACGGTCTGTGTACGGGATATCTGTGCAATGTCCTTCCGGCGTTCATGCACACTCTTTCCCCGCTCCACTACGATGGGACGAACGCCCAACTCTATCAACCGCAATGCAGCGAACAGACCTCCAGGACCAGCACCGACCACCACTGCCTGTGGCTTCCCCTCCACGTTCGGATAGTCCACCCGCTCAAACTCATCATCCTCAGGCAGTTCATCTATATACACCCGCACCTTCAGGTTCACAAAGATTGTGCGTTGACGGGCATCAATGCTCCTTTTCAGCACCCGCACCGCCGTCACCTTCTCCACCGCCAATCCTTCTTCTTCCTGCAAGAACTGCTTGATGCCCTGTTCATTTGCCGCCACCTCTGGCAGAACCCTAATTTGATACTCTTTTATCATAGTTTTTCGAGTTTTGTTTGCAAAGGTACAAAAAAAATCCCTATCTTTGCACAAATAAATAACAACAACATGGAGAATTACATTGTTTCGGCACGCAAGTACCGCCCAATGACGTTCGACACGGTGGTGGGACAAGGTGCTTTGACCACCACCTTGAAGAATGCCATCCAGAGCGGACGCTTGGCACATGCGTATCTGTTCTGCGGTCCTCGTGGTGTGGGCAAAACGACATGTGCCCGCATCTTTGCCAAGACCATCAACTGTCTGAATCCGCAACCCAACGGTGAAGCGTGTGGGGAGTGCGAATCGTGCAAGGCATTCAACGAGGGACGTTCGTACAACATCCACGAATTGGATGCGGCATCGAACAACTCAGTGGAGGATATACGAGTGTTGATTGAGCAGGTACGGATTCCGCCCCAGATTGGTAAGTACAAGGTGTTCATCATCGACGAGGTTCACATGCTCTCACAGGCTGCCTTCAATGCGTTTCTGAAGACACTGGAGGAACCCCCTCAGCATGCCATCTTCATCCTTGCCACGACGGAGAAGCACAAGATTCTCCCGACCATTATGAGCCGTTGCCAGATCTACGACTTCAAGCGCATGGGTGTGAACGACATCGTGGGACACTTGAAGCATGTGGCTGAGCAGGAGGGCATCAAGGTGGAGGATGCGGCGCTGAACATCATTGCCCAGAAGGCGGATGGTGGTATGCGCGATGCACTGAGCATCTTCGACCAAGTGGCATCGTTCTGCAGCGGCAACATCACGTATCAGCAGACCATCGAGAACCTGAACGTGCTCGACTACGACTACTATTTCCGTTTGACGGACTATTTCCTCGAAGAAAAGATTACGGAGTGCATGCTGACGCTGAACGAAATCCTTGCGAAGGGTTTCGAGGGACAGTACTTCATCACAGGACTGTCGAGTCACTTCCGCAATCTGCTGGTCAGCCAAGACGCACAGACCATTGAGCTAATTGAGGCAAGTGAGGAAGTACGTAATAAATATAAGGAACAAGCACAGAAGTGCAACCCGAAGTTCTTGTTCCGTGCCATGAAGTTGGCGAACGACTGCGACCTCAATTACAAGCAGAGCCAAAACAAGCGGCTGCTGGTGGAACTGACCCTCATCGAGATGGCGCAACTCTCCTCCGATGATGGGGAGTCTTCCGGGCTTTGCCCTACGAAGATTCTAAAACCCATCTTTAAGGCATTGCAAGTCCCCCAACCTCCAAAGAAGGAGGGCTCACGCGATGTTGCTCCAGAGAAAGCAAAGCAACAGGAAACCGTCAGCGTACCCAAGGCTGCACCAGCACAACCAGTGTCTAATGTGGCGTCATCCCTTCCTCATCGAGGGCTTGGGAGCTTCTCTATCCGACGTCAGCAGAATAACGCCCAGCGTCAGGAGGAGACGAATGTGCAGAAGGATGTGTCTGTGTCCACCTTCGAGAATCGTTCTGTCAATCCGATGGACTTGGCAGTGGCTTGGCGGGAGTTCGCGAAGAATCTGCCACAAGAAGACAGGGCGTTATCGTTCCAGATGGACAATATGGAGCCTGTGTTGCAGGAGGATGGACAGACGATTCTGGTCATTGTGGACAACCCATCCTTGCAGAGCGAGCTCCACAAGATGCAGCCACGCATTGAGACATATCTGCATCAGCGCCTGCAGAACAACACGTTGAAGTTGACCACACGTCTGCGTGAGGTAACAGACAAGCGTCGCGTTTACAGCCGTCTGGAGATCTTCAACCAGATGCTGGAGCAGAGCGAGGCATTACGAAAACTGAAAGAAGAATTTGAATTGGAACTAACATAATGGGAAAAGGAAAGTTAGCGAAATTTGCTGAGATGGCGGAGAACCCGTTGGTGGTGGAATGTCCCTTCTGGCTCTTGCAGAAGGAGGGCTTTCCGCTCAAGGGAAAGTGGCATGAGGAGTTCTTCAAGAACGAGAACCCCATTGTGCTGGAATTGGGTTGTGGACGTGGGGAATACACCATCGGATTGGCTCGTCGTTTTCCCGACAAGAACTTCATCGGCGTGGACATCAAAGGCGCCCGTATGTGGCACGGAGCCAAGATCGCCTTGGAGGAAGGCATGAAGAATGTGGCATTCCTGCGCACGAACATCGAGTGCATCGCGGGCTTCTTTGCCAAGGACGAGGTGGCAGAGCTCTGGCTCACCTTCTCCGATCCTCAGATGAAGAAAGCCACCAAGCGCTTGACTTCCACATACTTCATGGAGCGATACCGCAAGTTCCTCGTGGACGGTGGACTCATTCATGTCAAGACCGACTCCAACTTCCTTGCCACCTACACCAAATATATGGTGGAAAAGAATAGGTTGCCAATGATTTTCTTCACGGAAGACCTCTACAAACTGTCAACTGTCAACTGTCAACTATCAACTCTTGACTCCCTCACCGACATCCGCACCTATTACGAAGGTATGTGGCTCGAACGCGGCATCCCCATCAAGTACCTCCAGTTCCGTCTTTCCCAGCAGGGCATCCTCGAAGAGCCCGACATCGAAATTCCCGTCGATGGCTACCGCTCCTACAATCACGAAGTCCTCTCCACCAAGAAGACCGGCAAGTAACTCCACAACTATCAACTGTAAACTATCAACTGTCAACTGTCAACTGTCATCATGACTATATATCCTAAACTCATTCACGATGCCCTCGCCACCGTTCGCTATCCTGGCAACGGCAAGAGCATCATGGAGAACGAGATGCTGGAGGACGATCTCCGCATCGACGGCATGAAGGTCAGCTTCTCGCTCATCTTCGAGAAGGAGACCGACCCATTCAAGAAATCTGTGGTGAAGGCGGCGGAGGCTGCCATCAAGACCTTCGTCCACCCCGACGTGGAAGTGACCATCGGCACGAAGGCCAAGACCGCCCTTCCTCCCGAGCCCGACAAGCTCCTGCCCAGCGTAAAGAACATCATCGCCGTTAGCAGCGGCAAGGGCGGTGTGGGCAAATCGACTGTCACTGCCAACCTTGCCATCGGTCTGGCCAAGCTCGGCTACCGCGTCGGACTGCTCGACACCGACATCTTCGGTCCGTCGATGCCCAAGATGTTCGATGTGGAAGAGGAGCGTCCCTATGCTGTGCAGGTAGATGGCCGCGACCTCATCGTGCCCATCGAGAAGTATGGCGTCAAGCTCTTGTCCATCGGTTTCTTCGTTAATCCTGACCAAGCGACTTTATGGCGTGGCGGCATGGCATGCAATGCCCTCAAACAGCTCATCACCGAGGCGCAATGGGGCGAGCTCGATTACTTCATCCTCGACACCCCTCCAGGCACCAGCGACATCCACCTGACCCTGCTGCAAACCCTCAGCATCACGGGTGCCATCATTGTCTCCACGCCTCAGCAGGTGGCGCTGGCCGATGCACGCAAGGGCATCAACATGTATATGAACGACAAGGTGAACGTGCCCATCCTCGGACTCGTCGAGAACATGGCATGGTTTACGCCTGCCGAACTCCCCGACAACAAGTACTACATCTTTGGCAAGGACGGCGCCAAGCAGCTGGCGGAGGAACTGCAGGTTCCCCTCCTGGCACAGATTCCCCTCATCCAATCCGTCTGCGAGGATGGCGACAAGGGCGAACCCGCCGTACTCACCCCCGCCTCACCCGAAGGCATCGCCTTCATGAGCCTCGCCGCCAAGGTGGTCACGCAGGTGGATAAGAGAAATGTGGAGATGGCTCCCACCCAACGCGTCGAAACCCAAAAATCCTAATCCCCAACTGTCAACTATCAACTGTCAACTACCTTGCTCCACCCTCTTCCCCCTCAGGCACTCACCATCCCCTCGCCCGCCCAGTTCACCTATCCCTTTTGCTACCAGCCGCATCCGTTGTGTCAGTTGGCAGCCAAGGAGGTGATAGCACATTGCTATGCCACGCCCGAGATGGTGCCGACCGAGGGCAAGATGTTCGGTGTGCTCGTGGTGGAGCAGGACGGTCAGCGATATTATCTCCGCGCCTTCTCGGGCATCTACAACGGCTCCTATCATCATGAGGGCTTCGTGCCACCCATCTGCGACCTCCAGCACGGCTACTTCCGCGAGGAGGAGCAGCGCATTGTCGCCCTGACCCATCAGATCAATGCTACCACCGAGGAAGCCGAAAGGACGGAGTTGAAGGCCCTGCGGAAGGAGAAATCCAACGCCCTGCAGATGTGGACCTTTCGGCAGTTCCGTATGAGGAACGCCCGTCAGGAAGTTAAAGACCTCTTGGAGATTTTCGCCACGGTCAAGTCGCCCTTCTCCGAGGAAGAGTTCATCGACTACAAAGAGGGACGCACCGCCACCAAGCCCCAGGGGAAGGTCGGCGTCCCCCCCGGCGGCACCGGTGAATGCTGTGCGCCTAAGCTCCTGCAATACGCCTATCTGCACCACCTCCATCCCCTCTGCATGGCGGAGTTCTGGGTAGGACCCTCGAAGCAGAACGAGATGCGCATCGAGGGTAACTTCTATCCCTCCTGCCAGCACAAATGCTTCCCCCTGCTCCGCTACATGATGCAGGGGCTCGACGTCGAGGAGAATCCCCTCATGGCACGTAGCAAGGAGATGCTCAAACAGGTGCGTTTCATCTACGAGGACGACGACGTGATGGTGGTCTATAAGCCCTCCGGACTCCTCTCCGTCCCCAACCGCGACCATAAGGAGCAGTCCCTCAGCGCCTATCTCCACCGCCTCAATCCCCACTACCGCCTCATGCACCGCCTTGACATGGACACCTCCGGACTCATGCTCGTCGCCAAGACCCCCGACGCCATCAAATCCCTCCAGGCACAATTCGAGCGCCACGACATCCAGAAGAAATACGTCGCCATCCTCGACAACCAAACACCCCGCATGGCTCTCCCCATTACGGGGGAGATGTCCGCAGGACAGAGAGGGTCTATCACTCTCCCCCTCTCCCGCAATCCCTTCGATGCCCCCCGCCAGGTGGTCAACCACCGCGTGGGCAAGCCCGCCATCACCCACTACGTCTTCACCGACGAGAACCGTGTCGAGCTCTATCCCGAGACCGGCCGCACCCACCAGCTCCGCATCCACTGCGCCCATCCCGACGGCCTCGGACGTCCCATCAAAGGTGACATCCTCTACGGCACCCGTGCCGACCGCCTTTACCTCCATGCCGAACAAATAAAATTCATCCATCCGCGCACCGGCGAATGGATGAACTTTACAGAACCAGAATTCTAATCAATTACAGCCCCAGGTCTGCCTTGATGGCATCGACCTTCGCCTTCGCCTCGGCAGTGGCAGATGGATAGCACTTAGCGCATCCCATCTCGCCCTTCACCTCCACGTAGAACTTGATCTTCGGCTCAGTGCCCGATGGACGGACGCTGATCTTGGTGCCGTCGGCAGTGAACCACTGGAGGACGTTGCTGGTGGCTGGCATGTCAATGGCGTTTTCCTTGCCGTCGCATACCTGCTTGAGGGTCTTGTAGTCCTTGACGCACACCACAGGACTGCCACCGAGAGATGTTGGAGGAGTCTTGCGGAAGTCTTCCATCATCTGCTTGATTTCGTCAGCGCCTGACTTGCCGGGCTTGGTGACGGAGATGGCGTTCTGATAAGCGAAGCCGTAGTCGAGGTAAATCTTCATCAACAAGTCGTAGAGCGTCATGCCGTTGTCCTTTGCCCATGCTGCAATCTCGCAGAGCAGACAGATGGACGCTGGACTGTCCTTGTCGCGCACCTTGTCGAATGGCAGGTAGCCGAATGATTCCTCACCGCCACCGATGTACTTCTTCACGCCTTCGGAGAGCTTAATTTCGCGGGCAATCCACTTGAAGCCTGTATAGACGTCGCGGATCTCCACATTGTTGCGCTTGGCAATCTCGGCGATGGTCTCGGTGGTGACAATGGTCTTCACCATGAACTCGTTGCCCTTCAACTGACCGAGCTTCTTCTTATTCTCTATAATATAATAGGAGAGCATGAGTGCTGTCTGGTTACCATTGAGGATGCACCACTCACCCTGTGGGTCGCGGCACACGACGGCGAGGCGGTCAGCATCGGGGTCGGAAGCCAGCACGAGGTCGGCATTGAGCTTGGTGCCGAGCTGCATACCAAGCGTCATGGCCTCGGAGTTCTCAGGGTTAGGAGACACGACAGTGGGGAAGTTGCCGTCGATGACCATCTGCTCCTTCACCACATTGATGTTCTGGAAGCCCCATGTGCGGAGGGCAGCAGGAATGATGACACGACCCGTGCCGTGCAATGGAGAGTAAACGATGCAGAGATCCTTCTGGCGGTTGATGACCTCCTGGTCGACGAGTGCCTCATGCACAGCGTTCAGGTAGTCGATGTCCATCTCACCACCGATGATTTGGATGAGGTCATTGTTGGGCTCGAACTTCACCTGGTCGATAGTCACCTTGTTCACCTCGTCGATGATGCCCGTGTCGTGAGGAGCCAGCACCTGTGCACCATCATCCCAGTAAGCCTTGTAGCCATTGTACTCGCGTGGGTTGTGGCTGGCGGTGATGTTCACACCTGCCTGAGCGCCCAACTGACGGATGGCGAAGGAAATCTCTGGCGTAGGACGCAAGCTCTCGAAGAGATAAGCCTTGATGCCGTTAGCAGAGAAGATGTCAGCCACCGTCTCAGCGAAAAGACGCGAGTTGTTGCGGCAGTCGTGACCGACCACCACGCTGATGTCCTTTTTACCAGCAAACGCCTTGTTGACGTAGTTGGCAAATCCCTGCGTCGCCATACCCACGATGTACTTGTTCATGCGGTTGGTACCGGCACCCATGATGCCGCGCAAACCGCCGGTTCCAAATTCCAGGTTCTGATAAAATGCGTCGATGAGGGCCGTCTTGTCCTCATTCTCCAACATAGCCTTCACTTCTGCCTGTGTCTCGGCATCAAAAGCTGGCGAGAGCCACTTCTGTGCCTCCGCCGTACACTGCTTAATCAATTCTTGATCCATAATATTGAGTTTAAGTTTATGATTGATTGTTAATGATTCTTCTCTCGGCAAGAAACCGCCCAGCGCGTGGGCTGGGGTTGCAAAGGTAATAAAAAGTTTGGAGTTAGAAGTGAGAAGAGAGATTTTTTTTCACTTCATCAAATATTTTTCCCCTTTTTCCTCGACAATCTTCTTGCGGAACGCTTCTGGATAGCCCGGACGCTCGGGTGGTACGGCAAGACCTTCGGGGGTCCTCACGAACTGGTCGAACATCTTGTCTTCGTCATACTCAGTCACTTTGGTCGCCATGTCCAGATGCTTCACCACCAGAAACTCGAAGAGATGTCTCCAAGTATCCATCATCTTGAGCGAATTGTACCTCGCGATTTCGTTGAGCCTTCCTATCAACCGCTCACGCCCCTCGTTGGCCAGCAGCTCCACCATGGCTCGATCCACCTCAGCAGCTTCGGAACTGTCAAACTCCTCCTCCAGCTGGTCACGCAGCTTCAGCACATCGAAGAACATCTTCCTATAGTAAGGATAGACCATGTTCGCCACAGCGTTCTGCACCCAAAAGGCGCTGTTCCACGAGAAGGTGACCTCGTCCTGCACACCCGGAACCTTCTGGAAGCATGGAGGCATCTCCGTGATGCCACAATAGAGCGGCACGAAAGGCGCCATATTGGGATCGTCGTTCGTCACCCATGCCACACCCCCAATGGGGTCTGGATATTTGGCTTGCATCTGACCGATGAAGCAGAAACTCGTCTGCTGGGTCGATACAGGACGCTCATTGAAGTATGTCTTTCCCTCACTCTCCCACTCCAACGGCGTCGGACGGTAAGGCATATTGTAAGGTCCTGCCCCCAATTCATTTTGGATGGCAAAAGGCGTACCCTCGTAGTGGTCACGCATGGCGTTCATCACATACGAGAGACCGATGGGCTTCTTGGGCTTCATGTATAGCGGCATCTCACCCCTCAAGTCATTACCCATCGCATAGTCTACATACTGCTCCATTCCATCGCAGAAGTGGTTGAAGATGCTCCACACACGAGCCTCGCAATAGCGCACGGCACCGAAATCATTGGGAGCGTATGCATCGCGGAAGGAGAACTCGGCGTCCTTGCCCGAAAAATAACCCTTCTTCCGGGCAAACGTGATTACATCCTTCGAATACAACACCTGCTTCTTGTCGTACTGGCTCAACCGCGTGATACGACTCTGATTAGCATGAGCCGACACGCAATCGTCGGGAATGCGGACAGCTGCCCAGACAGCCCCTTTCTCACCAGCACCCTTGCCAATCAGCTCCAGAATCCATGCCTCGTTCTTGTCGGCAATCGAAAAACTCTCACCTTCCGAGCAATAGCCGTAGGTCATCGCCAACGATGTCATGATATCAATGGCATTTCGGGCAGAAGTGGCACGTTCCAAAGCGATATAAATCATCGAGCCATAATCAATGCCCGTCGGCAGGGCATCAGAACCGATCTGCTTGCCCTCCGTCTCATAGAGCTCCGTACGACCGCCAAAGGTGGTCTCCGCGATGGTCACTTGATTCTCATTCATCTGCCCTACCACCGTGTACGTCTTTTCCGCCTGCGGGATCTCACCCAGATACTTGTTCGTGTCCCACTCATACACCTTGCGCATCTCACCCTTCGCGTGGGCGCTCCCCACATGGTGATAGATATTGCCAAACATGCCATACGAATCCGCGTTGTAACTCACAAACACGCTCCCACCGGCACTGGCACCTTTACACACAATGATATTCGTGCAAGCCATCGCCGTCATCACAAATGCCGATACAGCCCACATCGTCACTGATACAATCAATTTTCCTCTTTTCATAAATCATCTCTTTTATTGGGGACAAAGGTACGGATAAGTAAGCATAATACAAAATAAAATGCCTTTTTAGCGTCTATAAAGTGTCTTTTTTGTATCTATTCTTGTGGAAGGAGGCTAGAAATACGGACGCAATTAATAATTCAAAAAAGAAAACAAAACCGACAAAATACTTTCTTTTTTACACTTCTTTCAAATATTTTTAATACAAATTGAAAGTTTTTTGAAATTATTTGCAATAAAATGAAAGAAAAATTGTACCTTTGCAGCCGAAATTGAACATTACAAATAATAAAAACACAGACTACAATGGTAAAACGTAATTTAGGATTGTACAGCAAAGCCTACGAGCATGACGCTTGTGGTGTGGGCATGGTGGTCAACATTCATGGCGGAAAGAGTCATGAGTTGGTGGACAATGCGCTGAAGGTGCTGGAGAACATGGAGCACCGTGGAGCGGAAACACGTGACAAGACGGGTGACGGCGCGGGCATCATGGTGCAGATTCCGCACGAGTTCATCCTTTTACAGGGTATCCCTGTGCCAGAGAAGGGAAAGTACGGCACAGGATTGGTGTTCCTGCCGAAGGACACTAAGGCTCAGGAAGAGATTCTGAGTGTGATGATTGAAGAAATTGAGCGTGAAGGATTGACGCTGATGCACATGCGTGCCGTGCCGACATGTCCGGAAGTGCTTGGTGTAGGCGCCAGGGAAGTGGAGCCAGACATCAAGCAGATTTTTGTGACGGGCGTGAGCGAGGATAAGGTGGAAACCTTCGACCGTATATTATATAAGGTACGCAAGAGGATTGAAAACCGCGTGGCAGCGATGACAAATGCCGGCGGAGCGTATGAAGATTTCTATGTATGTTCTCTGAACAGCAAGAACATCATCTATAAGGGAATGCTTACCTCGGGCCAGCTGAGGAGATACTTCCCGGATCTGTCAAGTCCATACTTCACGAGCGGATTGGCGTTGGTACACTCACGATTCAGCACGAACACGTTCCCGACATGGAGTTTGGCACAGCCATTCCGTCTCTTGGCGCATAACGGAGAGATCAACACGATTCGTGGTAACCGCGGCTGGATGAAAGCCCGTGAGAGTGTGCTGAGCAGCGAGGCACTGGGTGACATCAAGGACATCCGTCCGATTGTACAGGATGGCATGAGCGACTCTGCCAGCCTCGACAATGTGTTTGAGTTCCTCATCATGAGCGGACTGAGTCTGCCACAGGCGATGGCGATTCTCGTGCCTGAGAGCTTTAATGACAAGAACCCTATCAGCGAAGACCTCAAGGCGTTCTATGAATATCATTCTATTTTGATGGAGCCATGGGATGGTCCTGCCGCTTTGCTCTTCTCTGATGGTCGTTACGCGGGTGGTATGCTGGATAGAAATGGTTTGCGCCCCAGCCGTTACACGATTACAAAGAGTGGCATGATGGTTGTGGCCTCTGAAGTGGGTGTGATGGATTTCGAAGCCAGCGATGTGGTGAGCAAGGGACGCTTGCAGCCAGGTAAGATTCTGCTGATTGACACGCAGGAGGGCAAGATCTATTACGACGGAGAAATCAAGGAGAAGCTCGCCAAGGCGCATCCTTACCGCGAGTGGTTGAGCACTAACCGCATCCAGTTGGAGAAACTGAAGAGCGGTCGCCACGTGGAGAACAGCGTGGAGAACTACGAGCGCAAACTCATCAACTTTGGCTTCGGTCAGGAGGACATTGACAAGACCGTCGTGCCGATGGCGACAGCAGGACAGGAACCTGTGGCAGCGATGGGTAACGATACGCCACTGGCTGTCATCAGCGACCGTCCACAGATTTTCTTCAACTACTTCCGTCAGCAGTTTGCTCAGGTGACGAATCCTGCCATCGACCCGATTCGCGAGGAATTGGTGATGAGTTTAACCGAGTACATCGGTGCGGTGGGTACCAACATTCTCACCCCTGATGCTAGCAACTGCAAGATGGTGCGTCTGCCACAGCCTGTGCTGACGAACACGCAGCTGGACATCCTTTGCAATATCCGTTATAAGGGCTTCAAGACGAAGAAACTTGCCATGCTTTTCGACATCGAGAAGGGCGCGAGCGGACTTCGCCAAGCCATTGAGGATCTCTGCAAGGAAGCGGAGGCAAGCGTGGATGAAGGCGTGAACTACATCATCCTTTCCGATAGAGACATTGATGAAAAGCGTGCTGCCATCCCCAGTCTGTTGGCAGTGAGCGCTGTGCACCATTATTTGATCAGCGTGCAGAAGCGCGTACAGACGGCATTGATTGTGGAGAGCGGTGAGATTCGCGAAGTGATGCATGCCGCCCTGCTGTTGGGCTACGGCGCGAGCGCTATTTGTCCTTACATGACATTTGCCGTACTGGACGACCTCGTGAAGAAGCATAAGATTCAGGAAGATTACGCGACAGCTGAGGCGCACTACATCAAGGCAGTCGATAAGGGCTTGAAGAAAATCATGAGTAAGATGGGTATCTCAACCATTCGTTCTTATCGCGGCGCGAAGATATTTGAAAGCATCGGATTGAGCGAAGATCTCTTGAGAAGATACTTCGGAACGGAAGTGAGCACCATCGGCGGCATCGGCCTGAAGGAGATTGCCCGCGATGCCATCAGTTTGCACAACGAGGCATTCAAACCAGCTGAGATCAATGAGGTCCTGCCCAACAACGGACAGTTCTCCTACAGAAAGGACGGCATCTTGCATGCTTGGAACCCTGACACCATCGCCAACCTCCAGATTGCCACTCGCTTGGGCTCTTACAAGAAGTTCCAGGAGTGGGAGAAGATGGTGGACGAGAAGGAGAAACCCATTTTCATCCGCGACTTCTTCGGATGGAAGAAGGCTACAAAGCCTACGCCTATCGACGAGGTAGAGCCGGTGGAAAGCATCGTGAAGCATTTCGTCACAGGCGCCATGTCGTTTGGTGCCCTGAGCATCGAAGCCCACGAGGCGCTCGCCCTAGCGATGAACAAACTCGGTGCAAGAAGCAACACGGGTGAAGGCGGTGAGGACAATGTTCGTTACCACACCGACGTGGACGGCGTGTCACTCTCCAGCAAGACCAAACAGATTGCCAGCGGTCGCTTCGGTGTCACTGCCGAGTATTTGGTCAATGCCGAGGAGATACAGATCAAGGTGGCACAGGGTGCGAAGCCTGGCGAGGGTGGTCAGCTGCCCGGCTTTAAGGTGAACAAGATCATCGCCAAGACGCGTAACGCCATCCCAGGCATCAGCCTCATCTCTCCTCCACCACATCATGACATCTATTCGATCGAAGACCTTGCCCAGCTGATTTTCGACCTTAAGAATATCAACCCGACTGCCGCCGTCAGCGTGAAGCTCGTTGCCGAGAGTGGCGTGGGCACCATCGCCGCCGGTGTGGCAAAGGCGAAAGCCGACCTCATCGTCATCAGCGGTTCTGAGGGTGGTACGGGTGCCAGCCCAGCCAGCTCCATGCGCTTCGCCGGCATCAGTCCTGAGATTGGATTGGCCGAGACGCAGCAGACGCTAGTGCTGAATGGTTTGAGAAATCAGGTTCGCCTGCAGACCGATGGTCAATTGAAGACCGCCAAGGACGTGATGATCATGGCGATGCTCGGTGCTGACGAATTCTCCTTCGGCACACTGCCGCTCATCGTTCTCGGCTGTGTGATGATGAGAAAATGCAACACGAACACCTGTCCAGTGGGTGTGGCAACGCAGGATGAGCGCCTGAGAGAGCGCTTCAGAGGAAAGGCGGACTACGTGGTGAACTTCTTCACCTTCCTTGCGGAACAGGTGCGCGAATACCTCTCTGAGATGGGCGTACACGGTCTGAAAGACATCATCGGCCACACGGAGCTCATCGAGGTGAACACTGAGAATGCCACCGACAAGCAGAAGACCATCGACTTTGCTCGTCTGCTCCACAAGCCGGAGACGGACAAGCCTCTCTACTGGGATCGTGGCGAGTTCACGAAAGTGAGCGGCGTGAAGGACGAGGACATCATCCCTGCCGCCAAGGTTGCTATCGAGCAGAAGGAGGAGGTGAGCCTCGACTACACCATCCGCAACACCGACCGCGCCGTTGGCACCATGCTCTCGGGCGTGATTGCAAAGAAATACGGCGAAGAAGGACTCCCTGACGGCACCATCCGTCTGAAGTTCAAGGGTTCGGCAGGCCAATCGTTCGGTGCCTTCGCTGTGAAGGGTGTGGAGATGCGCCTCGAGGGTGAGACCAACGACTACTTCGGCAAGGGACTCTCCGGCGGACGCATCAGCATCCTGCCACCTGTACGCAGAAGTGCCGACTTCGTGGCTGAGGACAATATCATCGCCGGCAACACAGGTCTCTATGGCGCCACGAGCGGTGAGCTCTATGTGAATGGCCGTGTCGGCGAGCGCTTTGCCGTTCGTAACTCTGGTGCCATCGCCGTCGTCGAGGGCGCAGGCGACCACTGCTGCGAATACATGACCGGCGGACGCGTGGTGGTGCTCGGCAAGACGGGTAGAAACTTCGCCGCAGGTATGAGCGGAGGTGTTGCCTACGTTTACGACCCCGACCACACGTTTGATTACTTCTGCAACATGGACATGGTGGAGCTCGGTCTCGTGGAGGATACTGTGAGCCGTAAAGAATTGCTCGAACTCATCCGTCAGCACTATCTCCACACGGGCAGCGCCCTTGCCGGAAGGATGCTCGACAACTGGAATCACTTCGTCGAGGACTTCATCCAGGTCGTTCCTATCGAATACAAGCGTGTGCTGCAAGAAGAGCAGATGGCGAAACTTCAACAGAAGATTGCGGACATGCAACGTGATTATTAAACCTCATCAATCAACAATAAATAGACAAGAAAATGGGAAATCCGAAAGCATTTCTAACTGTGCCTCGCAAAGAGGCTGGTTATCGCCCCATCAACGACCGCATCCACGACTTTGGTGAGGTTGAACAGACACTGAACACAAAAGACCGACAGGAGCAGGCCTCCCGCTGCATGGATTGCGGCGTGCCCTTCTGCCACTGGGCTTGTCCGCTGGGCAACAAAGACCCCGAATGGAACGATGCCCTCTACCGCGGCGAGTGGGAAAACGCCTACAAGATTCTGAAGAAGACCAATCCGTTCCCCGAATTCACCGGTCGCATCTGTCCCGCCCTCTGTGAGAAGGCCTGCGTGCTCTATCTCACCACGGGCGATGCCGTGACCAACCGCGAGAACGAATGCGCCATCGCCGAGCGGGCTTTCCTCGAGGGCTACGTGACCATCGAGCACCCCGAGAGAAACGGCAAACGCGTTGCCATCGTCGGCGCTGGTCCTGCAGGACTCTCCACCGCCAATGCCCTCAACTACATGGGCTATGAGGTGACTGTCATCGAGAAGAACGAGGCCGCCGGAGGTCTGTTGAGGTATGGCATTCCAAATTTCAAGCTGAACAAGAAGATTATCGATAGAAGAATCAACGTGATGGAGCAGGAAGGGGTCACGTTCCGCTATGGCGAGGCCGTCGAGTCGGTTGCCGACCTATCTGAGCAATACGACGCTGTCGTCATCGCCACCGGCACGCCCACTGCCCGCGATCTGAAAGCGCCCGGACGTGAGCTCAAGGGCATTCACCTGGCTCTCGAACTCCTTTCGCAGCAGAACCGCGTCCTTGCCGGCAAGGAATTTTCGAAAGAAGAGCGCATCACCGCCAAAGGCAAGAACGTGCTCGTCATCGGTGGTGGCGACACTGGCTCTGACTGCATCGGAACGGCGCATCGTCAGGGTTGCAAGAGCGTGACGCAGATTGAAATCATGCCGAAGCCTCCTGTAGGCCACAACCCCAACACGCCTTGGCCCAACTGGCCTGTCATCCTCAAGACGACCTCATCCCACGAGGAAGGTTGCACCCGTCGCTGGAACATCAACACCCTCGAGTTCCTGGGCGAAGATGGCCATGTAACTGGCGTTCGTGTCCAGCCCATCGACTGGAAGCCAAATCCTGAGGGCGGTCGTCCCATCATGGTCGAAGCAGGAGAACCCGAGGTCATCCAGGCTGAACTCGTGCTGCTCGCCATGGGATTCCTCAAGCCCGAGCATCCGGAATATCCAGAGAACGTATTCATCTGCGGCGATGCCGCCAATGGCGCCAGCCTGGTGGTGAGAGCCATCGCGTCCGGTCGCAAGATTGCAGAAGCAGTGGATGCCTACATCAAGAAGAATAGTTAATCGTAAATTGTCCCACAAATCGTTCAATTGTAAATGATTTTATGATTCGCATCAACACAAACTATCTGCAACTCTCCCACCGCTATCTCTTCGCCGAGATTGCCCAGCAAGTGAATGCCTACAAGGCAGAACATCCGGAGGCTAACATCATCCGCCTCGGCATCGGCGACGTGACCCGTCCTCTGCCCGACGCTGCCATCCAGGCCATGCATCACGCTGTGGATGAGTGCGCCGACGGCCAGACATTCCGCGGATACGGTCCTGAACACGGCTACGACTTCCTCATCGATGCCATCATCGCCCACGACTTCGCCCCGCGCGGAATCCAGCTCGACCGCGAAGAAGTGTTCATCAGCGACGGCGCCAAGAGCGACACGGGAAACATCGGCGACATCCTCTCGACCGACAATCTGGTGGGCATCACCAACCCTGTCTACCCAGTCTATGTCGATACGAACATCATGGCTGGGCGCAACATCAAATACATCCCCTGCCATGCGGACAATGGTTTCACGGGCGACATCCCAGCAGAGCATCTGGACATCATCTATCTCTGCTACCCCAACAACCCGACCGGCGCTGTCATCACCAAGGAAAAATTGGCAGAATGGGTCAACTACGCGCTTCGGGAAAAGGCGCTCATCCTCTACGACTCCGCTTACGAGGCTTTCATTCAGGACGACAGTCTCCCCCACTCCATCTACGAGATTGAGGGTGCGAAGGAATGCGCCATCGAGTTCCGCAGTTTCTCTAAGACTGCTGGTTTCACGGGCGTCCGCTGCGGCTACACCATCATCCCGAAGGAACTGAAGAGCGCCGACGGCACCAGCCTCAACGCCCTTTGGAACCGTCGCCAGTGTAGCAAGTTCAACGGAGCTTCCTACATCTCACAGCGCGGTGCCGAAGCCATCTTCACCCCAGCTGGTCAGCAGCAGGTGCGCGCCACCATCCAGCACTATATGAAGAATGCCCAATTAATCCGCGAGAGCCTCGCGTTCTTCGGTCTCACCGTCTATGGTGGGCAGCATTCTCCCTACATCTGGGTTTCCACTCCCGACGGCGAGGACTCCTGGCACTTCTTCCACCGCCTCTTGACCGATGCCAACGTGGTCGTTACGCCAGGCGAGGGTTTCGGTACACATGGCGAGGGCTACGTCCGCATCACCGCCTTCGGCACCTGGGACAACAGCCTCGAAGCCATGGAACGCATTAAGAAAATATTGTAATTTTTCTAATTATCAATTGTCAATTATCAATTCTCATAGTGGAACCTCTCAAGCACGAATGCGGTGTGGCGATGATTCGCCTGCTCAAACCTCTCAGTTACTACAAAGAGAAGTACGGCACCTCCTCCTACGGACTCAACAAGCTCTATCTCCTGATGGAGAAGCAGCACAACCGCGGTCAGGAGGGCGCAGGTATCGCCTGCACGAATCTCAACGCACAGCCAGGCGAGGAGTATATGCTCCGTGAACGTGCGCTGGGCAGCGGCGCCATCACCGAAATCTTCGGCAACATCGACACCAACAGGTGGGACGAGGCACAAATCCTCATGGGACACCTTCGCTACTCCACCACCGGAAAGAGCGGACTCGCTCATGTGCATCCCTTCATGCGCCGCAACAACTGGAGAGCCAAGAACTTGTGTCTTTGCGGCAATTTCAACCTCACCAATGTGGATGAGGTGTTCAACGAGATCACCGCGAATGGGCAGCACCCGCGCATCTACAACGACACCTACATCATGCTGGAGCTGATGGGGCATCGACTGGACCGCGAGAGCGAGCGCATCTACAACATCGCTCATGTGCAGGGACTCACAGGCACGGAACTGACACGGTACATCGAAGACAACATCGACATCACCAACATCCTGCGTACCTCCACGCCATTGTTCGATGGTGGCTACGTGCTGTGCGGATTCACTGGCAGTGGTGAGATGTTCTCCATGCGCGACCCTTGGGGCATCCGTCCTGCTTTCTGGTATCGGGACGACGAGGTGCTGGTGGTGGCAAGTGAACGCCCTGTCATCCAGACGACCTTCGACTTACCCACCGACAGCATCCACGAACTCTTACCCGGGCAGGCTTTGACCGTCCACAAGAACGGCAACGTTGCCCTCACGCAGATTCTCCCTCCCCAAGGCAACCACGCCTGCTCGTTCGAGCGCATCTATTTCAGCCGTGGCAGCGACCGCGACATCTATCGCGAACGTAAAGCCTTGGGCGAACTACTCACACCACAAATCACCAAAGCCATCGGCGGAGATTTGGAGCACACCGTGTTCAGCTATGTGCCCAACACGGCCGAGGTGGCTTTCTACGGCATGCTCGACGGATTCAAGAAACAAATGAACGAGCAGAAGGTGGAGCAGCTCTATCGATTGACGCAGCAACACCGTCCGACGAGGGAGGAACTGCGCGCCATTCTCCACAACTACATCCGCAGCGAGAAGGTCGCCATCAAGGACATCAAACTCCGCACCTTCATCACCGAAGGGAACCAGCGCAACGACCTTGCCGCCCACGTCTATGACATCACCTACGGTTCCTTAGAGCCTCAAGTGGACAATCTCGTCATCATCGACGACTCCATCGTGCGTGGCACCACCCTCAAAGAGAGCATCATCCGCATCCTCGACCGTTTGCACCCCAAGAAGATGGTGCTGGTCAGTTCCTGTCCGCAAGTGCGCTACCCCGACTACTACGGCATTGACATGTCGCACCTCGACGAGTTCATCGCCTTCCGGGCAGCCGTGCAACTCCACATCGAACATGGCAATTGGCAGACGCTGCACGACATCTATCTGAAGTGTGTGGAGCAGCAATCGTTGCCGGCTGAGGAAATGAACAACTACGTGAAGGACATCTACAAGCCATTCAGCACAGACGAGATTTCGGAGAAGATGCTCGACCTCCTGCGACCTGACGGCATGACAACACCCATGCAGCTCGTCTTCCAGTCGCTCGAAGGACTTCACAATGCCTGTCCCCACCACCCCGGCGACTGGTATTTCAGCGGCAACTATCCCACAGCTGGCGGCGTGCGGCTGGTCAATCAGGCATACATCAACTGGTACGAACAAAACTATAAATAAATAATGGACACAAAATACATCTTCGTCACAGGCGGCGTGGTTTCCTCATTGGGCAAAGGCATCATCTCCGCCAGCATCGGCAAATTGCTGCAGGCACGCGGCTACAAAGTCACCATCCAGAAGTTTGACCCATATATCAACATCGACCCGGGCACGCTGAACCCCTATGAACATGGTGAGTGCTACGTGACCGTCGATGGCATGGAGACCGACCTCGACCTCGGGCACTACGAACGATTCACAGGCATTCATACCACACGCAACAACTCCATCACCACAGGGCGCATCTACAAGACAGTCATTGATCGCGAACGTCATGGAGATTACCTTGGCAAAACCATTCAAGTGGTGCCTCACATCACAGACGAAATCAAACGGAGAATGTTAAGGGAAGAAGACCCTCTCTGTCCTGACGGACATCTCCCCCATAATGGGGAGAACCATCCGGACAGTCTCCCTCCCCATTACGGGGGAGGGCTGGGGAGAGGGTCTTTCGACTTCGTCATCACGGAAGTGGGCGGCACGATTGGAGACATTGAGAGCGCTCCCTTCATGGAGGCCATCCGACAGCTGCGCTGGCAATTGGGCCGTGATGCCGTGTGCGTGCATCTCACCTACGTACCATATCTGAAAGCGGCTGAGGAACTGAAGACCAAACCCACCCAGCACTCCGTCAAGGAACTGCAAGGGATGGGCATCCAGCCCGACATCCTTGTCCTGCGCACCGAACGTCACCTCGACGATGCCCTGCGCATGAAAGTTGCCTCCTTCTGCAATGTTGACCTCGAATGTGTGGTGCAGAGCGAGGACATGCCCAGCATCTACGAAGTGCCTGTCAGCATGCAACGGCAGGGACTCGATGCCGCCATCATGCGCAAAATCGGCATCCCTGTAGGCGAGACACCTTCCATGAAATCATGGCATGATTTCCTCAACAAGCAGAAAAAAGCTACCCGAGAAATCCACATCGGACTCGTGGGCAAATACGATCTGCAGGATGCCTACAAGAGCATCCGTGAGAGCCTCAATCTTGCTGGCATCTACAACGATGTGAAGGTGAAGCTTCACTTCATCAACAGCGAAGACATCACCCCCGACAACGTGGAAGAAAAACTCAGAGGGATGGCAGGTGCCGTCATCTGTCCAGGCTTCGGACAGCGAGGCATTGAAGGCAAAATCACCGCCGTCGAATATACCCGTACCCACGACATCCCCACCTTCGGCATCTGTCTGGGTATGCAGATGATGGTCATCGAGTTCGCTCGCGATGTACTGGGTTATCAAGATGCCCACAGCACGGAGATGAATCCAAAGACGCAGCATCCTGTCATTGACCTGATGGAAGAGCAAAAGAACATCACGGGTATGGGAGGCACGATGCGTCTGGGAGCCTACGACTGCGAATTGAAAGAAGGAAGCAATGCCCGCACCATCTATGGCAAACCTCATATTCAGGAGCGTCACCGCCACCGTTATGAGTTCAACAACCAGTATCTTGACGAGTTTGAGAGTCACGGTATGCAATGCGTAGGACGTAATCCGGAAGGCAACCTCGTGGAGGTGGTGGAACTTTCCGATAAGAAATGGTTCATCGGCACCCAGTTCCACCCCGAATACGCCTCCACCGTCCTGCACCCCCATCCACTCTTCATGGACTTCATCAAGGCAAGCATCGCATAGAGAGAGATAATTGTATAAAGAGATACGACAGCATAAAGAGATAGAATTGTATAAAGAGATAGAAACATGATAATGACAAAAAGGCGACCACATGAAATGGTCGCCTTTTATGATGGTATCTTTTTGTTACGGTTCCAAACCTCTATGGAAAGAAAAATAATTAGAGTGTGATTTCCCCTTCGAAAGAGATGGCTGCAGGACCCGTCATGAGGATGTGATTATCAGTCTCGTTCCACTCGATGTGGAGGGTTCCACCATCCATCTGGATATTGCTATGGCGAGGGGCGCGACCCGTCAGGTGAGCCGCAACGGCAGTGGCACAGGCACCCGTACCACAGGCAAGGGTGATGCCCGACCCACGTTCCCAAACGCGCATACGGAGGACGCCATGAGGGGTCAAGGCACTCACAAACTCGATGTTGCAACGTTGGGGGAAGATGGGATGATGCTCCAACAAAGGACCATAGTGTTCCAAGGGGAATTGCTCCACGTCCTCATCGAGGAAGATGACGAAATGGGGATTGCCCATCGAAACGAAGGTGCCATTGAATGTGCGGTCATCGACGTTGATGGCGTAATCCTGTGCCTTTCCGTCCTGATCGCCGAACTGCAGCGGTTCTTTGAGGATTGGCTCGCCCATATCGACCGTAACGGCAGACACCTTGTTCTCCTTGTCCAGATGCAGTTGCAAGACCTTGATGCCCGAGAGCGTCTCAAGACGGATGGGATTCTTGCGGGTCATGCCCTTGTCGTGGAGAAACTTTGCCACGCATCGGGTTCCATTGCCACACATCATGGCTTCGGAACCGTCGTTGTTGAAGATGCGCATGGAGAAGTCAGCATCGGGACGAGTTGGTGCCCCAATCAGAATGAGTCCGTCACTCCCGATACCAAAATGAGGCTTGCTCCATGCAATGGATGCTGCTGCAGGGTCAGGTATTTTATATAATAATGTATTGACATAGATGTAGTCATTACCTGCACCATGCATTTTAGTAAACTTAATAGTCCTTTTCATATCCTTTTGTCATTAGTTTTATTTAATTTCAGTACAAAGGTAAGCATAATTACGTAATATTGTATCAAAAAGACATTATTATTTTAGTTTTTATTGACATAAATCAATATGTAAGCAAAAATATGAAAATATTTGACGTTTTGCTTTATCATTTGCAGAAAACACTATAACTTTGCATCGAAATTAAAAACAAAGACGTTCATTATGATACTTAAAAGTACAAACATCGTGACAAATCTGATGAATAATAATAATCAGAATCAGCAGCAGGGCCAGGAGCAGAATCAGGGTTCCCCAATGCTTGCGGTGTGAGTCTTTCCAGTCCGGATGAACACAGAGAAATCAAGCGAGCACAAATACAAAAACTTTTCAAGACACAAACACAAACAAGGAGGCTGGTTCACAAACAATGAATCAGCCTCCTTATTATTAGGAAAGATTCTTTATTAAAATACATTTATTTATTAACAACACAAAACTGTAAACACAATGAAAAAGATTGAAGCAATCATCCGCAAGACAAAGTTCGAGGATGTAAAAGAAGCATTGTTGCACTCAGACATTGACTGGTTTGAGTATCACAACGTGCACGGCATCGGTCAAAGTCGT
>Ga0310786_10000491_pt1 | contig 64635 bp, 105 predicted proteins | sample AusTroGonzalo_MG_FD_203881 | JGI IMG/M metagenome (GOLD analysis project Ga0310786, IMG submission 203881) | Bovine rumen microbial communities from tropical cattle in Woodstock, Queensland, Australia - Gonzalo_03 (v2) (version 2) | ecosystem: Host-associated > Mammals > Digestive system >...
TAGAGATTAAAACATCATTTTTATGCGACACAAAGGAAGAAGCGGAGAAAATGGCTAATGAGTATTTAACAGAATTGTGTACAGGGTTATATCCAGATTGTTGTTCCAACAGCTACGAAATTGAGAGTATATACAGTTATACAGAGGCAGGTGATACAGATGGATGATAAATGTTATTTGTGTTGCTACTATGACGAGCTATTTGACGGCATGGACGAATATCCACTATGCACTTGTGAGGAAGATGAAAGACCAGAATGGTGTCCAGAAAGGAGCAATACAGATGGAAACAGTTGAAATTGTTATTAGGATTCCAAAACGAGAAATAGAAGGAATTAAGAGATACTGTAAACGTACGGAAATTAAAATAAGTTCTTTAGAAGATTATATTTATCGCAGTATCGCAAACGGCATTGTACTTCCTAAAGGGCATGGAGATTTAAAGGATATGAATGATTTATGTTATAAAAGTCGTTATGGTTGTAAAGGTAATTGTGATTATTTACATACTTGCGATTTATATGATGCTCCAACAATCATAGAAGCAGACAAGGCAGAAAGTGAGGATAAGAAATGATATGATAAAATCAAGAAAACAACTTACTTATGAAGAGAAAAATAAAATCTGTGATAAATACAGTAAAGGAGTTAAAAAATGTCATAATAAAGATGATAAGTTATGTCCTTTATGCGTTGGCATATATGGTGTTGGATACGTGTGTTATAAAAATAAAATACCGTCATTAGAAGCTGAGATTAATAGGATTCACAATGAGGGGATAGAGGTGTGATATGGCAAAAATATTGATTGATATACCAGATGAAACATACGAATATGTAAAACAGAATTATAGATACGGCATTGGTGCTGAAGTAGCATGTAATCTGGGATTTGCTGTTGCCAAAGGAACAGTACTTCCTAAAGGACATGGAAGGCTGATTGACGCAAGAGTATTTGAAGCAACAATGTATCATCAAGCATTTGAAACAGATAGCGATATGCAAAAGTGGGATAGTGGTTGTTGGATACGATACAAGATGTTTGAGAACGCTATATGTGACGCCCCGACAATGCTCGAAGCTGATAAGGAGGTAGAGAAATGAAGATAGTAGTAGATATTTCAGAGAAACAATATGAATCCCTAAAAAACCTTTTACTTCCGTCCATGGAGGAACGTGCCATCCTTAATGGAACTGTACTACCAAAGGGACATGGTAGGCTTGGAGATTTAGATGCTTATTTGAAAGATACACCAATAAGGAATGTTGACGATACATGGATAAAAGAGAGCTATGTGTATGAAAGTATCATTAATGCTCCAACAGTAATCGAGGCAGACAAGGAGGAAACAGATGGCAAAACCAATGATAACAGTTGATGGGCTGACAGCGAAGTTGGAGAAAGCAATCTGTGATAGCCCATTGACATTAACAGAAATATGCGAAAGAGCGAAGATATCAAGACATCAATTATGGGAATATAGGTATTATGCAGTAACACCAAGTGCTTTAGTATTAGCAAGATTAGCAGTGGTGCTGAATATCAGCACAGACTATTTGTTAGGCATAAGCACAAAGCAAACAATAACAGCATGAGGAGAATACATGATAAACTATATACGGATGCAGTGTATAGCACCTATAGTCTTAGTGCTGATACTTAAAGGCGTGATAACTTCACCATCACAATTAGGAGATGTAAATGCTACAGCACTTCAACACTTATCAGGAACTATGGCGATAGAGAATGAAAATCCTGGTGGTTATAGTGAGTTGCAAGATATGATACGATTACTATTGACAGGTGCAGTTGTAATAAATCGAGTAAATTCACCAAGATGGAGTGGTGATACAATAGAGAAAGTCATACTTGCAAAAGGTCAGTATGCAAGTGTAACACGTAAAGGATTTAAAACACGGCAAGCAAAAGAACGAACAGTGTTATTAGCAAAATACCTACTGATATATGGAACTAAATGGGTATGTCCAAAAAATGTAGTATATCAAGGACAAGGTAAAAACGGTTCAAGTGTATATTTGACCATCAAAGTAAAAGGAGATAAACCAGAATTATTCTGTTATGAGTGAGGTGATATCATGATAGAGATATCAAGAGTGGAGCTGTATAAAGTCTGTAAGCGATGTGGTAAAAAGTTGAAAAGGCTTGAATATAGACAGCGAGGATATGGCAAGATATGTTGGGAGAAAATAAAAAAGAGTAAGCGACAAAAAAAGTTGTTTACTTTTTCTTGATTTTGTTATATAATGAATTGTAGATGAATATAGGTTTTTGCAGGAGGTGAGATATGCCTGCTTCTAATCGTGTGATGATACACAAGCTACAAAACGCGATAAATCAAAGTGGAGGAAGAATCCTCTATGAGAAATCGCAGTTTTTCAGTAAAGACCAAAATCGACCAATCACTATATACAAAATCTGTCAATCGTTAGATACTGAGACTAAGCACAAGAAAGAGAAGCTTTTTGAGTCCACATCAATGATTCAGATAGTATTCTTTTTACGTGATATCTGGTGTTACATTCAAGGTCAGGAAATACCAACAGATAATGCAGAATGGGAAATAATCAAGGAGAGGAAAAACATTGATTATAGCTTAGTTAAGATTGAGGAACGATGACATGAAAAACATAATAGAGTGGATAACAGTCAACGGACATCATGTACCAATATATGAGGGCGAGTCAAAAGATGACGCTGTTGGCAGATTTACCAAGATGATGGAAGATGACAGAAGAAAAAACAGTCAGATGTCAAAGAGTAAAGCTGAAGCAGATAAGAGAAATAAACAAGAACCGCCTAAGCGTTTACGTCTCAGCGATATACCTGCCAAAGATGCTAACAAGTTTTCTGATGTCTTGCATCTCAAGACAAAAGAGCGGTTTAGATTTAAAGAAGGCACAAGTATTACAGGTGCTTATGTATTTGCGGGTAAAGGTTGTTCCAAAGTATTCAGAGATGCAGAGAAGTACGCAAAGAGATATCCAGAGAGCGGCAAAAATCCCGAAGATTGGCAACATTGTGCTGGATTCGCTAAGATAACAAACGGCTCTAAAGTGTTAGATAGAGAAGTACATTGGGTACAGGGTAAAGATGGATATGTTCGTGAAGCATTTATCAAGATTCATGAGAAGAATCTTGAGGACAGAAAGTGAGGATGAAAATGTTACACAAAGGAAGTAAAGCTAAGTACATCGGAGAGACTAATGGAGCTTTTGAAAAAGGTAAGATTTATGAAGTACGCGGATATGACAGAGAGCTTGACGCGTGGGGAGTGATGTCAGATTTGGATGAAGTCTACGCAGTAGGAGAAGAAGATTTGGAAGAGGTAGAATGATATGTCTAAAGAGATAGAACAGTGGATAACTGTAAACGGTAACAGAGTCCCTATCATGAAAGGTCAGTCTAAAGCTGATGCAGTAAAGAGCTTTGTAGGAAAGCAGAGCAAGACAAAGACAGTATCAGACAAAACAGTTGATAAAAAGACAGCGACCAAGCAATCAGATGACCAGAAGAGCATCGCCAAAAATGAAGATGAGAAAGACCAGCAGATAGCAAGAAATCAGAAAGAAGCAGATAATGCGAAGCAATCAGAAAATACCACAAAAGCTTTACAGACAGTTAACCCAGCATCATTTAATAAATCATTAGTAACTGCTAAAGAGAGCCGTCCTATTGCTGATAAGTGGAGAGTAGATGATACACATACAATAGAGGATTATAAAGCACGTGGTTGTGCATGTTATGTCAGTAAAGGTGGTTCTACAGTAGCAGTAGACAGAAATGGTGATATAATCAGCCTATGCAAGAATACCAATGATAAAATGAAAGGCAGAGAGCTGATGGCTGAAGCAGTAAAACTTGGAGGCAGAAAGCTTGATAGTTTTGATGGTAATCATGAATTTTATGTAAGCTGTGGATTTGAGCCTGTAAGTTATACAAAGTTCAATGAGAAATATGCGCCAAAAGGATGGAAAGAAAGCGGATGTGGTCGTGAAGATGTAGTATTTTACCGATATGTTGGTATTGGTAAAGTAAAGAATACAGACCTTGAAGAGTTTAAGAATAATAATAAGCCCTTTACGGGTGAAAATGGATATGATGATGCAATGAAGTATAGAGATAAATTCATAAAATAGTTGGAGGGTTTAAAGATGACATTACAGGAGTATACACAGTCGGTAAAGACATATTTTAAGCAGTGCGGTAATTATACTGATGCAGAGACAGATACCTATTTTAAGCAACCAGATGTAGACAGCCTGTTAAAAAAGCATTATGACGGATTCAGTAAAAGAAATATACCTGCATATATGCCACAGGCAACAGCAAGCTGTTTAGATATGATGTATTAATAAAAAGGAGCTGATACAATGGATAAAGACACTGAGAAGAAGAAAACAAAAAAATCGGCGGGAAAATCCATAAAAAAGAAAAGCACATCGAAAAGCTCCAAAACAACACATAGAAGTACATTAAAACTATTACAAGATACATACAAACAGGAAGAAGAAAAAAAGCAGAGAGAAAATAAAGCAAAAGCAGAAAAGAAAACAGAAGAACTAAAGAAAGAAAAGAAACCAAGAGTACAGAGACAAAAAGGATTCAAGCAGAAAAGAAACTGTCCAGATGTACTTAACCAACAGCAGAAATTATTCTGTATCTATTACGCAGAAACAAGCAATGGACAGCAGTCAGCCATAAGAGCAGGGTATAAGGAAACAACAGCGTGTAAGCAAGCATCGCGTTTGTTGACACTGGAGAAGGTGAAAAAGGAAATCGACCGACTCAATGCCAAGAAAGAGGAACATGCAATCGCGACAGCCGCAGACGTTATGAAGTTTTTGACCAAGGTGATGAATGGCGAAATCAAAGACCAATTTGGACTTGATGCGACATTAGCAGACAGAATAAAAGCTGGTCAGGAGCTTGCAAAGAGGACAGTAGACATAGACAACAGAGTTAAGGGTGTACCTGATAACGTCATGACAATAAAGCTTGATTGGAGGAAGAGCAATGGCGAAACTGAACGATAAAGAGATAGCATATTACAAGAGTAAAGCCAAAGGCGCAGAGTTTACTGATGCAGACGCAAAGCAGGTAGATGCTGATAGATTGACACAGATAAGCAATATGGCCAATAGTGATGTCACATCAAAGAAACAGGCACGTGAAAGGTCAGCGTTCAAGAATGATGCAGAGTTTAAGTATTACAATCTGGCATTATATGAGACAGCTTCAGCGATACAATATGGATTAATGTGAGAGGAGAGCATCATGGCAAAAGAGCGCGAACCCGAAAGATGGATAACACTAAAGGGTGGAAAACATATTCCGATATATGCTGGTGATACTGACGCAGACATCAAAAACAGAGTAGCGGAAGCAACAGGAAAGAAGTCTACGCAGAGCAACAAGTCAAATACAGCTTCCAATAGCTCTAAAATGACAGGAAACAGCTTAGATGCACATAAGAAAGATAAAGATATAGCTAAGAACAAAACAGACGCGGAAAAGCTTAATAATGAGTCCAAATACAGAGATGAATTGGCAAAAGGCGATAAAGTCACAATGAGCAATGGCAAGATGATGTTTAAGGGCAAGGAAGTTGATAAGATAGACACATCAGAAGCAGGAAACGCTGGTGAACAATCATTTGCTGACCATCTTGATAAAAATGGCAATCTATCTCCTGAACGTGCTAAAGTACACAGACAGATTATGGAAAACTATTTCAAAGACCATAAGCCGTATGCGCCAGGTGAGGAAAAAGTCGCTATGTTTACGGGTGGTGGTGCCGCATCTGGTAAGGGTGTATTCAGTAAGAATATTGGAGATTTTTACTCACAGAATAAAAACCCGATGCTGATTGACCCTGATGATATCAAAAAAGCACTTGCTAAAGCTGATGGAAAAGAGATGGACGAAAGACTCACAGCGTATTATCATGAGGAATCTTCAGCACTTGCAAAGCAGATATACAACACAGCTTTACAGAACAACTATCCGACACTGTATGACGGTACAGCTACAGGCAGTGGAGTTTATAAGCTTTTAGATGCCGCAAAGAAAGCTGGTTACAAGACCGAGGTGTCATTTGTTTACAGCGATTTCAAAACGGTAAGACAGAATAGCTTGGACAGATTTGTGAAGCAAAAAAGACTTGTTCCATTGCATCAGCTGACAGCCGCACATAGAAAAGCATATGACGCGGTACAAAAGCTGTCTGGTGTTGTTGATTCACTTAAAGTATATGACAATGCTGGCAGAAATCTGAGACTCACAGCAGAGAGCAAAGCTGGAAAAGGTCTAAGCATAAAAGACCAAGCATCATGGAAACGCTTCAGCGAGTCATCTGGCGAGTTCACGCTTAACGAAAAGCAAATTGATGATTATATGCAGGACGTTTTAAAACTTAAAAAACAGTATAACATCTAAGCAGGCTACCAACCTGCTTTTTGCTGATTTTACAGGAAAGGATGCAGTCAGATATGCCACAAATTAATATCCCTCTCCGTGACTGTATTATACCTGACTTTTTTGATGTTTTAGAAGATATACTTGACCATCGACATAGCAGGTACATATTTCCGGGAGGACGAGGAAGTACAAAGTCATCATTTGTTGGTGGAATAGCGATACCGCTGTTAATCACAGCATACCCAAATATACATGCAGTCTGTTTTAGAAAGATAGCCAATACGATTCAGACATCGATATTCCCACAGGTAGTTTGGGGAATCTATCAGCTTGGATTGCAAGATTTATTTAAGATATCTAAAAACTATTCAACACCAATCGAGTACATACCAACAGGTCAGAAAATCTACTTCATGGGACTTGATGACCCAGACAAAGTAAAATCAATAAAGCCGGCATTCGGATACATCGGTATAGACTGGTTCGAGGAGCTTGACCAATTCGCGGGCGAGCGCGAGCTTAGAAAAGTAACACAGTCTACAAAGCGTGGTGGCGAGCTGTTTTGGGATTTCAGAACGTTTAACCCGCCTATCTCAAAGAATAATTGGGCTAATGAGTTTGTAGAAGGATACGAGCTGAGACCTCAAAAGTCTACACTGGTAGTAAGAACCACATATTTACAAGTGCCTAAGAGCTGGTTAGGACCAGAGTTTCTTGAAGAAGCAAACGAGCTGAAAGAGAAGAATCCGAGAGCGTATGAGCATGAATACATGGGAGTTCCTGTAGGAACAGGTGGAGATGTATTTCCGAATGCTTGCGATTTGGATATGACTAAGCTTGTACCTCATTACAACGGCATGGGAATTGAGGACAAAAAAGTGCCGATGTGGCAGACGTTCAGCGAGATATACAATGGAATCGATTGGGGTTTTGCAAGAGACCCGTTCCGCTATGTCAGAATGCATTTTGATATCAAGCACTTGGATTTATACATCTTTGATGAGTACAACACAGTAAAAACGCGAAATCAGGTTGTATTCGATATTTTATACAATGACCTGAAGAAAGTACGCAAGGATGAGCTGGTAATAGCCGACAGCGCAGAGGAAAAATCAATCGCAGACTTTAAAGCTTATGGAGCATTCATTCGAGGCGCTGACAAAGGACCAGATTCGGTACGATATGGCATAAAGTGGTTGCAAGGCTTAAATCATATTTACATTGATGCAAGAAGATGTCCCGAGACCTATAAGGAATTTACTCAGTACGAATACGAGCAGGACAGAGATGGCAACTTCATAAGCGCATATCCAGACGAAAACAACCACAGCATTGATGCTGTCAGATATGCCTTGCAGAAATACGCAAACAGAAAGGGAAATTGATATATGGTCAATGTGTTTGTAGCATGTCCAGAGCGTTGCGAAACGGGTGGAATAGAGCTTTTACATCAGCTATGCTTGGAATTGAATCAGCAAGCCAATATATGTGCAAAAATGTGGTATATCGCAAAGCAGTTGAACAATCCACAGCCAGAGCGATATACTAAAGCATATGGGTGTAATTACATCGTTACAGACAGTCCAGACAGTGATGCAGTTCTGATATTTCCAGAAATCTGGGCCAAGAAGATAGAGCGATTCAAGAACAACCGAAACATTATTTTCTGGGAAAGTGTAGATAACTACAAGAAGTGGACTGGCAGAGATGCAGTTCCGAAAGAATACAATAGGATTTTGCATCTCACACAGTCATTCTATGCGTCAGATTTTCTCATAAAGAGCGGTATTGATGCGAAGCAGATAATTTATACAGGTGATTATATAAACCCAGCTTATTTGTCAAATATGAGCGTTACAGAGCGTTCGGATATTGTACTGTATAATCCTAAAAAGGGTATGGATTTTACGGAGCAGATAATATCACGAATGCCTGATGTAACATTTATGCCAATATGCAACTTGACACAGACACAGATTATAAGTCTGATGGACAGTAGCAAGCTGTATATTGACTTTGGTGAGCATCCCGGCAAAGATAGAATGCCAAGAGAATCAGCGTCCAGAGGTTGTTGTATAATCACAGACAGAGAAGGCAGTGCCAAATATCGAGACGATGTGAACATACCAGAGGAATACAAATTTGACAGAGACAGCAAGAACTTGCCAGCAATATGTGAGAAGATTCGGGAAGTGCTGAAGCATTATGAGACATGTAAGTCAGATTTTGACGATTACCGACAGTCTATAAGACACGAAAGACATCAATTCCAAGAGGGCATAAAAGCACTTGCAAAGCGTATATACCAGCCAAGATTCAGCATCATAATTCCAGCTTTTAACGCTGAAAACCACATCCGAAAAGCGTTGGAAAGCATAAAAATGCAGATTTTTCGCGATTTCGAGTTGATAATCGTATGTGACAGCTGTACGGATAACACTGAAGCAATAGCGCGAGAATACACCGACAAAGTGTTTATAGTTGAAAATCACTGTGATGGACCAACGAGAAATAGAGGTATTGAAGAAGCTAAAGGCGATTACATACTCTTCATGGATGACGATGACTGGTGGATACATGAATATGTATTGACAGAACTTGACCGAAAGCTGAGAGAAGAGAACGAGCCAGATATTCTATGCTTCAGCTTTATTTTCAAAGATTGGCTGTATGCAAGACCACAATTACCAACTGGTGGGTATTGGATAGCGACATGGAATAAAGCTTGGAAACGCACAAGCATCGGAGATTCAAGATTTGGAAATGTACGTTCCAAGAGTGATGTGCAGTTTCATAGGCAGATGTTTTCAAAACGATTGAGAGTGGTGGAATTTGATGCTTTGATGTATTACTACAACTGGTTGCGGAAAGGCAGTCAAACAGAGATAGACAGGAGGAAATAATATGTACGAGTGTTTTCATTGTGGCATGAGGACAGTTATTTGGCAGAGTGATTTCACATTCGAGGAGATGGGTTACGAAGGTGAGGGTGTTGGGAACTGTTGTAAATGCACAAATTGTGGAGCCGAGATAGAATATCGAGTGGCAGAGAAGCAAGAGGACGAAGAATAATGGCAAAATATATGATACACACATATCCGAAAAGGCTGTGGTATGTAGAGCAATATTTAATTCCATCAATGTTGGCACAAGGTATTGCAAAAGATGACATTACAGTGTATAATGACAGTAAGGGAGAAGGCAACTTGCGGGCTTGTATGAGCGCATTTGCAAGCTGTCCAAACGATATCGGAGGCACTTGGCATTTGCAAGATGATGTTCTCATCTGTAAAGATTTTAAGCAGAGAACAGAGTGGTATGATAACGGACTTGTGTGTGGATTCTCAAGTAAGCTTTACGATGGTGATGAAGCAAACAAGAGAGGAGCAGTGCCGAGAGCGCGTATGTGGTTTAGTTTTCCTTGCATCAGAATACCCAACATGTGGGCAAGATGGTGTGCTGAGTGGGTAAATAAATACATCATTGGAAATCCTGTTTACCGTCAGTATTGGGAAAAGGGAGTCAATGATGACTGGGCATTCAGACAGTATTTAAAAGAGTTTCAGCGCGATTGCTGTGCCTTGAATATAATGCCGAATCTTGTTGACCATGTAGACTATCTTTTAGGTGGTGGAAGTGGTGGAAAGCGTAAAGAGCCGGTAAGAGCGCAGTATTGGACAGATGATGACTTGGTAAAAGAGCTTGAGGAGAAGATACATGGCAGGAGTGAAAGCTTGGATAACAATTAATGGACAGCATATACCCATTATGGAAGGTCAATCGAAAGACGATGCAATCAAGAATTTTACAGCGCGTCAGAATGAGGTCAAAAAAGAGAATGACGAAAAGCAACGGCAGATAGATGCAAGCAAGAAACAAGCTGAGATACAAAAACGAGCCGAAGATAAAAATGCTTCCATGATTGATAATTTTGATATTAAGTCATTAGGACCACTAAAAGATGCTGATGATGTGGATGAGTTTATAGATAAAAATCTATCTAATAGATTGTTTAAGCAGTTTGGTGCAAATGAGGGTCTGGATTCCATACGGCAGTTGTGGTATGAGATGAAGCGTCAAGAAGAAATCAAAAATCTACATGAAATGTCGATGGATGATGCGATTGATAAAATTACGGACTCAATTAAAGCAAGTCATATTTCAGGCTGGTTTAGAAACGGAGACTCATCATATAAGCCCCGTATTGCCGAGCAAATGTTTTATAATAAAGGTGTACTTAATGCATCACTTAATGTGGCATATCACAATTATAAAACTGGTTTGGATAAAAATGAAAAACCTATGGATTATAAGACTTGGTTATATACGCCAATAACAGTTTATAGAGGAACATCTGGTCAAAAACTTGTTTCGGATGATGTATTTACATCATATACACCAGATAAAAAGATAGCTGAGAATTTTGCATATGGTAAAGATGGAGCTACGGGTTCACAGCATGGTGGAGAGCCAAAAGTATCAAGTATGCAGTTACGACCAATTGATACGTGGGGACAGATGTCAACAAATGGAGAGCTTGAATACATGGTACCACTTACAATAGAGTCAAAATCAGACCGCAAAGAGCGCAAAAAATGAGGTGAAGTAAATGGCATTTTGGTCAAGTATAATATCAAAATTAAAGGAGATACTGAAGAAGATGATAGGAGCAAGGACAATCGAACAGACTTTACACGTAACACCTATTATGTCATCGCAGATGGAACACGCTATACAGCTTTGGGCTGACATGTACAAGAATCAGGCTCCATGGCTTAAAGAACCTACTCCGCAGGACCCTGTGAGGATTGCATCGCTTGGCTTACCTGCAATGATAGCAAGCGAGAAGGCAAGGACAGCTTTGCTTGAGTTTGAAAGCGAGATTACCACTCCTACTGAAGAAGTCGAAAGACCTAATCCTAAATACAAAGAGCCTGAGCCTGATGAGTATGGCAATATCATGCCGAGCTTAGAGCCTAAGACAATTACAGAGGACAGAGCTATTGGTCCTACTGATAGAGCTGAATATCTCAACGAGCAATACAAGAAGCTAAAGAAACAGCTTAGAAAGCAGTTAGAGTATGGCATAGCAAAGGGCGGGCTTGTTATCAAACCGTATCTTGTAGCTAATGAAGTAGATGGCAAAGACACTGACTGGCAGATTGAATTTGACTTTATACAGGCAGACAGCTTTTTCCCGTTAGCTTTTGACGCAAGTGGACAGATTACAGAGGCCGCTTTTGTACAGACTCAGATAGAAAAAGACATCATTTTCAGGAGACTTGAATATCACAAGTGGAAGAATAACACAGTGACCATTATCAACAAGGCATTCAAGTCTACGACAAACAAAGGAAATCAAGATGATTTAAACGGATTGGATTTAGGTCAGGAAGTTCCTCTGTCGAGCGTATCGGCATGGAAAGACTTAAAAGAGACAGTGACTATCAAGAATATACAGAAACCGCTTTTTGCATACTTCAGAATGCCAGAAGCTAATACGATTGATACATCATCACCGCTTGGTGTATCTGGATACAGCAGAGTAAAAGACCTCATCAAAGATGCTGACTTTCAATATTCAAGAATGCTGTGGGAGTATGAAGCAGGCGAGATGGCAATCGATATTGACCGTGATGCTATGCAGTTTAGAGAAGATGGCAAGGGTGGCGGACAGACAGTCATGAACCACTTACAGGCAAGGCTTTTCAGAACCATCGACTTGGGCGAATCCGATACATATCAGCCCTACGCACCTACGTTGCGGGATTCGTCTTATATACAAGGACTTAATGCAATACTCATGAGGATTGAAGATGTCGCAGGATTAGGACGAGGCAGTCTTTCAGACGCTACAATGGAAGCTAAGACAGCAACAGAGATTAAATCTATGAAGCAGAGAGCATTCCAGACGAATAAAGACATACAGGATTCATTGGAAGATACTTTGCGTGATGTGATTTACATCATGAATGCATACTGTGATTTATACGACATCACACCCGATGGAGATTATGATGCATCATTTGAGTGGGACGATTCAATCTTGGTAGATGTAGATACCGAGCTGAATAAGAGATTATCACTCATGAATGCTGGTCTTGCAAGCAAAGTAGAAGTCAGAATGTGGTACTTTGGTGAGACAAAGAGACAGGCTGAAGAAGCATTACAGGAAATCGACAAAGAGAACATACAGAGCGCAGAAAACGACATGATTATGGGAAGCAATAACGAGGATAATAATAACTTCAACAAAAACAAAGGAGGATTCGATTCATGACACTTAGAGACCTTTTATCAACACTGACCACACCCAGCGTAACAGTCAATATTCATGAGATGAGTACGGGAACTGAGATTGTAAGTTTGAAATCGACAGGCTTTGAAAGTCTTTCCAGTGATATCAAGGAGAGCGAAGTAAAGCATTGGGAGCTTTTAACACCCGTGCTGAGTATCAAGGCTATAATCGATACTACGACCACAACAAACGCAGAGGAGTAAAATGTTATCAGATGATGCATTAAACAGACTCATAGAGCCTATAATCAATCGACAGCAGAGAATAAACACTTGGTTAATCAAGAAGATAGCACAGCGCATAAAAGAAGTTGGCGAGGTGCTACCTTCTGATGTCCAAACACTGATTAATCTAAGAAATACAGGCGCAGATGCAAAGAAGATAATGGAAGAGCTTGCAAGGCTTACAGCTTTACAGGTTGCAGATATACAGAATCTGGTAAGATTTGTTGCTAAAGATGCATACAGAAGCGCAAAGCCATTCTATGATTTTAGGAAGAAGTCATATATACCATATGATGAAAATACAGTGTTGAAAAGACGCGTAGAAGCTATGGCGCGTCAGACATCAGACAGCTATAAGAACATCGCGAAAGCACAGGCTTTTATGGTCAGAGACCCTAAAAATCCTAAGAGATTCATACCAACAAATGTTGCCAGAACATATCAAAGAATCGTGGATGAAGCAGTACAGGCCGCATCTGGTGGAGTTGATTACAGGACAGCGATGCACAACACTTTAAAGCAGTTATGCGAGAATGGTATACGTTATGTAGTCTACAATACAGAGAGTGGAAGAACATACGCGCAGAGACTTGATACAGCTGTCAGGCGAAATCTTCAAGACGGAATGAGAGCTATAAACCAGCAGATGCAGAATATAGTCGGTGAAGAGTTTGGAGCTGATGGCGTTGAAATCTCAGTACATATGAATCCCGCTCCTGACCATGCAGAGATGCAAGGGCACCAGTATTCAAAAGCTGAATTTGAGAAGATGCAGAACGCTGAGAACTTCAAAGATGTACAAGGCAGAGAATATCAAGGCTTTGAAAGAGCTGTAGGCACTTTGAACTGTAGGCACTTTGCGATATCAATAGTTATAGGTGTTGAAGGTCAGACGTACACAGATAAACAGTTACAGGAAATACTCAAGAAGAATCAAGAGGGATATACATTTCCAAATGGTAAACATCTCACAATGTATGAATGTACACAGCGACAGCGAATGCTTGAAACAAAGATAAGACAGGCTAAAGATGGTCAGATAGCCGCACAAAGCGCAGGAGACATGGAATTAGCTAAGAAATATCAAGTCAAGATAAATAGATATACCGCAGAATACAGCGCGTTTTCCAAAGCTTGTGGATTGTCTATGAAGCTTGGCAAGATACAGGTAAATGGTTACAAAAAAATTTCGGTAAAATGATAAAAACCACTTGTATTTTTCACCAAAAGATGCTATACTACAAAGTGAGAATAAATATTCTCAAAGGAGGTCGCTTATGGAAAACATACTGCCCTCAATTATTACTGGTGTTTTAGCGTTGATTGGAATAATTTTTACCAATATCATGTCGAATAGACAGATTGAGCATAAATTGGAAATCAATCAGTCGGAGATGAATATTAAGCTTGATTATATCACAGCACAGGTGGAAAAACACAGTGCTGGTATCGAGCAGGTACCCGTCTTAATTGAGAAAGTACACAATCTTGAAAGACGCATGGAATCAGTGGAAAAGCAGATATCAAAAGGTTGAATAGCCTGTTGATATATACGACCAGCGTAAAGTCGTTTAAAGAACGCACATTCAGCGGACACTGTAATCCGCGTTTACAAATAACAGACATAAAGAATGGAGGAAATTTATGAACATCAAAGAAATTTTTGACAAAGCAGAGAATGGCGTATTGACTTATGAACAGTTTGCCGAATTAGCGAAATCTGGCAATGCTAAGTTTGCTGATTTGAGTGAGGGCGCATATGTGTCCAAGAGTAAGTTTGATGCCGAGCTTGAGTCAAAAGCAAGAGAGATTGAGACTCTTACAGGTACAATCTCAACACGCGACACAGACTTGGAGACTCTAAAGAAACAGCTTGAGAGTGCAGGCGCAGATACTACAAAGCTTGCCGAGCTTACCACACAGCTTCAGACTTTACAGTCTAAGTATGATGAGGATTCAAAAGCTTATAAGAAGCAGTTACAGGAGCAGGCCTATAAGTATGCAGTTAATAGGTATGCTGATGGACAGACGTTCTCAAGTACGGCCGCTAAAAGAGACTTCATACAGTCTATGCTTGCAAAGCAGTTAAAGATGGAGAATGACTCCATTCTTGGTGCTGATGACTTTTTGAAGTCATACACCGAAAGCAATCAGGACGCGTTCATTACTGAGATTGACTTAAATCAGTTTAATGAAGGTTCTGAGAGCAAACCGCAGTTCGTAGGTTCTACACCCGGAGCTGAAGATGTAAACGCAGGTGACCCGACTGGAGGCTTTTTAAATGCGATGCACTTTACGCCGATTAGACCTATGCCGTAAAATCATTTTTATATAGGAGGAAAATACTATGCCTTATGTAGCACCCGCAAACAATGGCACAACCGCACAGGGTGGCATCAATTATGCTACCGAGTATTCAAGAGCATTATCACAGATGTGGCCTTACGTCCTCAACTTTGGTAAGCTCTACAGCACACCTAACAATGGTAGATATCGTTGGGTAAATGCTAAGACTATCGAGATTCCCAGCATTTCAACTTCCGGTCGTGTTAATGCTGACAGAGATACCGTAGCATTTGCACAGCGTAATTACGACAATGCATGGGAAGCAAAGACCCTTGAGAATCAGAGAAAGTGGTCAACACTTGTTCATCCTATGGACATTGACCAGACAAACATGGTAGCTACCATTTCAAACATCACAAACGTATTCAACAGCGAACAGAAGTTCCCCGAAATGGATGCTTACCTCATTTCCAAGATTTACACAGATTGGCTTGAGACAAAGAATCCTCGTACTCAGGAGACTCATACTCCTGATACCACAGTTCTTACTCTTCAGAATGTCCTCAATGTATTTGATGACTTAATGCTGAAGATGGACAATGCAATGGTACCTCCTACAGGTCGTATCCTGTATGTAACCAATGAAGTTAAGAAGCTCATCGGCAATGCTGATAAGATTTCACGTTCAATGGACATCACTTCAGGACCTAACGCAATCGACCGTAGAGTAAACAGACTTGATGAAGTTGAAATCATTGGTGTTCCTTCAACACTTATGAAAACAGCTTATAAGTTTACTACAGGTTGGGAAGTAGCACCTGGTGCAAAGCAGATTAACATGTTCCTTGTTCATCCGCTTGCAGTTATCACACCCGTAAGCTACACCTTCTCAAGACTTGATGCTCCTTCAGCAATGTCAGAAGGCAAGTATGTTTACTACGAGGAGTCATTCGAGGATGCATTCATTCTTAACAAGAAGTCGGATGCAATTCAGTTCAATATCACTGATGCTGGCACAACCGGCACTACAGAGACAACTGAGACTACCGAGACCACAGAAACAACTGAATGATAGTTGATATAAGGAGTCAGTTATGACAGACGCTAAGACAGTTACAGTAAAGCGCAGGAACGTCTATTTAGACGTTCCTGTGGATGCAGTAGACAAATATATGTCTAAGGGCTATGATGTCGTGGATTCGCTTGGAAACGTGATTAAAGAGCATGTTCCGAACGACCCTAACTCATTAAAGTTTGCATATGATAAGCATGTGGCAGAAATCGCTGATTTAAAGAAGCAGATAGCAGAGCTTAAAGCTGAAAATGCAAAGCTCAAAGCTGAAAATGCGGAGCTTAATGCTCCAACTTCGAAGTCAGTTGTAGAGACCGAAGCCACAGCTGAAGTCGAGAAACCTGCATCTAAGAGAACTAAGAAAGCAAAATAATTGGAAGGTGGTGTAGTCAATGTATCTGACATATCTTGAATATCAGAATTATGGTGGAACAGCTGATGAGACCACCTTTAATGATTTAGAGTTTGAAGCTTCTTCCGTTGTTGATTGGTACACATTTAACAGGCTTCAGAATGAAAACGAATATCCTGAAGCTGTAAAGAGATGTGTTTACAAGATTATTCAGTACATTGTAGCACAACAGCAGGTCAATGGGCTTGATACAGCATCAGCGCAGAACAATTCAGAAGGCGCTGGAATCGCGAGTCAGTCTAACGATGGTGTATCTGTAAGCTATAATGTATTAAGCGCGAAAGATGTGGTCGATAACAGTAAGGCGCAGATAAAGCAGATAGTCGACCAGTATCTTTCAGCTGTCAAGAATAGTCTTGGACAGAAAGTGCTTTATAGAGGAGTATATCCGAATGAGTAAATATCCTGTTTGGTGGGATACCACTGTTACAATCTACAACAAGCACACAGATGCAGTCACACAGCTGGTCACATGGTATAAGCATGTTGTTAATGGTTGTTTTTGGAAGTATGTACATGATAAAATAACAATCAGAGATACAGTTCTTGAGACAAACAGTACAGTATGTAGAATACGCGAGTCTGACAGCTTCAAAGAAAAAGGCGTATGGATAAATCTTCCTGCTGATGTTAAAGCTCAATTTTTTACACTTGGACAGGGAGATATCATCATTAAAGGCGAAGTTGATGATACTATCAATGAATATGTTTCTGGACATCGCTCATCTGATGTGATTGAGAAGTACAAAGAATTGCAGGGTTGTTTTGAGATTGAAGTCGCCGCAGTAAATGTTGGGCCCGGTCGAGGACTTCCGCATTACAGAGCGCAGGGAGTATGACATGTCAGTATCAGTTGATATCAGCAACATAATATTACAGCAGTTACAGGATATTGTTGATGATGCAACTATGCTTGAAATTCATACAGCTTTTGCAAAGCGATGTGACCCGTATGTTCCTATGGACGAAGGCGCCCTTTCACAATCAGCATTTGCGCAGATAACTCCAGAATACGTACAATGGGGAAATGAAGCTGTTCCGTATGCACATTATCTGTATGAGGGTAATGTCTACGGACCTAATATCCCGATATTTGAAAATGGTGTAATTGTCGGATGGTTCAGCATACCAAATATGCCAAAATCACCTACAGGTAGGTCAATGAACTACAGCACAGAAAAGCATCCGAGAGCTACAGCACATTGGGATGAGGTCATGATGCAGGAACAGGGTGAAGAATTTACCAAAGACGTTGAAAATATATTGTTGAGGAGGGCAAGAGAGATTTATGGCAGATAGTAAAGAAAAGGCAGTCATAGATTTTTTATGCACATGCCCAGCAATACAGAGCAATCCTTTATTCTTTAACTTTATCAATGCAAAAGATGATAACAAGCAGATTGTCACGATGGGCAATGATAAGAACATCAACAGACCCTATATTGATGGCAGTGTGATGAAGCGTTATAGTTTTACGCTGATTGATTATAGGTCAGTCAGCTATCAGGCAATCGTTAAGACTCAAGGTTATACAAATGAGAATGTGCAGGAGTATGCAGATATACAGGAGATTATCGATTGGATTGGCGAACAGGAAGAAGCTAAAGTCTATCCCAATTTTGGCAGTAAATGTCAGATTGAGGAAATGCGTGTTGTAACTGATAATCCTGTATTGAACGGAGTGGACACGCAGTTGAAACCTGCGTTAGCAAAATACAGCTTTACTATTCAGATTGACTATATCGACAATAGCAAAGTAATTACTTAAAGGAGGAAAATACAATGGGTTTTGAGTTGACTACAGGTCAGAGAGCGGATAGAAAACTTCTCATCACTGTGGCTGAGTGGACTGAAACAGGTAGTGTATCACCCAAGAGACAGATTCTCGGACAGCGTATCGAGTCATCACAGATTGATTACAATCATGATATCTCCACCATAACCGATATTCTTGGTGAGAACTACACTGATGTCAACAAGTCACAGCCTCAGCAGAGTTTCGAGCCTTTCACCATCACAGGTGGAAATGACTTGGCAGAGTTCCTGAATGAGAAGAGACGTAGAAACGCACTGTCAGAGCTTGGCGATTTTACAGTTTATGTTATCACAGCATTCAAGAAGCAGGACGGAGAATATCAGGCTGAAAAGCATACCGGTTGTACAATCGTTTATAACAGCATCGGTGGTGATACCAAGACTGATATGCCTATTACTGTTTACTTCAGTAACAAGATTACTACAGGTACTGTAGATAAGCTTACTTCAGACTTTCAGTTTACACCTGACAGCACTACCACTACTACATCAGGTCTTTGATGTAGTATAAGGCTCCGTACTTTTTAACACAATTAAATAACATTTGATATCACAGGAGGATTGAATTATGGAACAGAAGGTTTTAAATCTTGATTTATCGTCAACTAAAGGTACTAAGATTCAGGTCGATGGTAACCCTGACAAAAGCTTTACACTTAATCTTTCAGATTTTGGCGTTTACAATCGTATGCAGGACGGTTTGAAGCAGTTATATGATACGTTTGCAGAGCTTAAAACAAAGATGGGTGATACAGCCGAGTCAGAGGAGCCTGTTGATGAGAGTGGTGAGGACATCTCAAAATTCTTAGATGTAATGAAAGAGATGGACTTAAAGATGCGAAACATCATGGACTATATATTCAGTGCTCCAGTATCTGAAGTATGCGCTCCCGAAGTAAGCGGATATATGTTTGATGTAATTGATGGTGAGTTACGTTTTGAACACATCATCAACGCACTCACAAAGCTTTATGAAAATAATATTAACAAAGAGTATTATGCTTTAAAGTCCCGTATCGATAAAAAGCTTCCCGCTTATGTCAAGAATGGGAATAAATAACCATGTTTGAGTATGAGTTACCAACTTCTGTGATACTCAATAATACAGCCCACGCCATACGGAGGGACGGAGACTTCCGTATGGTTCTGGACTGCTTTAGATTATTACAGGATGCAGAGCTTGAAGAAGATGAGAGAATATTGGCTTGTTTAGTGGTATTCTATGATGGGTTGAATGATATCAATGACATTCAACAGCTTGGCGACATAGAAGAGGCAGTCAAGCAAATGTTCTCCTTTTTTAATTGTGGTCAAGAAGAAACACCAGGCTTAAAAGCGGAAGCAAAAGTTATTGATTGGGACAAAGACGCATTAATGATAATATCAGCGATTAACAATGTTGCTGGTAAAGAGATAAGAGCTGAAAAATATCTACATTGGTGGACATTCATGTCTTATTATATGGCGATAGGCGAATGTACATTAGCCACTGTAGTTAATATACGCAGAAAAATAATTAAAGGTAAAAAGCTTGAGAAGTATGAGCAGGAGTATGTTAATAGCAATCCCGAACTTTTCAAGCGTAATGATAATTTTACGAAAGAGGAGCAGGAATTTCTTGATGAGGTTCTTGCAAATTGGAATACGGGAGGTCAATAACTATGCCCGATGGAAGTGTAAAAATACCAGTAGGTCTTAACTTTGACACGGCTTTAAAAGATGCAAAACAGTTAGGCAATGAGCTTAAACGTATTTTATCCAATATCGATATGAGTAAGCTTGATGCTAAAACTTTGTCTTATATCAAGAATCTTACTAATGTCGCTAACCGCATGGAAAAGCTTGCTGGTGAAGCTCAGAAGCTTGCGGATACAAGAATACCTACGGAGCGTTATGAATCTTTAAACAAACTACTTGAACAGACAAAAAAGCGCATGGAAGAAGTTGAAGCCGAGCGCAAAAAGCTTTTAAATAAAGGCGAGAAATACGGTTCTGAGTATAAAGAGCTTGGTGAAGAGCTGGAAAGACTTCAGAAACGATATGAGAAGGTATCTGGCAATATAGCAAAGATGGAAGAGCTTGGTCAGGATACTGTAAGCGGTACAACTACTCAAGAGTATAAAAATAAAGCCGCATCATTAATGCAAGCAGTACAGGCTGCCAATATACTTAAAGAGAAGTATGCAGAGACACATATGGGAGCCGAGCAGGTCATCGATGATGAGGAAAAGCTTGATTTAACGCTTGGTGAAGAAATACAGCTTGCACAAGAAGCAACTAAAGAGGAAGAATCACACAAGCTGTCATTGGCAAGTCTTGGAAAAGCTTCAAAAGCAACAGCGTCAGCTATGGCAGGATTAACCAGAACTCTTTTACGCATGATTAATCCTCTTAGTTTATTATCCAAGCATTCAAGAAGCAGTAGCAGACACACAGACGATTTAGGCAAGTCAATGAAGCGTGGTCTTATGACTTTGCTTAAATACACGCTTGGTATCAGGAGTTTGTATTTTTTATTCAGACGCTTGCGAAGTGTAGCAAAAGAAGCAATCAAAGTAATGGTACAAGAGATACCTGAGATGAACAAAGCTGTATCGGATATCGTTACAGCATTTAAGGGCTTGAAAGCTTCAGTTGGAACACTTGTACAGCCATTTATACAGGCTTTTGCGCCTGCAATTACATTAGCGATTCAGAAGGTTACTGAATTGATGAACAAGATGGCACAGCTTTTTGCTATGCTTGCGGGACAGAATTACATCTATGAAGCATCTGTAGATTATGTAGACTATGCAAAGAGCGTGGAAGAAGCGAGCGGTTCACTTGCCGGATTTGATAAACTGAATGTAATATCTCAGCAGAAGAACGGCGTAGGACTCACTAAAGATACTGTACATTATGCTAAGAAATACTTTGATACAGTAAGTCTTGCGGATAATCAGCTTTTTAAGACTCTTGAAAATGCGCTGAAGCTTATTAAGGATATTGGTGCATCATTCAAGAAAGCATGGGAAAATGGTGCTGGCGAAAAGATACTCGGAGCAATGCAGAGACGGCTTGAAGGCATCTTAAAGTTTGTAAACGGACTTATAACTGCTTTTGACAAAGCTTGGAATACAGCTGGAATCGGTGATGGAATTGCTGAAGCTTTGCTCGGTATATTTGCAGATATTTATAGTTTTGTTGCAGATATTACAGAAGATTTAGCAGAGTGGGCAGTTGACCTTGATTTAGCTCCACTATTAACGACAGTTAAAGGACTACTTGAAAAGGTGCATGAATTTTTACAGCCGATATTCAAGTTTTTACGCAAGATTTGGAAAGACATTTTACTTCCTCTTGGCAAGTGGTTAGTCGAAAAATTGCTTCCTGTTTTAGGCGATTTAGCGGGAAGTGTGTTTGACAAAATCACTAAGTTTTTAGAGTGGGTAGAACCTAAGCTTGAGTGGTTGATTGACAATGTAATTAAGCCGATTGCTGAGACTCTTGGAGAAGCACTTTTAGACATCATTGAGGACATACAGGAATTTTTAGATGGTGATTTTTCAGATACATTACAAGGTGTGTTTGACTTCTTAGATACAGTCGTTATGCCAATACTTGAATATCTGTTTGGATTTCTTACAATACTATTACAGAGTGCTATACGTTCTGTAGCAAGGCTTATAAAGAACACTATAGGCTCACTTGGAAATCTATTTAAGGATTTCAAGCAGATACTTAGTGGTGTAGTAGATTTCATAACTGGCGTGTTCTCAGGCGATATGGAACAAGCTATGGAAGGACTCAAGAAGATATTCTTTGGAGCATTCAATGCAATTATATCAGCAATAGAGTGGTTAATTAACGCCGCAATCGATGCCGCAAATGCTGTAAGCAGTCTTATTGGTATAGAGCTTGATAACGTGCATCTTGCAAGATATGGCGAGACTGAGGAAGAGTATAATAAGGCAGTACAGGATGCAAAGCGTCATCAGCTTGTTGCTGGAGATGTCGGAGAGAAATGGAAAAATCTTACACCAGAAGAGCTTGAAAATATAAAAAAGAAGTTTGGTCGTATTCCTTTTGGAGCAAGTGGTATGGTACTTCCTCCTAATAAACCATTCTTGGCGATGGTTGGAGACCAGACGAACGGTACAAACGTAGAAGCTCCTTTATCAACAATAGAACAGGCAGTTGCAAATGTAGTGTCAAAGATGGGAGTCAAAGTTATATTTGATGTTAAGGGAGACCCTAAAGGATTGTTCAAGGTATGGCAGAAAGAAGCCAAAGTCTACTCAATGCAGTTTCCCAATGAGAGTCTTGTTTAAGTAGTTGTAAATAGAAAGAAGGTGTGTTATAATTGGCTTATGAAGGATACTTGATTAAAATAAAGGCAATATCTGGAAGTCAAACAGCAGATTGGGATTACGTGATTCCAATGGGAGCTATTGTGTATGAAAGCTATAAAGCCACATACTCAGTATTGGATGAGGATGCAAAGCGAGCTGGCACTGGTAAACTTAGAAGAACAACATATCCGCATAAAGTCGGTCATTGTAAATTTACTTTCAGACAGATGGACAATACTCAGCTTTTTGGTATCTTGGAATTGATACAGCTACATTATGTCAAGAAGCGTCAGAAAAAAGTAAAAGCAAGTATCTGGATACCGGAGATTAACGGTTATGTTACAGACTATTTCTATATCCCTGATATTGAATTTACAATTTTAAGGACTGAGGGCAATAAAGTCATATATAGTGCTACAGAGATGGAGCTTATAGGGTACTAAGGAGGAATTTGTATGATAGATACATACGATTACATAGACCTGTTTTCAGAGCATGAAACAGTACATCTAATCATAGTTAATTCTTCCGCTACTGTCACTCCTGTTGAAGATTCAGCACCTACAATAACTGATGCTGATTTTACATTGACTGAAGCAAATATGGACGGAGATTCAATAGCCCTTGGTGAAGCACTTAACGAAAGCCAGAATCTGAAGTTTGGTTCAATGCATCCGTCAAAGTTTGAGATTGATATCTTTAATGATATAAGCATTACATCCTTAAAAGATGATGAGATAAAAGTATATATCTATTTTGATGAGGACAGCAGTACACTTTTCCAAGTGGGTTTGTATGTTGTCAAGATGGATGAATATTCAGATGACAGGGAAACACGCCATTTGACTTGTTTTGACGTTTTACAGGACTTATATGATTACGACATTACTAAGTTGTATAATAAGCTGTATGCGTCAAATTCCACTGTTTCCGTAGAGGATTGGAGAAATGCAATATTTGAGTGGCTGACAACACCTAAAAGTCAAACAACATCTATCGGTATAAAGGGTGCTGGATATGAATATACATTATCTCAAGAGACCATTGAGCTTATAAATGATGACTTTGAAATTGAAAAGAGCATTGAAAGTGATGTCATTACTTTCGGCTTTGTAATGGAAGGACTTCTTGAAGCAAACGGAGTATTTGGTCATATTGATAGAACAGGTGTATTTAGATATATAAGCTTAGAAACATATGACCAGGACCCTAAGCGTATTATTACAGAAGAGGACAGCTTTAAGCCTGTTATCTATGAGGATTATCATGTTTGGGGTATTGGTTATGTTGCTATATGGGATAGAAACAATATAAGAATAGCTTATGAGGGTGATTCAGCTTATAGTCATCCAAGTGTTTACAACATTGTAAATAGTTTTGTATTCACAAATAACAGCGGAATCGAAGGTAGACTTAATGCTATAAAGCAGGCCGCAAGAAATATCAGAGATAAAATCACCCATATGTGGTATTATCCCATTGAAAGCGAATGTGAAGGAAATCTTTGTTATGAAGTCGGTGACCGTATAAATCTGGAGAATGTTACTTATGATGAGGAAACAGACGGAGTTGATGATGAAATCCCTATCGTGAAGAATTTATACTCTTATATCCTAAAACGTGAATTTACGGGTCTACAAGAGTTTACAGATGTATATTATGCTAAGGGAGACAGAAAGCAACCACGTTATAAGATAACAAATGACAGATGGCATGAAGGAGACAGCAGTAGTGATTCCGTTGACGGTACTGACGGTGTGGGCGAGGTTACTGATGATGATGCAATCAAATTTATAAAATATTGCAGAAACATTGGTATAAGACTTTTACAGGAACCTACTGTAAATCTTGAATATGTAAGGTCAGGCGGAACACATCAAGTAGAAATAACATGGACTGACCCTTCTGATATTACAAACTTTAAACCCGTTCCTTGTACATGGGCAGGAACGATTGTTGTAAGGAGTGAAGGAAGTCCTCCTGTTCATCCTTGGGATAACTGTACTATACTTGTTACAAGCACGACAAGAAATGAATACAGCGAAACACCTTTTGTTGATGATACGATTGAGGAAAATAAAAAGTACTATTACGGTATTTTCCCGTATCATATAGCATTAGACGATAATGACAATCCGATAAAGTATTACAGATTCACAAAAGTATTAAGTGTCAATACACAGAAACTTTTGATGTCTCCTTTGATTTCAGCACATACAGTAAGTGGAACAACAGTGACATTGACAATAAGCATACCAGAATTGGAAGATGGTACTTACAGTTACATCAAAGCAGTTGCGAAAAAGGGAAGTATTCCTGCAAGCAAGACGGATGGTGTTGTTAAAGATGTAAGTGCAAGTGATACAAGTGTTACGTTTGACGGATTAGATGATAACAGCCATTATTACTTTGTTATCTTTGCAAGTGACGGAACAACAGAAGTTGCAAGTGACCCTGATGATTGCATGACAGGTGTTAATGAAGGTTACGACTTTGCATATACAGGCAGTATTCAAACATTCACCGCACCCAAGACTGGTATTTATCAGCTTGAAACTTGGGGAGCACAAGGTGGAGATGCAGAAGATACTGAAAATAATCTTGTTGCAAGAGGTGGTTATGGTGCATATGCAAAGGGCGAAGTATTCTTAACACAAGGTGAAACCCTTTACATTAATGTCGGTGGTCAGAATGGATATGGTGGTGGTGGAATAAAGATTTGGGATGGTTCAGAAATCGCTATATTGTGGTCAGGACAAAATAATAAAATGACCGTTCAAATAAGTAGTAATGCAATTCTTTTCAAACTATACACAAGTGATACAGCCATTTATTCATTTACATCACAGGTGGGTACTTCCGTTTCAGATATTGATAAAATCAATATTGGATTTCTTATTGATACAACAAATGAAGTTGCAAAGCCATCTATCATCTACGATAACGGGGATAATACTTACACTTATAACGCAGAAGAACCTACTGATGCTGAAATGGGTTTGATATACACATGGCTGTCGGCAGGATTGCCGAGTTCGTGATAAAATAACGGTTTTATCCATATAAAATGATTATTTTATGGAGGTGATTAAATGCAAATAGTAGGGCCTTCCGGTTATTTTACTGGTATAGAGTGCGATATTGCACCAATAGTTAATTGTGACGCATTTGTGCATTATACGAGCTCGGTTTCGGGCTGGCCAGGCGGTGGCTATAATTCCGCTTTTGCTTGGTGGCGCGAACGTGTAAGTATTTATGAGTTTTCCGGCGTTTCGTGTTTTATGATATGGGATAGCCAGCCAACAATGCTAAAAGTAAATGGGAATAGTGAGTTAGGCTCTATACAATACGATAGTACAACAGGGTATTATGCCACTCTTGTTGGCATAAGTGGCGGCTATAGCTTAGTCACTTCGCAGCCCGTGACAGCTTTAGAGACATTTCACTTGTACGGGACAGGCTCGGGCTATGCGGTTGATTATACGCCGTATTTTGAATATATAAGCGAGCAAGTTATATTATATAACTGGATAAGTGTTCCGGCAATAAGCGGTAAAAATGGGATTTTATTACCTTTATCAACATTAAACGATATAAATAACGGCGAGGAAGTAATAACGTCAGATACAAGCAAATTCAATTTAGCAGAGGCTTCTAATGTGCAGAATAGAGTAGATGCTGTTTTAAATAATTTTTAAACTCCCCTCCCCTCAAATAATAAAAGAGGTGGAGAGGGGATATTGAGAAAGGAGGGTGAGAGCATGGGATTTACATTCACTTGGAGTAATGGAAGTAGAGGAAATAGATTTGATAATGGATTGGATTCATTTGAGTATGTTAACACAAAAACCATATGTCGCTCCGCTATTTATAATAATACATCAAGTAAATGGGGTTCTTATTATTCTTTTGTTGTTGGCGTATCTTCATCGCAGAATTATACATACATAGATGGTGGCTCAGAAACTTCCCAAAATGATTTAATAGATGATGAAAATGGTCATTATATAAAGTTAACTGGAACTTTTACATATAATAGTGAAACTTATATCTTACCGCTTCTTAATACATTTTCCACAAAAGGTACTTTTGCAAGCGATGATATACCTGTATTCACAAATAAAGCAGATTTTATAGAATACATAACCACACCAGCTCCTGTATCAGCTATAACAGCTAATGGTGGTGGTGCTACTCACATAGCAAAAGTCACAGGACAGTTGAAAAATCTGTCAAGCAATCTATCCGACATACTGTTAGTAAGCGGTGGCGGTGGCGGTGGAATTATAGTTGGCGAAGATGCTTACACAGGCAAAGATGCAGGTGGTATAAGTGGTAGTGGTGATAATTCAGCTAATCAAACCACGGGATATGCTTTCGGACAGGGTGAAAGTGATGAAGGTGTATCTGGTGGCGGTGGTGGATTGTATGGTGGATATAAAGGAGGAACAAGTTAATGGCTTGGTTTACTTTAGATGAGTTAATTAAAACTACTGATATGACGCACCGAGTCACAGGTGGTACAGGACAGCATGGTGGCTTAGATAATGCTTTTCACAATTATATTGGAACTGATTATGTGTTATGGTCACAAGCAAACAATTCATATAGTTATCCTTTTCAGCTGACCTATAACAATGGTGATTTAGAAATGAACGCCACAAGCCCAGATTATGGAATGATATGTTTACCGATTATTCCGTCAAATATAGGGTGCATAGAGTTTGATGTAAAGTTTAAACCGTATCCTACAAGCTATCAAACACAAGATTTTATGCTGATTTTGGATTATGATAGTTTTAGCTTTTTACGTCTTATAAAACGTCAGCCACCAACAATAGATGATACATGGGAACATATCAAAATTGATGTGGATAATCCAACTGAAACTTTTTATTTCACAATGACTTCAAGATGCTGTTGGGAAATGAAAAACATAAAGTTTTATGTGGTTGATGTTTCCCCGTCAGGTGGTGCAGGTTCGGGATATATAGGCAACAGCCTTGTAAGTAACAAAAAGATGGTTGGCTATAATGTTCCTACTTCAAGTGCTGAAAGCACAAAAACTGAAAGTATCAATGAAGCAAGCGAAAGTCCTGTTAGTGGCAAGCCTAAAATCGGGAATGGTCATGCGAGGATTAAGTTAATATCTGAAATAAAGTATTGGGGCTTTATAGAACATATGGATGTCTTAGACCCTGCTCAAAGAGTTGAGTATATAGGACTTAATAAAAATTATACACCTATAACTATTGACTCATCATCGCATAGTGCTAATTATGGCTCATGGTCAGAACACCCTATAATACAAGGTAATGTTCCAGCTATGATTAAATCTGATGGCACATTAGATTATTACTTGAATCCGAACGATTATACGAAAAAAGCAGATAATACAGCATCCGACATAACAGATTTATCCTATAATGGTGGGGCATTTGCTTATATTCCTAAACATTATAAACGAGAATACATAGAAGGTAATGATAGATATGTCTATATATCTATGGAAAAACTTTCAGATGAGTATAAGCCAATCGGATTTATAGGACCAAACAATCATGAGTATAAAGGTGCATGGATTCCAATGTTTTACGGAACAGATGTAACTCAGAATGGTGTACCTAAAATAGTATCATTGGCAAGCGGTTATCCAACAAAGGATAAATCATCAGATACACAGAATACATATATGACTAATTTCTGTTCACAGGCAAAGTTTTTCGGTGGTGCTATCATGAATGTTATAACAGACTTATTAACTTTGTTTGGTAAAAATTCTGATATACAAGCTGTATTTGGAATTGGTAATGCTAAAGGATATAGTAGTAGTGGGCCAAACTATGGAATGAAAGAAAATGCTGTTGTGGGTGGTGGTCAGTTTTATGGTACAACTGATGGTTATTCTCTTAATAAAATATTACATAGCATAGTATTAGGTACTTATAATCAGTGGCAAAGAGACCCTTATATGATATTAGTTTCTGGTAGATTAAAGGTTTGTCCTACATATGCTTATGACCCGACAGGAGCAGATTCACGTTATATTGACACAGGCATTGATTATACTTCAAGTTATTCCGATAGATGGGTATATCCACATAAGTCATTACTTGTTCCTGATTTTGGTGCTGTATTTGATACAGGTCCTTATTCAGGAAGCACAACCACTGGATATGCTGATGGATTTTATTATGGTCGTTCTGGTACAAAAATGTTTAGTAGGTTTAATGTTTGCAATGGTGATAGAAGTGCTGGTCCACGAGCGTTTTATGCAGATAGAGAAGCAAGTTTTACTGAATGGGCTATTGGAGCATCTCCATTTTTATTATCAGATATTTAATAAAAGCCTATGACACATAATTGGAAATACACAAAATCAGAAAAGTGGGAAACTTGTGAAGTAATATGTCTTAAATGTTTTCATAGATGGGTAGCAGTTTTCCCTCAAGAAGTTTTATTAAAAGACTTAGAATGCCCAGAAGGTCATGTGGGATATGTGATTAAGACAGGGCAGACGATAACGGAGGAAGTATGAATGGGACTGAAGTACAAATGGCTGTCAAAGGATTGAAACGACAGAAAAAAGCTGAATATATTCGCAACCTACTTATTGATGTAGGACAAAAGGACAAGAAGAAGTTTAAGTTGGGCGAAGAAATACGTTATTCTCCATGTGAAGTCTATGATATTCTGATGAAGTATGGCGTGGATTTAGTGGAGTAACCTAATAAAAACTATCTTAGGAGGTAAAGCATGGTAATTATTCTCATTTTTCTTCTTTGGGTGGTGATTGCCCTGCTTTTCCTTGCTATTCTGAAAGGAGGGAATGATGATGACGATACTTAAAAGACTGGCAAAACTGATTGACGTTAAGAGCCTTGTTACGTTTGTTTTGACAGGTGTGTTTGCGTACTTATCAATCAAGGGAACTATCAGCGGACAGGATTTCTTACAGGTTTTCTTGATGGTGGTTTCTTTCTATTTTGGTACGCAATCAGGAAAGAAAGAAAAGGAGACAGAGCATGACGAAAATATATCTTAAAGATTGGGACAACTACCTTTTCTCCCGCATCAATATAGACTTGTATGTTTACAGTGGTAATGGTGAATTATTTGTAAATCAGTTACCAAGACTTACAAGTATGGAGTTAATAAACCATACTCAAAAACAGGCTTTTGATAATACACAGCGAGTATTGACATTACTTCATAAAAGGCTTTTACAGGGCGTAAATATATTTGATATACGTGGTGAGGATTGTGGTGGTTTAGCGGTCAAATTCTTACTTGATAACGGAATCATAGACGAGGATATGACAGCTAATGCACTTTATCACTTCACTAAAAAGAATGGTAAAGAAATACCGTTGTCAGAAGTACGAAATGGTGATTATGTTTTTGAGGGTGATGCTGACAATAAGTGGCATGTAGGATATGCAGTCAGTGAAACTTCAGCAGTAGAATGTATGAACCATGACGAGGGTGTTGTAGAAACAACCATTGCAAAACGTAAGTGGAAGTATGCAACAAGACCTAATTGGTATATCATCGAGCCTAAAAAGCCTATACTTACAAGAGAATTAAAACTTACAGACCCGTATATGCGTGGTGAAGATGTAAGAGAAGCACAGTTATTACTTCAAGCACATGGATATAATCCCGGAACTATTGATGGTGTATTCGGTAAGAATACTGAAATCGCAAGTAAAAACTTCAAGCATGACAACGGCTTGAAATCTGAAACAGGTACAATCGGTAAAAAGACGGCAGAGAAACTTGGCTTTATTTGGGAGGGCAAATGAAGATAACAGAATTTACAACAGATGAATTAAACCTCTTCCGTGATAAGTGTTCTTTTACTGATGAGGAACGAACTTGTTTTGAAATGAAGATTAAAGATGCTACAGACATTGAATTGGCTTTTGCGTTGAATTGTTCCGAGTCCAAAGTAGCATTTGTAAAACGTAAGATGAGGGCAAAGATTGATGAAGTATTACGGCAGAATGTAAGAAAGGCAAACTACCCTCAGCAGTATCCCTCATGTGGTAATTGTCAACAGCGCATTTTACATACGATGTCGGAATGGGCAAAACTGCCGGACTTCCTTTCAGTAAAAGGACAGGAGTATGTATATACCGATTATCGTACTGAAGGAACGGTAAATTATCCACGTTCTAAAATGGGTGACGGTGTACATTATGTGTCGGAACTCCCCTTCTACACTTCATGTATCACTGAGGAAGATATGGAGCGTTGGGATAATAAGCCAGATGTTTCAAGTAATCACTTTGGGAAGATAATCACGATTGACCACACATATGCTGGTGAGAACAAGTTTGTATTTCCTACAAAGGGTTATGTCACTCTTGAGTTTAAGGCAAACGGACTTGAACATGCTGAAGTAAGAATATATGGGGCAAGTGGCAAAACCTATTTCACATTACTCAAGTACACAGAGCATGATAATCAGAGTAAAGAGATAATGGTGGAAAAGGGTATGATGTGCGAATACATATCCGCATCGGAGAGTGCCGAGATAAAGTTCTATCCATTAGTGTAATATAGTGTAATACAGTGTAAAAACAGTTTTTTAACAGTTTCATAACATTTTCTTAAAAGAAATCTCACAAGTTGAGATTTCTTTTTTGTTTTATAATCTCATCATCAAACGAAGGAGGACAGCGCATATGATGGACATAAGCAATCTATTAGCAACCACTATGAAGAATGAGCATTGTACATCACTATGCGCTTTTCTCATGTTCAAAGAAGGTGATGAAAATGGCGTACATCTACATCAATCCAAATCCCTCAAACAATCTGACGGGAGATTGCGTGATACGCGGAATAAGTCTGTTAATGAAGCAGGATTGGGAAACGGCGTATATGAACATAGTTCTACAAGGATTCATGATGCACGACATGCCATCTTCTAATGCAGTTTGGGGAGCGTTCTTACATCAAAATGGTTTTCAGCGTAGAACAATCCCTAACACTTGTCCCGATTGCTACACAATAAAAGATTTTACAAGAGACTATCCACAGGGCGAATATCTTTTAGCGACTGGTACGCATGTAGTAGCTGTCAAAGACGGAAACTACTTTGACACATGGGACAGTGGTAACGAAACACCAATTTACTATTGGCAGAAGGAGGCTTAAATGAATTACTATCCACAAAACTACAATCCGTATTATCAGAATCAACAGACACAGCCCGCTATACAAAGCGGTAATTTAGTCAGTGTAAGAGATGAGAATGAGGCAAGAATGTATCCAATAGCTCCGGGAAACTCTGTAACATTCAAAGATGAAAATCAGCCTTATATCTACACAAAGACAATGGGTTTTTCACAGCTGGACAGACCCGTATTTGAGCGATATAAGCTGATTAAAGAGGAGATTGCAGAAAATATACAGCCGAGTGAGAAATACGCTTTAAAAAGCGATTTAGCAGACTTGGTGAATAAGATTATGGACTTACAGGAAGAACTCTTAGCATTAAAGGGTGATAATCGAAAAAGAACGGAGGGAGCTGGAGATGTTGAACGCTAATCTTTTACAGATGATTTCACAGTTTAAATCTAATCCCATGCAGATGTTGGCATCAAGATACAATATACCACAGGGTATCAACAGTCCACAAGACATTGTACAACATCTTCTTAATACAGGTCAGATTTCCCAATCTCAGGTCAATTCAGCTATGCAGTTAAAGAACAATCCTGAGATACAAAAGTTATTTAGATAATAAAGTTCGGCCGACTTTGTTATAAACTGACAGTTTACTGTCACTACCCTAAAAAATTTATAGGAGGAAAATTTTATGTCATTATCAACAGACAACGGAACAGGCTTCTATATGCCTGTAGCTCCTGCATATGCAGGTGGTAACAATGGTTTTGGCGGTTTCGGAGGAGACGGCTGGTGGATTATTCTCTTACTTCTTTTCGCAGGCGGCGGTTGGGGTAACGGTGGATTCGGTGGTTTTGGTGGAGGCTATGAGTTCCCTTGGCTTATGAATGGTCAGCAGAATATCAACACTAACACCAACAACGGCTTCAGAGATGCAATGATTAATGATGGTATCACTTCTATACGTGATGGCATCTCAGGTCTTTCAACACAGTTATGCGGATGTTGCTCAGATATGCAGATGGCACTTGCAAATGGCTTTGCCGGAGTAGAACAGGGAGCAAATACAAGACAGATTGCTAATATGCAGACAATGTTTGGGCTTCAGTCGCAGTTAGCACAGGCAAGCGCAGATAACAGACTTGGAATTGCAGGTATAGGTTCTGATATTGCAAGAGAAGCTTGCGCTACCCGCACAAATGACACACAGAATACACAGTCTATTCTTAACGTAATCAATGGCGGCATTCAGTCTATAAAGGACCAGTTATGTCAGGACAAGATTGATGCAAAGAATGATGAGATAGCAAATCTCAGACAGTCACTTGCTATGAAAGATTTAGCGGCTTCACAGATTGCACAGAACGCATTTATCGCTCAGGGCTTCTCAAATGAAGTTGACCAGCTTTACAACAGGCTGAATAACTGTCCTGTTCCTTCCACACCCGTTTATGGAAGAACACCCATCTTCACTTGCAATCAGAACACTTGTGGATGTGGGATGTAATCCGGAGGTGATTCTATGGCAGAGTATTTAGCAAATGCGGTGCAGAATGTAGCACTTAATGCACCAATTATTTTTACAGCTTCTATTCCTTGTTGTAAAGGATACATCTATCATGAAGATGAAACAGGAATTTTTACTTTGCGTGGAATGACCAATAACTGTTTTGCAAGATATCAGGTAACTTTCAATGGTAATATTGCAGTTCCTGAAGGCGGTGAACTTACACCCATAGCTATTGCGATAGCAGTTAGTGGCGAACCGAGACTTACAAGCAGAGCGATATTCACACCACAAGCGGTTGATGAATATGGTAATGTAACAAGTACAGCTATAATCACAGTTCCACGTGGTTGCTGTTTCAACATGAGCGTAGATTATGTGTCAGGCATCACAGATGACCCGACAGCTGTTCCTACACCCGTAATCAGCGTACAGAACGCTAATCTTACAATTAACAGAATAGCATAGAAAGGAGATTTATTATGGGACATAAATTGCAGATGTACGAAAACCTCCGTGATATGCTTGAGCGTGAGGTTGGTGAAATCGAAAGAAGGCATGATTTGAACAAAGATTCACTTGATAATCTTTATAAACTCACTGCCGCTTTAAAAGTCGTTAATAAATGTATTGACCGCCATGAGATGGAAGAGCAGGAGAAAAAGGGTGAGATGAGTAATAACAGCTACGGAAGAAATTCTTATGCAAGATACCCTTATTCAATGGAAGGCACATCTAACATGAGACCTTGGATGGGAAATGCATATGATGGTCAGTCTAACAATTCTTATGAAGGTCAGTCAAATGCACGTAGAGGCCGAGACGGAGATGGTGATGGTCGATACAACGAAAGCAGAGATAACTTTCGTAATAGTCAGGATAGAGGATGGTCAAATGCAGAAGGAAATTCCAACGAATATAGCAGAGACGCTTCCAGAAAGAAGATGGTACAAAAGTTAGAAACACTGATGGATGATACCATGAGCGAACATGAACGACAGGCGATTAAAGACTGCATCATGAAGATTAAATGATTTTAAAGGCACTTCAGCGATGAGGTGCCTTTTTTAAGGAGGATATATGAATACAGACGATATAAACAGCGAGATTAAAAGACTGCTACAAGACAGCTCTTATGACTCATGCCAGAAGTTAGCGTCTCTGTACATTGTCAGAGACCATCTACAACGCACGGAAAGCACTCAAAAAGAGCTTTTTGATATTTTGCCGACATATTCTTCATATGCAAACATAAAACGCGAATATGAGCTTGGAAATGCAGGAGAAAGAGCTGTTATAAATTTAATGCGTGATTTATGCAAGGAGATAAAAGAATTTATAATTGCATTGCACATCTCAACCCATTCAGCTGATGAAAGAGCGCATATTTACAAGACTTTGGACGATTTACAAAAATTTTTTCAAAAAAGTGTTGACAAATGATTAAACGTGTTATATAATGTTCTTGTCGATGAGAGTTGGGTACATGAGAAAGTGAGGTAGACATATGGAAAATTACAAGAATCTTACAGTAGAAGAGCTTGAGGAAATCATCGCTGACATGGGTGATGAGTACGCTTACGGAATTTTACTTCTTTGTGGACCAGATTATTTTGATGCCGATTATGATACATACAAAGCTTATTCAAAGCGATTAGGAGGAGCGATAGAATGATTGATTATTTTCAGTACAATGTAAATCCTAAAGGTCGTAAGACTGGTGATTGCTGTGTGAGAGCAATCGTGGGTACGCTTGGCATCAGCTATGCCGAAGCAGTTGAGAGATGTGCTTATTACGCTAAAACACTTTGCTACGGAATAACTGATAAAGAGATTGTTGAAGCAGTCTTAAAAGACTTTGGATATGTTAAGATGAAACAGCCACGTAAGAAGAATGGCAAGAAATACACAGTTGGCGAGATGGACCAAGTGCTTACAAAACAGCAGATGCAAGATGGAGTGCTGGTAACTATAGCAAATCATCACACATGCATCACAGAAGGCGTGGTTCAAGATATATGGGATTGCAGATACAAGACAGTTGGTAACTACTACGTGATGAAGGAGGCTTGATTATGTATTACAGATGCAATGATTGTGGACATGAGTTTTCAAGATTGAAAGCTATTGAAGAACCGAGAGGTGAGTTTTGGGGAATACCTTGCAGTGAAACACTTTATGTTTGTCCTAACTGTGAGGGAGACGATATAGAAGAGCTTGACGGCGATAAAGATGATGATGAGTATTATGACATGATAGATTATGAAGGTGACAAAGAGGACCAGTATTACGATGACTTGATGGCAGAGGTGTTACGAAATCAGCAGTAAACTTTTTTAAAAATTTTTCAAAAAACGCTTGACAGATTTTTAAACGTGTTATATAATGTTCTTGTCGAGAGAGATAAGACACTTGAAAGGAGCAAACGTATGACAGTAAAAATCGATATTCGTAAGAGAGAAAATGTCGGTATAGATGATAACAGCTTGTTTATTTCTTTCCCATACAATCAGTCACTTGTTGATACAGTGAGAAGCTTTCCCATGAAGCATTGGGATGCTAAGAACAAAGAGTGGGAGATTCCATTCAACAAGCTTGCTGAGTTCATTGAGAAAGCTTCAGATTTTGAGATTGAGATTAACGCTGATGAGTATGTGTCACTTACAAAGCGCGAAGTCAAAATGCCTAAGGGTTTTGAATTTAAGACAAAGCCCTTTGAGCATCAGATAGATGGCTTCAATTACGGACTGAATCATGACAGATGGTTGCTTGCTGATGAGCAAGGACTTGGTAAGACAAAGCAAGTAATCGACATCGCAGTAGCTAAGAAGCTTCAGTACAAAATCAGCAAATGCTTGATTATCTGTTGTGTCAATGGTCTGAAGTATAACTGGCAGAATGAGATAAGCATTCACAGCAACGAAACTGGTTACATTCTTGGTAACAGAAACGGCAAAGTAAAGGGTAACAAAGAGAAGCTGGCTGATTTAGAGAACATCGATGACATAGACAGCTACTTCATTATCACAAATATAGAGAGCATCCGCGATGAGTCAATACAGACTAAGATAAGCGAGCTTTGCAAATCAGGTAAGATTGGTATCATTGCTGTTGATGAAGTACATAAATGTAAAGACCCAACAAGTCAGCAGGGTAAAGCACTGTTAAAGCTTGAGCCTAAGGTAAGAATCGCGATGACAGGTACACCCGTTATGAATCAGCCCATTGACTTGTTCATCATACTAAAGTGGTTAGGATATGAGAGTCATGCCTTTTACAGCTTCAAAAAGCACTATTGCGAGTATGGTGGATACGGAGGGTATGAAATCATCGGTTACAAGAATCTTGATGAACTTGGCGAGAGACTTAATGAAATCATGCTAAGACGTTTAAAGAATGATGTGCTTGACCTTCCCGAAAAGCTTTACATTGATGAGTTTGTCGAGCTTACACCTAAGCAGTTACAGATTTACAAAGAAGTCACAGCAGATATACAAGCAAACATCGACCAGATAAAGAAAGCAAGTAATCCACTTGCTGAGTTAATCAGAATGAGACAGGCGACTGGTTACACAGGTATTCTTTCAAGCAGTATCAGAGAGAGCGCAAAGCTTGACAGAATGGAAGAGCTTGTTGAAGAAGCAGTCGCAAACGGTAAGAAAGTTGTCATCTTCAGCAACTGGACACAGATGACAACACCGATACGTGAGAGACTTGAGAAAAAGTATTACTGTGTATCAATCACTGGAGAGCTTAATGCAGAAGCACGAGAGACAGCAAAAAACGAGTTTCAGAATAATCCCAAGTGTAAAGTCATCATCGGAACAACAGGAGCGATGGGAACAGGCTTAACACTTACAGCTGGCACAGTTGAAATATTCATGGACGAGCCTTGGAACAGAGCTAACAAAGAGCAGGCCGAGGACAGATGTCACAGAGTTGGTACAAAAGAGAACGTAACAATCTATACACTTCTTGCAAAGAACACCATCGATGAGAGAATACATCAGCTGGTTTACAAGAAAGGCGCGATGGCAGATATGTTAGTAGATGGAAAACTTACAGTCAACAAAGAGGAAGTCATTGACTTCCTCCTGTCGTGAGACAGTTAAAAAAAAGAGATTGACAGCGCATTTTAAATGTGTTATGTTATGTTTAAAGTAAATGTTTATAGAAAGGAGGAATGAATATGGCAACTAAAGAAAGACGCATCAAAGTTGAGGAGCTTGCGCTGTCAGTTGGTGTATCTGTTAAGACAATCAATAACTGGTATGCATTCAAACAGGCAGAGCCTGACCACGAGCTGTCAAAGCTTCTTCCTGACTTTGAGCAGGACCATGCAAGAGGTACAAGAAGCTGGAAATTCAGTGACATCTGGAAAGTCAAAGAATTTAAAGAGAAGATACCCATCGGTCGTAATGGAGCTATGGGTGCAATAACACAGAAGTATGTTAAAAAGGGAGAGTGATACTATGACATTAGAAAACACTGTTGATTTGATGTTGTCAACAGATTATAGGGAACGTTTTGTAGCTGAGTATAAGCAGACAAAAATCAGATATGACAAATTGCATTCAACTATTGTAAAGATGGAAGCAAATACGCTTGGTTTTGAACCCGCATGTAGTCTTGAGCTTTTACGTAAGCAGGCAAAATTTATGGGCAAGTATTTACATGTACTTGAGATACGCGCAGAGATTGAAAAGATTGATTTGAGTTTACCTATATAAGGAGGAAATTATGAGTACACAGAAGTTGGATGAGTTAATACCTAAGTTTGCACAACATAAAGCAGAAGCCGGCGAGTTGAAGAAAGTATGCGACTCCGAAAACGCAGAAATCAAAGAAATCATGTTACAAGAAGGAATCAAGAAGTACGAATCAGACGGCTATGTGGCAAACTATGTCGAAGCTGTAAAAGAGAGCATGAACGAGGAAAAGTTGTTATATTTGCTTCATAACACTTTCACTAAGAAGCAGTTGAAGGAAATGAAGCTGATTAAGACTGTTGAGCAAGTTGATGAGAACGCGCTTGAGAACGCTATTTACAACAATCTTGTAGGACCTAAGTTTGTTGAAGAGATGTCAAGCTGTAAAGAGAAATCAGTCACAGTCAGCTTGAGAATAAGCCAGAAGAAAGGATGAGCATTGTGCCAGTAAAGACAACAAAGAAAGTAACAACAAAGACTACAAAAGCAAAAGAGAAAGCTTACGAAAGCATTGCCAAAATCACGGTAATCGCGGCCACGAGTCGTGCAAGCGTAAAGATAAAGGATAACTACTTTACAGTAGAATACCACGAGGAAAGAGCAATTCCTGACGTTACAGGAATAGATATCGAGAAAGAAAGACAGTTTTTATGGGATACTGTAAATGCTGAGTGTGACAATCAGATTGAAGAGATTTCAAGGACTTTTAAATAGTTGTTGACAATCTGAAATAAACATGTTATACTACTATTATGACAGTAATTGAGCTGTTATATGCTAAACAAATAGGTCAAGTGACGGCTTCTCCCACAGTTGTCGCTGTATATGAGACCTCATATTCAAGAGAAGCGTACTTGACCCCGGCAAAGTACAAATTCAGCATCGTGTGGGAGCGATGAAGAATTTGTACTTTTTACTTTTTAGAGAAGGAGTAAATATCATGTCAGTATTAAAGATTTTAGCATCATCAAACTATATCAGCGTAAACAAAACTCTAATCAAAATATTTGGATTAGCTGAATCAGTAATACTTGGTGAGCTTTGTTCCGAGCATGAGCATTGGGAAGAAAAAGGACTACTAACAGATGACGGTATGTTTTATTGTACAGCGACAAAGCTTGAAGATAGTACAGGACTTTCAGAGTATCAACAACGACAGGCAATACAATCACTCAAGAATGCGGGTATACTTGAAACAAAATTAAAAGGACTCCCAGCTACTAAATATTTCAAAATAGATGAAAACAAGCTATTCACATTTTTACAAACAAGTTCTGAAAAAATTAAAGAACTTGATGTTGAAAAATTTAACTTAAGTAATAATCAAAGTAATAAGAATATAAATAAAAAGGCATTAATAGATAAATCTATTAATGCTAAGAGTGAAAAAACGGATTCTGAAATTTCTACATTCGTAGAATTATATCACCAAATATGCATTGATTTACCTAAATGTGTAAAGCTTACAGAGAAAAGAGAAAAAGCTATAAAGAAGCTGATAAAGAAGTATTCACTTGAAGATATCAAAGCAGTGTTTACAAAAGCGCAGAAATCGAGTTTTCTTACAGGAAAGAATGATAGAGGTTGGAAAGCTGATATTGATTTCATTCTACGTGAGGATAAGTTTATCAGCATACTTGAAGGAAAATATGACTGTAAAAAGAAAAGTGTTTCAGCTGAAGGTAGTTTAAAGCTTGACCGAAGTGTAGATAAAAACAGATTACGAGAGGAGAAAACAAGTGGAAAAGTCGAGAAATTCTAATTGTTGGTATATCGAGAAATGTAAAGATGACTGTTTCATGTGTAATACATATCTTGAAATGAAGTGGCAGATGGATAACAGTGGTCTTCCTGAAAAGCTACAGCGTCCTATTGAACTGTTTATAGTGAATGGGGCAAATGCTTGTGATAGGCCAGCATTCGTGAGGTTATCAGAAATCAGAAAGAATATTACGAACTTTGTTGATGCAGGAAATAATCTGTTTATCTGTGGAAGAAGCGGAAATGGTAAAACAAGTTGGGCAATAAAGCTTTTACACACTTTCTTTCATTACAGAGCTTCAGGAAATTATGAGAAGCTTCAAGGTATGTTCATATCACTTGGAGATTTACTCATCAAATTAAAAGACTTTAACAACCCAATAACAAAAGAGTTTCGAGATAATATCGAAAAAGTTCCATTGGTTGTTTGGGACGATATATGTCTGACAGGTATATCACAGTATGACTACACGCAGATTTACACGCTTATAAACAACAGAATGCTTGCAGGTAAGTCAAATGTATTTACTACTAACATATCCAACATAAAAACGCTTGAAGAAGTGTTTGGAGAACGATTGGTAAGTCGTATTTACAATTCGAGTGAGATAATAGAGCTTAAAGGGAAGGATATGAGATAATGGTTGATTTACAGATTATATCAAAAGTGCTGAGTACGAGAAGTCTTGCCATCATGCAAGATAATAACATCACAGCTGATTATTTTCCCGAATACAAAGAGGAAATTGATTATATATTAGAGCATTATGAGAAATATGGAAATGTACCTGATAAAGCTACATTCCTTAATGAGTTTTCAGATGTTGAGCTTGTAGAAGTCGCAGAGAGCGACAGATACTTGGTCGAGAAGATACGAGAGGAATATCTTTACTTTAGGTCTGTGCCCGTCATTACAAAGGCCGCAGAGCTTTTAAAGACAGATTCAAACGTGGCCGCTGAGTATCTTATAAGCGAGATGCGACATTTACAGCCTGAGTACGATGTTGGTGGTGTTGATATCATCAAAGATGCTGTAAACAGATATAAGCAGTATCAAGAGAGAAAGACACATCAAAATGACTGGTTTTTCACGTGTGGCTTTGAGGAACTTGATGGTCTGATTCATTGCATACAGCGTAAAGAGGAATTTATTGTCATCGTAGCGCGTACTAACATGGGTAAAAGCTTTGTGCTTGAAAAGATATGTACGCACATATGGGAGATTGGTTACAATGTTGGGTATGTATCACCAGAGATGTCAGCAAGCAGTGTAGGTTATCGTTTTGATACGCTGTATAAGAATTATTCAAATACAGGCTTGATGTGGTCAAAAGATGGTGTTGATGATGCAGACTATAAAGCATATACTGAGGAAGTCGCAGAGCGTGATAATAAATTCATAGTGGCTACGCCAGCAGATTTTCAACGACAGATAACAGTGACCAAGCTAAAGAATTGGGTTAAGAAGTACAAGCTTGATTGTATCGCGATTGATGGCATCACGTATCTTTCAGATGAGCGATATAAGCGTGGAGATTCAAAAACCACGATGCTTACAAACATAAGTGAGGATTTAATCGCGCTGAGTGTAGAACTTGAGATTCCTGTCATGGTAGTAGTTCAGGCGAACAGAAATGGAGTTATAGATGCTGACAAAGAGGGGGTACCTGAGCTTGAGAGCATCAGAGACAGCGATGGCATAGCCATGAATGCTACAAAAGTTTTGTCAATCAGACAGACAAAGGATAATGTGCTGAAGATAGGAGTCAAGAAAAACAGATATGGTACAGTTGGTGGTGAAGTAGCTTATAATTGGGATATTGATACTGGAACATTCACATACTTACCTACTGTTGATGATACTGTAGCGCGTGACAATAGACCGCGTGAAGAAAGAAAGCGCAATACTAAAAAGTCAGATGCTAAGGAGGACGTATTCTGATGAAGATAGGCGAGACCTATTACAATGTCGAGCTGTCAGATATTCTTGATGAGCTGGCTATTCAGCTACAAGCTAATGGAATACAGCTTTTACAAAAGCGTAACAATCTACAGACGCATATTATGGTTCAATGTCCATATCATAGCGGAGGGCAAGAGAAGAAGCCTTCCGCAGGACTGAGAAAAGATGATGGAAAGTTTCATTGTTTCGCATGTAATGAGATTCACAGTTTGCCCGAAGTGATTTCATTCTGTTTTGGTAAAGATGATGACATATTAGGCAAGTTTGGCAATAAATGGTTACTCAAGAACTTTTCACATCTTGAGACAGAAAGCAGAAATGATATACCGCTTGATATGTCAAGAAGTAAAAAGCACAAAAGAAAGGAGTATGTGTCTGAAGATGTATTGGACAAGTATCGCTATACTCACCCTTATATGTATGAGCGTGGTCTGGACGATGAGATTATTGAGACTTTTGATATTGGCTACGATAAAAGCAGTGATTGTATTACTTTCCCTGTCCGTGATATTTCTGGCAACACCCTTTTTGTTGCTACGAGAGCTGTTAAGACAAAGAGATATCACTATCCCGAAGGAGTAGAGAAACCGCTTTATGGTATATTTGAGCTATATCAGCAGTTAGTTGAGTTTCCAAAAGAGGTTATAGTCTGTGAAGGTATGTTTGATGCGCTGAAGTGTTGGGTGTTTGGCAAATATGCTGTAGCACTTAACGGATTAGGTAATGATTTACAGTTTAGACAGCTGAGAGAACTTCCATGCAGAGAGCTAATACTTGCTACAGATATGGACAAAGCAGGACTAAAGGCGAGAGAACGAATACGAGAAGAGATAGATAACAAGATAATCACTGAATATCGTTGGAATATCAAGACTTTTAAAGATATTGGAGCTATGTCAAGAGACTACTTTTTAGGTCTCAAGAAAAAATTTTAAAAATTTTTAAAAAAGTGGTTGACAAATTTAAAAACGTGTTATATAATGTTCTTGTCAGTTGAGATGACAGTCGAAAAAATCACAAGACTTGAGAGGAGAAACGCTTATGAGAGCAAATGACATTCAGATTAACAAAAACTTTATTGGTGGCAGACAGGGTTATGCTTACACATTTAATAGCGGAAAGATAAAGACAGTCAAGATTGACCTTGATAAGAAGCAAGAGTATGACACATATAAGAGCTGGCGCGACATCATCAAAGTCAACAAGCAGACATCACGTGGTAGCATCGATGTGACATGCAGTATCGGTCAGACAATCAATGCTGATGGTTCTTCAGATTGGGAGATTACGAGTTGGGGTTGCTGTCTTTCTGGTTCATTCGGGTACAGCGACTTGATGGAGCTTGCAAACAGTGCTAATCTTCCCATCGTGCAGACAGAAGATATCGTTGGTCTTTGTCAGTTCAGTGATGAGTCAAAGTTTGCGTATGTTCAGCTTTTCAAGGTTGGCAGAGTTGACATTCACTGTCAGACAGTGGCAAAGCTGATTCCACTTAACGATGATGAGATGCAGGAAGTTGCTGAGAAAGCTAATCGCTGGTGCAACAGATAAATCAAAGCGGGCATAAGCCCGCTTGCTCATTCTTGAAAAAAAATTCCAAAAAAGTGTTGACAAATGATTAAACGTGTTGTATAATGTTATTGTCAGATGAGATGAGACACTTGAAAGACTTGAAGGAGGGCACAAGATATGATGAAGCATGAATTTGAGCAGATTGCTGGTTATGAGGTAAGCGCGACAGATTATTATGACATTATCGAGCCGATGTATCTGGCAACAAACTTGAGTAAGGAAGAGTTTGTTAAGACACTTAGCAAGAAACGCTTTGCAGTGAAGCCTTTAAAGAGCTTTATCAAAGAGATGAAGAAGCTGGCAAGCGAGCTTAAAGAGTCTTGCACACATTATACTGATTATGAGAAGAAAGAGAAGCTTGACAGCATCATTAAGGAGTACATAGTGCGTAAATATACAGAACATCTTAATATAAAGTTTCATGTTGAAGAGAAAGAACTTTGGTCATGTTACTATCCCAAATCAGTAACGATTTACAGTGGAAGAACATATGATACATTTGAGACCATACAGCTTTGCGATTGAAAAAAAATCAAGCGGGTATCAAGCCCGCGAGATGCTCAGAAAAAAAAATTCAATTTTTTCAAAAAAAGTGTTGACAAACACAAAAACGTGTAGTATAATGTTCTTGTCAGTGAGAGAGATACGCTGACAAAATCACAAAAATCAAAGACATCACAAGGAGGAAACGGTTATGATGACACGTGAAGAAAAGCTTTATTCGATGACAATGGGTTGCTTAGTTGAGGTTGCTAACAAGCTTGGTATCAAGATTGACAAAAAGGGTGCTAAGGCAAAGGCAGTAGCAAAGATTCTTGAAGCTGAGAAGAAGCAGGCAGATGAGATGAAGGTCGATGAGTCAAAGCTTGTTCCTATGCCCGGAGCTGAGAAGCTTGCAGACGTTGATAAGGAAGTCAAGAAGATTCAGGACAAGAGGAAAGCTGAGAAGAAGCAGAAAGCAAAGAAAGAAATTACGAATCCTGATGATATTCCTGATGATGAGTATGTGGCAGAAGTCATGGAGCAGAAGAAAGAGCTTGGAATTGAGTGCCCGTCAATCGATGCTGATAAGGTTGAGATTGTTAAAGAAAAGAAGCAGAAAAGCAAGAAAGCTGATTCCAGCGAAAAGCCGAGCAAAGAGGTAGCGATTGAGATAATCAAGAAGTCTGGTTTTGACTTCAAGGTAAAGGGTAGAAGCGATGATTTGCTGATTATCGACCCGGTAGCTAAGATAGCTGTTGTTTACATCGGTGCAAAGCTGTTTACAGTCTACTTCAATGGCGAAGCAGTCAAGACCATTGTAGAGACCGCAGGTTTCAAAGTAGTTGATTCAAAAGAGAAGTTTGAATACTTCAGTAAGGTAGATATCAATACGCTGGAAAGTGTGATTAAAGCACTTTCCCAGGCGTAAGATATAAAATTCAAAAGCATCATGAGAGGAGAAAACTTATGGCACGATTTAATGCGAGTGAGTCCGCAAATTATGGCGGACAGGGAGGCGGAGGCTTCTTCAGTATTTCAGAACACAAAGGCGTAAAGAGAGTCAGATTTCTTTATAACAACGAGGACGATATTGAGGGCTTCAGTGTTCATGAAGTAGATGTTGGTGATAAGAAGAGGTACGTAAACTGTTTACGTACTTACAGAGACCCGGTTGATATGTGTCCGTTCTGTCGTGAACAGATGAAAACACAGGTCAAGCTTTTAATTCCTGTCTACAATGTAGATGAGGACCAAGTACAGGTTTGGGACAGAGGCAAGAAGATGTTTGAAAAGATGTCCAGTTTGTGTAGCAGATACGCGAACAAGGATAATCTTGTACAGCATATCTTTGAAGTCGAGAGAAACGGAAAGCCCAAAGACACAAACACGACCTATGAGATTTACGAGGTCGAGAAAGATGATACACAGCTTGAAGATTTTGAAGATGATATGCCGAAGCTTCTTGGAGGTCTTGTTCTTGATAAGTCAGCTGATGACATGGAGTATTATCTTGAAGAAAAAGAGTTTCCGCCCGATGACGATGAGGAAGAAGAGAGACCGCGCAGACGTTCAAGCAGAGAAGAGACAACTACGCGCAGACGTTCAAGTAAGCGCGATGAGGAAGAAGATGCGGACGATGATGAGGAAGAAGATGAGAAGCCCACAAGACGTAGTTCCGCACGTTCTGAAAGACGTACACCGTCAAGAAGAGGAGATAAATAATGCCGTTGTTTACGTTGCCTAAGACAAAGACAAATAGAGCTTTAGATAAGTCAATCGCAGGCAAGACAGCTACAGCAAAACAAGTGGTCCCGTCATTAAAGGGCGGGACCAGTTTAATCGGTAGAATTGAACAGATTAAGCAGATGGTCGAAAAGAATCTTGGAAAGTATCGTGATGAGTATTTATGTATCACAGATAAGGAAGTGCTTCATGATTACATCACAGAATGTATAGGCAATGGATACTTTTCGCTTGATACTGAGACTGATGGTCTTGACCCGATGCGTAATAAGATTGCGGGACCATGTATTTACACATATGGTCAAAAGAGTGCATACATTCCAATCAATCATATTAGCTATATCACACAACAGAAAGCTGTTGGACAGCTTGATGCTGATTTTGTGCGTGAGGAGTTCAAGCGATTACTGAAGAAAAAGCCAGATATTGACATGTTCAATGCTGATTTTGATATCAGAGTCATGCGACACTTTGGTGTTCCAGATATCTACTGTACATGGGATGCTTATTTAGGCGCGCGTATTCTTAACGAAAACGAGCCTACAAACAAGCTGAAGCCATTACATCAAAAGTATGTAATGAATGGACAGGGTGATGCGTTCACATTTGATGAGCTGTTTAAAGGTATACCGTTTACATTGATACCATACAATATTGGATATCTGTACGCCGCACACGACCCTATAATTACAACAGAGTTTTCTGATTATCAGAGACAGTATTTGAGACCTGACCATGAGCGTGAAGATATGCGACAGCTTTATTGGGTGTTCAAGAATATTGAGATGGCTTGTGTTCCTGTTGTAGCAGATATGGAAGATACTGGTGTTTTGATTAATACAGAGTATAGCAAGAGTTTGTCGGAAAAGTATAATGCACTCCTTGACGAAAAGGTGCAAGCTTTTTACGAGACTTTGAAGCCATATAAAGCTGAGATAGATAAAGCACGAAAGAATGGAGCAAAGCTTGACAATCCAATCAATATAGGCAGTTCCGCACAGCTTGCGATATTATTTTACGATATCATGGGTATAGAGCCTGTAAACAAGAAGTCTCCGAGAAGTACAGATGAGGAGACGCTTACAAAGATAGATAATGATGTATCAAAAGCAGTATTAGAGCATAGAAGCTTGGCAACACTTGTTTCCACGTTCATAGATAAGCTTCCTGAGTGTGTCAATCCCGATGATGGAAAGATACATTGTAAGTTCAATCAATATGGGGCAAAGACAGGTAGAATGTCAAGCAGTGAGCCAAATCTTCAGAATATACCAAGTCATAATAAAGACATCAGAAAGATGTTTATAGCATCACCCGGATACTTGCTGATGAGTAGCGACTTTTCACAGCAGGAACCTAAATGTCTTGCCGCACTTTGTAAAGAAGCAGGAGACCCACAGATGTATAACACATTTATGGCAGGTAAGGATTTGTATTCTGAGATTGCTTCCAAAGCTTTTAACAAGCCTTATGATGAGTGCAGAGAGTTCAATGCAGACGGAAGCAAAAACAAAGAAGGTAAGGAGCGTAGAACGCAGGCAAAGAGCATTCTGTTGGGAGTTTTGTATGGCAGAGGTGAAGCAAGTATAGCGGAGCAATTAGGCTGTACAGAGGAAAAAGCTAAAGCAATAAAAAGCAGTGTATTCAGAGGATTTCCAGCGATTGAGAAATTTGAGCAAGATTCACTTGATATGGCATATGATTTAGGTTATGTCACAACAGTATGTGGAAGAAAGCGTAGATTGCCAGAGCTTCAGCTTGAGGAATATGAGTTTAAATATATCAATGGTGTTCCTGTAGATGATGACGTTTTAGACTTCAGCAGTGATTTACCTTTTGATGAGAATGGGAAGCCCGTACAGTTAGAGCAGGAAGTACCCGCCAAAACGCAGGATTTGCTCAGGAAGCGTCTTAAACGAGCTTGGTTTAAGGATAAGCTTAAAATCAAAAAAGAAGCGCAGGAAAAGGGAATCCTGATAATTGACAACGGTGGTAAAATCGCAGATGCTACACGACAGGTTGTAAATTCGAGAATACAAGGTAGCGCCGCTGATTTGACAAAGCTTGCCATGATAAAGCTAAGTAAAAGTGAAAGATTAAAAGAGCTTGGATTCAGATTGCTTATACCCGTACATGATGAGGTCATAGCAGAGTGTCCTGAGGAAAACATCAAAGAATGTTCCGAGCTGTTGGCAAAAACGATGTCAGAGGCCGCTGAGGAAATTTTGAAGATGCCAATCAAGTGCGATGTCGAGATAACAAAAGAATGGTATGGACAGACAGTCGAAATCTAAGAGGAGATAAATTTTATGGCACTATTTGAAGTTAAACCTAAGTTTTATTACGAGCCACATCTTGATATGACTGATAAAAACAAGTGTGTGGATTTAACTGAGTATTTAGAGCTTGTTAAAGCTATTGATGGAGATAGTAGCTTGACAACAAATGATAAGAACTTTTTTAAGATTCTTGCCACGCGATTTATCGTGTTTAAGTATGAGAAGTTAGCAGATTTATACGCAAGCACAAAAGACGCTAATATTAAGCGTTGGCTTGAAGCCTTAAAGAGCGTGATAGTAGATACAGATAAAGCTATAGAGTCAGGTTATTTCAAGTATCTTAATGACTATTCAATGTTATTGGAGGATATTGTAGATGAAAAATAACTTTGCTTATTTCATAGCAAGCTATGGTAAGCCTGATAACATTATGACGTTACAACAGCTTAAAGAGCATGATGTAAAATATCCTATCTACATAGTTGTAGGTACTGATGACCCTAAGCTTGAAGAGTATAAGACTACATACAAAGATAACCTTTTGGTGTTTGATAAAGCTGATTATATCGACAAAATAGATGATATTGGTGTTTATGCTAAAACTCATAAAGTGTGTACATATTCGAGATTAGCAGTTCAGGACTTTGCACTTCAGCTTGGTGTGAAATACGTTTGTTATCTTTTTGATGATATACAGTATTTTCAGATTCGATATGTAAGTGCTGAGAACAAGGTTAAATCAACAAGAAAATTTGACTTTGATAGAATGATGGACATGTATGTTAATCTGTTAAATTCGAGTGATGATTTGGTTCTTGTTGGACCACCAAATTCAAGCTTTTATATTGGGGTTAACAGCACTTGTGCGGATAAGTATTCTACAAGATATGGAAATATGTTTATCTATGATGTTGAAAGAATGCCAGACGTTTTGAGAACAAGCATACTTGAAGATATGGACATTATATTGCAGAACAACAAAATTGGTAAGATGTCGATATGTCCATTTGGATTACAAGTATGTTGCCGAGACCCTCACACCACAACAGATTGTTATGGTAATATGAGTAAGTCAGAGTATTACCAGCATCTTGTTCTATTAGGTCAGAGACCTGTTGCATTGGACAGACCTACAATACCTTATGCAAGTTTTACACCTAAGATAATCAGTCCAGAATACAGGAGGATAGTTTAATGCCATTGTTTAAAATCAAAAAAGAAGTTGATACCAAATACACAGCAAAAGTATTACCACCTCAGTATTTACCAAGTGCAATAGCTCCTAAGATGCATGAGCTTTGTGATTTAGCGCAGTATAAAAAGCTTATGCAGAATATCAACAAGTCCGATATTCCAGACGAAATTAAAGACTTTCTGAAGCTTGGAGCAACAAGGCATATAGTGTTTAACTACGCAAAGATAGCAGACTTTTATGCCCATGCAGAACCTGAAGTGCAGAGATTGATGGAAGAATCAGCGTTGGTAATAATTGATATCGATGATGCCATTGTGAATGGATATGTAAAGCTGAGTAAAAATATTAAGCAGATTATGGACCAGACAGGAAGAAGGACAAAAGATGAGAGCTGATTTTGCCATTTTTATACTGACACATGGAAGAGCTGATAATGTGATAACTACAGATACATTAAAGCGATGCGGAAATACAAATAGAATCTATTATATCATCGATAATGAGGATAAGCAGGCAGATTTATATCGACAGCGATTCGGTGCTGAAAATGTCATTATGTTTGACAAAAAGAAGAAAGCCAAGAGCTGTGATACAATGGATTTAGTTGATAATCGAAATATTGTATTGTTTGCACGTAACAGCTGTTTTGAGATAGCTAAGAAGCTTGGCCTGACATATTTTTTAGAGCTTGATGATGATTATACAATCTTTAGAAGTCGAATGTGGGACGGAGATAAGCTTGCTACAGTCTATTGTACAGATTTAGATTCGGTGATAGATGAGACAATAGATTTCCTTGAAACGAGTGGAGCAACAACAGTGGCATTTGGACAGACAGGAGATTTTATTGGTGGTAGTGGTTGTAAGCTGTTTAAGGAAAAGATTCTGAGAAAAGCAATGAATAGCTTTTTCTGTAAAGTTGACAGACCTTTTGATTTTTATGGTAGAATCAATGAAGATGTCAACGCTTATGTATCATTGGGAAGTAGAGGTAAGCTGTTTTTTACAATTTCAGATATGACACTAAACCAGCACGACACACAGCAGAACAGCGGTGGTTTAACAGATGCCTACTTACAGATGGGCACATATGTGAAGTCTTTTTACACTGTTATGGGAAATCCCTCATGTGTTAAAATATCAGAGATGGGTTGTGGACATAAAAGAATACATCATCTCATAGATTGGGACCATGCAGTGCCAAAAATAATAAGCGATAAATTCAAGAAAGGATAATAGCTATGGGAGGAAGAACAAGAAAAGCACCATCAAGAAGGATTCACACAAGAAAGATTGACAGAATGGTTGCAAAAAACAATATGCGCATTTTAGGCATTTCAGTGCATGATTGCATCAAACATGGAAGATTTTCTGATGCATGGAAAGAGTATTCAAAAGAAGTTAAAGCGTAAAGGAGAGACAACATGGCAGGAAAGAAAAAGACAGAGACAAAGACAGAAGCAGTAAAAGCAAATGTGTTGACGATTTCAGCGGAGACATTCAAGACATTGGTAAGCAAAGCTTACAAGGGAGTAGGTAATAACAAGCTTTTACCACTTACACAGTTGATGTGCATCAGAGTAAAGGATGGAGAGCTTACGCTGATTGTATCAGATGAGACAGGAACCAATTATCTGTATGTGAGACAGAAGAACATTGAAGGAGAGTTTTATGCCACAGTTCTTGCTGACCAATTTGCAAAGCTGATAGAGAAACAGACCTGTGAGAAAATCACGATGGAAGCTGATGCTGATAAGCTTAATGTTACAGGTAATGGAAAGTACACTATAGCTTTACAGTATGATGAAATGGGTAATTCCATACAGTATCCTGACCCGATTAGTGACTTAGTGATGCCTGAAGCAGGAGCGGGTAATATCAAACTTTCAGTGGTATCAAAGATGCTTAATTCTGTAAAGCCTGCGCTTGCTGTTTCGATGGATGCGCCGTATCTTACAGGCTATTATGCAGGAGACATCATTGCCGCGACAAACGGAGATGAGATGAGCATATACAGTACAGAGCTTATGGAAGAGCCTGTAATACTGTCTCCGACAGTTATAGAGCTGTTATCATTGTCGGCCGATGATAAGTTTTCAGTTGAGCGATATGATGAGGGAGTGCTTTTGTTCTATGCTTCAGATATTCAGATTTATACACATGCGATGGAAGGCATTGACGATTATCCTGTAGAAGCACTGAAGCAGTTTAAAGAAGCAGATATGCCTTACAGTTGTAAGCTGTCAAAGAATGCACTGATGCAGGCGCTTGATAGAATATCATTGTTTATAGGTGCATATGATGACAACGCAATCAAGCTGACATTTGATGGTAAAGCTGTCAAGATATCATCACTTGCAAGCACAGGCGTGGAAGACATTACGTATATGTCAGGAAGTAAGGATAAGTTTGAATGTACTGTTGATTCTGTAGCATTTACAAAGCATGTAAAAGCGCAGTCCACAGATACTGTAGAACTTCAGTTTGGCGATGAGTCAGCAATCAAGCTTATTGATGGTGATATCGTGCAGATTTTGAGCTTGTTTGAGGAAGATAATGCGTAAGCTTAAAGCTTGATAAAATAAGAGGTCCGAGAGGGTCTCTTATTTTTTTGAAAAAAAATTTAAAAAAAGTGTTGACAAATGGCTAAACGTGTTATATAATGTTCTTGTGATTGAGAGAGACAGCGACAGAAAAGTGAGGTACGAGATATGAAGAAAACAAACAAAGTTAATGTGTACATCGAGTTCTTTAATTATTGCGGATTAATGTGTACATCGAGTTCTTTAATTATTGCGGAGAGGTTCAGAGCAAAGATTTGATAGCAACATTTAATTCAGTTAATTGGGCAAATAAGTTTGTTGATGCTTGCAAAGATGATATTGATGATAGATTTTCAAGATTTGTAATAGAGTGAGGTACGAGATATGACAAAATACAGAGGCTACTACATTGACCACGTTGTTTTCAATAGCAAGAAAGATATTGATGAGCATATTAAGAACGAGCTTATATCTGGTGTTAAAAAGCTTATGAAGATGTTTCTTAGTGCAAGATACAGCGCAGAGGAAAAGATGATTATTTCAGCTTCAATCACCGATAAAGAGCGAATACTTCAGAAAGAGTGTGGACTTACTGGTGCAGAGATTGAAGAAATCGAGGACAGCTGTTATTGCTGAAAAAGGAGGTATGAGATATGACAAAGACACAGAAGAAAAGATTGGCACAAGATTTGATAATGGAGCAAATAGCAATTATTGGTTATGGAGATAGATATAAAGAGTTTGTTGAGCAAATAGGAAGTTCTGAAGAAGCAGATAAAATTTTGATGGAGCAGATGGATAGAGTTGCTAAAATGTTCGGATTCAACAGTGCTTGGTTTGCGTGAAAGGAGAGACAATATGAAAGCTTTTGGAAAATGGTTAGTTATGGCGACAGTAAATGGTAAGTCAAGAATTGCACATCCGGGTTTCAAGACAAAGAAAGAAGCAGAGATAACGCTTGCATCAGCAGGATTTAAGAAAGTAGATGAGAATCTGTGGGAAGATAGCTTAGGACAGCAGTTTTACATCGAGAAAAATAAAAAATAAAATTTTTTCAAAAAAGTTGTTGACAAATACAAAAACGTGTTGTATAATGTTCTTGTCAGTTGAGATGAGACACTTGAAAAATTCGTAAGCATCGAAAGGAGAAATGATTATGGTATTAACAAACATTCTTTCAGTTATTGTTGGTTGGGAGCAGATTCGCATTGAAGATACAAATGGCAATTTGATTTATGAAGGAGCTTGTGCAAACTTCAGAGCTACAACAGACCCCGATGAGCTTTACAAGACCCTTACCCGCACAGTTGAGCGTGTAATCAGTTTTACAGATGACAATGACAATTCATACATCAGCATCACCATCGCGTGAAAGGAGGAAAGCTTATGAATAAAGAAATCAGAGATTTTGAAGATGTAAGGCGTTCACTTCTTGACAGCATTGAGACAGCAAAGCTTGAGAAAGAGCTTTGGTCAAAAGTCAAGGTTCTGAAGAAGAAAGATGGTTCAGATTTTGCTTCAAGAGCAAAGAGTTTCAAGAATGCGAATTATGGGTGTGAGAGATATTCAGATGACCACCATCCGGTACTTACTGTGAGTGGTAGAAACAGTCGTGGTGTGAATTGTAGTTATACGATTTGGGCTTACATCAATGTTACTGATTTACCGAAAGATGACCCGCGCAGAGAGAAAGCAGATAAACCCTATTACAGTTGTACGATTCCCACTTATCTATACACGCCTGATGAGCTTTTTGAACAGATAAAGAAGCGTATTAGCCAGCTTGATTATCTGATTGTATCACTTGAAAAACAGCTTGAAATGAGTAAAACACTTTATAATGAGCTTGTTGATGCAGTTAAGAAGTCGCTGGAATGTATCAAGAATCAATGCAAAGAATTTAGGGAAGATGATAAAAAATACCCGTGTTCTTTAGAGTACAATCTTGGATATGTACTTGAAAACAATATACTACAGTGGTTAATTTGGAGATGACATGAACAAAAGACCTACGAGATTTTATAGCAACCGTCAAGAAAAGGCGGTTGCTAAAGTTATCAAAGGAAAGCAGACAGCAAACAGCGGAGCTACAGAGTTTAAAAAGGGCGATGTTACGACAGAAGATTGGCTGATAGAATGCAAGACAGCAACGACAGAAAAAGTATCATTCAGCATCAAACGTGATTGGCTTGATAAGAACAAGGAAGAAGCATTCGCAATGAATAAAAGCTATAATGCTTTATGTTTTGACTTTGGTGATAATGGCAGTCGCTATTACATCATAGATGAAAAGACTTTTAAGGAGGTATTACAATGGACGCAACACAATTAAGCATCATTAAGCAGAAACTTGAAGATGGCGAGAGAGTCACAAGTATGGAAGCTTTTGACTTAGGCATCACAAGACTTTCGGCAATCATTCATGTGTTGAGACATCATCACGGAATGAATATTCTGACCAATATGTGTACTACGATAAATCGTTATGGACATGTAACTAATTACGCTGAATACGCACTTGTAGGAAAGGGGAAATGATACATGTACAAAGTTATGAAAGCATGTTTATTGATTATCAAGATAGTGCTTGTTGTAGGATTTATATTCGGATTGATTTGTTTCTTTTCTGAGACATCTGAAGCGAGTGGACTTACATCACAGATTAAATTGTGGATTACTGGTATAGTCATCTGTTTAGGGTGTGGATTAGCTTTAGCATTTATCAAGTATGAGGAGGAAAAATGATATCGTTAGCAGTAAAATATAGACCTAAGTCATTTGATGACGTAACAGAGCAGGAGAGCACCAAAGTGATTTTGAAGCAACAGTTGGAGAGCAATGAAGTAGAACATGCATATTTATTTTGTGGTGGAGCTGGTACAGGTAAAACAACATGTGCGCGTATTTTTGCATCAGAGATAAATAAAGGCAAAGGCAATCCTATTGAGATGGATGCCGCGTCAAATAGTAGCGTGGAAGATGTAAGAAACATCATTCAGCAAGCAAAGACAAAGAGTCTGGACAGTGAGTATAAAGTGTTTATTATAGATGAGTGCCACGCAATCAGTTTAATGGGCTGGCAAGCTTTTCTGAAGCTTCTTGAAGAGCCACCTGCTAAGAGCATTTTTATATTCTGTACAACAGACCCACAGAAAATACCCAAGACGATTCTTTCAAGGGTGCAGAGATATGACTTTCAGAGAATAAGTCAGCACGGTATTGTATCACGCTTGGAATATATACTTAACTGTGAGATGGCAGATTTTGATAATTTTTCAGACTTTACATTTACAAAAGATTTTGCAAATAATTGGAAATCAGGAGATGTTGTCAAGTGTGAGAAGAAATCAGATGGCATATTGGTTGATAGTGTTGCATTGGTAGACAGCATTAAGTTATTGAAACATGGTCATTTCAATTTTAGTATTAAGTATGACTCCGATGCCCTTGAGTATATAGCCAAGATAGCGGATGGTGGAATGCGTGATGCAATCACACTAATGGATAAAGCTTTATCATACAGTATGAATCTGACACTTGAAAATGTTGTGAAAGCACTTGGTGTTACAAACTATGATACTATGTTTCAGTTGACAGATAAGCTGGTGTATGGTGATACTATGGCGATGTGGTCAATCATAGACGATATACACGCAAAGGGCAAAGATTTAAAGCGATTTATCAAGAGCTATGTGCAGTTTTTACTTGATGTCAACAAATACGCGCTTGGCTGTGATTGGAAGCAGATGTCAATACCAAGACTTGGTGAGTATGAGAAGAGACTTGATAAGTGGTTAAAAGATAACGACATCTTTACGGATTTGCTGAATGAGATTGTAAAGATTGATAATGATATCAAGTATAGTTCCGCACCTAAATACGACATAGAAGCAAGATTACTGCTTTGGATAGAGGGAGGCAAAGAATGACAGGTCAGAAGAGATTACAAGATATATTTAAGATGCTTATACACAACAGCGATTTTCCAAGATTTTGCATCTTAACAGGACAGGTAGGAAGTGGTAAAAAGACAATGTGCGATTGGATAGTCGATGAGTTCAGAAAATGCAATCCGTCAATCACATCATATAAGCTTCCTGATGTCAAGATAGATACTATACGAGAGATGATAGCTACGAGCTATCGCGCAGTGAATCCAATTATCTACATAATCGCAGATGCGGATACAATGTCAGTACAAGCTAAAAATTCACTATTGAAGATAACGGAAGAACCACCAAATAACGCTTATTTTGTTATGACGCTGGAAAGCACGGAAATGACTTTAGAGACAGTTAAGAGTCGAGCATCGATATTTCAGTTAGACCCATATACTTCCGACGAAATTAGAGCATATTCCAAGCGTTTGGGAGTATCTAAAGCAGATGAGCTTGGCATGATTTGTGATATATGCGATGTTCCGGGAGATGTCGAGCATATGCTGATATATGGAGTTAAGGATTTTTATGGGTATGTCAATAAGGTCATTGACAACATTGATACAGCTGATGGAGCAAATGTTTTTAAAGCATCTGTCAAGTTAGCTTTACGAGACGATGAAGGATATGATGTAAAACTGTTTTTACGAGCATTTATGGCAGTGTGTGCGGAGCGTATGAAGAAAGAGAATCCGCTTAAATATGCGACAGGTACATCAATCACAAGTAAGTACATGAGTCAGCTTGGCATTAGAGGTGTATCAAAGTCAATGTTGATTGATGCTTGGATAATCGAAATGCGAAGATATTGGACGAGGTGATGCATATGACACTTGCAGAGCTGAAAGCTGAAATGATGTCAGGTAGAATGCGTCAGATATACATTTTTACAGGCACCGAGATTGAAGTTAGAGGAATCTATCTAAAGCAGATAGCAAAGCTTGGCAAGTTTGAAATCAAATGGATTGATGAAGTTTCAGACATAATACAGTCAAGCAGAAAGAAATCCATGATAGCTTCAAAATCATTATATGTTCTGTCTGAATCATCAGAGATTTTGAAAAATGATAAAGCACTTGAAGCAGTGCAGAGATGCATAGGAAAAAATATGCTTGTGTGCATGTTTACAACGCTTGATAAGCGCGTTAAACTGTACAAGCAGTATAAAGATATCATCGTAGAATTTGAGACGCTTAAAAGCGAAATCCTGAAGAAATACATACAAAAGGAAATCGGTCTGTCAGATAAAAACTGTACGAGATTGATGGAGATATGTGAAAACGATTATGGTAGATGTCTTTTGGAGATTGATAAGATAAAGAGATTTCATATAGTCACAGAGCGATTATACGACCAGTCTTTTATATCATTACTTCAAGATGGAACGATATATCAGCCCGCCAAAGATGTTATCTTTGATTTTGTAGATGCTGTAATGCAGAGAGATGCCTATACGGCATTTAAGCTGATGCAGGAAAGCTATGACAGCGGTGAAGCTACGTTGGTGATGATATCGAATCTATACAGCAACTTTAAAGCGACATTGCAGGTAAAATCGTGCAAAAGTCGAGACATCGCAAAGAGTACAGGATTAAACACTTGGCAGATAAACAACGCTAAAAAACACATAGGCAATTATTCTGTCAAAGAGCTAATCAATGCAATGCAGATTATACGCAATGCAGAGGTTGGTATAAAGTCAGGATTGATTGATGAAGAGGTAGCAGTACCACAGATTTTAGTAAATATTTTATGAGGTGATATATGGCAAGAAATTTAAAAAATCTTGTAAAGCTTGTAAACAAAGCTACGGAGCAGATGCCAATAGAAAAAGCATTCTTGCAGGACTTAAAGCGTAGCATAGAGCTTACAGCAAGTAAAAACAGAGGTTCGGGCAGTAGAACATATAAGCCGAGCGCGATGCATTGCATACGACAGATGGCTTATATCATTTATGGAAAGCCTGTAGATGAAACACCTGAATCTTATATGAGTATAGGAATATGCAATTCTGGAACAGATACACATCAAAGAATACAGCAGGCAGTGCTTGATATGAAAAGTAATGGCATGGACTGTGAGTATATCAATGTTGCCGACTTTGTGAAAAGCAGAAATCTTGATTATTTGGAAATTAAACAGGAGCCGGATTTTGAGCATGGTTCATACGAGACAAAGCTTTATCACAAAGAGCTTAACATGAGCTTTTTATGTGATGGTATAATCAAGTATATGGGTAAGTATTATATACTTGAGCTGAAAACAGAGAACGCGAACAAGTTCTATAACCGCGAGAATGTGAATCCTGACCACTTCAATCAAGGAATAGCTTATTCAATCGCGTTGGGAATCGATGATGTTGTCTTTGTTTATATCAACAGAGACACATCGGATATGAAGTCGTTTATGTTTACGCCAACTGATGATATGAAGCAGGACCTTGTTGGTTTAATATCAAACTGTGACAGCTATATCAAGAAGCTTAAAATACCGCCTAAGCCTTTGAATATCAGCAAGAAAGCTTGTGAGTATTGTGGATTTAAAACACAGTGCAGAAAGGACGGATAATGGCAGTAAACAGGGGCAAGCAGTTTGAAAGCAAAATCAGAGAAGCATTTGAGAAAGTTGACGGAGTCAGCATTGACAGACTACATGACCAGACAAATGGTTACCTGGGAAGTTCAAATATCTGTGATTTTATCGTGTACCGAAAGCCGTTCGAGTATTACTTTGAGTGTAAGAGTGTACATGGAAACACTTTGAGCATTCACAGTATTCCGAAAGCAGATAAACATGGTGTGTTGCATGGCTTTTATGGAAATATCACAGATACACAGTGGGAAGGGTTGCTTGAGAAGTCAAAGATAGCGGGAGTTACAGCAGGAGTTATATGTTGGTGGGTTGACAAAGATGTTACAATGTTTTTGAGCATTCACTTGTTAAAGTATCTGTATGATTCTGGATTTAAGAGTATTCCATACAATCTCATTGAACAGGCACCAACGATTGACCTATACTTGAATCGAAGTGCCATTGAGATATCTGGGAAAAAGAAACGTGTATTTTTTGAGTATGATGTGGAACAATTTTTAAAGGAGGTGACTACTACATGTCAAAAATAAATCTCTATGATGAGATTAAATTGGACAAGTTGAAGGATATACAACTTCATGTTGAAAACAGTTCTAAGCAACTTAATGACATTGTAGACAGCATAATCAAGCCATATTGTAAGGATTTAGATGATTATGTGCTTTTTATCAAGGATTGTCTTGCAGATGGACAAAATCCACCTACAGATGCGGAGCTGGATGATTTTTGCATGAATCTTTCAACATACATCTACTTTGCAGGAGGTATGGTAGAACAGCTTGGAATCAGAGATGATATCGCAAGAGCTGTATATAAGGAGATGTATCATGCCACAAGAGCATCGCAAGACAAAGGCACTGTAGCTGATAAAGACAGCATTGCCGAGCTTAACAGTCAGCAAGAGCTATTAACGAGCATATGCTATACAAGAGCGTGGAAAACAATGAAGTCGAAAGTGGAGAACGCGCAAGAGCTTTTACAGAGCTGTAAAAAGGTTCTTACAAGACGTATGACAGAGATGGAACTTACAAGAATGGGAGGAAACTGATGGTAAGTTATACACACGCAAAGGGCGGATATAGTTTTGTTCCTACAGATGTTGGAAATAAGATAGGTAGAATAAGGTCAAAATACTTACCTAATCATCCGATGTACAAAGAAAATTATCAATTCTGTGTTCCTACAGCATGGATTAAAAATGGCTGGGTTACAGAAAAATCACGGGAGGAAATCTATGGGAAAAAAGCTTGATGAGCTTATAAAGAGTATTAACAAAGAGCAAAAAGAAGAAATCATGACCAAGGGACTCACTAATTATGAGCAGTTTAAGCGCATTCCGTTTACGAGTCCAAGAATGAATTATTGCACATATGGTGGTATACCTGAAGGCAGACTTATTGAGTTTTACGGCGAAGAAAGCGGAGGCAAGACTACATCAGCTTTGGACATTGTAGCAAACTTTCAGAACATGTATCCTGACAAAGATGTGCTGTGGGTAGATTCTGAGAACACATTTGATGTAGAGTGGGCAACAAAGCTTGGTGTTGATGTAGACCGATTGTATATCATACAGCCAAAGTCACAGTCAGCTGAGGAGATATTTCAGATAGTGCTTGCTATGATAGAGAGCGGAGAGGTAGGATTAGCTGTTATAGACAGCTTGGCCGCTTTGATGTCAAAGCAGGAAATCGAGAAGGAAATCGGAGATGCTACATATGCAGGTATCGCAGGACCGCTTACGAAATTCAGCAAGAAAGCAGAAGTGGCTTGTCATAAGTATCACTGTACGCTTATTGGAATCAATCAGGAGCGAGAAGATTTAAAGAGTCAGTGGGGTGGATTAAAGACTCCGGGTGGAAAGTGCTGGAAATTCATGTGTACTATGCGCCTGCACTTCAGCAAAGGCCAGTACATAGACGATAAAGGCAATCAGCTTACAAGAGGAGCAGAGAATCCATATGGAAATATCGTGCAGATGAGCATCACTAAGACAAAATCATGTCCACCGTCACGCAGAACAGGCTTCTATACGCTGACTTACTCTGACGGAATCGATTACGTGCATGACCTCATAGATGTAGCGATAAAATACGGTATTGTCGAGAAGTCGGGAGCATGGTATAAGATTGTTGATATCGAGAGTGGTGAAGTTATTAATGACAGTTTGCAGGGCATGAGCAAGGTAAAAGATGCTTTGAGCTGTGATGATAACTTGCTGAAGTATGTGGAAGAGCTTGTAGACCATGCAATGGATATTTCACTTGACAATGCAAGCATAAGTTGATATACTGTTAATACGTCAACAGACATTTTTACTTCATAGTGTAGCCCCATACACATTTTTATCTTTACCCGGGAGAGGAAGTCGTTAGAAACAACGACTTCCTCTCTTTTTTGTAAGAAATTTAAAATTCACCAAAAATTTTTTAAAAAAGTGTTGACAAATACAAAAACGTGTTATATAATGTTATTGTAAGCGAGAGAGATGAGAAAGCGAGGACAAAGATATGACGATTAAAGCGATTAAAGAGCAATACAAGAAATATCAAGTTTCTGGTGGTGAGTATAACAGTTTTGTTGTTTATGATTACAAAGATGGAAATGGCAAAATCGTGATAGTGGTAAACATGTGTAAGAGCTATGGAAAGTCAGTAACACAGGCAGTCAGAGTCAGCGATGGCAAAGAGATGATGAAGCGCGACAGATGCCGTCCTTGCGATAACTTAGATGATGCAATCGATGTAGCTGGCGAGATGATGGAGAATTGGGAGGATTGAGATATGACAATTAAGATTAAAGATTGGATATACAAGAAGATTCAGAGCGATGCATTTACAAAAGGTAAGACAATTATTTGGGAAAAGCTTCTTGATTACGATGATAAAGGTGAGGAAATCGAGCTTTTCAGCATTAAGGTTAATAGTGTTGTGAAAGAGACAGAAAAGGCAATTTGTTATGATTGCTGTTATTGGTATCACGGAACATACAGTCAGAGAGTCAATTTTACTGAGTACACTGGTTACAAAGTATGGATCCCTAAGTCAGCAATAGCTTGAAAGGAGAGCGCGTATGATAGAGACAATCAAAGAGAAAAAAGTTGGAAAGAATTGTACAGTGGAGCTTACAGTTACAGATGGTAGATATGCGGTGCGAGGATTCTATGGTGATTGCATCAATTACAACTTTGAGGTATTTAACAGCTACGAAAAAGCAGAAGCTTTTTATAACAAGCTTAACAGCGTGAAGAAGTGCAAAGCATTTTACGGAATGTGAGGAGGTATGAAACATGAGATGGTGCAGAGTTTGGTACGAGACTAAAGACGGTATTACACATTACAAAGATTATATCGCATATGATGAAGATATAGCGCGGGAGCGTTTTGAAGCAAGTGAGGATAGTAAAGACTGTATAATACAGGGTTTTGAGACATGGAAAGATGAGGATTAAAAATTGTAAATTTTTTAAAAAGTGCTTGACATATCTTTAAACGTGTTGTATAATGTTATTGTCAGATGAGATGAGACACTTGAAAGGAGCGAGCCTATGAACATCGAAAAAATCAAGAGCGCATTAGCCAAGAAGTTTAAAGACGAGCAAAGCGGTTTTACCAAGAAAGACATCATTATCGAGAAGGTCAATAACAATGAGATTTGGATAAAGATACGCGATTACGAAACAACGCCGATATCAATCAAGCAGGACAGAGATGAGTATTTTGGATATGTGCTTTTCATTCGTGATGAGTTTACCGAGGAATATATTGAGATGTGTGAAAGCAAGATTGATTATCCGTGGGAAAACGCAGTAAAGATTGTTGGATACTACATAGCATCGAGATTCTAAGACATCGAAAGGAGAAAACACTATGAGAGAGATTAAAAAATGGACAAAAGAAGCTGAGAGCATCAATGCGATTTTCAACGATAAGAAGTGGAGCAACAAAGGCAGTATTTACGATGCATACGGTAAGCCTTCAGCAAAGAAAGTCAGCATCTGGAAAGCGATTGAGAAAAGAGCAAAAGAGACAGCTGGCTACAATGATGACTTACGAGTTGTCAGCAGAAACGGGTACTTATTCAGCACGATGTACAGTTTTACAGTAGATGGAACGACCTACATCGTGTACGATACAAAGAGCGATACAAAGATGACAGAGCTTGTTTGATGCGGAGGTGATTGCATGATTACAGCATTAAAGAACTGGAAAGGGTCAGTAGCAGTCAACGGAGAAAGTTATGACAGCATACAAAGCGCAATTTCAGCTTTTAAGACGTTTAATGGTCCGATACATATAAAGTTATCACCGAAGAAGGAAACAGTGCTTAAAATCGATTCTGATGCATCACAGAGCATACAGAGCACCAGTCCAAAGCTTGGAGAGATTCAGATAACTGTTAAGAAGTACATGACAGAGACAGCAACCCCGCTTTTTGACTTCATGGCTAAGTGGAACAATAATAATCCCATGCCCATGCGAATAATGACAGGTACAAAAGAGAAAGAGACGCGAGGTATGGTTTACATGAAACTTCATGGATTAGCTAAGCCTACAATTACTTGTTGCTGTTGTGGCAAAGAGCTTACTAACCCAATATCAAGAAAGTACGGAATCGGTCCTATCTGTCTTAGCAAGATAGGAATCAATCTTGATATAAATGATGTTGATGGCATCAGCGAAAAGCTTGTTGATGTAAAGTGGGAAGGTTGGATAATAAAGTCAGCGATTACAAAGGAGGAAGAGGTATGATTAGTGCAGAGTTTGAGAGTAAGAGAGTTGGTGCAAAAAATTGGCTTGATAATGTAGTAAAGCACCAGAAAGCTTTACTACATTACGGAAACAAGAATTACAACGAGTTTGGAATAACGATTGCTGGATTAGAAAAGTCAATACACATTTACAACAACGGAAATAACAATCTTGAGACTTTAGCTTTTTATCTTGGCAAGACCATAACATATGAGCCTAACGTTTATGACGATATGGGACGTATGTCGTTTGAATACGATGGATTTACAGTATTTCAGCTTTGGGAGAAGTCATGATATATAAACTTGAAAAGAGAGGTAGCAGTCTGGTGATACCTACCAGACTGTACAACTTCTTGATGCAGAATAAGATACCAATCATTTATGATTTTGAAAACAGCGGGATAAATCTTGATGAAGATATCATAGAACGCATCAGAACGCTTGGAAATGACGATTTCATATCTCAGACGATAAAATATACTACTGAGACACAAAAGACGCTTAAAACGCAAAATACGCGCTTACACAAGAGGAGGTTAATTTAACATGTTGAATATTAAAGCAGACAAAGATGGAGTAATGATTGAAGCAGAAGGAACAACCAAAGAGATGTTTGAAGCAGTAGCAACAGCAGTTGGTGGTGTTTATAAGCAGTCAATTAAGAATGCTAAAGCATCAATACCATTTGTATCTTTACCTGTATTACAGGAGGCTATACAGAGCAGACTTATTAAGCTGTTGAGTTTTGCGCTTGCTGATGCTGACAGAGAACTTAATGAGGAGCATGATAAAGAGAATATCAAGTCGGCAGATTTCACAAAGGATGAACCTATGAGTTTTTCAGAGTTCATGCAGAAGCTTATGGGTATGAAGGAGGACAACGATGAAAGCTGAAGATATTATAACTAAGTGCAAAGCACTTGTAGCAGATTCAAAATTGTATGATGAGCTGGTACATCAGGAAGGTAACTACGAATGGGAAATGGGCAGAAGCGTTGTTGGAGCACTACTGCCCGAGAATCATAATATTTTAAGTGAGTTGTTAGAATTAGGATTTATGGGAATTCCAGTTAGAGGTAACTATGTGAATCCTGATTGTTTAAAACTATGGAGAGAGATAAAATGAGAACACGTTTAGGACGCTGGGATAAATTAGTTATAAAAGATAAAATAGTATATAAATGTTCTGAATGTGGTAATATCGAGGATAAACCAAAGGAAAAATGCTGTATATGTCAAGCAATGATGTTGAAAACCGACGAAGCAGGTGATACAGAATGACAGACGAATCCATGAGTTATCTTGACGCATTAAAAGAGATTAAAAGGCTGAAAGAAGCATTGAATAAGATAAGGGCAGAGATAGAAGAACACGTAAAAATCAATCAAAATTTAAACACAGATAGAGCAAGAGCATTATGTTGGTGTCTTGACGTAATTGACAAGTACAAGGCAGAAAGTGAGGTAAGGAATGAGCTTTGATAAAGAATGGGAAGTTGAAGCAACTATAGAGATTAAAACATCATTTTTATGCGACACAAAGGAAGAAGCGGAGAAAATGGCTAATGAGTATTTAACAGAATTGT
>Ga0310786_10000492_pt1 | contig 64606 bp, 55 predicted proteins | sample AusTroGonzalo_MG_FD_203881 | JGI IMG/M metagenome (GOLD analysis project Ga0310786, IMG submission 203881) | Bovine rumen microbial communities from tropical cattle in Woodstock, Queensland, Australia - Gonzalo_03 (v2) (version 2) | ecosystem: Host-associated > Mammals > Digestive system >...
CCAAGGACGTGCTCTACCGACTGAGCCATAGCAGCATATTCACTTTTTCGCGCTCCGTAGCAAACACACGAAATCTCGATAATTCGCTTTACCAAGGACGTGCTCTACCGACTGAGCCATAGCAGCGCGACTGTTTTATTATATAAGGAATATAGAGTATTGTCAATAAAAAAAACCTTTTTTCTTCAAGATTATTCGGCTGTTCTCTCCGAAAAGAAAACCCACCGCACGTCCAAGCGCACGGTGGGCAATTTCCTTCCTTTCGGGATTAACGCTTGCTGAACTGCGGAGCTTTACGTGCCTTCTTGAGACCGTACTTCTTTCTCTCCTTCATTCTCGGGTCGCGGGTCAGGAATCCCGCTGCCTTGATCTGTCCCTTGAGCTCGGGCTCTGCGATGACGAGAGCGCGGGCGATGCCGTGACGGATCGCACCTGCCTGTCCGCTCGGGCCGCCGCCGATGACATTCACTGCGACGTCATACTTCTCGAGGGTGGAGGTAAGGGTGAGGGGCTGACGCACCACAAGCTTCATCACTTCGAGGCCGCCGAAATACTCGTCGATGGTCCTCTTATTGATGACGATGGAGCCGCTCCCTTCGGGGATGAGGCGCACTCTTGCGATCGCCTTCTTTCTGCGACCGGTGCCCCAGTACTGCAATTTCTTCTTCAATGCTTTCTTCGCTGCCATAATCTCACCTCACCTTAGAATTTGAGCTCAGCAGGCTGCTGCGCTGCGTGCGGATGCTCGCTGCCGGTATACACCTTGAGTTTGCGGAACATCTTCCTACCGATCGAATTCTTGGGAAGCATACCCTTGATCGCGAGCTCGACCGCAAGCACGGGCTTCTTCGCCATCAATTCCTTGTACTGGATCTCCTTGAGTCCGCCGATATAGCCGGTGTGATAGCGGTAATACTTCTGCTCAAGCTTCTTACCGGTCAGTCTCACCTTGTCTGCATTTATAATAATCACGTAATCGCCCGTGTCCACATTGGGGGTGAAGATAGGCTTATTCTTGCCGCGCAGCACTGCCGCCACGTTGCTCGCCAATCTGCCGAGCACCATGTCGGTCGCGTCCACGACGTACCACTTCCTCTCCACTTCGTTGGGCTTTGCCATAAAAGTCTTCATGGAATATCCTCCTAAATATTTGCGCCGCGAGAATCGGTCAAAGGGGCTAATTTTGCCTTTTACACGCATAAGCGATATTTATTTTATATTCTTCTGTAAGTAGGTGTCAAGTTTTTGAAAGCACTTTTTTAATGAAAAGCGGGGGTAAAGGGGCTTTTTCTCGGAAGTTCGGCGCGGCGCAGCTTACTTATCCTTCTCCGCCCCGTGCTTTTCAGAGAAAGAAGCGCCCGCGATCTCTCGATCGGCGAACGCTCCCCTGCTCTCGAAAAATGCAACGCTTATTTCTTCTCTTTGAGAAGATCGCGAATCTCTTTGAGCAATTCGTCCGTGGGATTGACTTTGTTTGCTTCGGCAAGTGCCGCCTCTTCGGCTGCTTTCGCTTCCGCCACCTTCTTCTCCTCGTCCAGTTTTGCGTCGATCTCACGGATCTCCGCCCAGCTCTTGCCCTCTTTGCGAAGCGCTCTGACTTCGGGCTTCAAAAGCACGAGGAATCCCTTCTTCACTTTGCCGATCCCGCTCTTCGCCTTGTTGATCGCCTTGATGATGAGGAAGAGCACGAATGCGATCAAGATGAAGTTGATGATCGCCGAGATGAAAGCGCCCCAATCGATGTAGATCGCCGAATCCATATCCGCCGCCGATCCGACGAGGAAGGTATACGCCGCGATGCCGTCTCCGCCACCGCACAGGTAGATGATCCAATTGATAAGCGGACGCAGGATGTTATTCGTCAAAGCGGTGACGATCGCCGTAAAAGCGCCGCCGATGATCACGCCGACGGCGAGATCGATCACGTTGCCGCGCGTCACGAAAGTTTTGAATTCCTTAAAAAACTTTTTCATATTTCCTCCCATGCGCCTTTAGGCGCAACATTCACGCTATGATTGTAAAAGAAAAGAGGGAAAAAGTCAACCTTTCCCCTCACTCCTCGAAAAGATAACGAACCTCCTTGAGATAGAGCCCCTCGGGCGGCATCGTCTTTCCCGCGCGCTTTCTATCGCCGGAAAGAAGGATCTCGGGGATCTCTTCCGCAGGGAGCTTGCCGATACCGACGTAGTAAAGGGTCCCGACCATGATACGTACCATATTGTATAAAAAGCCGTTCCCCGTGACCTCAAAGGATATCTCCTCCCCTTCTTCTCGAATCTCGAGCGCCGTAATGGTCCTGACCGTAGTCTTGACGTGGCCGCCCGCCGCCTGAAAGGCTTTGAAATCGTGCTCTCCGAGGATATACGCCGCCGCCCGCCGCATCTCCTTCACGTCGGGGCGCTTATGAACGAAAGCAAAGAGCCCTTCGCGAATCGGACTGGAGATGGGTGAAACGTACATCTTGTAAAGATAAGTCTTGCTGTGGGCGTCAAAACGGGCGTTGAATCCCGCCGGGACCTCCGCCGCGGAAAGCACTCTGACCGTTGCCGGCAGATGGGCGTTGATCGCGATGGGGAGCTTGTCTAAAGGGATCTTGGTGTGCGTGTCGAAATGCACCGCCTGCGCGATCGCATGCACGCCGGCATCCGTCCTGCCGCTCCCATGCATCACGGCGGATTCTCCCGTCGTCTCCTTCACGGCGTTCGCGAGGACTTCCTGCACCGAAAGCCCGTTCTTCTGCCGCTGCCAGCCGCAGTATTCCGTTCCTTTGTACTCGACGCGAAGAAGCACTCTCATATCACTTGAAAATCGAAAGAATCATCTCGTCGAACGCCCAAAGATACTTATTCAGGAAGACGAGAGAGAAAACTGCCAAGCAGAAGAGGGTCGCCACGATATCCTTGACGCCGATATGCAGGACCTTGTACTTGGTGCGCTTCGCGACCGAGCTATAACAACGGGCATCCATCGCGAGAGCGAGCTCGTCCGCGCGGCGAAAAGCCCCCACAAAAAGAGGCACCAGCACGGGGATCATCGCTTTGGCTTTCTTGATGGCGCCGCCGGTATCGAAGTCTGCGCCACGCGCCTTTTGCGCGAGCATGATCTTATTCGTTTCCTCCATCAGGATGGGGATCATCCTGAGCGCGATGCTCATGATGAGCGCGATCGCGTGCACCGGCACCTTGATGAGTTTCAAGGGACTCATTAGGCTCTCCATCGCGTCGGTGAGTTCCATCGGCGTGGTGGTCAACGTGAGCAACGAAGGAAAGAGCATCAGCAGAATGAGGCGCAAGGTGAGCTTGATCGCCCGTTCGATGCCCTCTTTATAAATCTTGATGAATTTCCAGTGCACGAGAAGAGTCTCGCCCTGGGTGAAAAAGAGATTGATAACAGACGTGACGAGCACCAAGAAAATGATGGTTCTTACGGTGCGGAAAAGGATGCGAATCGGCACCTTGGAGAAGAGCGCTACCGCGATCACGAAGAGAAAGAGGGCGCCGTACATCACGTAGTCTTGGATGAAGAAGACCGACACGATGTAAAGGATCACCATAAGGAGCTTGATACGAGGATCCATCCTATGTACGACCGATCCGGTGGGATAGTATTGTCCGAAAACGATATTATTCATCCCGCCACCTCTTGATCCGTTCGATGAGCTCCGCTTTCTTGACGGGGCGACCTTCGATATTCGCGCCCCGCTTCTTCAGTTCTTTCGCGATTTTCACCACCGAGGGCACGTCCATCTCGGTCTCGGCGAGCAATTCATCGTTATAAAAAATCTCTTCCGGCGACGCGAAAGCCGCGAGCTTTCCTTCGGAGAAGAGCGCCACCTGATCGCACTCTTCTGCCACTGCGTCCATATCGTGCGAAATGATGATGACGGTAGGAGAAGTGGTCTCCTTGAGCCTGCGAATGAGAGAAAGGATCTCCTTCTTCCCCTGAGGATCGAGCCCTGCCGTGGGTTCGTCCAATATGAGGATTTTCGGTCGCATCGCGATCACACCCGCGATTGCCACGCGCCTCTTTTGCCCGCCCGAAAGCTCGAACGGAGAGCGGTCTCTGACCTCATTGAAATCCAGTCCGACGAGAGTGATCGCCTCCCTAACGCGTCCCTTGATTTCCTCTTCGCTGAGCGACAGATTTTTCGGTCCGAAAGCGACGTCTTTCTCCACCGTTTCATCGAAGAGCTGATACTCCGGATACTGCATCACCATTCCCACCGTACCGCGGAGCCTTTTGAGGTCTGGCTTCTTCGCCGTCAGATCGATATCCATGACTTTGATGCTTCCCGACTGCAATTTGATGAGTGCATTCAGATGTTGGATAAAGGTGGACTTACCGCTTCCCGTCTTCCCGATGATGCCGAGGAAGACTCCCTCTTCGATCGTGAAATCCACGTTTCGAAGGGCGGTCGCGGCGTAAGGTGTGCGGGGCGAATAGGTATAGCTCAAATCTTTTATTTCGATCGCCATATTGCCTCCGCCAGTTCGCTTTCGCCGTATATTTGAGAGGGGATCGGGATCCCAGCCTCGATGAGCTCGGATGCGATCTCGTCCACGACGGGGAGCTCCAAATCGTACCGTTCGAGCTTTTCCCTGTCCGAGAAGATCTTCTGAGGGACATCGTCCATCACGATCTCGCCGCGATTCATCACGATGACGCGATCCGCCTGCGCGGCTTCCTCCATAAAGTGGGTGATGAGGATGATTGTGATGTGCTGATTATTGAGTTCATGCGCGACCTTCAATACTTCCTTCCTGCCCTTGGGATCGAGCATGGCGGTGCTTTCATCGAGGACGAGCACCTCCGGTCGCATCGCAAGCACGGATGCGATCGCGATTCTCTGCTTCTGTCCGCCGGAGAGCTTATAGGGGGTATGATGCCGGTGCTCACTCATTCCCACCGCTTCCAAGGCATAGGTGATGCGCTCCTCGATCTCCTCTCTCGGCACGCCGAGATTTTCCGGACCGAAGGCGATCTCATCTTCGATGATGGAAGCGATCATTTGATTGTCGGGATTCTGAAAGACCATGCCCACCTTCTGACGAATCGCGAAGAGTTCGCTCTCCTCTTCCGTGGAAGTGGTCGCGCCGTCCACCGTCACCTCCCCCTTCGTTGGCTGCAAGAGACCGTTTATCAGCTTGGCAAGGGTACTCTTGCCGCTTCCGTTCTCTCCGCAAATGCAGACGAAAGAACCGTCCTCGATATCCAAGGACACGTCCTTAACCGCGAGAACGGGAGAGTCTTCCGACGGGTATTCGTATGAAACGTGATCAAAGCGAATGGGCATGCTAATTCCTATCGGTCGCCGCGAGCGACCTACTATATCGCTACCGGACGGAAAACTGATAAAGGGAGCCTCTTATGAAGCTCCCCTTTTCCGTCTTTCGGCGTAAAACGCTTATTCTTTTCCTGCGAGCTTCTTGTATCCTGCAAGTCTTGCCTTGGAGTCAGCCTCGGTCTTCGCGAAGAGCGCTTCCGCGATCTGCGGCTGGGTCTTCTTCAACGAGGCGTATCTCGTCTCACCGGCAAGGAATGCCTGATAATCCGCGGTGGGATCCTTGGAGTCGAGGGTGAAGGGATTCACGCCCTCTGCCGCCGCGGGATTGTAACGATAGAGCTGCCAGTAGCCGCAATCCACCGCCTTCTTCTCCTCGGTCTGGCTGTTCGCCATATTGATACCGTGGTTGATACAGGGAGCGTAGCAGATCACGAGAGAGGGTCCGTCGTAGGCTTCCGCTTCGGTGATCGCATTCAAGAACTGCTGCTTGTTGGAGCCCATCGCGCACTGTGCGACGTACACGTAGCCGTAGCTCATCGCCATCATGCCGAGGTCCTTCTTCTTGGTCCTCTTACCTGCCGCTGCGAACTTCGCCACGGAGCCGGTCGGGGTGGACTTAGAGGACTGACCGCCGGTATTCGAGTACACCTCGGTGTCGAGGACGAGCACGTTCACGTCTTCACCGCAAGCGAGGACGTGATCCAAGCCGCCGTAACCGATATCGTATGCCCAGCCGTCGCCGCCGAAGATCCAGATGGACTTCTTCACGAGGCAGTCCTTATCCGCGAGGATCTCCTTCGCGAGATCGTAGCAGGCGCACGCTTCGGTGCACTTAGAAAGGATCGAGACAAGCTTCTCGGAAGCTGCTTTGCTGCCTTCCGCGCTCTTCCTGTTGTCGAGCCATGCCTGCGCCGCCGCCTTGGTCTCTTCCTTGGTGGAGACTTCGATGAGCTTCTCGATCTTCTCGGCGAGCTTCGCCCTTCTCTGCGCATAAGCGAGGTTCATACCGTAACCGAACTCCGCATTATCCTCGAAGAGGCTGTTCGCCCAAGCGGGGCCGTGACCTTCCTTATTCACGGTGTAGGGACAAGTGGGAGCGCTGCCGCCGTAGATGGAGGAGCAACCCGTCGCGTTCGCGACCACCATTCTGTCACCGAACATCTGGGTGATGACCTTGACGTACGGGGTCTCGCCGCAACCTGCGCAGGCGCCGGAGAACTCGAAGTAAGGCTGCTTGAACTGGCTACCCTTGACGGTGGTGGGCTTGCAACCGGGGCAAGCGCTGACGTCCACGTCGGGCAGAGTCTTGGTGAAGTTATAGTTGACGGTCTCGTCGTCCACGATCGAGCCGAGGGGCACCATATTGAGCGCCTTCTCTTCGGGAGCCGCGCCCTTAAGTCCTGCGGCGACCGCCTTCTTATCCGCGCCTTCATTCACAGGGCAAACGTTCGCGCACACGCCGCAACCCATACAATCGAGGGGAGAGACCTGCATACGGAAGTTGTAGCCCTTGTTACCGGTCATTGCCTTAGCGGTGAAGGAAGCGGGAGCATCTGCACCCTCCGCCACGACAGCGGGACGGATACAAGCGTGCGGGCAGACGAAGGAACACTGGTTACACTGGATACACTTCTCGGCATTCCACTTCGGGACCAAAACCGCCACACCGCGCTTCTCGTACTGCGTGGTACCGGTCGGGACCGAGCCGTCCGCATTGAATGCGGAGGAGGGAAGCTTGTCGCCTTCCTGCGCGATGATGGGAGCGATGGTCTTCATGAAGTACTCGCTGCCTTCCACCTTCGCCATATCCGCGCCGGTGGTTGCATTCGCCCAGGAAGCGGGCACGTCGATCTTCACGAGGTTCGCTTCCGCGCTGTCGATCGCGGCATAGTTCATATTCACGACCGCGTCGCCCTTCTTCGCAAAGGACTTATACGCCATCTTCTTCATGAAGTCGACCGCATCCGCATAGGGGATGATATTCGCGATCTTGAAGAAAGCGGACTGGAGGATGGTATTGGTTCTGCCCTTGAGGCCGAGACCCGCGGCGATCTTGATCGCGTCGATCACGTAGAGATTCACGTGCTTCTTCGCGATGTCGCGCTTCACGGAAGCGGGAAGCACATGCTCGAGCTCTTCCACCGTCAGAGCGGAAGTATTGAGGAGGAAGGACCCGCCCTCTTTGATATCGCCGGTCATATTGTAACGGGTGATGTAAGAGGGGTTAGAGCACTGCACGAAGTCAGCCGCGTCGATGAGGTAAGCGGACTGGATCTTGGTGTCGCCGAAACGCAGGTGAGAGACGGTGATACCGCCCGACTTCTTGCTGTCATAGAAGAAGTAGCCCTGCACGTACTTGTCGGTGTGGTCACCGATGATCTTGATGCTGTTCTTATTCGCACCGACGGTACCGTCCGAGCCGAGACCCCAGAATTTGCAGGAGATCGTGCCGGCGGGCGCCGCGTCGTACTTCTCGGAGAAGTCCAAAGAAGTATTGGTCAGGTCGTCGTGAATACCCACGGTGAAGTGGTTCTTCGGATTCGCCTGCTCGAGGTTCTTATACACTGCATAGACCATCGAGGGATTAAACTCCTTGGAGCCGAGACCGTATCTGCCGCCCACGACCTTGATGTCGGTCTTGCCATGCTCGAGGAGCGCGGAGCAGACATCGAGGTAGAGGGGCTCGCCGAGGGAGCCGGCTTCCTTGGTGCGGTCGAGGACCGCGAGCTTCTTCACGCTCTTCGGGAGAGCCATGAGGAAAGCGTCCACAGCGAAAGGACGATACAGGCGGACCTTCAAGAGACCGACCTTGTGACCTTCTTTATTCATCTTGTTGATGGTCTCCTCGACCGCATCTGCGCCCGAACCCATGAGAACGATGACGTTCTCCGCATTGGGATCGCCCACGTAATCGAAGAGGTGATAGCTCCTGCCGGTAAGAGCGGAGACCTTATCCATCATCTCCTGCACGATCGCGGGAGTCGCTTCATAGTACTTATTTGCGGTCTCGCGGTTCTGGAAATAAATGTCCGCATTCTGTGCGGTACCACGCTGAATCGGATGCTCCGGATTGAGGGCGCGAGCACGGAAGTCCTCGATGTCCTTCATATCCACGAGACTCTTCATCTCGTCATACTCGATCATATCGATCTTGCTGACTTCGTGGGAAGTGCGGAAACCGTCAAAGAAATGAAGGAAAGGCACTTTGGACTTCAGGGTGGAGAGATGCGCGACAAGCGCGAGATCCATGACTTCCTGCACCGAGTTGGAAGAGAGCATCGCGAAACCGGTCTGACGGCAAGCCATCACGTCGGCATGATCGCCGAAGATATTGAGGGCGTGCGCCGCTAAGGCACGAGCGCTGACGTGGAAGACGGTGGGAAGGAGCTCACCTGCGATCTTATACATATTCGGGATCATCAGGAGCAAGCCTTGGCTCGCCGTGTATGTCGTGGTCAAAGCGCCCGCGACGAGGGAGCCGTGCACCGCACCGGCGGCGCCGCCTTCGGACTGCATCTCCGCGAGACGGAGCTTCTGCCCGAACATATTCACGCGACCCTGCGCGGACCATTCATCAGCTACTTCCGCCATGGGGGAAGAGGGCGTAATCGGGTAAATCGCGGCGACTTCCGAGAAAGCATAAGCCACATGGCTCGCGGCGGTATTCCCATCCACAGTTTGTTTGAAACTCATAAAGTACCTCCTTAAAGGAAATGTAAAAATAAACTGAAATAATTATAAAACGCACGGGAGCGTGTGTCAAATAAAATAATGCGGAATTGCGGATAACGTTCCGCAATGTCGAGCAAAGCGAGATACATCATGCCGACGGAGTCGGTACATCATGTCGCCGTAGGCGATATTTCTCTAATGCGGAATGCGGAATTGCGGACGCCGAAGGCGGAGGCAATGCCGCTTGGATGCAGGCTTGCAGCCAAAGCACATGAAAAAACTCGCTATGTACGCAAAGTAATCGGCGATCCCTCCACGTTGGTCGGGATGACAATATGATAATGTCATTCTGAACGCAAGGAACGATGTGACTGCAGTTGAAGAATCGCCGCGTATCTAATTATGATAACTCCCTACGGTCGAATGATAATTCGCTTCGCTCAATTTTTGCTGTCGCAAAGCGAGCGCGGAGAAGGGTTGCAGATGCGAGGCTCGACGAGCCTGCGGGCGGGCGCGTACTCCTTGTACGTAACCGGTCGCAGGCGAAGACAGTAACAAAGCAGATGCGCCCTTATCCGCGCTCACACTATTCGCGCTCACTGCAACAGGAGCCCACGCTCGCCATCCAATACCCTCATAATCTTCAACTCCTCACCCGACGCCGCATCCACGTACACAAAATACTTGTCCCCGCCCTTCGTGCCGTAGAACTCGTAGGTCAGCGCTTCGCCGTCCCCCTTCGTGGGGACGATGGCGAGACGGCAAGAGGATATCTCGATATATTCGCTGATCGCGTCAAGGGCTTCTTGCGTCGTCACGACGGGAGACTCGATCTCTCGTTCGGTGTGGTTGAAGACATAGTTCTGACCTTCCAGTCCGAGGACTTCTCCGGTCTCGCCGTCCACCTTCACCTTGATGAGGTCGGGATAAAGGATCACTCCCTCCTTTTCACAAGCGAGGTTGATATAGTAGACGTTCTCGTAGTCGCTCGCCCACACTGCTTTCATATCCGCGATGCCGATCACCGCGATATATTTTTCCGCGAGGGATTCCGCCTCTTTCGCGCCTATCGTTTTTTGAGATGGCGTCCGAACGCTCCGATTGATCGAGACGGGAAATCCCCCCTTCTTCGCAAGGGTGAGATAGACGGTACCGCGATCGGTCTCCGCTTCGCAGAGATAAGTCTCGAAGACGTTCTTACTCCCCGCCGTAATTTTGACGCCGCGAACCTCTTCGTCGAATAGGAGCTCCTTCACCTTCTGCCTACACTCTTCCTCTGTGATCTCCTCCCCTGTGAGAGCTTTCGCGGTGCGCTCCGTCATCGAGTCGCTGAAAGGACCGTCGTAGATCATCGCGGGATAATCGATCTCCTCACTCGAGAAACTGCGAATCGTTTGGGAGAAGAGACTGTCTTCCGCTTTGAGGGAATCCACAAAGGAGAATCCCTCTTTCTCCGCTTCTCCTTCGAGATCCGCAAGGGTCCTCTTGATCTCCGAAAGCGCATCCCCGATCTCCCCGATCGTCTCCCTGTCACGCGCAGTGAAGTCTCCGCCTTTATTCAGTTTGTCATCGAGATAGCGCGAGAAATCCCCCGTTTGATTGATGAATTTCAAGATCTTGGATTGATCCTCCGCCCTGTCCACCAGTCCCGACATATTCTCCGCCGCGGCGGATGAAAAGGCGGTGATATCGGCGAGATACTCCTGCTTGAGCGCTCGATTGGAGGCGACGCCGAGCTTATTCAACGCACCCTCCATTCCTTCCACGTTATAGACCAACCCGTAATAGTTCTTGCGGTAGGTGGTCTCGGCAAGAGCGCGATAATCGTCCTTGACGCGCATCTCGGAGGCTTTCGCCGTAGCGAATAATATCCCAAAAACGGCGGCGGCAATTGATAAGAGGACAATCACGAGGATCGCGATCCTGTCGCGCCGGCGCTCCTGCTTCTCTTCTATCGTCAGTTCTCTCTTCATACCCCCTCCTTACAGTGCGAAATTATGCTTGCCGATGCTGAGCATCACCGTTCTCGACCAGATCCAACTGCTGGTCGCGGTCGCGGGATTGTAGTAGTACAGACAGCCGCCCGTCGGATCCCAGCCGTTCAGGGCGTCTTGCGCCGCCCGCTTCGCTGTGTCGTCGGGGGTGAGATTGATCTGTCCATCCGATACACAAGTAAAAGCGTAAGGTTGATAGATCACGCCCGAAATGGTATTCGGGAATTTGGAAGAGCGCACCCGATTCAAGATCACCGCGCCCACTGCCACCTGACCGGTGTAAGGCTCTCCGCGCGCCTCGGCATAGATACACTTCGCGAGCAGATAGCTTTCACTCGAAGAATAGCTGCCGCCCGTGCTCCCACTCGACGAGGAAGAAAGGGTGATCCCCATCGCCGCGGCGGTTTTCGCACCCACGATCCCATCCTGCGTCAGTCCGTTAACCCGCTGGAAATACTTGACGGCAGCCACCGTCTTGGGCCCGTAGATCCCATCCACCGCGCCGGTATAGTATCCCCAATTCTTGAGCTTGGTTTGCACCTTTTTCACCGTATCACCCGACGAGCCGCTCTTCAGGACTTCCGCCTCGGAGAGCATCCCCGGGAAGAGACTAGCGACCAAGACGAAGGTGACGGTCCAGATCAAAATCATCAAAAACGCTTTTTTCATCATTTCCCCTTTCTTTTGTCCATAGTATGCCCCTTTTTCGACAGATTATATCCGGTATGTCCTCTCGAAACAGGGGAAAACTTCGGCTATGAAACGATACATATTGATTTTTCTGATGCTCATCCTATTCGCCGTCACTTCCACCTATTTCCTCGTCTCCTGCGCACCGAAACCCGAGGAGGGAGAATATATAAGGATACACATTCGCGCAAACTCCAATTCGGCAGAAGATCAATCAGTGAAGCTCGCCGTACGAGACGCCGTCGTGCAATATCTCACGCCTATCGCATGCCGAGCGAAAAGCAAAGAAGAGATGTGGAAACTCATGGAGAAATATAAAAAAGAGATCGTCGAGGTCGCGGACGCCACCTTGATGAGTTGCGGATACGACTATCGAAGCAATCTCGCTCTCCGCGCCGAATCCTTCCCGGAGAGAAGCTACGGAGCGCTGACCCTAAAAGAAGGAGTCTACGACGCGCTCATTCTGGAGCTTGGGAACGGGGAAGGAGAGAATTGGTGGTGCGTCGCCTTCCCGCCTCTCTGCTTCATCGCCGCACAAGAGACGGGGGAACAAGAGATCCGGTACCGCAGTTGGATCGCGGAAAAACTCGGGAAATAACGCTTAATTCTATTTGTATAATATATGATTTGTTGAATATAAAAGAACCCCGCAAACACGCGGGGCTCTTTTCTTATAAAAACTCTATTTATTGCGGAAAATCAGGACTTTTTTATTCTCTTCGATCGGATCCGCAAGGAAGGGATTGGCGCGGAGTAAGGCGCTCGGAAGCACCTTCATGCCCTTCGCAATCTTCCACACATCTTCTCCTTTCTCCGCGAAGTAGACGCTGACACCCGCCTCGCTCTCGGGAATAATCTCTCCCTCCTTGGCATCTACGAGATAGCGACAACTCTTCTCCTCATATAGTCCGACGGAGGCCGTCACATCCGCCGTGAGAGAAAGCTCTTTTCCATTCGGCACGGCGCGCGCATTTCCGATGGACAAGGTCATCGCTGCGCGATCGCCCTCCGCAGCGTCCGAAAGAGGGAAGCGGAAGGAGAAAGGCAGTTCACTCTGCACCGAATCGTATCCTTCTCCCGTCATATAGATTACCTGAAATGCGGCGACCCCTTCTGCGATCACGGCGCCCTCTTCCACAGACAAATCGGCGATCGCGTGACATCCCGGCCTCACGAAAGAGACGTAAGCATCGGGAATCTCAAAAGGGATATTCCCCACGATGCGTTCCGACAGCACGCGCTGCTGTTTAAAGAGGCGCTCCGTTTTCTCGTCGTATTGCTCTTCCACTTCGACCTTTTCCGCACAAATCGCCGTCACACACTCTTCTTCCGCCATCTCGTGGCGAAGCTCGGTCACGACGAGAGTCGCTTCCACCTCCACCGAACCGTTCTCTTCATCCCCCGTCAAGATGACGCGAGAATTCAAGGCGGAGAGTTCGTATTCTCTGACGCCGACGCCGTCGAAACGCTCCGCAAAGGGTAGCGAGATCGTCTTCTCCACAGCCTCGTCCGTTTCGGTCAGATAGATCATCGAGGCCCTGAGTTCGCCCGTCACCTCGGTGTCGCCCTCCTTCTCGAGGATCTCCCCGGGGATCACCTGCGCGCCGAAGAGAAGGATCTTCTTGATCTCGGGACCGGAGCTCTCCTCTCTCTCGAGCTCCACGCGCCTTTCGCTTTTGGCGACGCGACCCGACAGGAAGGGTTCCTTCCGAACCTCTGCTTCACTCGCATCCTTCACCGCCGTGGTCCTTTCCTCGCCGAAGTAGGCGAGGGTGACGTTTGCGACGGCGGAAAGATCCACGCTATCCCCGATAACCCTGCTCTCCGCGTCGGTCACCGACAGATTCAGGACGCATCTCCCATCCGGCGAAATCCTCTCTCCCGGAATCCGACACTTGAAATCCTTGAAATAATCCAGCCCGCAGAGCCGATCTTGTCGATCGAGATAGAGCAAGCGGAAATTCACCCGTCCGCTCGCCTCCGCCTCGCCGCGCAAGAGTTCCGCGCCCAGCGTGCCGCCCTCCGCTTCAAGCGAGAGCACCTTTTTGACGCCCCCTCTCTCCGCCGTATTGATCGAAGTCTCCACGAGGATATCCTCCTCATATCGTTCATTTACGCCGAATAACAATTCACCCAGTTCCGTTTCCATATATCCCTCCCGAAGTTTTATACTCATTTTTACGCGTCCTCCCTTTGAAATATGACAAGCCCTCGTAGCGGAAAAGCATTCGGCCGAAGAAACGGATAATACATTGACTTATATCACAAAATTATATATAATATCTGTCAGGAAACCATCTATGAAAAAAGTCGTCACCATCCTATTGATTCTCATATTCTCCCTGTCCGTTCTCTGCTTTCCCGCCTGCCATAAGCGCGAGAAGGAGGAGACGAACCTCCCTTCTTTGACCGCGAGCATCAAGGGAGACACCATTTCTTGGGAGGCTTTCGGCGGCGCCGACCACTACTCTGTCAAAGCCACGATGAAGGACGGGATAAGCGGCTATCGTATCAAAGTGAGCGGCACTTCATACGTGATCCCGCACAAGACGGCGGGCGACTATCTTTTCACCATCCTTGCGGTAAATGCCTCCGGGAAATCGATTGCATCTTCAACCTTCTCCTATCATATCGGCAAGGGCTCCTCGGACGACCCCATCGAGATATCCACGGCGGACGCCCTTCTCTCGATCACGGGAAGCAATGAGTACAAGATGGAGCGCGCGACGATACGCACCCCCATCTACTATCGCCTGACTTCGGATATTGACCTCACGGGGAAAGAGGTCACCCCCATCGGAAATTCCTCAAACCATTTCCGCGGCGTCTTCGACGGAAACGGGCACAAGATCACCGGTCTCTCCTTCACCAAGAGCAATAGCGACGGCATCGTCGGGCTCTTCGGCGTGATCGACAATGCGGTGGTCAAAAATCTCACGATAGAAGAAGGAAGCATCCGTTTCGACAGGAATTCCGGCGTATCCGGCAACGCCCTCTGCTACGGTCTCTTGGTGGGCTCCGCCATCTCTTCCTTCGTGGATAACTGTCACGTAACGGGCAAGGTGGATATCCTTTCGGATATCACCACCACCGGCAAATATACCCTCTCCGCGGGGGGCATCGTCGGTCGCTTCAATTCGGGCGAGATCACTTCCTCCTCCTTCCGCGGGGAAGTCACGTCGCAGTACTCCCAAGTGTACGTCGGCGGTCTCGTGGGCGAAGCGAAGGGATCCTCTCCCACTTTCACGATGGTGAACTGTTTCGCCGACGCGACGGTCAAGGGGACCGCGACGGGTTACAACGTGCAGAGCGGCGTCAGCAATGCGACCGCGCGCGTGGGCGTCCTCGTCGGCACAGCCACGACGGTATCGCGATTTGCCTCTCTCGTGGCGACCGGTTCCGCCACCGCGCTCACCACTCGCGACGGTACCGATAAAAGCGATATCACCGACGGCGTCTTCGGCAATACGCCCTACAATGCAAAAAAAGCGAGTACCGCCCCCATCTTCAATCTCTTCTACCTTGACACCATCACGAAGGTCGCCGGCACAACGTCTTCACTCGGTTCTTACGAAAGCAACGTCCATCCCCTGTCTGAGAGCGAACTGAAGCAGAAAGCCTCCTTCCTCGTCACGAAAGACGAGGAAACGAGCTACGGACTGGACTTCGATACGTATTGGTCGATCACCGAAGGTGAGTACCCTGCGCTTCGCGGCGCAAACGGCACCACAACCCCTCGTCCCCTTGAGCTCACCATCTCTTACGACAGTGAGGAATCGTCTCTCTCATTCGCACTCGAGAATACCATCCTTCCCACCATCCATCCCCTTCTTCTCGATAAGAAGACCGAGCAGTTCCTCGGCTATAAATTGCGCGATCTTCTGTCCAAGCTCGGCATCGACCCGCAGACGGGAAGCAAGATCACTTTAACAGCGGAAGGCATGGATCCGATCGAAGTAGAGATCATAAACGGCAAACCCGACCTCTATTTGGTTTACGCGGAGAACACCCCGCTCGAGGGCACCCCCACCCTGTATTCGAGCTATAAGATCATCAATTCCACTGCTTTGACGACACAAGAACTAACGGGCGTGACCAAGCTCACGATCACCGTCAACTCTCCTTCCGACGAGGAAGAGAAGTAAAAGGAGAAGAATATGAGTTATGCGGATCAAGTCTTTATCGAGAACGTGAAGGACATCTTGAATAGCGGCGTCAGCGATGCGGATATGGAGGTGCGCCCCCACTGGGAAGACGGTACCCCCGCCCACACGATCAAGAAATTCTGCGTCGTGAATCGCTACGATCTCTCAAAGGAGTTCCCCATCACCACCCTGCGCTACACCAATTTCCGCGCGGCGCTCGATGAGCTCCTTTGGATCTGGCAGAAGAAGAGCAATAACATCCACGACCTCGGCTCGCACATATGGGACTCTTGGGCGGATGAGACCGGCTCGATCGGCAAGGCGTACGGCTATCAGCTCGGCGTGAAGCACCACTACAAAGAAGGCGATTTCGATCAGGTGGATCGCATCCTCTACGATCTCAAGCATAATCCCGCCTCCCGCAGGATCATGAGCAATATCTACGTGCACGCCGATCTCCATGAAATGAATCTCTATCCCTGCGCCTACTCCGTCACCTTCAACGTGGCGAACGGCAAGCTGAATGCGATCCTCAATCAACGCTCGCAGGACTTCCTCACCGCAAATAACTGGAACGTCGTGCAGTACGCCCTGCTCGTGCATATGTTCGCGCAGGTGAGCGGACTGGAAGTAGGCGAGTTCGTGCACGTGATCGCCGACGCACACATCTACGATCGTCATATGGATATGATCCGCGAGGTCATCGCGAAGGAGCCCCTCCCCGCGCCGCGCCTCGTAATGGATAAGACGATCACGAATTTCTACGATTTCACGGTGGACAGTTTCTCCCTCGAGGGGTACGAGTACCACAAGCTCGGCAAGAAGATTCCGGTGGCGATTTAATGAATGCGATCGCGGCGGTAAACCAAAAGGGGTACATCGGTAAAGGCGGCGATCTCATGTACTCCATAAAAGAAGATTTAGCGTATTTTGCGTCGGTCACCAGAGGCAAGACTCTCGTGATGGGGCGGAAAACCCTTTTATCCCTTCCCGGAGGGAAAGGGCTGAAAGGCAGGACGAATATCCTCCTCTCCCGCACGATTTCCGAGGAGGAGGCGGCAGAGAAAAATGTCCTCATCGCTAGGGACGTCAAGGGACTTTTTGAGCTCCTTGATACACTCTCCGTTTCTCCGGAGGATCTCTTCGTGATCGGAGGCGGCGAGATCTATGCTCTCCTCCTTCCCTACTGCGATAAGCTCTATATCACCCGCATCCTATCGGAGGAGATCGGCGAGGTGCGCTTCCCCGAGATCCCGAATGACTTCACCCTTCAAGAAGGCGAGCTCCATCAGGAGAACGGCATCTCCTATCGCTTCGATCTCTATGTCAGAGTCCGTTAAGACGCGCGGCTACGCCAAGATCAATCTCTTTCTGAGGGTCCTCGGAGAGCGCGGGCGCTATCACGAGATCGAGACGCTGCAACAGTCTGTCGATCTCTTTGATGAGATCACCCTCACGAAGCGAGATGACGATCTTCTCGTCAGCTCTTTTCCCGAGGACAATTCCCTCGTCGTTCTCAAGAAACTGAAAGATACTTACCACCTCGGCGGGATGCAGATCGAGATCGAGAAGCATATCCCCATCGGCGGAGGGCTCGGCGGCAGCTCCGCAGACGCCGCGGCAGCCGCGCTCGCTTGCGCGAGGTTGTGGCATCTCGACGAAAAAGAAGTGCGCGAATCGGTCAAAGACCTTTTCGGCGACATCGCGTTCCAAATGATCGGCGGCACCGCGATCGCACGCGGTATGGGTTCGGAGGTCGAGAGTCTCCCCCCTCTGCCGGAGTATGGCGTCCTGCTCGCTTTTCCCGATAAAGGCGTCTCCACGGCGGAAGCCTATCGTCTATCACATCCTTCCGATAAAGCGGGGGACCCGAAGGCGCTCTACGACGCTCTCTGCGTGGGAGAAAAAGCAGACTACCTCTATCAAAACGACCTCTTATCCCCCGCGATCAAGCTGAATGACGAGATCGCCCCCCTGCTCGAAATGATGCAGAATGACAGCGCTCTCCTCAGCGGTATGTCGGGGAGCGGGAGCACCCTCTTCGCGCTGTATCGCACACGAAAAGAAGCGGAGATCGAAGGCGAGAAACTGACCTGCTCTCACCTCGCGGTGAAGACCATAAAAGCCTTTTCACCCCAATAAGGGTGAAAACGCTTTATTTTCCAAAAAAATGTCTTTATAATAGAGTAAGAATTCACTACGGAGAATGACTATGCAGAAGCAAGAACAATTCGTCAAAGAAATCACTGATATGAATGTCGACTTCGCGCGTTGGTATACCGACGTGATCTTGAAGACCGAGCTCGTGGATTACGGCCCCGTGAAGGGCACGATGATCATTCGCCCCTATGCCTACCAGATTTGGGAGAACATACAGGCGGAGCTGAATGTCCGATTCAAGAAGACCGGCCACAAGAACGCCTATTTCCCGATGTTTATCCCCTATAGCTATCTCGTGAAAGAGGCGGAGCACGTGGAAGGATTCGCGCCCGAAGTCGCTTTGGTCACCCACGTCGGCAACGAAGAGCTCCCCGAGAAGCTCGTCGTGCGTCCCACTTCCGAGACCATCATCTGCGACAGCTATTCCCGCTGGGTCAAGAGTTGGCGCGATCTCCCCATATTGATCAATCAATGGGCGAATGTCGTCCGTTGGGAGAAGACCACCCGTCCCTTCCTCCGCACCTCGGAGTTCCTGTGGCAGGAAGGTCACACCGTGCACGAGACCCCCGAAGAAGCACAGGAAGAGACCCTCAAGATGCTTGAGGTCTATCGCGAATTCGCAGAGAACGTCCTCGCGATCCCCGTCCTCGTGGGCAGGAAGAGCGAGAAGGAGAAGTTCGCCGGCGCCCAAGCCACCTACGGCATGGAAGCGATGATGCTCGACGGCAAGAGCCTGCAAGCGGGCACCAGCCACTACTTCGGCGACAACTTCAGCAAGCCTTTCAACATCCGTTTCTCCTCCAAAGAGGGAGACCTCAAATACGTCTATCAGACCAGTTGGGGCACCTCCACCCGCATGATCGGCGCGCTCATCATGGCTCACGGTGACAACCGCGGTTTGGCGCTTCCCCCGAAGGTCGCCCCCATTCAAGCGATCATCATCCCCATCGCGGCGCATAAAGGCGGCGTGAATGAGAAGGCGGAAGAGATCAGAGCCGCCCTCGAAAAGGCAGGCGTCCGCGTCGAGATCGACTATCGCGATCAGAGCACCGGATGGAAATTCAACGAATGGGAGATGAAAGGCGTGCCCCTCCGCATCGAAGTGGGTCCGCGCGATATCGAGAACGGCGTCGTCACCGTCGCGCGTCGTGATGATTTCAGCAAGTCGCAGATCAAGATCGAGGATCTCACGAAGGAGATCCCCGCCCTGCTCGACGTCATCCAAAAGCATATGCTCGAGAAAGCCCGCGCCTTCCGTGACGCGCATATCGTCATCGCCGAAGATATGGATGGCCTCACCGCCGCCGTAAATAGCGGCAACTTCGTAAAGGCGATGTGGTGCGGCTCCCGCGCCTGCGAGGACAAGGTCAAAGAGTTGACCGGCGCCTCCACCCGCGTGATGCCCTTCGACCAAACCCCCGTCGGCACCAAGTGCGTCTGCTGCGGCAAGAACCTCCTCGACGACGAGAACGCAAAGGTCATCTATTTCGCGAAAGCGTATTGATCATTCTTATCATAAAAAAAAGGCACACCTATTGAGGTGTGCCTTTTTTACAAACAAACCTTATCCCAGAAGTGCGTTTACCGCATCCTCCGTGCCCATAAAGCACCATACGCCGACCGCAGCCGCGACCACACGATTCTCATATTTCTCCTGAACTTCGTCTCTTCCTTTCAGCATATCCTCTTCATCCTCTTTAAAATAGCGGGCTGCTCTTTCCTCACTCTCGAAAAGCATTCCGTATAAAAAAGAATCTTTCTCATTCACATAAAGGAATCCGATGATCCCATAATCATCATACTCCGTACCACGAGTGTCTTCTACATCCACCTCGAAATTAGCTTTGCTTAGCTTTTTTCTCGCGTCAGTCAGGGTCGTCGGGATTCCGGATGTCTCCGTCTTCTTATTCTCGATACTCGTGGCATCCTTGAAAGCTCTTAATGCTTCTTTCGTACCGTAATAGACCCATCTTCCTTCTTGCCCATAGGTGGATTTTTTACCGGATTTTTCCATAAATTCCGCAGAATTTTTGAAACTCTCCACGAGCTCCTCATCGGCGAAACGCGCCTTCGCTTGCGCTTCGGTCTCGTAAAACTCCGCAAAGAATTCCGAATAATCAGAAGTAAAGAGGTCCTCATCCTTTTGGGAATCATAGTCCCAATGCCCTTTTATCGCCGTAAAATATCCGAGATATCCTCCCTCGCCGTAATCCGGCACGTTTCCGGTATGATACTCGGCGTCATATCCGACGGCAACCATACGCGCTTCGGCTTCCTGAAAGGAATCGGGCAGGTTCGTACGCGTTTGTTGCTCCTGCAAGGAATTCTTCCCCTTATTAAAGAGGCTTCCCATCGTGGAACAAGAGGCTGCAAAGGCAACGAATGAACAAAGCAAAGCCAACACGATGACACAAATAACGAAACGCTTCATTTTTACCTCCTTGATGTATAAATGATATTTTATACACACCTTTTTTATTGTAAAACCCCATCCTGTGATTGTCAAGATGCCATCGGTTAGATCATCGCTTTTCTACCCAGAAATTCATATTTTCCCATAGATTATGACAAAAGGCGGCGAAGCGCGCACTCTTTGCACGTGATTCGCCGCCTTACTGTCAGAAAGGAAGTCGATGCGCTTTAACGTCTGCCGCCGAAGCCGCCGCCGTGGAAGCCGCCGCCTCCACCGTGGAAGGAAGAGCCGCCTCCTCTGCCGCCACCGCCGAAGCCACCGCCGATCTTGGCAGCGAGCCCTGCCGCCTTCACCGCCTTGTCCATGATGGTGACCGAGCGGATCACATTCGCGATATTCCCCACGAAGTTTAGCCCGGTCGCGAAGCGGAAAGAGTGAGAGAAGAAGTAAAGGATCAAGAATCCGCTCGCATCAAAATTACTTGCAGACATCCTCTTGAACTCGGGATAGGCGATCTCGAGCTGATCTGCGACCTTATCGGCGATGCCCATCGCCGTCGCGAAGATCATATAATCTTCCCAAAGCACCAGTTCGGGGATCTCGTGCTCATCCATCGAGGAGAACTCCTGCATGAAGCGGGCAAGCGCGTGGAGTTTATCGTACTCCATCTGTCCCGCCGTCGTGAGAGGCGCCTTGGATCTGCGCAGGAAGAGATAAGGGATCAATCCGCCGATGATGAGTCCCGCACCGAAGAAGAACATTCCCGCGGAAATGAGGAAATTCAAGAATCCCGAAAGCACGACGATCGCGAAGCCTGTGCCCACCATCGCGGTGGAGAACTTCTGCGCTCTGTCAAGGGCGGGATTCTCCTTGCGATAGGCTTTGTCACGCTCCGACTTATTCAGGATCGCCGCCTTGTACTTATCCACGAGCATCATAATGGTGCCGGGGTGATTCTTGCCGTATTTCTCAAACTCCTTCATCGTGAAGGGCGTCCCGATCGGTCCGACCTTGAGAAGCATCTCGACCACCAGTTTCTGATGGGTGCGAAGCTCGTCCTCCTCGTCCCGCTTGAGGACGGTGATGACGGCTCCTTTCTTCTTCTCGTCGGGCGTGATCGTGATGTAATGCAAGCGAACGAGCTCGAGCATCGTCGCGGAAATACTCTCATCGATATAATTCTCGTGAGAATAGTAGAAGTAGAGCGGAGAGACCTCACCGCCGGTATATCCCTCCGGAATCTCGCGATAGTAGATGGGCGCATTGTCGAACTTAATGGGCTTATTCTTCCGCTTGAAACGGAAGAGGATAAATACGCCGAACAGCACCGCGAGCACCGCAAGGACGTAATCGAGAATGGTGACGAAGAGGCGCAGTCTCGTCTCGCGCATATAAGCGTCGTACCAATTCTTCTCTTGATTCTGTATCGTGAGAGAGGTCTCGTTCGTCTCCTTCCCGAAGGAAGTGAAATGCGACTTTTCGAGGAGCATCCTGCTCTCCACGTACTCGCCTGCGGAGACGTCCTCCAAAAGGATGGTCGCCGACTTCTTGTCATCCGACTGCTTCCAGACGCCGACCGCTCCCTTGGACACGTGGAGCCAAGAAAGGAGATCCTCCTCCGCTTGCGGGAAGAGGACCGTGACCGTCATCTTCTCCACGTCCATCTCGTTGATTTCGGACAGATATTGATAGTAAAAGACCGCAGTATCCGCCGCACCGGTGATCAGCCCGCCGACCGTGTAGCTGTAGGAGATCGTATGGGTGCCGCTCGAGAACTCCGGGAAGATCACGCCGATCTCCACTCCTTCATCTCGACGAGGGAAATAGTATCCGACCGTTTGATTGCGATACTTGTTCGTATACACTTCTTTCGCGTCCGAACCACTGAGATCGAGAGCCTCCTCCACGAAATCAACCTTCTTCCCGTCCACGTAGAAGGAATCACCATCGATCTTGAATCCCCCGTGCTCGCTCATTTTCTTTATGAGGGTCTCATCGTCGATCACGCGATAATAGTTCCACCAGTTGGTGTCTTGCGAGGAGAAATGCGCTTTGCTCGTCTCCGTGAAACGGACCGAGCCGTCCTCCAGTATCTCCGCCTTGATCTCGAGATCCTTGATCACGATCTCACTGGCGAAGAGTTTGCAAGAGGAAAGGCAGGTGGCGAGGCAGATCGCGAGAAGCAGAATAACGACAAAGCAAGCCGCGATATGCGACTTGCTTCTTGTCTCTTTGTTCAAGGCGAGATTCATCAGAACTGCACCTGCGGAACGGTCTCGCGAATGCTATCATCCACCTCGAAGAACTTCTCCTCCTTAAACTTGAAGAGCGAAGCGACGATATTGGAAGGGAATTTCTTCACCAAGACGTTGTACTTCTGTACCGTATCGTTATAGAACTGTCTCGCGAAGGAGATCTTATTCTCGATCTCGGTGAGCTCGGTCTGGAGCTTCAAGAAGTTCTGATTCGCCTTGAGATCGGGATACTTCTCCATCGTGACGAGAAGTCTGCCGAGGGCGCCGGAGAGCCCTGCGTTCGCGTCGATGGACTCCTCGGTGGTCTGCGCGCTGCTCACGCGGCTACGCCACATCGTGACGTTCTCGAGGACTTCCTTCTCGTGCGAAGCATACCCCTTGACCGTCTCCACGAGATTGGGGATGAGGTCGAAACGGCGACGGAGCTGCACGTCGATCTGCGCCCAGCCGTTCTTGACCTTCTCTTTGCCATTAACGAGCTTATTATAGGTGCCTGCGAAGAGCGCGATGATCAAGATCACGAAGCCGACCGCGCCGAGCACGATCAAAAGCGTCCCCCACCAGGGTAAAGCACTAATCATCAACATAATCAATACCTCTCAATTATTATTCGTGAGAGTCCGCACTTTCATGCGAATCTTCCTCACTGAGAAATATTGTATCACGCGCGCACGCTTTTGTCAACGAACCGTCCGGCACATCTTGCCTTTCCGCCTCTAAAGAGCGAATGACGGCGCGCTCCTCCCCCTCTTTCAGGAAGACGTCTCTGCCGTAATATTTGAAGGTGAGTTTATTCAAAATGTCGCGCATCGGCGCGAAGAGAGTGATATTGAAAGCGGCATTTCCGACCACGTGCGCGATATAGAAATAGATGCCGCGCATATAGATGATGGAGAAGGCATAGCCGAATTTCAGCCCGCTGTTTCCCACGGCGAATAGCGCGTCGATCGCGGTGGTGAGGACGCCGAAAGCCGCGGTCACGAGGATGGTGAATGCCAAATAAATAAATCTGTTTTTTACTTTGAATATACGTGCGAGCAAAAAGGTCGCAAACGCCACGAAATTCCAATGAATGAAATAGGCGATTACCCAGGTTTGAATGCCCCAAATGAAGCATTCGATCACGATGAAAACGCCCGTCGCCACGAAGGCGATCTGCGGCTTGAAGCAGGCTGCATAGAGCATGATCAGGAGTGTGACGACCTCAATGTTCGGGATCGCCGCAAGCGCCTGTTTGCCCGCAGAGAGCAGCGCTGCCGCAAGCGCAGTAAGGACGATGTCCTTAGTCAATAGTTGTCTTTTCAACCTTATTGGGAAGTGTGAAAAGGAGTGCGTCGCCCTTCGAAACGGCATACTTGCCTTTGGCAGTGGGCTCGGTATAGACGATCAAAAGTTTCATTCCCTCCGTATAGGGGATGCCGTCGATGCCGACACCGCTCGGATAGAAGGTCTCACCCTTGTAATCGCAAGTAAGCATCCAGCCGCTGATATCGATAACTTTAGCGTCATTGATATTGATGTAGAGCATGGGCACGAGCCCCTTCTCGGGATCACCCATCTTGAGATCCTTATAGGTAATGGAATTCAGCCAAGTGCCGTATTCCGTCTCGGAAACGTTCAAGGTGATTTTACCCTTCTCTTGCAGCGCATTCAAAGCATCGAGAGCAGACTCTCCTTCAAATTTGGCGCACGCTGCGCACAGGATAGAAGTTGCCAAAAGGGCAACTACCACTAGAGCAGTTAAAAATTTCCTCATTTTTCTTTCCCTCCGAAAGTAAATTTATTGAGCATTCCGTACTTGAAGTATCCTGACTGGAGCGGCGCCTTCGCGCCCTGCGTGCCTTCCCTGGTAGTGACGTTCGCTAACGCTCTTCTCTCTGCATAAAGAGCGGCTCTTACAGTAGCGGGGGCTGTGCGGGTTTTTCACCTGCTTCCTTGTCCGCACGGAATTATCACCTATTGATATATCGGTTGAGGGGCGCGTTTCCGCGCCCCCTTTTCCCTTCTTATGTGGGGAGCGAACTCCCTTGCGAGTCCCTTACAGACCTCTCTTGATATAGGAGGTATGCAGGACATGGTGCGCCTTGTGGCTGCCCGGCTCGCCGAAGTAATCTTTATAGAGCTCGATGATCGCCGGATTCTCATGCGACTTGCGATAGGTCATGCTCTTGTCAAGCGCATAGATCGAAGCGGCACGAGTCGCCTTGATGTCCACGTTGTTTCTCTCGTCCGCAGTGCGGATGGGCTGACCGCCGCCATTCACACAGCCACCGGGGCAGCTCATGATCTCGATGAAGTGATAGGGGCTCTTGCCTTCTCTGATCTGGTCCAAAAGGACGCGCGCATTCGCGAGACCGGAAGCAACGGCGACCTTCACCTTGATGCCGGCGATGTCGTACTCCGCTTCCTTGATGCCCTTGGTGCCGCGCACTTCTGTGAAGTCCACGGAGGGGAGCTCCTTGCCCGTCAGCTTCTCCGCCACGGTGCGGAGAGCTGCTTCCATGACGCCGCCGGTCACGCCGAAGATCACTGCGGCGCCCGTCGAGATCCCAAGAGGATCGTCGAACTTCTCGGAGGGGAGATCATTGAACATGATGCCCATTCTCTTGATGAGCTTCGCGAGCTCACGGGTGGTGAGCACAGCGTCGATATCGGGGATATTCTCACCCGCCGCATTCTGATCGGGGCGGGTCTTCTCGAACTTCTTCGCGGTGCAAGGCATCACGGAGACCACGTAGATATCCTTGGGATCCTTGCCGATCTTCTCCGCGTAATAGGTCTTCACGGTCGCGCCGAACATCTGTTGCGGCGACTTACAAGTGGAGAGGTGATCGAGCTGATCGGGGAAATTATGCTCGATGAACTTGATCCAAGCGGGCGAGCAGGAAGTGATCATCGGCAAGGTGCCGCCATTCTGCACGCGATGAATGAACTCGGTGCCCTCTTCCATGATGGTGAGGTCCGCCGCGAAATCCACGTCGAAGACGTTATTGAATCCCATTCTGCGGAGCGCCGCCGCCATCTTGCCCTCGACTTCGGTGCCGATCGGGCAATTGAACTCTTCGCCGAGGCCCACTCTCACGGAAGGAGCGGTCCCCACGATCACGTACTTATTCGGATCAGCGAGCGCAGCGAGGACGTTATCGATCTCCGACTTCTCGGTGAGGGCGCCCGTCGGGCAGACGGTGATGCACTGTCCGCAACCCACGCAAGCGACCGAAGAGAGCGGATTCTCGAAGGCGCAAGCGATATGGGTGTCGAAGCCACGCGCATTCGCGCCGATGACCGCCACCGACTGATATTCCTTACAAGCCGCCACACAGCGACGGCAAAGGATACACTTATTGTTATCGCGCACGAGGTAGGGGGTTGTGTCGTCGATCGGATAGTTCGAGGTCGCACCCTTGTACTTATTCTCGTCGCAGCCGTACTCCAAGGCGAGGGACTGCAGTTCGCAGCTGCGATTTCTCACACAGCTGAGGCACTCTTTCTTGTGATCGGAGAGGAGGAGCTCCAAGGTCGTCTTGCGGCTCTCCATGACCTTCTTGGAATTGGTGGTGACTTCCATCCCTTCGCTGACCGGGAAGACGCAAGCGGCGACGAGGCTTCTCGCACCCTTCACTTCCACAACACAGACACGGCAAGCGCCGATCGCATTGATGTCCTTCAGATAGCAGAGCGTGGGGATCTTGATACCCGCCTGACGCGCAGCTTGAAGAATGGTGCTTCCTTCGGGAACGGATACGGCGATCCCATTGATCTTTAAGTTAATCATCTTCGTTTCCATCTCTGTTACCTCCGTTATTCCTTGATAATCGCCTTGAACTTACAAGTCGCCATACAAGCGCCGCACTTCACGCACTTCGCGGGATCGATCTCCTTCGCGGGGAGCTTCTTGCCGGGCGCGACGTAGTCGGTATTGAGGATCGCACCCGCCGGGCACTGCCTCTGGCACATACCGCAACCGATACAATTGTCCTTAATGATCTTGTACTGCAAGAGGCTCTTGCAAACGCCCGCGGGACACTTCTTATCGCGAATGTGCGCGATGTACTCGTCACGGAAATAGCGCAGCGTGGACAAAACGGGGTTGGGCGCTGTCTGACCGAGTCCACAAAGGGAGTTCTCTTTGATGTAGTAGCAGAGCTTCTCCATATCCTCGAGGTCCTGCATCGTCGCCTTACCCGACGTGATCTTGTCGAGGTACTCAAGCAGTCTCTTATTACCGATACGGCAGGGGGTGCACTTACCGCAGCTCTCGTCCACCGTGAAGGTGAGGAAGAACTTCGCGATATCCACCATACAGTTGTCCTCGTCCATGACGATCATACCACCCGAACCCATCATCGAACCGATGGAGATCAGGTTGTCGTAATCAATGGGGATATCGAAGTGCTCTGCGGGGATACAGCCGCCCGAAGGACCGCCTGTTTGCGCCGCCTTAAACTTCTTGCCGTTCGGCACACCGCCGCCGATGTCCTCGATGACCTCGCGAAGGGTGGTACCCATCGGGATCTCCACGAGACCGGTATTCACGATCTTGCCGCCGAGAGCGAAGACTTTGGTGCCGCGGCTCTTCTCGGTGCCCATCGACTTAAACCAATCGGCGCCCTTCAAGATGATCTGCGCGATATTCGCGTAGGTCTCCACGTTATTGAGCACGGTCGGCTTGCCGAAAAGCCCCTTGTGTGCGGGGAACGGCGGACGGACGCGCGGCTCGCCGCGGTTGCCCTCGATACTGGTCATAAGAGCGGTCTCTTCGCCGCAAACGAAAGCGCCTGCACCGAGACGGATCTCAAGATCGAAATTGAAGCCGGTGCCGAGGATATTCTTGCCGAGGAGTCCGTACTCCTTCGCCTGATCGATCGCGATCTGCAATCTTCTGACCGCGATGGGGTACTCCGCACGGACGTACACGTAGCCCTGCTGCGCGCCGATCGCATACGCCGCGATCGCCATCGCTTCGATGACCGCGTGGGGGTCGCCTTCGAGGACCGAACGATCCATGAATGCGCCGGGGTCACCCTCGTCCGCATTACAAGCGACGTACTTCACGTCACCCACGGCGTCCTTGGTGAACTGCCACTTCCTGCCGGTGGGGAAGCCTGCGCCTCCTCTGCCGCGGAGACCGGACGCGAGCACCACGTCGATGACCTCTTGCGGCTGCATCGAGGTGAGCACCTTGATGAGCGCCTGATAGCCGTCCATCGCGATGTACTCGTCGATATTCTCGGGATTGATCACACCGCAGTTACGGAGAACGACGCGAGTCTGCTTCTTATAGAAATTGGTCTCGGAGAGCGCCTTCACCGTCTTACCGGTGGCTTTCTCCTTGTAAAGGAGACGCTCGACCAATCTGCCCTTCAAGAGATGCTCAGAAACGATCTCGGACACGTCCTCAACCTTCACGCAACTGTAAAAAGCACCTTCGGGATAGATGATGACGACGGGGCCCACAGCGCAGAGACCGAAGCAACCGGTCTGTACGGTCTGCACGTCCGCAGCGATCCCATTCTTCGAGATCTCTTCGTTAAACGCCTTCAAGATGTTCGCGCTGTTATTGGAATGACATCCGGTACCACCGCAAACCAAAACGTGACTTCTGTACATAGCTTCCTCCTAACTTACTTGGCGATATATTCCGCCACAGGCTCACCGCCCAAAATATGTTTCTCCACGATCACCTTCACCTTAGCGGCATCAAGCCCCGTATAACAAACGGGTGCCGCACCGGGAAGGATGACTTCCGCCATCGGCTGATTCGCCGCTTCGCCCATATTGCCGCCGCGGGAAATCCTGACATTCTTGATCAAGCGGGAGGTGATCTCGTCCACAAAGGCATTGAACACTTCCACTGCGCCCGATTGCAGTCCGACGGTCCCCATACCGACGAACACGTGGGTCTCCCCTTCTTTCGTGTTGTCGCGGATCAGGACCTTAGACTTCATCTGCTCTCTGATTGCATTGATGTCTGCGATGCTTTTCATTTCACATTCCTCCGAATAAATTTGTGACCGCGAGGTTGATCTCCCCGCGAACCTTTACCATAGTTTCGAGATCGCTCGGTGCGCCGTACTTCTCCTCAATCAGACGAGAGTCGAAGACGTATGAGCCTTTCTTCGCGATGAGGGAGAGGGTGATGACCGTAATCGGCATCTCCTGACGGAAGAGGATGAGCGCATCCCCCAGCCGTCCGATCGGTACGCCCCGAAAGCGAGCGCTGATCACCGTGCCTCTTCCCGTCGAAGTATAGGCGAATGAGCCGCCGCTCTTCTCCGCCGTCTCCTTGAGAAGCGCGAGTCCTCTGCCGCGCGGCGCTTTCTCTCCGCGGAAGGCTTTTCGGACCTCTTCCTCCGTGATGCCCGTCCCGTCGTCCGAGACTTCAAGAGCGATCTCGCTCCCCTCCTCGGTGAGCATGATCAGGATGTGTTTGGACAGGGCTTCGACGCTGTTCTCGACCAAATCGACGATGTGCTTCGATATTTCCATAGGCATACGCGCGTGCGCGAGCACGCTCAAAATAGATTTTATCACATTTATTCTTAATTTGCAATCTAAATACGCGCGATTCTCGCGACGGAAAAGGGTTTTTTACGAAAAAGGTCCCTTCGCCGAAAGGAAAGGACCTCGTTTCTATGCCGTACGCCGTTTATTCCTGTCACTCGCAGAGCGATCGGATCATTCCTCCTTGGCAAGGGACGCTGCCTCGGTACTTTCTTCCTTCCCTGCGACAGGCTCCGTATCGACGGGTTTCTCCGCTGCGGCAGGCTCCGCCGCAACCGCTTTCTCCTCCGCATCGCTATTCACGGGAGAAGCAATCCTCTCGAGCATCAGCTCCTTCTCTTCGAAAAGGTATGCGATCAACACGAAGAACATCGCGAAAGGCAAGACCAAATCGTTCGTGATGATATCGAAATAATCATTCCACCCCATCTTATATGCCTCGTACAATGCCGCCGTCAAAGAGAAGAGGACGAGAAGGAGCAGAAGCATCCCGCTGAAGATGAAAAAGGCGACCTTTTTCTTTACGATATCCTTCTTCCACAGTCCGAGCCCCAAGAAGACCGTTGCCGTGATCACGCCGCAAGCGATCAAAAGAGAGAATACTCCCGCGGCGATCCCCACGGGCAGAAAGCCCTTCATCGCCCAAGTGGTATGACTTAACAGCTCGAAGAGGAATGAAAAGATCCAGAATGCCGATATCGGCTTGATCACGGTTCTCGCCGCCTCCTTCTTCCCCAGCGCGAGCAAAAGAGGGTAGATCAGCCACAAGGCGATCTGAAGGAGCATCGCGATCAGATTTCCCATGATGGGCACGAATTCGCTGCCGAAATTGCCCACGTAGAAGAGCAAGGAGAAAGCCGATGCGCAAAAGAAAAGGATCATCGCAACGGTTTCGGAATTTTTCTTGATTCCATTCAAAAATCCATTCATAATAAACGCTCCGAAATTGATACTGAAATTATATGTTTTTTGACACGATTTGTCAACAAAATGCGTTCAAACGACCAAATCCCCGCTCTTTTCGGAAAAAGAAAAACTCACTTGACCTTTCGATCAAGTGAGCCGATTTCTTTTGTGTCGCGACAAGGATCGCGCCTCAAAGAGGCAGGTTAGGCATTATACTTTTCGATAATGCCCGCGACGTCCTTTGCGGTGATCCTGCCGTACACCTCGTCATTCACGCTAAGCACCGGAGCGAGACCGCAGCAACCGATACAACGGGTCTCGAGAAGGGAGAACTTCCTGTCCGGCGTGCACTCGTCGTTATCGATCTTAAGGATATTCTTCACCTCGTTGATGATATCGCCCGAGCCCTTGACATAGCAAGCGGTGCCGAGACAGACCGAGATCTGATACTTACCGCGAGGATTCAAGGTAAACTGCGAATAGAAGGTGGAGACGCCGAATACTTTCTCAAGCGGTACGCCGAGCTCTTCCGCCACGATGGACTGTACCTCCACCGGCAGATAGCCGTATACCCCTTGCGCCGCCTGAAGCGCCGGCATCAACGCGCCGGGAAGCTTCTTGATCTCGGCGAGCTTCGCGCGAAGCTCCTTTTCCTGTGCTTCCGTACCCTGAAAGGGGACGGTCGTGAGTTTGATCTTACCCATAGTGCCTCCTCACGGTCGAGATCGACCGTTTCCATCGTTGTCTTATTTCTTCAAAACAGATTACGCATCCACCTTGCTCATGTGCGCGATGAGGTCGAGAACCTTGTTGCTGTAACCCCACTCGTTGTCGTACCAGGACACGAGCTTGACGAAGTTGCTGTTCAGGGAGATACCCGCAGCCGCGTCGAAGATGGAAGTCCTGCTGTCATGGATGAAATCGGTGGAAACCACAGCGTCTTCGGTGTAGCCGAGGATGCCCTTGAGCTCGCCCTCGGAAGCCTTCTTCATCGCCGCCTTGATCTCGTCATAGGTAGCGGGCTTCTCCAAGCGGCAGGTGAGGTCGACCACGGACACGTCGAGGGTCGGGACGCGGAAGCTCATACCGGTGAGCTTACCATTGAGCTCGGGGATGACCTTACCGACAGCCTTCGCAGCACCGGTCGAAGAGGGGATGATGTTGCCCGCAGCAGCGCGGCCGCCTCTCCAGTCCTTCTTGGAGGGACCGTCGACGGTCTTCTGGGTCGCGGTGGTGGAGTGGACGGTGGTCATGAGACCTTCCACGAGGCCGAAGTTATCATTGATAACCTTCGCGATGGGAGCGAGGCAGTTCGTGGTGCAGGAAGCATTGGAAACCACCTTCATGTCCTTATTGTACTTGTCGAGGTTCACGCCGCAGACGAACATCGGAGCGTCGCTGGACGGAGCGGTGATGACGACCTTCTTCGCGCCGCCGACGAAGTGCGCGGACGCCTTCTCGGTGGTGGTGTTGATACCGGTCGCTTCCGCGATGTACTCAGCGCCGCAGCTCTTCCAATCGATGTCGGAAGCCGCCATCTGAGCAAAGATCTTGATCTTATTGCCATTCACGATGAGCATATTGTTCTCTTTATCGGTGGAAATCTCACCGTCGAACTTGCCGTGAATGCTGTCATAACGAAGCATATAGACCATGTAATCGAGATCGATGAAGGGATCATTGATACCGACCACCTGGATGTCCTTTCTGCCGCAAGCAGCACGGAACACCAAACGTCCAATTCTTCCGAAACCGTTAATACCTACCTTAATCATAAAACTACCTCCATTTAAGTTTGTTGATTAAAAATTACTTATGAAATTATGCCTTGCCGGCGCAGCCCAAGACGTCCTTGAGCTTGTGACGGACGATCTCCTTGATATTCGCGCGAGCGGGCTTCAAGTACTCGCGAGGATCGAACTTGTCGGGATGCTCGTCGAAGAACTCACGGATCGTGCCGGTCATCGCGAGACGGAGATCCGAGTCGATATTGATCTTACAGACCGAGAGCTTCGCCGCTTCGCGGAGCTGCTCTTCGGGCACGCCGATCGCATTGGGCATCTTGCCGCCGTGGGCATTCACCATCGCGACGTAGTCCTGCGGCACGGAAGAAGATCCGTGGAGCACGATGGGGAAACCGGGAAGTCTTCTGGAGACTTCCTTCAAGATGTCGAAACGGAGCGGAGGGGGCACCAAAACGCCCTTCTCATTCCTCGTGCACTGCTCAGGCTTGAACTTGTAAGCGCCGTGCGAGGTGCCGATCGCGATCGCGAGGCTGTCCACGCCCGTCTTCTCGACGAACTCTTCCACCTCTTCGGGACGGGTATAAGAGCCGACCGCGTGGCTGACTTCATCCTCGATGCCCGCGAGGGTACCGAGCTCGCCTTCCACCACGACGCCGTGTGCGTGAGCGTACTCGACGACCTTCTTGGTCACCGCGATATTCTCCTCAAAGGAGTGCGCCGAACCATCGATCATGACAGAGGTGAAGCCGCCGTCGATGCAAGCCTTGCAGGTCTCGAAATCGGGACCGTGATCGAGGTGGAGCACGATGGGGATCTCGGGGCACTCGATGACAGCCGCTTCCACGAGCTTCACGAGATAGGTATGATTCGCGTACGCACGCGCACCCTTACTCACTTGCAGAATGACCGGAGCCTTCTCTTCTTTGCAGGCTTCGGTGATACCCTGAACGATCTCCATATTATTCACATTGAAAGCACCGACTGCATAGCCGCCGTCATACGCTTTCTTGAACATATCTTTGGATGTAACTAAAGGCATAATGACCTCCTAAAAAAATTCACTTTGTGTATTATATCACGCATAAAATACACTTGGCAAATGTTTATCCGCATTTTGCGGCGAACTTTCGCGAGATTCCGCGTGAAATCATCTTTTCCCCTTCCGAATCCCCTTCTCTGCTCCGAAGCAGACGAAAAGACGCCCCGATCGAGATCGGAGCGTCCTAAGGTTTCTTTATGCCGATAAGGGATCAGAGCAGCTTCCCTTGCTCGGGTGCATCTTCGTAATCGGTAATCGCCAATTCCGGTTTGCAGTACTTATTCAAGACGCCCATCGCAGCGGCGATGAAGACGCCCGGCAGGACCTCAAGGAGAGGCACCGCGAAAGAAGCGCTGGAGCACATCATCGTCTCGATAAAGCGCAGCACGAAAATAATCGAGAGCAAGACGATGGGAGTAACCCATTTCCGGAAGGAGAAGACCGACCAGACGAAGTATAACGCGACGCCGACGTAGAAGAGCCTGATGATCACCAAGAGGATGATGAATCCACCGCCGATGCCGTAGCCGGCACGCATGATGTTGAAGTCGATCATACCCGGACGAAGGAAAAGCTCGATCGCGATCACAACGATAGCGATCTTCAGCCCCGTGACGACCGTGCGGAAAATGCTCTGCTTGATGTCGATCTTGTATGCGGTACCTTCGCAGCAACCCCAAAAGAAAGCCTTGGTCAAAGCATTGATGATCCAAGCGATCAAGTTCAGGACAAGCACAGGTTTCGCCAGTGCGGGCAGACCGCCGTGGCTGACGACCTCTGCGGTGAGGAGGAGGCAGATATTGCACGCCGCCATATAGCCGCCGGCATTCTCCAGCACCTTCGCAGTGGATTTAAGGACGTTCTTTACCGGCTTCTTCAGAAGATTGGTGATGAACATCTTGGCAAGTTGATAAATGAAGTAGACGTTGTAAGCGAGCAAGAGGAACCAAGCGATGTATCCGATCCATCCAAGGACTTTATTCAGCACGGGCAAATCGCTTGCATTGATAAACTGTCCCAAATATCCGAAGGACATCGGCGTATCAAAGAGGGATGCCGCACCTACAGCAAAGAGAATAAAGGAAACAATGCTCACGATAAGAGCAAATCCCTGATTGATCCAGCCCGACAGCTTGCAGAGCAAGGGCTTAATATCCTTCTTCGCTTTCGCGGGAGCCGCCGGAGCGGCCTCGGATTCTTCCAGCTCGAGAGCGGGAGCCGACGCTTCCTCTTGAGACAGGGGAAGAGCGGTCTCTTTCACTTCCATCAGCGGCTTCTCCAAAGGCATTTCAAAAGCAAACCCTTCCTGCGCTTCGGGGATCGTTTCCTCTTTTTGATCGGGCGTAGCGGCCTCTTGCTCCGCTTCGACTGCGGGGATGACAGCTTCCTCTTCCGCCTCGAGGGTAGGCGCTGCCTCAACGGGCTCGGGCGTCTCCGTCGCGATCGCTTCCGCGGGTTCCTCCGCCGAGAGCTCGTCGATTTCTTTCTGAAGATCAAATTCGAGATCCATTTCTTTCATATCCTTTTCCGGGATCATATCTTGAAAATCTTTTTCCATATCTTCTTCACCTCCCGTTTAGTAATCGATGTCTTCGAGTAAGTCTTCGAGGTCGTAAGCATTATCACTGGTCGCGACGAGACGTACTGCGGTGTTGTTGACGTTATATACCGAAAGCTTCTTGATTTGGATCGCCTTCTTCGAGGTGAAGTAAGAAGTCTCCTTCATATACGTCATCAAAGTTGGTGCGGAAGAATTGACGAAATCGTAAGCGATCTCCTCTCTGTATCCCGCCGCGCTGTCTTCCTCCGCGTAGGTATAGATCGTGCCGTTCTCCAGAGCATCCTCGAGATCGAAAATGGCGGCGCCGCTTGCATACTCGGACAAGGTGGACTGACGGAAAGTATTGCTCATCACCATCTCCAAAATATATCCGGCGTTGTGAGCGTTCGTCATATTGATCCACTGATGCATCGTCTGCTGATAGATCTGAATCTCTTTCCGCATCTGTTTCTCGCCCGTCATCTCCGAAATCTCCTCCTTCTCTGCGCGAGAGAGGCTCGAACTGGTATTGAGGCCGAGGCGGTAGTTCAGGACGTCGAACTTGATGAAGTACTCGGAATCGTAATAGAAGAACTCGCCTTCATATTCGAGAGACATCTCGATCGAATAAGAATCGTCTCCATCTCTGTCCGAATCGTAGGAGTTTGCGATGCCGTGGAAAGTGGCATACAAAGCGTTCTCGTTGAAATAATAGGTGACTTCCGAACTCCTGCCGGAATCATTCCCTTCTTTCACACGGATCAACTCGTTGATCGTGGCAGAATCGAAGTTATCCGAAGCAAAATATCCCAACGTGAATAACTGCTTCTTCGCGGTAATAATCTCCGAAAGATCATCGATTGACTCGATGGGATCTCCGCCCTTCGCGACCACGCCCTTATTCGCCGAGAAAGCATGGAGTAAGCTTCCCGAGATGACGGCGGCGATGATCAACACGACGGCGATCGCGATACCTGTAATGGTTCTCTTCATATTTCCTCCTCTCCAGAAAATTATCGGAATCGACCCCCCCTTCACAATATCGGATCGGGGATAGCCCAAATGGCAAAAATCGCTTCCTATTCTTGTGCGTCATTCTATCATAATATGATAAATTATGTCAATAATCGAAAGCAAAAGTTGTCAAAAAAAATCAGAATGCATCGAAAGGAAAAGGAAGAATGTCTTGAATCGAGACATCCGATGGCATCCCGGCAATGGACAAAAAAGGGGCAAGTGCTTCCGCTTACCCCCTGTTTTCTCAAGCCGAGATCGTCTTGTACGCCACGTCAACTTGGCTGTTCGCCAGGAATTCTTTCAGTTTAGTCAGTTCGATCGCGAAGCCCATATTCTCGATATTCGTGCTCACGAACTTGCTGTTCACGACTCCGATCAGCCCGCCGTAAATATTGATCGCGGGACCGCCCGAATTGCCGCCGTTGATCGCGGCGTCGGTCTGGATAAAGGTAAGCTTGGAATAGTCGGTGAAAACCTTCCCGGTCGCAGAGACCACGCCCACCGTCGCGGAGAGACCGAAGCCCTGCGCATTGCCGAGGACGAGGAGCTCGTCGCCGCGCGATACGCTCCCATCGTAGAAGGGGATCGCCGTCCATTTCTCACCGACCGGCACCTCTTCGATCTTGCAGAGCGCGAGGTCGTAATCGGCGTCTCGATAAACAAATCTCAGCGTATAGCTCTTCCCGCTTGCGTAGAAGCGACTGGCAGGATCGAAGACTGCCTGAATGGAGGAATACACCCCGCTGACTTTCTTGGTGGAGATGGTATAACCCCATCTGTTGTACTGCACATTGTCGTAGTCGTAGACAGTTTCTTCATAATAAATCACGTGGTTATTCGTGATCACGTAGCCGTCCTCCGAGATGATGAAACCGGTCCCCTGACAGCCGAGATTATACTGCGATTCGGCGCAGGTGATATTCATCACGCTGTCCACGTAGGTCACGGCGTACGCGCCGATATGCGTGCCGGAAGAGACCACCAGATCGCGCATCGCCGTCTGCAATTCGCTCACCTGCCCCGAGAGGCTCTCCACGATCTCTTTATATTTCTCGATCGCTTCATTCATCTCTTCTCTCGTCACGTAGTCCGCCTTTTCGGAAGAAGCCTCATCCGCAGGTTGCTGTGTCATCTGATTTTGCGAGGAAGTATTTGGCTTTTCGTCGGTCGTCTCGGGCGTGGTCACGACGGTGGCATTCTCTCCGTCTTCGCCATCCTTGCCGTCTTTACCGTCTGCGCCGTCCTTGCCGTCCGCACCGTCCTTACCGTTGGTCACGGTGAAATCATAGGTCTGTCCGTCGGAAAGGGTAATGGTATAGGTATCGACGAGTCCCTCCGTGCCGCTCTTCTCGATCTTGACGATCCCGACGCCGTGGTCTCCTTTTTCACCCTTAAAAGAAGCGATCAACTCCTCCACGGTACCCGTATACCCCGCCTCTTCCGCAAGGGCGATGATATCCGCCTCGGTATAGACGACCGGCTGTTTCTCGGTCTGAGATGTGGGCTGCGTCGTCACAGAGGTCCCTCCCGTGCAAGCGGCGAACAGCACGCAACAGATCAGGGTCATAATCCCTGCCGTTATCAGGAGTAAAACGTTACCTTTCTTCATAGCGATGCCTCCATAGGCTTTCCGCAAGCCTAATTCTTATTTTATAAGAAAAATCCCCCGTTCGTCAAGAGCTATCTTCACTCCCCGCCTCCTTTCTTCCACAGAAACCCTCTCTTAAAGATTCTCGACGCGATCTCTCCGCATATCGCTTGTCAAAAAGCTCGCGGGAATTTATAATAGGAAATGCGCATAGAATGCCCGTATGCGTTAAAAATTCATTCGGAGGCATATATGATCACAGACGAAAGGCAGAGAGTATTGGCAAAAAATCTCGTGAATTATTCTTGCGAAGTGCAACCCGGAGAGAATGTCCTCATCGAGGCGTCCGGCGTCCCTTATTCCTTCGTGAATCTTCTCGTAAAAGAAGTGTTCGCGGCGGGCGGGTATCCCTTCGTTCAGCTCGGCGACAATAAGATCAGAAGAGAGATCCTGAAAGGAGGCGGCGAAGAGCTCTATAAGAGGATGGCGAAATACGACGAATACCGCATGAGAGATATGCAGGCATATATCGGTGTGCGCGGCGGGGAGAACAGTTTCGAGCTCTCGGACGCTGACGGCGAATCGATGCAAGCCTACTCCAAGTTCTACGCCCATCCGGTGCACCACGATCTCAGGGTCAAGAAGACCAAGTGGGTGATCCTGCGCTATCCGACCGAAGGGATGAGCGAGCTCGCGGGGATGAGCACCGAAGCGTACGAAGACTTCTATTTCAACGTCTGTTGTCTGGACTATAAGAAGATGGGAGAAGCGATGACCCCCCTCGTGGATCTGATGAATCGCACCGATAAGGTTCGCATCGTCGCGAAGGACACCGACCTCACCTTCTCCATCAAAGGGATCGGCGCCGTCAAGTGCAAAGGCGAGAGAAATATCCCCGACGGTGAAGTCTATACCGCTCCCGTAAAGGACAGCATCAACGGCGTGATCCATTACAACGTCCCCTCTATCGAAGACGGCATCAAGTTCGAGGACGTGCGCCTCGTCTTCAAGGACGGCAAAATCGTGGAAGCTACCGCGAATCACACAGCGGAAGCAAATAAGATCTTCGATACCGACGAAGGTGCGCGCTACGTGGGCGAATTCTCCTTCGGGCTCAATCCTTATATCAAGAAAGCGATCGGCGATATCCTCTTCGACGAGAAGATCTCCGGCTCGATCCACTTCACCCCGGGATGTTGCTATGACGACGCCTATAACGGCAATACTTCCGCCGTCCACTGGGACCTCGTGCTCTGTCAGACGCCGGAATGCGGCGGCGGCGAGATCTGGTTTGACGACGTCTTGATCCGCAAAGACGGTCGATTCCTCCTCCCCGAGCTCGAAGGGCTGAACCCCGAGAATCTCATCTGAAGATTATCTCGATTTGAATAGCAAAACGGAGTGGAGAAACCACTCTGTTTTTTACTGATTCAGGTACGTTTAACCTTATTCTTTATCCACTTCGATCACGTAATCGAAGGAAGGATCGAACTCTTTTTTCAACGCCTCGACGAGCTCTTCCGCGGTGACTTCCGTCTCCCAAGGCATCTCCGCGTCGAAATAGACCGTCACCCCGCCCTGCTGCTTGATCACTCGGAAATCGTGCAAAGCAATCAGGGAAAAACGCTCCGACAGGAAGGAGCGGATTCTTTCGGAGAGATCGATGGCGCCGCCGTGCTCATTCGCGGGATCGATATGCGCCACCAGCCGCACACCGAGCTCCCTGCCGACTTCCCTTTCGATATGATCGATGAGCTCGTGCGCCGAGGTCAAGCTCTCATCTGCGCTGACCTCGATATGCGCGATGGCATAGATCCGCTCTTCTCCGTAGCTGTGGATGGTTAGATCGTGTACGCCGAGCACTCCGTCGTGAGAGAGAATCTTCTCTTTGATGTCCTCCACGAGGCTCTGCACGGGCGCCGTCCCAAGCAGAGGAGATACGCTGTCTTTCATCAGTCTGACGGCGGTCACGACGATGAAGAGTGCGATCGCCGCACCGAAATACCCGTCGAGGTCCAAGCCTGTCGCATCCCATAGAATCGTGGATAGGAGAGCCGCCGACGTCGCCGCCACGTCTCCCACGCTGTCCATAGCCGCCGCCTTCATCGGCAGAGAATGGGTCTTGCGATAGGAAATCCCGTAGATCAAGGCTTGCGCGCCTTTCATCGGGATGGACACGCCGAGAACGATATAGACGTAATATTTCACGTCGGGAGTCCCCTTCGACGTGAATATCTCGGTTATCGCCTCCTTCAAGAAGAGAGCGCCGATGATGATCATGATGACCGAGACCACGAGAGCGGCGATGTATTCGAAACGCGCGTGCCCGTATGGGTGCTCCCGATCGGCGGGGCGTGCGGAGATTTTATAACCCGCGACGGTGATCACGCTGCTTGCACCGTCCGACAGGTTGTTGAAAGCATCCGCCGTCACCGAGATGCTGCGAATCATGATGCCGGCGATGAGTTTCGCGACGAAAAGCAAGGCGTTACTGATCAAACCGAACACTCCTGCCCGCATCCCGACGGCGTTTTTTTCTTTCTGCGGATCTTCCCGCACGCTGACCGAATTCATGTTTTTATTGTATCACGATTTCAAGAAAAAGGTTCCGAAAATGTAAGATTTTGTGAAGAGAGATCAAAGGAGGATCACCAAGAGGGTCATGATGCCTGCGCCCATGCCGCCGACGACGTACTTCACTTTCTTTCGCGCCAAACTGTACTTGCCGACGAAAGCAATCACCGCGTAATAGAGCAAGATCTCGGCGACCGAGAAATCGTATGTGGTCGACAAGCCGCGCGCCGCGACGTCGCCGCTGATCTCCATGATGAGGAGAGGCAAAAAGGAGATCGTTTCGAGTAGCACGCCGAAAGCGGGCGTGATTAAAGTCAGAAGCAGAAACGCCAGCATCAAGATATAGGCGAGAGAAGCGAGCGGCACCACGATCAAGTTCAGCAGGAAGCCCACGAGAGAGATATTCCCAAAGACCACGGCAGAGACCGGCACGAGCGCGACGGTCACTGAGATCGAGAGGGCGAGCCCGGAGGCAAGCCACGGCTTCATTCTCTTCCTCTTGAAGGCACTCTCCAAGGGACGCGCTAGGGACACAATGCCAAGAATCGACAGGAAGCTCATGATGAAACTGATATCGAAAAGATAGAGCGGCTTGCAGAGCAGGAGTAGCCCCGCGGTGAAGAAGAGCGCGGACAAATCGTCGTACCTTTCTCCGATCGCAGAAGCTGATAGCCCGAGCATCACCATCACCGAAGCACGAAGCACGGAAGGCGCGAATCCAGCCAAATATGCGTAAAAGCCAAAGATCGGGAAGATGACAAACAGAATCGTCTTATCTTTCAGTTTCAGTTTGCGGAGCAAGAAAAAGATCGCCGCCGATAGGACGCCCACGTGCAATCCGCTCACGGCGAAGACGTGCGCAACCCCGACCTCCCGCATCGCTTCCTTATCTTCTGACGCCATATTTTCGGCGTCTCCGAAGAGCATCGCATAAGAGAAGCCACCTGCCCGCTCTCCCTGAAAACGAATCAGGGTCGAGAACACTTTCTTTTTGATCTTATAGGAAAGAGGCGGTTTCCCGCTCTCTTTAGAGAGCGAGGAGAGCTCGACGGTATACTTCGCACCCGTACGATATTGAAGCGCCGTATAGACATTCTGCAGAGAAAGGGGCTGAATGGCGACCTCTCCCGTCAAGGTGACGCGGTCTCCCACCGCGATTTCTCCCTGCGTTTTGAAGGTGATTTTGCCGCCGTAAGATTTGCCGCCGCTGCGGATGCCGTCCGCCATCACGATATAAGTCACGTCTTCCTCCTCATCTCCCTCCGACGCCGTCACCTTTACGACGCGACAGGTCACCTCCGCCCCGCCGGTCAGACCGACGTCATTGCGCAGATGCAGTTCCAGCCGAGCCCATCCGTACCCCGCGAAAAGAGTGACGATCAATGCGATCGCCACCCCGTATTTGACTGATTTCGTATAGAATAATAGAAAGGCGAGAACCGCCGCCACCGTCCAAAGGATGATCGCGACGAGATAAGAGCATCTGACGGTGAAGATTCCGAGGATCAGGAAGATGACGAAAAGAGGAACGTATCGAATGTTAAAGACTTTGAAGGGCTCCTCTTTCGTGCGACTCATCTCTTATATGCTTACGGCGATGACGCTTGCCGCCCCTTCGACGGCGAAGGATCCGTAACCTGCCGGAATGAAGACGGTATCTCCTCTCTCGTACTCTTTCCCTTCACAGCGGAAAGATCCCGCGATGATGACGAGAGCCAGAAAGCTCTCTTCGTCCGTCCGCATGGTCTTCGTCCCCTCGAAGGAGAAGCTGTCGCAACGGAAGTATGCAGATTCGGTCCGCTTGTCCGGCGTGTATGCCTTGAGCTTGGAGACTTTCACGCCCTTTTCCACGTGGAGCTCGCGCGGCTTGCCGTCCGCTCCCACCCTGCCGTAATCGTACAGACGATAGGTCAAATTGCTGTTCTGCTGCACTTCGGCGATCACCACTCCCTTCCCGATCGCGTGCACGGTGCCCGCCTCGATAAAGAACCAGTCGCCCACCTTTACGGGAATGAAATTCAGCACTTCCTGCAAGCGATTCTCCCCGATCAAGGTACGGAACTCTCCTTCGGAGAGATCTCTTTTGAATCCGACGTATAAGCCGGCGCCCTCTTCCGCCTCCACGACGTACCACATCTCGGTCTTGCCGTAACTATTTTCGTTCGCAAGGGCGTATTCGTCGCTCGGATGCACCTGTACGGACAGGTTGTCGCGCGCGTCGATGAGCTTGATGATCATCGGGAAACGCTCGAACTTCGCGGCGTTGGTCCCGACAAGCTCGGGATGCGTCTCGAAAAGCTCCGCGAGATTGAAGTCCTCGCCCTCAAATCCACTCGTGCCATCCTTATGCGCCGCGAGCTCCCAGCTCTCCGCCACCCGCTCGAATGCGGAATTTTTGTGGAATCTTTCCTTCAATTTTTGCCCGCCCCAAATATAGTCTTTGAATGCGGGAAGCGTCTTCGTAATCTTCATATTGCCACCTCACCGCTATTATACAATCTCCCCTCCCCCTTTGACAAGCGGAAAATGATCGAGCGCGATTCTTCCCAAGAAACGCCCTTCCCATCTCATCCTATGCATAAAGATATTTATCCTCAACCATTGACAAAATACGGAATATAATATTATAATTTTTTGTGATAATATTATTAGGAGTTTATTATCGATCATTCAAATATGGATCCCGTAGTCAGCGTCATTATTGCCACCTACAACCATCGTCCTTTCATCGAAAAAGCCTTGGACAGCGTTCTCACCCAAGAGGTGAACTTTTCTTATGAAGTACTGATCGGCGACGATTGTTCTACGGACGGGACCGCCGAACTCCTGCAACGATACGCCTCTCTTCCGAACGTTCGTCTTTTTTGCCGTTCCGAGAACATGGGCGCTTCTTATAACTTGAATGATCTTCAGGGCCGAGCCGCCGGCAAGTATATCGCGTATCTCGACGGTGATGACTATTGGCAAGATCCTCATAAGCTTCAAAAGCAAGTGGACTTTCTGGAGCAGAACCCCTCTTTTATCGCCTGTACATCTCTCAGTCTGATCATAGATCAGTCCGATAAGCCATTAAAAAAGCAGCGAGTTTCTTGGATCCCTCGAAAGAAATCTTTTTCGTTGAAAGATTTCAAAGGCATCTACCTGCCGGGACAAATCGGCACCCTGCTCCATCGCAGTTTCGCATCTCAAGGGTTGGATCCTTCCGTGGAGCTTTTACACCCGACCATTGCCGATCGCGCGCTCTTCTTGCTTCTTTTATCCAAAGGGAGGGTTTATCAGATGCCGTCAAAACTGTGCACTTACAGGATTTCGACCGAGATGAACAGCGCCACGGATTCTCTTTACAGAAAGAACTGCAATTACGTAGCGGACGATTACGAGTACACTCTTCTCTTACAGGACTACAGTGAATCCCACCATATTCCCTGTTCTTTTTCCACACACAAAAGGCACCTGTTCGTCAGTGCTTTTTATATGCGAATCAAATGCAAGAATGCCGAGAGCAAGATGATCCTTCATAAGATCTCTCATGACGGATGCCCTTTGAAATATTGGCTCTATCTCCCTTTCGGCATACTGCAGAAGTTCTATCAACGCACCATGGCAGCATAAGGAGGACGCTATGAAACAGATACCCGTCACAAGATCATCCATGCCTCCCTTCGAGGAATACGTGAAAGAGATCGAATCCATTTGGACGACGAGATGGCTTACGAATTCAGGCGAAAAACACAGAGCTTTGGAAGATGCTTTGTGCTCTTTTCTGGACGTAAAAAACATCTCTCTCTTTACGAACGGACATTTGGCACTCGAGACCGCTTTGAATGCCCTCTCTCTCAAGGGGGAAGTGATCACCACGCCCTTTACCTTCGCTTCGACGACACAAGCGATTGTCAGAACGGGATTGACCCCCGTTTTTTGTGATATCAACCCATTCGACTACACGATCGACGTCAATCAGATTGAATCTCTTATCACGGAGAAAACCTCCGCGATTCTCGCGGTACACGTCTATGGAAGCATTTGTGACGTAGAAGCGATCAACGCCATCGCCGAGAAACACCACTTAAAGGTCATATACGATGCGGCGCATGCTTTCGGAGAATCCTATAAAGGCAAGTCGGTCGCGACTTTCGGAGATTATTCGATGTTCAGTTTCCACGCCACGAAGGTATTTCACTCGATTGAAGGCGGATGTTTGACCTATAACAGCGAGCCCTTCCGCGCCAAAATCGAAGCAATGAAGAACTTCGGACAATATTCCCCCGAGAACGTGGGAGAGGTCGGTTTTAATGCCAAAATGAATGAATTCCAAGCGGCGATGGGGCTTTGCAACCTCCGTCACGTTCGTGAGGAAATATCCAAACGCGAAAAAGCCTCTCTCTTGTACCGCAAGTTACTTCCCTCCGTGGAAGGAATCTCTCTTATGCGTGAGGATCCGAATACGGTTTACAATTACGCATATTTCCCCATTTTGGTCGATCCGGCTGTATACGGTCATAATCGTAATTGGCTGTTTGATAAGCTCAAAGAAAACGGCGTCCTTTCGAGAAAGTATTTCTATCCTTTAACGAGCGCCTTTTCCTGCTACGACGGGTTATTCCCCATACAACAGACTCCGGTCGCGACGAGAATCGCCGATCAAGTCCTTGCGTTACCCATGTATGCCGGTCTGGCAGAAGAAGACGTCGAGTCGATTTGCCGCCTGATCGCCACACATTAACCATTTGAAAACATCAAAAAGAAGGAGAGAAAGATGAGCAACAGAGTACTGATATTTGCCGGCGGAACTGGAGTCCGCATGAATACCAACGGACTTCCGAAACAGTTTTTGGAATTGCTTGGGAAGCCCACATTGATCCACACGGTGGACAAGTTCGAGCAGTGCGATCAAATCGACGATATTGTTATCGTCTGTCTTGCGGATTGGATCGACTACACGAATTCGCTACTACTTCGCTACAATATCAAAAAGGTATCCGCCGTGATCAGCGGAGGCGAGACCGGATTCGATTCACGCTATATCGGACTGGAATATTTGTGCAACCATTCGAGTGATCCCGACTCCGACATCGTGCTCATCCATGACGGCGTCCGCCCGATCATCGACAACGATTTGATCGTGAAGTGTATCGAAGAGGCAAAAGCCGAGGGCAATGCCATCACCATTTCTCCGGCAACGGAAACGATCATGTACGTCGAAGAAGACACCGTCCATTCTTTGGAAAGATCCAAATGCATCTTCGCAAAAGCCCCTCAAGTCTTCCTCTTAAACGACATCTATCAAAAATATCAAATGGCAAAGAAGGACGGGAAAACCGAGCTGATCGATTCAGCGACCATTGCGATGCATTACGGTCAAAAGCTACATTTCGTGATGGGTCCCGTCGAGAACATCAAGATGACGAACCCCAGCGATTATTATCTCCTGCGCGGCCTGATGGAAGCCGAGGAATATTTGAAGTATTTCAAAGGAAGTAAGGTACAAGAGATATGAATTCCGTTTTGCTCGAAGACATAAAAGAGATTTCGGCGTATATCGCCGACCACACCTCGCTATCAGACAAAAAGATCATGATAACGGGCGCCAGCGGACTAATCGGGCTGATGTTGGTGCGCAGTTTGTTGGAAGCGAATCCTCATTTGGATAAACCTGTGACGGTGATCGCTGCCGTTCGCAATCTTGAGAAATTGCGGGCGCAACTGGGCGACCTTTTTTCGAATCCTTCTTTGGTCGTCTTAGAGCTGGACATCAACGAGCCCATCCATTACGACAAAGATGTGGACTATATCATCCACACCGCCTCCATTACCGCCTCTCGCGACATGGTGGTGAAGCCTGTTGAAGTCATCAAAACGACGATTCAAGGGACCTCCAACATATTGGATTTTGCGGTAGAGAAAAAAGCAAAGAGCGCTGTTTATCTGTCTTCACTCGAAGTGTACGGCGTCATTGATCCAAGCAAAGAGCTTGTCTCCGAGAAGGAGCTGGGATATATCGACATTCAGCAAGTTCGCAATTGTTATCCCGAGAGCAAACGCTTGGCGGAGAATATGTGTGTCTCTTATAATGAAGAGTACGGCATGAATATCAAGATAGTCCGCCTGACCCAGACCTTCGGAGCCGGTATCGCGAAAACGGACAACCGACTCTTTGCTCAACTGGCAAACAGCGTCGTCCGATCTGAAGATATCGTCTTGCATACACCCGGTCTACAATCTCGTTGCTATTGCTATCTGACAGATGCCATCATCGCCATGTTGATCGCTTTAGAGAAAGGAGCCGCCGGAGAAGTATACAACGTGGCAAATCCCGAAACCTATATCAGCGTAAGAAGTTTGGCAAATATGATGTGCGATCAAATCGCGGAGAAGAGGATCAAAGTGGTCGATGATTTCGTGGTCGATCCTGTCGGATTCGGATACGCTCCGCCTTCCAGCATCAAGATGGATTGCTCGAAGATCTTCAGCCTCGGTTGGGCCCCGAAACACAACCTGATGGATATGTTCTCAAGATTGATTGCTTATTTGAGAGAAGAGAGAGATGCATTATGAAACAAATCAACATTTTAGTTTTCCCCTGTGGATCGGAAGTGGGATTGGAATTAAACAGAGCTTTGCGCGATATCTATTTCATCCATCTTGTGGGCGCATCCAGCACACCGGATCATGGGAAATACGTTTATTCTCACTACGTCGAGGGCGTCCCCTATATTGACTCGCCCGATTTCATCGAGAAATTCAATGACATCATTCGTTCGGAGAAAATCGATTTCATCTACCCCGCGATGGATCAAGTGATCGACGTCTTGTCCGAACACAGAGAGGAACTCCTCGCCCCCATTTTAGCACCTGAAAATGATGCCGTCCATATCGCTCGCAACAAGCTTAAAACTTACGACCGACTGCAGGGATTTCCCTTCGTACCCGCGGTTTATCGCGATCCTGCCACGGTATCCAGCTTCCCCGTCATCGTTAAACCGCAGGAAGGTTACGGCGCAAAAGGAGTGACGCTCGTGCACAATGCAGACGAACTGCACTATGTACTCACCCATTCCAACACCTCAAATGTGATCTGCGAGTACCTGCCTGGTGAAGAATATACCATCGATTGTTTCACGGACCGCTTCGGCAAAATCCGCTATCTCGGGTGCCGCACACGTAAGCGCATACGAAATGGGATCAGCGTCGATTCTTTCTTAAATAGCGTCGATTCGAAAATCACCCATATCGCTGACTGTATTCAATCGCGTATCAATATGCGCGGCGCCTGGTTCTTCCAAGTCAAAAAGGCACTAAACGGAGAATACAAATTGTTGGAAGTCGCGACAAGAATCGCCGGAACCATGTGTGTCGAACGTGCCGTCGGGGTCAATCTCCCCTTGCTTACCATTTTCGATGCAATGGGGTACGACGTAACGATCGATCAACAGTTTGACCACGTCGAAGTGGACCGTGCTCTGTATAACTGCTTCCATTTGGACATTTCTTTCAGCGAGATTTATTTGGACTTCGATGATACCATCATCATTAACGGCTCTGTGAATAGCAATCTGATGCGCTTTTTGTATCAGTGCTTCAATAAAAAAATTCCCATCATCCTCTTGACGAAGCACGATGGCGACATTTATAAGGATTTGGACTCTTATCGCATTCCTCAAAACCTCTTTGATAAGATCATCCATCTCCCGAATACCGACAAGAAGTACACTTACATTCAGCCCAAACCGAATGCTCTCTTCCTCGATGACTCCTTTGCAGAACGTCATCAAATGAGAACTGCGCACGAAATCTATGCTCTGGGCGTGGATGCGATCGATTGCCTGATCGATTATTCTTGCTGAGTACGTATCACTGGGAAAGTGCTCTTCCCCGCGCACAAAAATCTCATTGACAAAAAAAAAAGAAAAAACTACAATATAATCAATCTAATCGGGGAATCCCTCCATGTGATAAGGAGAGTTGGCTGAGCGGTCGAAAGCGGCGGTCTTGAAAACCGTTGAAGTGAGAGCTTCCTGGGGTTCGAATCCCTAACTCTCCGCCAATTTGAAAAAGTCGGATTTATCCGACTTTTTTTCACGTCACTTAATGTTTGGGGTTTGAAGGAGAGCGTTAAGAAAAGGCACCTTGACTTTGCGCATTTTTACGACTGACCGCCGCAATGCGGATAAACAAACGAAAATGGATGACTTAAATCATTCCCCTTGTGCAGTCGGTTCTGTGGGAGGAGGGACTTGTGCTTTTCGGCGTTTCATAGCAACGAGGATGCGAACGATCGAGATCGCGGCGAAGACGAAAGCGACGGCATTGAACGCCATAATGGGATACAGCTTCACGAACCAACCGTAGGCGCTCCAACAAGCGACGTTGATGATCAGTCCTATTTTCAGCAGGAAATCTCCTTTCAACTCGTCGTTATCGGCGAAGAAGGCGATGAGCACGAAGATGGTATATACCGCCGCGGCGACGATGGGCAAATAGCCGTACCAAATATTGCCGCTGAAAAGGACGTTGATGACGACGCCGATCACGATCCCAGCGATGAGGCAAATCACGGTAATGATGATTTTGGGTGCTTTCTTCGGGCTTTTCACAAACAGAATAACCACGTTATAAAGCAGCGTGATTGCCTCCTGCACCATGCCGCTGTACGCCTTAGTCATGCCCTGCGCAATGATTTCCAGCACGTGGTTTGCGGATTGAAAGAGAAGGACGCGCCGCTTTGCCTTAAAAAGCGCGGCAACCGTAGCCAATGCCGACCCCACAAAGGTGATGATATTCGCGATTAAAAGCAAGGTCTTTTCATCCATCCTTATTCCCTCTTGAAAACGGATCTCATTATAATACCGTGAGATAAAAAAAGCAAATGATTCACTTGAAAGATGATGCGAAAATATGCTATGCTTTTCGTAGAAAAAAAAGCCTGACTCTGTCAGACAATCAAAGCGCTCGAAAGAGGAAAAGATGAAGAGAAATCCCACCCAAACAGTCCGCTTCTCTCCGACGGGAAAAGCGGTGAATAATCCCTATATCGGATTCACGAGTTATCAAAGATTTCGCGGCGATCCGCTCTTTTCGGATATCGTCGTGCGCCCCGAGAACAACCTCACCGAGACCGAGCGCACCGAGTGTTATCCAGTGAGCCGAGACGCGGCGCTCATCAGAGAGGATGAAAGGGGCTTCTACCCCGACACCGAAGTGGCATATATCCGTATCTTGTGGAAGGATTTCGAGCCGCACAGAAAGCAGTATAATTACCCCTTGATCGCAAGCATCCTGAAAAAGGCGAAGGATAAAGGACAAACCGTTATGTTTCGTCTGATGCCGCACAGCACCCGCGCGACAGACGACCTTCCCGAATGGCTGAAAAGCATGATCCTCTGCCCCGAAAGACCGGCGGGAAAGCGGGTCAAGGATTCTCCCTTGGACCCCCTATGGATTCGCTTGTTCGGCGAGGCGATCGAGGCGATCGGGCTTGCCTTCGACAACGATCCGACCTTGGACGTCGTGGACCTCTCCTTGACCGGTGCTTGGGGCGAAGGTCATCGTGTGGCGGACTACCCCAAAGAAGCGCTCGAATCGCTCGCGGACGTGTATGCCCGCGTCTTCCCGAACACCCGCTTAATCGGACAGGTCGCGGCGCCCTGGCTCTGCGAGTATCTGAATGCCATCCACCCTTGCGCTTGGCGCGGCGACGGCACGGGTGAGCCCAAACACATGAACCTATTCTATCCCGCCGCCGATGCGGCGATGCAGGGCCTCTGGAGGAATGCGCCCGTCTCCTTCGAGTCCTATTGGTGGCTCGGCGAATGGGAGCGTCAAGGCTGGGATATCGATCAAATCATCGAGAAGACCCTCTCTTGGCACATCTCCACTTTCAACGGGAAGTCTTTCCCCATCCCCGAAAAATGGCACGATAAGATAGAATATTGGCTGAGTAAAATGGGATATCACTTTCATCTCCGAGAAGCGAACTATCCGAGCGAGGCTATGGCGGGCGACACCTTGCGCTTCCTGCTGAAAGTCGAGAATCGCGGCGTCGCGCCGATCTATAATCCCATCCCCCTCCGCGTCCGACTTCGCGGCGAAGAGGAGTACCTTTTCGAGACAAAGGTCAACGTCAGAGAGTGGCTCCCGGGTGCGCATGAAGTTTCTTTCGAGATCCGCCTTCCCGACGAGATGAAAGCGGGATCGTACGACTTTGCGATCACCCTCTCGGGGGAGGACACCCCCGTCGTCAAGTGGGAAACCCAAGGCGAATGGAATGGCGCTTTCTTTACTATCGGACGCATCACCCTATCCGAAGAAAAATCCCCCCTTCGCAAGGGAGTGACAAGGGACAAACGCAAAGAGTATTTACTTGACTTTTTGCGTGAATACGGATACCCCGATGAAGAAAAAACTATCCTCGAAGAGCGCTACGATGCCCTCTTCTCGAAGCAAGAAGTGCTCGGTTTATTTGAAGAGATGCGCACCCGCTTTCTGCAAGCGCCGGACGAGAAATACACCTATTGGATAAAGGAGTCGGAGCGGCTCGCGGAGAAGTACGGGGTCAGCCCCTATACCCTCCATTTGCTCCTTCTGATCCTTCTCTCCGAGAGCAGCAAAGAGATCTACGCCGAGCGGCGAGTCCCCCCTGAGATGTGGCACGATAATATGCGCGATCTGAAATATGTGAACGATACTTGCATCCTCTTAAAGGGAGTCTACGGAATCAATTGTCCCGAATGGTACCGCCGCTTTTTCGCCGCGACCCGCTTCACCTTCGGAAAATTACAGTTTGAGACCGATCGCCTCGGTAAAGAGTACGAAAAGGACGGCATGCGACTTCATCCCGACGATAAAGTGATCTATATCCATATTCCGCGCACGGGAGAGCGACTCATGCCCGAAGACGTGGATGCTTCCTGCGCGGCGGCAAGCGCTTTCTTCCGTGAAAGATTCGGCATGAGAAACACGATCTTCGCCTGTCACTCTTGGCTGCTCTATCCTGAGAACAAGAAGATGCTCTCTGAAAAGTCCAATCTCCACTCCTTTATCTCGCGTTTCGAGATTATCGACGTCGTGGAGGACCCCGACTATAAAGAGATTTGGAGGCTCTTCGACATGGAGTACAAGGGGGATCCGAGCGCCCTACCGCAAGACACTTCCCTTCGCCGCGCCTACGCCGACAGAATTCGAGAAAACAAGCCTTTGGGCGTCGCCCTCGGCGTCTGGGTCTATCGTTCGTAATCCTTTTGCCATGCACAGCGACGATAGAATCGGCGACATTCTTTGAATTGTTTTATAGAAGCGCCCCCCTCATTTACAAAAAGAACCGACCATAAGCGTTTGTCTTCTCACATTTCTTGTGATATAATGTTCGCGAATGCATCTCAGATGCATAAAGGAGGATAAAAGACGCCGAGAAAGAGCGCCTTTGAGACAGAATGAAACTGAACAACGTTTGGGGATACGGACAACTTTTCGCCTTTTCCGGGCTGGACGGCTTGACGCGCTACTACGACGATTTCGTCGCGACGCTTCGGTGGAAAAAGGGAGAATTTCGATTCGAGCTCAAGGAATGGGTGAAGATGGCTTTCCCGCTCAAGGGCAGGATCCGCTTCCGCGCCATCACGGGCGACATGATCGACGCCGAGACCGAGCAAGGAGAGTTTTTCCTCGCTTACGTCAGCGAAGACGCGCTGATCGGCTACGTGCCGGAACTCCCTACCTTCAAGGGAGAAAAGGGACTGAAAAAATTGAAGTCTTGGGACGTGGACGTCTACGCCACGACCTACGATCGCATCGGCGTCGCTTGGGAGAAGACCGAGCGTGGCTATAAGATCGCCATCTATCACGCCTTTTCCATCGAGGGGGCGCGCGCCGGCGTGAACGAAACGCTCCGAACGGCGGATCCGGACGCGATCAAAGCCTCACGTTACGCCTATTTCGAGAAATTGCCCAAGTGCAAAGATCGGAAATACGAGCAGCTGTATTATAAAGCGCTCTCCGTGAATAAGGTCAACGTGCACTCTTCGCAAGGGACGATCCCCTGCCGCTGGACGACACCCAATCGCGTGCCGCACCGCCATATGTGGCTGTGGGACAGCGTCTTCCACGCCCTCGCGATGGTGAACTACAATCCCGATCTGGCGAAGGACGCGCTGCGCGCCGTTTTGACGCAAGCGCACCCCGACGGCTTCATCCCGCACATGATGTCCCCCTTCCAATGCTCCGACGTGACCCAACCGCAGGTGCTGGCGTGGGGCGTATGGACCGTCTACAAAAAGACGGGAGACCGCGCCTTCCTTGCGGAATTCACCGACGTTCTCGAAAAGTATCTGATCTGGGATATGGAGCACCGCGACAACAACGGAAACGGACTGCTCGAATGGCTGACCGAGCCCGATCAGCCGAACTGTAAGTGCGGGGAATCGGGTCTGGACAATAGCCCGCGCTTCGACTTCGATTACGAAATGGACGCGATCGACTTCTCTGCCTTCGCCGTGCACGACGCGCATTATCTCTCTTTGATTTTCGCGGAGCTCGGACAGCCGGAGCGCGCGCAGAAATGGCAAGGCATCGCGGACGAGATGAAGGACCGGATCAACGCCGAATTGTGGGACGAAGAGACGGGCACCTATTACGACAAACTCTTCTCGGGAGAATTGACCCGCGTGCTGTCCCCCCTCAGTTTCTTCCCTCTCTTCTGCGGCATCCCGTCGGCAGAGCAGGCGAAGCGCATGGTCGCTCTTTTGACCGACAAGACGAAGCTCTGGACCCCCGTGCCCCTCGCTTCGATCTCGCAGGACCACCCTGCCTTCTCGACCGATATGTGGCGCGGCGGCGTGTGGCTGAACCTGAACTATTTCATCATCAAGGGACTCAAGGATTACGGCTACGACGAGATCGCGGAGGAGCTCAGAGAGAAGACTCTCGAAACGGTGAAAAAGTGGTATAAAAAAACGGGCACCATCTTTGAATTTTACGATCCGCTGGACAAGACCATCCCCTATCGTTGCGAGAGAAAGGGCAAGCAACCGCGCGTGCCCGACTGGCGTAAGCAGTGGCACTCGATCGTGGACTTCAACTGGTCGTCCTGCTTCACCCTGCTCTTCATCTTGAAGGAATTCTATTGATCCGTATCGCCTTTCGCCGCGCAAGAAGCGAACGCATTCACAATCATCAACATCATCCTGGCATAGCGTCACGATAAACGCGGGTGCGAAAAGACGATAAAAAGTCTTACAGTAAGGAGGCTATTATGCACAAAACCGCTCCAAAAAACCCATCGTTGATCCGAACGCTTGCTTTTGCTTTGATCCTCGCCCTGCTTGTCGGCACCCTCGCGCTCGCGGGATGCAAGCGAAAAACCACCGAGGATCTCTCTTTTGAAACTTTTGGGAAGATCACGGAATATTCCACCTACGCAAAAGGAGAAGTGTTGAACGACACCTTCTACTATAAGGAGGCTTGGTTCGGCGAAGATCCGAAGAAGCGGAACGACTCGCTGGCGCTCCTGTCGATGCAGCTCTCTGCCGCCGCCGTCACGAAAGAAGAAAACGGTGCGGGTGCGGAAGCTCTCAGGGCGCTCGGGTTCGACAGCGTCGGCTTCGTCGGATTCGAGACGACGGATCCCGACGACTGCGCCTACACTTGGGCGAGGAAGCAATGCGGCGATCAAACGCTGGTGGCGATCGTATTCCAAAGTTATGCGTTGGATTCTGCCACGAAAGCAAAGGGTTGGACGCAGAATTTCCACGTCAATGACGAGTCGGCTTCGGGCGAACACGCGGCTTTCAAAAAGGCTTCGGAAAAGATGCTCGACGGGATCTTGTCCATCGGCGGAGAGGGGGCGAAATACTGGATCATGGGGCAGAGCCGCGCGGGAGCGATCGCCAATCTGACCGCGGCGAAACTGTCGGAAAAGATCAAGAACGCCGAAGGAAAGATCTATGCCTACACCTTTGAAGCACCCGCGACGACAGACGCCGATCTTGCCGCCGCCCAAGGGACGAAATATGCATTTATCCACAACTACACCTCGAGCGACGACATCGTCCCCTTGGTCCCGATGTGGGGGATGACCCTTTACGGGAATCGCTACGAAGTGAAATCGGAAGAGACGGAGAAAGGGCTTGCCGAAGAACTGAAAAAAATCGGGAGCAGCGCCGCGGACGTCGAATTCTGGTCCAACGAGGAAAAGATCCGCACGCTGGTGAATTATCTGGAAAACAGACTTTCTTCCGGCACGGCGTCAAGGGAAGATTATTCTAAAGTCAGACAGGACGTCTGTAAAAACGAAAAAGGGGAATCCGTGACCCTTCGATACTCCTATCAGGAGGTGATGGAGCACTTGATGCACACGATCTTCTCGGGAGAACTGTCCGGGATCGACGTGGAAAACCTGGAGCAAGACCTCTCCGTATTAGCGTCGTCCGTCTATGCGCTTGCCGCCGCCGTGAAGGGAGAAGACAAGGAGGACGCCGTCACGGTCGCGACCCATTACTATCAAGCCGCACAGGGGATTCGCAGCGTCATGAACGGGCTGCTCTCCGGCGCGACGGTGAGTTTGACGGATCTTGACCTTTACGCCCTCTTGCGCTTGGCGGGTCCTTTGATGCTCGACGTCAATTACGAGGAAGAAGGCGACCCCAGATATGATGTTGCGGGTTATATTTATCCGACCATCGATCTTGCGCAATCTTTCGGAAACATGAGTTACGCGCATCATTTCGACACCGTTATCGCGAGGCTCAAGACTTTGGCGCCACAGCCGAAAGCCCCCGATCTCGCCCTTTCTCTTTCACAACCGAAAGCGGGCGATCCCGCTTCCGCCCTGCCGAATGAATTTGTCAATGGGGTTAAAGGACTTAACCTCTCTTGGATCTCCGTTGAGGAGATCGGGTGGAACGCAGAGGGCGAAACCATTCGGAGCGGCACCGTCTATTATTTGGAAGGGAAAGTGAAGGTCGTCGGGCATCTCCTTTCCGACGATTTCAAAATCACGATCAACGGGGCGTCGCCGATCGAAGTGACGAGCGGATATGAAAGCGGCGTCTGCGTCGTGAATCTTCGTTGGGAGTTCGCGATCGGGACGGCGGAAAAAGTCACGCTCCGCTTTGAATCGGGACACGGCGTAGCCGCGCCTCGGGAGATGACGGTCGACAAAGGAAAGATGCTTCGTTATCTGGAAAAGCCCGCTTTTGCGGAGAGCGCCGCCGACGGCGGGAAGACCTTCCTTTTCGACGCGTGGAAAGGAGATTCCGGAGCCGAGTGGGATAATCTCACCGCCTCGGAAGACCTGACGCTCACGGCGCATTGGATACGGGTGATCGACGAAGTGAGTCTCTTCTTCGAAGCGCCCTCCGTGGGGGGAGAAGGGAAGCTGCCCACCCTTCCCGAAGACGCGCCCTATCGTTTGGCGGAGTACAACGTGATGGACGAGGAATATCACTTCATCGAGATCGACGACGTCACGAAGAAGGCGGGAGAGTATCAGATCTCCCTCTTCTACGCTGCAATCGAGGGCGAGTCGGTTTTCGCCGAAAAAACGGCTTCATACGACGATTACGAGGAGACGATCTTTGCGGGAACCGTGAAACTGAACGGAGAAGCGCACGACGATTACTTCTACGATAATAACGGGGACCCTGTCCTCCTCTCCGTCGGCTTTAGCTTTATCGTCAAATGACGGAGGAGATGCTGAAAACGGGAGAGGAGATTCTCGCCCCCTCCGAAACGCTCCCTGCGAAGGGGGAGCGGCGCCACGAACTGGATCTATTAAAGGTCGCGGCGATCATCGGGATGATTATTTGTCATGCCGTGTATATGCTCTGCGCGCATCACGAGAATTACGAGCAGGACGTCGCTTATTTCGTGGCGGATTACATCTTCGGCAGTTATTTTGCCGTGGCGCACGCCTTTATGTTTGCGATGGGCGTCGGGATCGTCTTTTCCGGGAAGAACAAGCCTTCGGATCTCGTCAAACGAGGCGTTTATCTGTATATCGCGGCGTTCGTCCTGAATTTCTTTCGATACGGGATATATGCCCTGATAGACGGCTTGATTGAGGGAGAATTCGCGGAGGAAACGGCATACGCCTTCCTCGTGCAAGACATCTTCCATTTTGCGGGGCTGGCTTTGATCTTCACCGGCGCGCTCAAGGCGATGAAGCTCAAGGAGTGGCAGATCTTTCTGGTCGGTGTCGCGCTCTCCGTGGCGGGTGGATTGCTCGCCTTTTCCTATAACGGACACCCCGCGCTGAACTATCTGATCGGACATTTTGTCGTCACGACGGAGGACGGATCCACCTTTGCTTTTCTCAACTGGTATGTTTTCGTCGGCTTCGGGCTGCTGTTCGGGCGCATCTTGCAACGGGCGAAGGATCGAGATAAGCTGTATCGCATCCTGCTTCTCGTCTCTCTGCCGATCATGATCGCCTATATCGTGCTGAGTTGTGTCTTCGGGGCGTTCTTCCTCACGAAGGAAGGGTGGTATTACGCCGTCAGTTTCCCCGAAGCGATCGGGCTCTTGAGCATCGATATGACATTGCTCTCCGCCTTTTACTTTTTGTGCAAAAAGGTGCCGGAAGAGAAGCTCTCCGTCTTTATTGAGATGAGCCGCAATCTCACCCCGATTTACGTCGCGCAGTGGTGCTTGATCGGGTTCGTGGATTCGATCTTTTGTTATCTCTTGGGGTTCGTCATTCCCTATTGGGCGGCGTACACCTTCGGTGTCGCATTGATCTTTATCACCTATTGGATCGCGAAGGGTTGGCGACGCTTCCAAAGAAGATTTCGCGAAAAGAGAGCGCAAAAAGCGGAGGCGTGAAGGGCGAATCTATGATTGTCAAGGGAATCCGAACCGTCGAGGGTGCGCGGCGAACGGCGAAGCCTATTACACCTTTACGATGGGGAAAGCCTTCTTCACGGTGATCAATTTCGCAAACGATCATGCGGACGATTACTCCCGCTACGGCGGGCTCGCCCGTTTCGACGAATATAAGGACGTCGAGTTCGAGTGGTACAAAGAGGCGATGGCGACCAAGCCCTACGAGGGGTACGATTATCATCTCGTGATCTCGCACATTCCGATGGTCTACGAGGACAATCTGACCGCTTACGAGCACGTTTGCGAGGACTGCAACGAAGTGCACGACTACAAGTACAAAGCGTTCGGGGACAAGTTCGCCGAGTGCGGCGTGCAGTACGTCGTGTCGGGGCACTCTCACGTCCCACCCGCCGAGTTCAAATCGGAGAAGTACGATTACAGTACCGAACTCATTCGCAATTAATCTGTTAATTATTTGTCCAACTTTTTGGGTTCACCCCATTGCCAGAGGGATCTTTCCGATTGATTCTGCGAAAACAGCTTATTCGTGACTCTTCCCGTTTACCGTTACGCAGAGTTCATTTTGCGAAACGTCCACCCGCAAGAGAGTATCGGGGGCGACGTCCTCGGCGATGATGGTGCGAGCAAGCAGCGTCTCCACCTTACTTTGCAAGTAACGCTTGAGGGGTCTCGCGCCGTAAATGGGATCGTACCCTTCACTCGCGATGATTTCTTTTGCGGCGGGAGTGATCTCCACATCCAGCTGTTTTTCATTCAAGCGCCGTTTCAAATCGCCGATCAAGAGATCCACGATGCCGTCTATATTCTCTCGAGTCAAGGGTTTATAGAAGACGATTTCATCCAATCGATTCAGGAATTCGGGACGGAAGCTCTGTTTTAGCAGTCTGCCGACCGATTCACGCGCTTCGGGGGAGATCTCTCCCCTCTTGTCGATTCCGTCGAGGATGACGTCCGATCCGAGGTTACTGGTCAAGATCAGGATCGTATTCTTGAAGTCTACCGTGCGACCTTGACTATCGGTGATACGCCCGTCATCCAATACTTGCAAAAGCACGTTGAAAACGTCAGGATGAGCCTTTTCCACCTCATCGAAGAGGACCACGGAATAGGGCTTACGGCGCACGGCTTCCGTCAATTGTCCGCCCTCGTCATAGCCGACGTAGCCCGGAGGCGCGCCGATCAGACGAGAGACGGAATACTTCTCCATATACTCGCTCATATCGATGCGGATCAGATTGTGCTCGTCATCAAAGAGGGTGGCGGCAAGCGCTTTGGCAAGTTCGGTCTTCCCGACGCCGGTCGGTCCCAAAAAGAGGAAGGACCCTATCGGACGACGCGGATCCTGGATGCCCGCGCGCGAACGCAGAATGGCGTCTGCCACCTTATCCACCGCTTCGTCCTGCCCGATGACTCTTTTGTGCAATTCCTTATCCAAATGCAGGAGCTTATCGCGTTCTCCTTCCATAAGTTTCGCGACGGGGATCCCCGTCCACCGCGCGACGATACGGGCGATCTCTTCTTCGGTTACCCTATCGTGCAAGAGGGAATTAGCGTTACGCTCGGTTTTCGCTTCCTCTTCCGCGAGTTCCTTTTGCAGAGCAGGCAAACGACCGTATTTGAGTTCCGCCGCCTTCCCGAGATCATACTCGTCTTGCGCCTTATCGATCGCCGCGCGCACCCGCTCGATCTCTTCACGCAAAGACTGCACCTTCCCGATGGATTGCTTTTCGTTATCCCATTTCGCTTTCATCCCGGCGAAACGCTCGCGATCATTCGCGAGCTCTTCACGGATCTGTTTCAGATGTTCCTGGGAGAGCTTGTCGGTTTCTTTGGTAAGCGCGGCTTCCTCGATCTCGAGCTGCATGATCTTTCTGGACAAGCTATCCATCTCCGCGGGCATGCTGTCTATCTCCGTCTTGATCAAAGCGCACGCTTCATCCACGAGATCGATCGCCTTATCGGGGAGGAAACGATCGGAAATATAACGATGGGAGAGGGTCGCGGCGGCGATCAATGCTTGGTCATGGATTTTCACGCCGTGATACACTTCGTAACGCTCTTTCAGTCCGCGAAGGATGGAGATCGTATCTTCCACGGTAGGCTCACCGACCATAACGGGTTGAAAACGTCTCTCCAATGCGGGATCTTTCTCCACGTATTTACGATATTCGTTTAGCGTGGTGGCGCCGATACAATGCAGTTCGCCTCTCGCGAGCATGGGTTTCAGCAGGTTACCGGCATCCATGGCGCCATCCGACTTTCCGGCGCCGACGATGGTATGCAATTCATCGATAAACAAGATGATATTCCCATCCGAAGCCTTGACTTCATTCAAGACCGCCTTCAGCCTTTCTTCGAACTCCCCACGGAACTTCGCGCCCGCAACCAGCGCGCCCATATCGAGAGAGAAGAGCTTGCGTCCCTTCAAATTATTCGGAACGTCACCCTTGACGATACGCAGCGCAAGTCCTTCCGCGATGGCTGTCTTACCCACGCCCGGTTCGCCGATCAAACAAGGGTTGTTCTTCGTCTTGCGCGACAAAATGCGGATCACGTTGCGGATCTCGTCGTCTCTGCCGATGACGGGGTCGAGTTTTTGCTGCTTAGCGAGTTCCACCAAGTCCTGCCCGTATTTATGCAGTACGTCGTAGGTCTCTTCGGGGTTGTCCCCTTGCACGTGGGCATTGCCGCGGACCTCTTTTAATACCTTTAGAAAATCGTTGACCGTCAGACCGATGTCGCCGAAGATCTTCTTCAGATTAGCTTGCGCGCAATCGATCAACCCCAACATAAGGTGTTCTACCGATACGTAATCGTCCTTCATCGCTTGTGCCCGCGACTCCGCGGCAGTAAGTGCGGAATTGAGCGCGGCAGAAAGATAAACGCGCTCCGGATCGTAAGAACCGGTAATACGAGGCAGCTTCTCAAGCTCGGTCAGGACCTTCCCCGCGGTATCTTTTGCGGAGATATTTGCCTTCTGCAAAAGCGCGGGGATCAGTCCCTCTTCGGCTTCCAGAAGGGCGAGCATCAGATGCTCTTGTCCGATTGATTGGTGATGGCGCTCGACGCCGATGTTGTGGGCGGTGGTGAGCGCTTCAATACTTTTTTGTGTAAATTTTTGCATGTTCATAGCTTTCACCATACCCCCGAAAGGGGGCTCCTTTTTACAGATTAAAACATGAGATGCGCATTCGCATACGTATTCTCTACATACGTTTCCGCCATCTCGGGGTTTTCCAAATTACAGAAGAAGGTTTTCAGCGCGTGATCGAAGGCGTCGACGTAAGCGGAGATGCCGTTCGCGATGCTTTCACTGTCCAAAGTATCGGTCACAAATCGCTTTATAAACCGCCCTTCTTCCACAAGCGCGTCGCTTTCGGGATGATACGCCCTCTCGATCTTGATCCACAATTTGAAGAACTGCATCACAAGCAGAGAAAGGGTGGAGCTCTGGGTCCGCATGGAAACTTTCAGCTCCCCTACCGCGACCTTCGGCGTACGATACAATTCCACCTGATAGCGGACGGTAGGATTGTACTTATAACTGAGAGCGCTGCGAAGGGTCAGCATCGTGGAGGAGCTATTCCCCAGAGATTGGAAGGTATCCCCGAGCAAGGACTGCATACGCTCAAACACATCTTGCATCCTTCTCTCGGGAGTCTCGTACGAGACGTACTCCGCCAAGATCTGATTGATGAGGTTTGAGCGATTCGTATGCCGCTCGTATGCCAAGCGATCCACAGCCGCAACCACGTTTTCGGACAATACCAAGGAATAGATATTCTTTTTCATCTCCGGTCCTCCTGTTTGCGATTATTGTAGCATCGATTCAATAATTTGTCAATAGATTTATATAAATTCGTTTACGAGTTTTGTGTTTTATAATCAATTATCCACCAATAAAGATAGAAAGAATCCATATAAATCATACAACCGCTTCATCGTACGAATTGCCAAATGGGATGGAGGGTGATATAATAAAAACAGTTTTTACCAGGAGAACAGGATGCGATGAAAGATAACAGAGAAAGTGAAATCGTCAAGACAAGTATTATCGGCATAATCGGCAATGCTCTTTTGGTTGCATTCAAGGCGTTTGTCGGTATTCTTGCCGGTTCGATCGCCATCATCATGGACGCGGTCAATAACTTCACCGACGCGCTGTCCAGCACCATCACCATCGCAGGCACGAAGCTCGCAGGGAAAAGGCCCGACAAGAAGCATCCTTACGGCTATGGTCGGATCGAATACCTCACCTCGACCTTAATCGCCGTCCTGATCTTATTTGCGGGCGGCATGGCGATCTTTGAATCCATCAAATCCATCATCGACCACTTCCAAAACGGCACGATGCCCACCTTTGAGATCTACTCCATCGTGATCGTGGCGGTGGCGATCGGCGTAAAAATAGCGATCGGGCTCTTCTTCCGCAAGAAGGGACAGAAGGTGGAGAGCGATGCACTGGTCGCTTCCGGAATGGATGCCCTCTTCGACTCCGTCCTTTCGACCGCCACATTGATCGGCGTCCTCGTAGCCAAGTTTGCCGGCGTCTATTTGGAGGGATACTTGGGTATCGCGATCGGTCTCTTCATCTTAAAGAGTGGGGTTGAGGTGATGCGAGAATCGCTCTCCTCGATGATCGGGACCCGCTTTGAGAAAGACTACGTCATCGCGATCAAAAATGACATCAATAAGATTGAAGGCGTGCACGGCTGCTATGACTTGATCCTGAATAATTACGGACATGACAGGAATATCGGCTCGGTGCACATCGGGGTAAGTGACGATCTGACGGCAAAGGAGATACAGACCATCGAAAGAAAGATCTTTCTTTTGCTGTACGAGAAGTATAATACGATCATGACGGTAGGGATCTATGCAGACAATCAATCGGACGCATCCTCTCGCGGTATATTCGAGAAAATATGCGCCGTGGTGAAGGAGTATCCTTACATTCTGCAAACCCACGGCTTCTACGTCGATCAAAAGGAGAAGACCATCAGCTTCGACCTCGTAATCTCCTTCGATGATCCCGCCCCATCGAAGACGATCCAAGCGATCAAGGAGAAGGTGGAAGGTCAAAACGAGGGGTATCACGTTTTCGTGCAGTACGACCAAGACTTCAGCCTTTCGGAATGATTTTGATGAGGTGCCCGTCGATAAGAGGACACCTTATTTTGTATGTTACCAAAAAGGGTGAGAACTGATTCAATTGGTACAAAGTAACACGAAAAGTCAGCTGCAATTTTTTGCAGGCACTTGCACGTTTTTGACCCCGATTCGTGACAAATTTGTAGCAGATTTGTAGCCGGAGGTTTTTTGAGGCATTATTATATCCCGTGCAATCCGTTTGCTACGAGTTTTGCCGTCAGTTTGACAACGTCTTCTTTCGACATTATTTTCCGCTGGCGCACCCATTCGCGATAGGCGGAAACGACCGTCATGTGGTAAAACTGTTCGATAATGTTTTGCGTGATGATGTCATAGTGGCGAATTCCTTTCAGATTGTCATTATTATCAAGCACGTTGACCGTCCTTGAACGCATCGTTTCGCGGATATAATCTTGCGCGGGCGAGAGAATAATTTTCTCGTATATCGGATTGGATTCGTGCAGGTCGAAAAAAACTCTGACCACGGGTTCGATATCTTTTATGTGGTCATATTGCTTGGTCGCTTCGTAAAATTCCTGTGTAAACTCTTCTTGTATTTCCAGTAGGACATCATCAATATATTCATAATGCAAGTAGAAAGTCCGGCGATTGAGTTCGGCTTTTTCGCAAAGTTCCTTAACGGTGATATCCATATAATCATCGTGGACGAGCATCAATTCTTTCATGGCGTCCTTGAACATTTTCTTGGTTCTTTTCACTCTTGGATCGACATTTGACATAACTTTATTCTCACTTTCTTTGATTCTGTGTATTAGTGCGCGTTTTTGCTCTTGGTGTGGTTGTAAAATCTGCACATTTATATTATACTACAATCGTGCCTAAAAAGCAACAAGTGAGAATAAATTTCGGAGGAAATAAAAAAATGAAAAAATTACAATTAAGAAACAACGTTGAAATGCCCATTGAAGGTTTCGGTGTGTTCCAAGTACCCGATCCCGAAGTTTGCAAGAAAGCCGTTTTCGACGCTATCGAAACGGGATATCGACTTATCGACACCGCCGCGATCTACGGAAACGAAAGAGCGGTGGGCGCGGCTATCGCCGAAGCCGTCGAAAAAGGTTTGGTCAAAAGAGAGGAACTTTTCGTGGTCACCAAACTATGGGTAAGCGATTTTTCTTACGAGGGCGCAAAGAAAGGAATCGACCGCTGTCTCGAAAGACTGGGGCTTAACTATATCGACCTTCTGCTTCTCCATCAACCGTACGGCGACGTTTACGGCGCGTGGAAAGCGATGGAAGAAGCCTATCAAGAAAAGGCTTTACGCGCTATCGGCGTATCCAACTTCGGCGTCGGTAAGTTTACCGAATTCTGTTTGCTCGTCAATGAAAAGCCGATGGTCAACCAAGTGGAATTGCATCCTTTCTTCGCGCAGGACGAACTCCTTGCCGTTATGAAGGAATGGAACGCGGTTCCTATGGCGTGGGGTCCGCTTGCCGAAGGCAAACACGGTATTTTCACGCATCCTGTCTTGAAAGAGATCGGCGACAAATACGGTAAGACGCCCGCGCAAGTCGCTTTGAAGTGGAACACGCAAAGGGACGTCGTCATTTTGCCGAAGTCCGTCCACAAAGAAAGAATGGAACAGAATATCGATCTGTATGATTTTGAACTATCTGCCGAGGATATGGAGAAAATCAAAACGCTCGACCTCGGTCACAGCGAGATCATCGACCACAATAATCCGATGATCGTCAAATATATAATCGGCAGTAAGGTACCGGAGTGAGTATGAAAAAGAATCTTATCATATATTTTTCGATATTCGGTAGCACGAAGCGTTTTGCCGAGATGGTCCATCAAACGGTAGGCGGCGACCTCGTCGAGATCAAACCCGTCAAACCGTATGAAAGAGAATATAAGCCGTTGTTGGCGTTCTCGAAAAAAGAAGTGGACAACGGTATTTTGACCGAGTTCGTCGATCCGAATATCAATATCAACGATTACGACAACGTGTTCGTCGGCTATCCGATGTGGTGGTATTCTTATCCTCCCATTATCAAACACTTCTTCAAAAAGTACGATATGACCGGCAAGACCGTAATTCCTTTCAATACGCATGAAGGAAGCGGCGACGGCGGAACGTACAGAGAGATCGCCCGCGACTTGCCTGATTCCAAAGTCTTGAAAGGTTTGGCTATCCGTGGCGGTGACGTTTCGGAAAAGAAACTGAAGAATATTCAAAATTGGCTCAAAGATATAGGATTCTAATAAATGGAGGTATGAAAGATGAAAAAGGTATTGATTTTATCGGGAAGTCCGCGTAAAGGCGGCAATTCGGATATGCTTTGCGACGAGTTTATGCGCGGAGCCAAAGAAGCCGGACACGACGTGGAAAAGGTACGCGTTTCGGAAAAGAAGATCAGCTTTTGCCATGCCTGCTACTATTGTCAAAAATCGGGCGGCGTATGCGCTATCAAAGACGATATGGCGGAAGTTCTGCAAAAGATGATAGAAGCCGACGTCATCGTTTTGGCAAGCCCCGTCTATTTCTATTCCATCGACGCCCAACTGAAAGCGCTCATTGACCGCACGGTGGCAAGATGGACGGAAGTCAAGAACAAGGAGTTCTATTACATAGCAACCTGCGCCGATGAAGGACGCGAATCGCAGGAACGCACGATCGAATGTTTCCGCGGCTATGCCGATTGTGTGGAAGGCGCCGTTGAAAAAGGCATTGTCTATGGCACGGGCGTATATCAAAAAGGCGAGATCCTAGGAACGCCTATGATGGAAGAAGCCTATCAAATGGGATTAAATGTGTAGGAGGCATATACGGAAATAAAGAAGTAAGTGTTCCTTAAAGCGACTTAAACAGTTGTTGACTAAGAAGAAAAAGTAAAAAAGGATCGCGGGGACAGTCACAAGGGTGGCTGTCCTTTTTTATAGGATAAAGAAAAGCGCTTATCCTCTTAGTACATTATATTTAATAACAAATCAAGAGATTTTCCCTTAATCTAAGTGCGAGACCTTTTTTTATCATATTGCAAGGGGAGAAGTGGGATGGTATAATAATGGTAACAACTACAAATATGGAGAACACAGATGGAGAGGCACACAATACCCGCTTGCTCG
>Ga0310786_10000493_pt1 | contig 64555 bp, 69 predicted proteins | sample AusTroGonzalo_MG_FD_203881 | JGI IMG/M metagenome (GOLD analysis project Ga0310786, IMG submission 203881) | Bovine rumen microbial communities from tropical cattle in Woodstock, Queensland, Australia - Gonzalo_03 (v2) (version 2) | ecosystem: Host-associated > Mammals > Digestive system >...
TTTGCCTTACCGTTCAGCGGACGGAGCGTCACCTCGTCCTCGTCGGCTGCGCTGACATACAGCACAAGGTCGCCGCTGGTCTTGGTGGTGCTGCCCTTCTGGTAGCCCTTCACGCCCTTTACGATGACGGTTGAGCTGACGCCCAGGTCGTTCAGGTTGCCGCTGCAGTTCGACGCGCTCAGCTTGATGCTCTCGGCCTCATTGATCTGTGCCGTCGTGCGGAGTGTCAGGCTGGCCTCACCGATGCGGAAGTGGTCAATCTCATAGCCCTTCACGGTGCGCTGCACGGCCACGGTACGGGCGAAGTTAAGCAGCACGAACTTTGGTGCATTGTACTTTACGATGTCGGGGTCATACTCCTCGGTGTCGAGGTCACCGCGACGGATCTGTGTGGCGCTGCCCTGAGTTCCGGGCAGGTTCTGTCCTGCGCCATCGCCGGTGGAATCGCCCATGTCGTTTAATTCCGGATTAACAGGATCGGGATTGGCTGGGTCTGGATCGACCACGGCTGCACCCTCAGCCAGACAGATGCCGGTGCCGCCCGTCAGGACGGCCATCACTACGAAGAGCAGGCTGATGAGCAGCCTGTGTCTCTCCACGAAATTCTGAATCTTTTTCATTCTCTCTTTTGTTTTAATGGGTTGTTTATTATTCATTTTCTGATATGTCTTGCTCTTACGAGTCCCCCGCGCTTCAGCTGCGTTGCGCTCATCTGCGTGCCGTTGAGGTTCTGTCCTGCATGGCGTCCGTATGGCAGCATGTCGCTCCTTGTCGGATCCACGGGGTCGGGATGCCTCGGGCAGGGATCCATCACGGGACAGTCCTTCATCATACGCCCAAGCTCTCCTGGAATGACTTCAGGCTGCCGTCGTTCTTCCTCTTCGGAGCCGTCCGCCCGCCTGCGCCTCCGCTGCCGAGGCTGGGGACGCCTGCGCTAAATTCCTTCTTTCCGTTCTGGATCTTCTCGTTCAGTGCAGTGGCGCGTGCCTTCTCGGTGGCCGATGCGATGTCGCTGTCGTAGTTCTGAGCCTTCAGCACGGCCTCCCACACCTCCTTGGGCACGATGCCCATCGATGCGTTGCCGATGATGCCAGGCTCCACCTCGTTGCCCTCCTCGTCCACGACGCCATAGAGCTTCTTGATAAGTCCGATGCGGTCTTCGTCGCTCAGTCCCTTCTCCTGCTGCAGCTCCTTCAGGGCGTCCAGGCTCTTCTGGAAGTTCTCTCCAGCCTCCTTGTTGGCCTTGGCGGCAGCGGCCTGCCGTTCCTGGTATTTGGCCAGTGCCTCGCCCATGGCCTTGCTGAACTCGGGGTTATTGGCCAGCTCACGGATGTCCGCGTCGGGGCCGATCTGCTCTGCCAGGTAGGTGAAGGGGTTCTCGCCCTCCTTGGCCGCAAGCACGATCCCTGCCAGCAGCGGCGTCTTGTCAAACGCCTCGCCCAGCTGCCGGTTGCTCTCGCGGTATCCCTCCAGCTCGTCGAGGTTCTTGTTGGCCAGGTCGTAGAACGCCTCCTCGTCGTCGAGGTTCAAGTCAGGATGGTTTGTGCTGTAGCGGCTGCGGTAGCGCTCCCGTGCGCTCTGCGGCTGCTGCTGTCCCTCCTGGGGGTTTTCTGTCATTTCTGCCATAATATCTGTAAGTTGTTAATGATGATTAGTCTCCGCATACGCGACAGTTCTCGGAGGCATTCTTGAAGAAGTGTTCCAGCGAGTTGTCGGCCTGCTTCTGCGTGTCGGGCTTGCTTTCGGGCTGGTGCTTCAGCTTCCATCCGATATCGCTCAGGGCGCTCGTCCACGACCATGCCTTCACACAGTTGTCGTCACCGGTCACGATGTAGTCGAAGCTCTCCTCGAGCTTGGTCACCTTGTCATAGGGGATCTCATTCTTCTTCAGGAGGCTCGTCACGTCCTCCACGCTGCTGTCGGTGCATACCACCACAAGGCTTGTGGCGTGCTTCTTCAGCGATGTCATGCCCTCCTTGGCCATCTCACGCGGCTTGTATGCCCCCGTGCCGTCCTTCTCAAACAGCGCGTCCTGCATCACCGCGTAGGCTTTCTTCGGGATCTTGGTTGTCTTTTCTGCCATGATTCGGAAATTTTGCCTCAAAATTAAGGGATAAAAAGGTCGGTTCTTTCATATAATTTCTTCACTCCTGCGAATTTGCGCAACGGACGGAATTTTATGAAAAGATGACCGCCTGCAAGGCTTATCTTTGCACGAAAAAGAATAAGGTATATATGACAAAGCCCGTAAAGCCCGTGAAGCCGCTGCTTACCCTCGATGATGTCCGTCCGCTGCAGAAGGGCAGCCGGCGCGATACCGTCATGGAGCGCCGGAAGAATAATCTCCAGGAAGGGAAGTACGACCAGGCGCTGCTTGCCGAGTGCGCGCGCTCATGGAACAATAAGGACAATTTCCGTCAGGAGCGCCACCGCGTACTGGAGATGATCTTCGGCAACCAGTGGGGCGAGGTGATCCACGTCTACGGACAGGGTGACATGACCGAGGAAAAGTGGATACAGATGCAGGGCCTCACCCCGCTGAAGAACAATATCATGATCTCGCTCTGGATGTCCGTCTTCGGCATCCACGCCAAACAGGAGACGGAGCCTGTCTGCTATGCGCGCAACCAGGCGGCAAAGGAACTGTCCGACAACCTGTCCGCGGCCATACAGACCAACTGGCAGAGCCAGTACATGTCAGAGAAGCTTGATTCCGGATTCGCCGAATTTATCATCTCATCGGCTGCCTTTATTCGCAACACGTTTGAGGAGCGTAACGAGCTGTTCGACTCCTACAACGATTTGATGAATCCCGACGTCATGTTCTGGGAGGGCGGCAGCGACCCGACACATCAGGATATCCACATGATCGGCTGCCTGCATGATATGACGCCCGAAAACATCTACTTCCACTTCGCCAAGTCCGAGTACGGCCTGACCATCGACGACCTCGATGAGATCTTCCATATCGGCGAGGTGGGCAACCTGAACCGTCAGACTTCCCAGCAGGTCAACGAGAAGCACAGCTACGAAAACCTGAGCTTCTACCAGCCGTCCGACCTCGGCCTCTGCCGCGTCATCGAGGTGTGGCGCGAGGAGGTGAAGCCCCGCTACCAGTGTTTCGATCCGCTGGCCACCGATCAGATAGACAAGTATTTCCGCTGCGAGAAGGAGGATCTGAAGTATGTCATCGACATCAACCGCCAGCGCAAGGCACTGTATGAGGAGCAGGGTGTACCCGTAGAGCAGCATGCCTATATCACGGCACGGGAGATCGTGGATAAGTACTGGCAGTATTACTTCATGGCTCCCGACGGACGGATCCTCTGTGAGGGAGAGTCGCCCTACGACTATAAGAGCCATCCCTTCACCATGTCGCTCTTCCCCTACGTCAACGGTGAGATCCATTCCTTCATGGGCAGCTTTATCGACCAGCAGAAGTATATCAACCGCATGGTGATGATCAACGACTACGCCATCCGTACCTCGGCAAAGGGTATGACGTTCCTGCCACTGTCGCTGAAGCCGGAGGGCATGAGCATTGAGGACTACGCCAGGCAGAAATCTCGATTTGATGCCGTGTTCGTATATGATGACACCAAGCGGCAGACGGGTGCCAAGCCTGAGTTCTATACCCATTCGGCATTCAATACCGGTGCCAACGATATGCTGCAGATACAGCTCAACATGATCCACGATGTGTCGGGCGTGTCGGGCGCCCTCCAGGGCAAGACGCCCGCCAGCGGCACGGCTGCCTCTCGCTACGCCATGGAGGCGAATAACGCCACCACCACCATCTACCCGCTGATCAAGAAGTTCAACGGCTTCGAGGAGCGCGTCGCCATGAAGACGCTGATCACGCTCCAGCAGTTCTACGAGGAGGGCCGCGACATCACGCCTAAGAAGTCCGACAAACAGGTGTTCTACCGTGCCAACGCCTGCCGTAACGTCAAGGCGAACATCTCCATCAAGAACTCAGCGGCCTCAGCTGCCTTCTACCAGATGGGTAACGATGTGCTTAACATGCTCTGGGAGGGTAAGGCCATCGACGTGCGTACCTACCTGAAGAATCTCGATGCCCCGTTTGCCGACAAGATCCTACAGGACATCGACAACTACCAGAATCAGGTAATGTCGGGACAGATGCCGTCCGCTCCCGTTCAGGTGCCAGGCGCAGACCAGCAGCAGGCACAGCTCGCCACGCAGCTCCTCAACGGCCCCGGACAGCTCTACACCCGAAATGCCCCCGACCAGCCATTCACCCTACAACAGTAAGCGACCATGGTAAAGACATTCGACTATACGACACTCTACGGCAAGGTCTCCCGCTCCCTCTCCATCATCGGGAAGCGAAGCACCGACGACCAGGGCAACCGTCTCTTTGCTGACATCACCCTCGGGTCGCGCGAGACAGATATCATCGAGGACTATATGCGCCAGGCGGTCATCGACCTTGCAGCCGAGATGGAGGCTCTTGTCACGGGCGAGACCGACACAACCATCACCATCACGCTGCCGTCGAACCATAACAGCGCGCTGGAGACGTTCATCAGTAAGTCGTGCGACGAGTACTGCGTGTCCTACGCCCTCTACTCATGGTTTACCGTCACCGCCCCGCGTATTGCGGAAAAGTACCTTGGCGACATGAAGCGCCAGCTCTCTGCCGTCGTGCGCCTCATCAATGAGAGGAAGGCACCGACGGGATCCGCTGACATCGTATCATCCACATTGACTGTAATCACATAATATATATAAATATGTCAAAGACTATCACGCTTAACCTCAACAAGGCGCTGATCTTCGAGGCCGTCAAGGCCGACTCGTTCGACACTGCACGCATAGAGAAGGTGGAGGATCCCGTAAAGCTGGCCTCTGCCGTGGCCGCACAGCAGGGAGGCGAGGCCCATCAGGAGCGCCAGATGCTCCGTTACCTGAAGGCTGCCCTCGGGAAGTTCGAGGCACAGATGGCAGAGTTTGTCGACGTGGCCGACGGCTCCATCGAGGATACGCTCTCCTCATCATCCGACACGTTCACCGTCACCATGATCGTCAATGACCGGTACAACGACGGGCTGGCTAATCCCATGTCCTCTCTCTGTGAGGACTACCTCGTCAACCAGATGCTCTACGACTGGTGGCGCAAGAGCAAGCCCGAGTATTCGAAGAACTTTGCCGTCGATGCCATGGATGCCGTCAGCCATATCCGGCTCTGCCTGACAAAGACGGCCCCCGAAGCATCGGACAGCGACTACACCGACGTCACCGGTACCGTGACGCAGAACTAAAAGCAGACAGACAATGAGCAAGACAATCAAGATTCAGATCCTGCATGAGCTGGCCATGAACTCGGCCAAGAACGAGACCTATCAGAAGGGCGTCGTTGACAAGGCCGTCGACCCCAAGCTCATCACCGCCGCCTTCCATGAGCAGGCAGGCAACGAGGCGTACCACGAGGCGATGCTCTCGCGCTACATGTTCTCACAGATAGAGGTACTGAAGACGTTTTTTGCCGACTATCTCACAGGTGGCGGCAATGTGGCCGAGGATGCCACCATCAGCGGCAGCGAGGAGAACGGAGTGACGGAGATCCTTCTGAGCGTGTCTGACCGCTTCAACGACGGTTATGTGAAGACCCTGGCCCGTCTGTCCCAGAAGTTCGTCGAAGACCGCATGATCTACCTCTGGTGGCACTCTGTCAGCAAGGAGTTTGCGGCCATCTACGGTGGTGCTGCCGAGGAGGACCGTGCCGGCATTATGGCATGCTTCCTGAAGACGGCCCCGTCGGCTCCCGTCTACAAGTTCCCGACAGGAATAGAACTGCGCTACCCGGTCATCCCTGAGCGCGACGGTGTGCCTGGCTGTATCACGCCCAACGGTTCCAATACCGTCGATCCCGATATCCTCTTCTCCAATCCTTGGGTCATCGGACGCGGACAGGAGTCCGAGATCTCATACACCCTCACTGGCGAGGGCGGCAGCATGCCCGTTGACGATATCGTGGTACGTGCAGACAGCCCGTGCTGTCAGTGCTGCATCGGTACCGACGGACGCTGGGTTGTCCGCGGCATCTCCAATGGCTACTCCGTCGTCACGCTGTTCTCGCGCCATAACGACCAGGTGTTCGCCAAGTTTGCAGTAAGAGTGGTGAAGTAAGTATTAAGTACGTATTAAGTAAAAGTGAAATGATCTTCAATTTTCAATCTTCAATCTTCAATTAGAAACATGTACCCGCATCATCTTCACACAGGCCGACCTTTCCCCAAGGAGGTCATAGCATGTCCGCGTCGGGACAAACAGGTCATCGAGGTCATCATCCTGAAGCCGGAAATCGTCCACGACATCGAGGCCGACATCACGCAGCTGGAGAGGCAGCGCAACCTGGAGTCGCCCATCATCACCGACGGCGACTACACCGTCAGGCGTCAGATTGACCGTGCCCTCAACCAGTGTGTGAGCCGCATGCAGGCATACCTTCTCCTCCCCTCTCCCTTCGTGAGAAGCATCTCCACGAACCACGCGGGCGACTGGGATGAAAAGAACATCTTCCTGGCACTGCCCCACAACTGGCCTCCACACTGCATCGATCCTTTGCGCGATGCCGTACACAACTATATCGTGAAGTCCGTCGAGTACAATGTCCTGCTGGCTCCCCTGACCAACGATCCCTACACGGCCATGTGCCGCCAGGAGGCCGAAGAGTCGTACAACGAGATCAATGCGCTGATAAACTCACGCCTCGGTCCCATGAACATTCATCCCTCATTCTTAGGTTAGCATTATGGCAAAGAAGGCAGGACGTCCGAAGGGCGCACAGAACAAGGTAGGCAAGGATGAAAAGGAGTTCATCAAGGGCCTGCTCGGCGACTCCCAGGAGGAGTACCGCAATGCCTTCATGTACTACGCCAAGAACTCCCCCAACAATGCCGAAGACCGCAAGTTCTTCATCACCGTCCGCAACGAGCTGACAAAGCTGATCGTCCCGAAGCCCGTAGAGATCGACGCCACCATCGAGGCCTCCGACTTCGAAACCCTGCTTGGCATGTGCAACAAGTGGGATGATGAGAAGTGATTTCAATTTTCAATCTTCAATTTTCAATCTACTAAATGTCCGCTGCCGTTCCCGAGTGGCCCATCACCGTGCTGCCCGTATCCTCCACCTTCCATGTAGGCAGCGGCATGCGCTGGCTCACCCACAGGCCGATGCCCGTTGACATCACGATATCGTCGTGGTTGTTCTTCCCGTCCACGTTACCCATCGTGCCGTCCTCCTTGCGCTCATAGATCAGCAGCTCCTTGTATGCCTGCTCGTCAGGCTCCTCATACAGCTCATCCTCTATATACGATATGTAGTTGTCGATCACCTGCTCCTTGGTCAGCGTGTTCGTGTGGAAGCCGTAGACGTTGGTCACCTTCTGCGTCACCTTGTCTACCTCCGTCCTGCCGATATACAGGTTAGGATAGTAGTCTGCTATCTCGTCGATGATGGTGCCCGAGTGTTCGCCCTCCTCTTCCAGCCTGGCCTTGCGCGTGTCGGCGGTGTTCTTCTCTATCACCAGCATGGCGTCCTGGTAGAAGTGCGCCAGCTGTGCTGCCTTCCATGCCAGCATGTCGTGGCGTATGTGTCCCCGCCAGCGTGCCACCACCCTTGGGCGTCCTCCCATGTCGCGCATCATGCCGAAGCGGTCTATCACCGTCATCACCGTGAAGTCCGACGTCTTCGAGCGTCCTCCGATATCCACGCTCACCACATAGCGGTTATCCACCTTCAGGCAGTCGGGCATCTGCCATATCCTCAGCGCCTGGCCGTCGTCGAGGCGGTCAATGAGGTGTGCCGTCCTGATGGCCCTCGCGCCCTTGTCCTCTTCACCGATGATATTGCCAACGAAGATCGGAGCCTTCCTCATCTTCTGCTGCATGGCATCGACGGAGTACTTGTTGAAGATCAGGTTACCCGCGGCCATGAAGCACTCCACGTCGTCGCTGGGGAACTCGGTGGCGAAGTAGGAGTATGAACGGAACTCGTTGATCTTGTCCCGGCACCAGCTGATGGCCTCCAGCGAGGCGCCCTTCTGCCACAGCTGCCAGAAGTACTTGCCGCTCTGACGGTAGCCCTCCACCCAGTTCGGGTTATCCTTATTCAAATAGAGCCACCTGGCAAACTCCGTGGCCTTCTCCACATACGCGGGATCCTCCTCCACCTCGCGCCACGGTGTCTTGTTCCTAAAGATGCCCTGGTAGTTGGGGTTGAACTCCTGTCGGTACAGCTCGATCTTGAAGAACGGCACATACATCGCCTCCCACGCGCTGGGAATGTCGGGATCCTTCGCCTCCTGGTACATGTTATAGAAGAAGTCGCCCACGACGCGGCCTGACGACTCCATCACGATCATCGTGTCGGGACGGTTGCCGATGGTACCGTTGAGGGATGAAAGCACGCCCTCCGGCTTCTTCTGCTCCGTCTCCTTCCAGTAGGCCACCTCCGAGAGGTGCGCCATCTTCAGGTTCGCTGATCGGCTGGCGTCGTAGTTCTCATAGCTGGCCACCGTCGTGACGCTCTCCCTGACCACCTCGCCCGTGTGTGTCTTCACCACGAAGTCGGCGGGGCTGCCCTTGAAGGGCGCCGATTTCAACCGCTTACCCTTATAGCCTACACTCCATCCGGGCTGATTCTCCAGCGCCAGGTCGTACATGGCACGGATACGGATGGACGCTGCCGTCTGGTGTGCCATGATCGCCATGTTCCACCTGTGATGTCGGCAGTCCTGCATCCACTTGCCATAGAGCTGCGTCTCGGTGGATCCTCCGAACTGGCGCGCCTTGGGCATGACGATACGGATAGGCCTGCGCGCCAGTCGCATCTCCTCCTGCTTCTCCAGCAGCATCCGCTGGCCGTAGTTCAGGATATAGGGGATCACCGTGCCCTCCTCCTTGTCAACGATCTTGTAGATTATGGCAAAGTAGAAGGCGGGATCCTCCTCGCTGCGCGCAAGCATCATGGCATACACCACGTCCTGGTAGCGCTCGTCGGTGTACTCCCAGCCCATCTCGTCGGTGATGTACTTGCGGATGGAGCCTCGCTTGACCAGCTTCTTGATGATGATGTTGTGCTTGACACAGCGCTCGGGCATGTACTGTGTCCTGATGGGTGAGTCGGGGATCTTGACCTTTATTCTCGGCCCTGGCGCCCCGCGTCCCGTCACGGGATTGAAGCCCTCGAAGATCTCCCTGTTGCGCCGGATATTCTCCTTGACGATTTCGAGGTAGATCTTCGTTGCGGCCTCATCCACGGTTAAGGTCCTATTTGAGGAAATGCTTCCACCGCCATCTGCCATACGCGAAACCTCCCAACAGACAGTAAAGGTGCAGGCACCAGTTTATGCTTGGTATGACCATGCCTATCAGCGCAAAGGGCACGGTCTTATAACAGAACTCCCATATCTTCTCGCGCATGATATCGTCGCCTGCAGGCCAGAAGCTCTGGCAGCAGACGCCCCACTTTGCGCCCCAAATGGCGAATATCACGCCAGAGAATCCCATCGTCACCCCGTCCATCGGCCATAACGGCCCCACGACGGGAAGGAATGTCGCCACGAAGGCGATCACCGCCGAGGCGAAGATATACAGGCGCCGCTTCATGATCCACAGCACGAACAGGTTGCCCGCCAGGTGCCACACGTTAGCATGGCTGACCATCGACAGCAGGTGATCCGCTGGCGACATGTCACCGCTGGCGTAGCCCGTCTGCCGTCCGAAGGCATACCAGGCCACCATCACAGCCGTCAGCACGGCCTTCTCTATCGTCAGCCTATGCCGTCTCATACTCCACCATGCTTGCCGTTTTCCTTGCCGCTGCCCTGCGGATCGTGTCTACCTTCACGCGCTTCACCGTCTTCTCGCGCCATATCTGCCCCATGCGGTCCGTGTCGATGTAGAACCGCGGGGCAGGCTCCTGAATGGCATGGCGTACCAGCTCATAGAGCGAGCTGTACCAGAACTTCTCGGTCTGCTTCAGCCTCAGCACGGTGTCGAGCAGGTCGTAGTACATCTGCTGCATCAGCGGACTCATCTTCTCCAGCCTGCTGTGGTCGCCTCGGGTCATCGGCGATATCACCTGCAGCGCCCATCGGGCGTCGATATAGTATCTCGGTGCCTGGTGCTTGACGGTCAGCTCGTAGGCCTCCGTCTGTGTCCGGCAGCTGTACTGCCCCACGATCTCACGGTACACCCGCATGAGGTCGTTCTTCATCTCCTCCTTGTGGTTTGTCTTGCATTTCATTGTCACCTCCTTGTTATTGTTGTTATCTCATGTTGTCCCCTCTCCGCTCCTGGCTTGTAATGATCGTACCACTCAGCCGCTCCGTCGGCAGCATCTTGATATAGAGCGCCAGCCTGTAGTAGCGTGCGGCAGCACCGAAGCGCGACTCGTCCCTATACCATTTCCGCAGGTCGCTGGATACATACACTTGTGTCTTTACGCAACTCAGATTGTTACCATTGTTATCCTTCTCCTGCCACATGCCAACGTTCATCAGTTCCCGTAGAGACGCCTGGCTCACAGGGCCTGCAAGCTTTAACGGGCGTGTCAGAACAAATGCCAGCTGACGGTTTCCGACCTCATCCTCGCGCAACTTCTCATAGAGTGAGAATACCTTTCTTACAGTCACTGTCTGAGGTTCCTCTCCTTCCTCTTGTATTATCTCAGTGGTATCACCCTGCAGAAAATAGTCCGGATAGTTGTTGACGGCATTCTTTATTGTTGCTGGCAGCACAGTCTTTGATATAGTCCCGTCCTGGATATTGTAGACAAAGGCAAAATCGTACAGGCTGTTATCAACCATGATGATTCGTTGGTCAATATAGTCGTAAGCCATGACCAAGCCGTTTGAGCTTATGTATTTGAGGAAGTTCTCATCATCATAGCACGATCCTACTACGCCAGACCAGTCTGTGCCAGTTGTCAAGTTTGGCAACTTTTCCTTATAATCAAATATTGGACCGTTCATCTGCGCGCTCACACACTTCACGCTCTCACCGACAAGTACCATCAGGCCTTTCTTTGATACGAAGTATATGGCTCCGTCTGTCTCGATGATCGATGACGGGTTAATACACACTTCGCGCGAAAGCTCGTCAGACCGCTGATATACACCCTCGTTATCCAGTCGCAATGTGGAGATGCCCCTCTCCGAGAACACGACCAGCGGGTGTATGCCGTGTTCCTCCTGTCCGAGTGCCACCGTCTGCGAAGCCATGCCGAGGATCCTGCCCCTGCCAACCGTCACATGGCCTTTGGCCGTAAACACCCAGGGATTGTCAACCTCGCTGACGATTATCTTTCCCTCCAGCAGTTCAGGCGTGTTGTTCAGTGTCGGTGCTGTCGCCACGACACCGCTCGGCCATGCGCCGTAGGAGTCGGGCAGGTGGCCGAAGTAATAGGCACCGTTCAGATACGGGTGTTCCTTCAGTGCAAGCGTGTATATCCTGTTGGTTCCCACAAACACCTCTGCCTTGAATGCCCTCGGGTCGGGATAGTAAAACCAAATGTCGCCTATCTCATACGAAGAGCCGTCCGTCACCGACACCACCTTTGTGCCGTCCTCCGTCCTGATGTGAACGTAGAATTTCCTGTTCTGGCTGTCGGTATGTGCCGTGTATGAGAATTTCCCGAAGCCCCAGAAGATGCTGCGCTTCACGTCGGCCAGGTGAAGGCGGTTGTTGTATGCCTTGATCACCTGTGGCCTCATGTAGGAGTTAGAGAAGTAGTCGTCGTTCTTCAGCGTCTGGTTGTTCACGAGATTCTTCAGCGCTCCGCGGTCTATCTTGCTTGTGGCGTCCTTCTGTGAGGTGTCAAGCATCTCGTTGAAGTCCAGCTCGATGATCTTATAGAACACCGATTTCTCCAGCAGCCTGTGTGTCATCTCCCCCTCACTCAGCAGCGACGGCTGGTAGAAGGTCTGCCAGGTATTTGCATCGTTATCTACGAATGCGGGCATGCTGGCCAGCACGCCATATTGCGGCATGCATGCGTCCACGGTGCCAAGCGTCGTCGTCATGCTGTTGGGCCTGACGCAGTTGTTGATGATATTCCAGCCGCCGTTCAGATCGAAGCTCTTCACCTCCTCCGAGACGAATATATCCACTCCGCTGATGATGTCCTCCCAGTCCGAGAGGTCCTGTGCCCCGTAGTTTGTGCTGTAATACAGCTTGGCACAGTAGGGCCGGTAGGCCGTTATCCAGTAGCCGCCAGCGTCACCGTCTATCACCTTCGGGCCGTCCGTCTCAGGATCATAGGCAAAGATGTGCCAGTTGTTCAGCACCGTCGGCAGCAGAAGGAAGGGATTCGAGATTCGCGCATGGGTTCCGTCGTAGAGCCTGACGGCAGACCGCGCCCAGAACGGGAAGGCAAACCGCTTCTTCTCCTTCACCCAGTCCAGCTGCGCCGACACGATGCCGACAAGCGCATCCTTTCCTATCTCGTAGCCGCTATCCCACTTCCTGTCGTTCTCTGTGTCTTCGCTACCCCATACGTTGCCGGCATATTCATCTATATAGCCAGGACGTGGTATTTTAAGCAATATCTCACCGTGCATGCCAGGCACACGTCCGTACTTGTTCGGGTTTGCGTCCGTACCGCTCAGATAGCCGAAGTCACCGAGTGAGAAATCGACTCTGATGTCAGGGATCTCAGCCCCGAGGTAATTGTATGTTCCTCCCTTCCAGAGGAAATATCCCATGCCTGACGAAGAGGCCACGATCAGCGTGTTGCCAATCGACTGTATCTGCAACGTCGCCGCATTGACGGCCATCATGTGGTTGTAGGCTGCTTCGGAGCTTGTGTCAAGCGTCCAGTAGAGCGTCGAGTTGGTGACCTTCCTCAGAATGTACCGCGTCGTATCGTTGTGGCTGTGAACATACACCAGCAGATACCCGCTTACCACCGTCATCTTCTCCTTCGGCTGCACTATCGGCTTCAGCTCCTGGTTGTCGGTGGTCAGGTTGATGCACTCTGCCAGCTCTCCGTCCTTGCAGAGGAAGTCACTCGGCGTCCTGGTGATTCCTGCCTGATAGGTGATACGCTTCTCCTCGTTCATAGAAATAATAGTTTTATCTGGCGGCAAAGATAACCATTAAAACAACACAATTATGTTAATAATCTATAAACATAGGAATTATCCGCACTTATCTGCACCAGTGGCTACCACTGCCGACGGCTGCCAATGTTGGCGGTTCCGGATGCCGTAACTTTGCACTCGGTTAGGGAAACGCCCTTTCCGCTATTTATTCACTTAACACAAAAACATTATGGCACAGAAATTCAGAAAGATCCAGAACACCAACGACGAGTCGACAGCCTACGGCAAATGGTTTGCCACGGCCGTCTACGACCAGAAATTCATCACCACCGCCGAGCTGGCCCACTACATCCAGGACCAGTGTTCGCTGAAGGAGAGCGACATCAAGGCTGCTCTCGACGAGCTTGGCAAGGCCATGAAGCACTACTTCCAGATGGGACAGAAGGTAAAGCTCGAGGGCATCGGCATCTTCAAGGTGGGCTTCTCCAGCATCGGCGCTGCCACCAAGGACGACTGCGGAGCCAACTCCATCACCACCCGCCGAGTGATCTTCACGCCCGAGACCGAGCGTATCGTGGTCGGCCAGAACATCAACAAGAAGGGCAAGATCAAGCAGAAGTACGTCATCGCCAAGACGCTCGTCAAGGACGTGGACTTCGAAGAGACCTTCGACACCAGTCTCAAACCCGATACCGATCCCGCCGGAGGCGAGGGAGGCAACGGCTGATCATCGCAATATTGAAACTTCACGATGAGGATCTGCAGCGGCAGGTCCTCTTTTTTGTGCGCCATTAAGATATCTGTAACGGGTCGTTCTGCCTATCGGAACACCTCGTTTCCCTTATCGGAACAACCCGTTCCAGGCATTGGAACAACCCGCTACAGGCATTGAAACACGACGAAGCTGGAATTTTCTTACGGCTCCCCGAGATAATCCACGATTACCGCCACCTGAGCGGCAGGATAGTGCTTGTCGTTGACGTTGTAGTTGGGAAACTTCCTCAGTTCGCCCATCAGATCCCTGCACCGGCGCACGTCTCGACGGAACAGCTCCACCGCCGACTCGTCCCTCGGCGTGTCCGGCCAGTATTTACGGGCCAGCTCCAGTTTGGTATAACTCCTGATCTCAAACATAACTTATTAGATTTTCGTTTGTGGCACTATTGCCAGGGCAAAGGTACGACGTAAAAAGGCCGTCAGCGCGTGTTTTTGCCCGTTGTTTACGGTTATATCTGACTGATTGCCGAAAATTCTTACTACCTTTGCATCCGCTATGCGAAAAATACAATTCACCATTCGACAATACGGACGCACGGAGCTGGCACAGCTCTACTGTCCCGACATCCAGCCGGAATCGGCCTGGGTGAAGCTGAAGCTTTGGATCAGCCAGCATCCAGGCCTCAACGGCCACCTTCACGCCCTCGGCTACGACGGCCGTTCACGCTCCTTCACACCCGCACAGGTCAGGGCTATCACCGACGCCCTGGGCGAGCCGTAAAGAAATGGCTGTTATTTAGTAAATACGGAAGATGGAAGAAATCAGAAGAGCAAGTAAGAACAAAGCAGCAAAGCCAATAATCAGCTTTAGAAAGATGAAAAAAGCTTTGGCCGGTTTGTTTATGCAATAACACACTAAACGTATGATAATAGAAGGAAGCATAAAAACCAGCATCATGGGCCATCCCAATATACATGCTGCCAACAACATCGACACAACAAATAGAAAATTAAAGCCTGACGAAACAGTTACTGGTATTACGATGGATAAATAAATAATGACTGATCCTATACAATAAAACCATTTATCGTGTTCTTTCAGATAGCCAATGTAACTATCTGCAAATTTATCCAACTTATCAATAACACTACCCATAAAGCACTAATATACGCGACAAAGATAGAGAATATTTTAATGAAAAACAAGAAAAACAAGAAATATTTCGCAAAAAGCTTGCAAGTTTCAGATAATTGTTGTATATTTGCACCGTCCAAAATTTATTTAGCAACAAAGCAGAGGTTAGAGATCTGCTGTGCGTGACGCATAGCTTTTTTCATATATACCTCCTTTGAATGAATGTACAAGTTTATTGTATAACCATTCCGTGCAGTAGTGTGTGGTAGCGGCGCAACGCCCACAAAGGCTCTTAGCTTTGTTGCAGCCTTGGACAACACTGATGCGCGGATATTTTCATTTGTCCGAATGAAAGCAACAAAACAAACATGCAGCGTCCAGCTCTCGCTTTTCCCCTGTCAGGGATCCAGCGTAAATGACGCAAAGAACGGCAGCACTCCCGTTGCCAAGTTGTCCACCTATTTAAAGACCCGCGAGGCCCTATGGAGGCTTATTGCATCTTATCCCAAGGGAATGCCCGTTGAAGATGCGATCCGTCGCGCCCGTGTCGACTTCACCAAGCCCAGAAAGGAGGCAGCCGTATGACTATCCAATCACTCAGAGAGGGTCTTGCGCTGATGGGCGCAACCTTCAGCGTCACGGAAAACTCTTTCTATTTTGAATTAAAAGGCGTAACCGTACTGATCGATCGGAGCCTTTCAGAGAAAGAAATGGAGGCAGCATTCTTCTTGCTGAAGCTCAACGTCCCAACATGGTTTGGTCTGGCCAAAGAGGCTATTAAGAAAGAGAAAGGAGGCGACAATGGCTAAGATCGTACCGCTCTACTCCCCCAGGGAGACATATATGCGCCATATCGCGCGCGCGAACAATAGTATATTATATAAGGTAATCAATGAAATCCAAAATCAGAATAACAATGAACAACAATAATATTAACCAGATCACAGACCAGCAGACGATGACATCCATGGACATCGCAGAGATCACTGGCAAGAACCATTTCGACGTGCTGAAGGCTATCCGGAAGATGGAGCCTGCATGGGAGAAAGTCACAGCAAGCAAATTTACTTGCCGTAAGAGAATCAATGAGTTAGCAAACGGATTTAAGAAAGAAATCCCTTACTTTGTACTCACCAAGACCGAGTGCCTTTTCGTCGCCACCAAGTTCAATGATGAGGCCCGTGCCAAGCTTGTACTCCGCTGGGAGCAGTTAGAGAAGGAGCGTATCGCCCAACCTCAGCCTTCAACGTTCAATGTTCAACGTTCAATGTCGGGCGAAAGCACCCTCCCCGTCGATCCCCGTAACATGTCGCGCCTGCAGATCCTCCAGCTGGCCCTTGCCGCTGAGGAGGAGAACCAGCGCCTTCAGCAGCATGTGAGCGACCTCGAGGCCGACAACTACGGCATGATGATCGACCTCGGCCAGAAGGATCAGCAGATCTACGAGCTTCAGGAGCGCACACGCTACCTCGATGCCATCATGGCCGACAGATCGACGGTCACCGCCACCCAGATAGCTCAGGACTACGGTATGGGAGCGCCCTCGTTCAATAAGCTGCTGAACGGCCTCGGCATACAGCGCAAGGTGGGTGAGCAGTGGATCCTCTACTCCGAACACCTAAACAAGGGCTATGTGGCCACCCGTATGATACCCATCCACCATGCCGGCATGCCAGACACCTACAAGCCCCTCACGTCGTGGACACAGTCCGGTCGCAGATTCCTGTACAACAAGCTTAAGGAGCATGGCGTACTTCCCCTGGTGGAGCGCACCCAGCCGACAGCCTCAGCACAGTAACGGTTCCCCTTCATCACAAAGACAGGCGGCGATCCTCACGGACCGTCGCCTGTAACGTTTAATTTAAAAATATTATAGAAATGAAAACTATTTCTTGCTCTCTGCCCTCATCAGGATCTCCAGCGCTTCCTTGCGCCACTGACGGATATTCTTCATGATGGCCTCGTTGGCCTTCTCGTCACCGTCGGTACTGAACTGACGCTTTCCTGGAGCCAGCAAGTCAGGCTCGTTACCCTTCTTACGGTTTCCCTTCCGGCCTGAAGGTGTGTCGTACTTACCGTTGCGGATCCAGTCGAGGCGCTTCTTGACCTCAGCCTTGGTTCTGTCGCCGGCATCGCTCTCACGGTAATCCTTCAGCTTGGCATCGAGCATCTCCTCCTCGCGGATATCCTCATACTCCATCCGCTCCTGGTACATGTGCTGATACCAGTTCTTATCGAGATCCTGCTTGGCGGTCAGGTCGGCCACTGGAGCCACACCCATACGCTGGGCTATGATCTTCGCATACTTACGCTTCTCCTCGGCACTCTCCGAACGAGCCAGGTTGTGCATCAGCTCCTTGTCGGTCAGGCGCTCCATACGCTGCTCAACAGCCTTGTCAAACTGCTGCTGGATCTTATCCATCTTCTCCTGGCGCTTGTCGTCGCCACGGAACCAGCCCATGACAGGCGCATCCTTCCAGTGCTTGTAGTTGGCATAGCGACGGGCCATCTCCTCATAGGGCAGCTTCTTGGCATCCTCCACGTTCATACCCAGCTCGTCGATATACTTGTTGCGCCAGGAACTTGTCGGGGCGTTCATCAGTCGCATGATGAAGAGGGCTATCTCCTTCGAGTTGGCCAGATCGTCGTTGCCTACATCCTTGGTGAACGGCATCCAGTCTGGATTACCGTAGTCCATACAGGCATTCCACATGTCGGTGAAGGTCTGCGGGTTCACGCCGACGGCACTCTGCATACAGATATTGAACACATCCTGAGCTGCTGCATACTTGTCGTAGCCCATCTTCTTGATCATGCCCTGTATGTCGGCCATCAGCGGCAGCGGGTTCACCTCGTAGTCGCCTCCCTGCTTCAGGGCAGCATCGATACCGGCACCCCACCCCTCTTTACGGATGGCCTTGCGCGTCTCTTCCGAGGCAGCCGTGCGGCTGATAAACTCACTGAACAGGTTGCCTGCGGCCATTCCCTCCGTAGGTCCGGCGATCATAGCCCTGACGGCAGCATCGGTCAGCATCTCCTTCTTCGTCTCGTCGTCGTCGCCCATCAGAAGGTATGGCAGGCTGGCACCGATGTTCCAGGCTGTGGTCACACCGAACATCATGTTCAGCAGACGGGCCACGTCGTGACGGGCAGCGCGCGCATACTCCTTCTCGGCAGCCTTGCGGGCCTCAGCCTCATCAAGGTCGAACTGATCCTGCAGCTGGCGTGTCATGAAGTTGATGCTGTCCTCTTTATAACCTTTCTGCGCCCTGTGGCTGAGGTTACGGGCAGCGTCCACCCACTGCCGGGTATAGGCCATCGAAGAGTTACGGAACACTGACAGCATATTGGCAGCCACCGTGCGGTCTTTCTGGATCGCACTGACAAAGGCGCCCTCGCTCGATTGCTGCGTCAGGTTGTAGCCGATCTCGGCATCCTGAAGGGCGCGCTTACGGGCCACCTCGTCGGAGGCGCCGATATCCTTGTACTTCTTATAGCGAGCCTCGTAGATCGATCTGGCGCCGACGGCACAGGTCACGCCGTCGACCAGCGCGTTGGGACTCATACCCAGACGGGTGGCCATCTGCACGACGTTGGTCTTCCACATCTTCCAGTCCGTAGGATCGTCCATCAGACGGGTGTCGCCCACCTGGCGGCTCTTCCAGCGTTTCTTGAACACGGGCATATTCTCCATCGCCCACTTCCACGATCCGTAGGGGTTCATGCTGTTCTTCACGAAGTCGCCCAGATCGACGTCATGCAGGAAAGCTGGCGCCGACAGGATCTGCTTGAAGGCGGTATAGACGCGGAAGTTGATCTTCGCGGCCGTCACACCCTTGGCGATATTCGAGATCGCCTTATCCACACTGCCAGGCTTGGCTTTGGGGTCGTATTTACCGGCAGCCATGCTGGCGGTGTTCTTGAATGCTTCCCATAGGGCATCTCCAGAGCCGTAGATGGTGTTCATGTTCTTCACCTTATTGCGGAAGGTGGTATAGCTCAACAGGGTGCCTATATCACGGTTCCACTCAGCCGTGGCAGCCCAGCGCTCCATGTCCTCCACATGCTCAATAATTAGACTGAGGGCATCGGTATGCAGGATATCCAGCGGAAGAGCGTTCTTTGTACGCTTGATGATATTGCCGGTAATAGTTGACGGTTTCGATTCTCTGTCTGGAACATTTACATCCTCTTCCTGATATCTTGCATCATTGATGATCCTAATAGGGAAGTAGTTGTCGATGGCAGCCATGGGCGCACCGAACATCCGTTCGTGTACCTTATTATAGGCTGTGCGCTTGCTCGGCAGATATTCATCCTGCAGCCAGTCGCCCAGCTCTTTCAGTCTGGGATCGAGGAAGTCCTTGATAGCCTCCACATTCTCCTCGTCGATTCCCATGTTACGGAGCTTCATACGTCCGTCGGCCATCTTGTCGGCCATGTAGATATAAAGCAGGTTGCCCTGGTTGAGCGTGAACGTCTTCGGGTTCTCACCGTCAAGCACCTCCACCTCCATCGTCGGGAGCCTGCGCTCCAGCTCGTAGAGGTCGCTCCAGCGCTTCACCTTGTCGCCGAACACCTCACGGGCCTTGGCATCCAGCTCTTCCTTGGCCTTCTGCTCGTTGACATACGATCGGTCTACGGAGTCTATCCAGTTACGCATGAAGTAGTCGTACAGGTGGCCCTCGCCCTTCGCGTTACGGCCTCCGAACTGTCGGAGCATCTGCTCAAAGGTGGCCAGCGGCTGCAGGAAGAAGTTGGCAGGCTTACCCTTCTGCTTCTCCCTCATGGCGTCGGCAGGCTTGCCGGCAAGGTCGAAGTTGGCGATCTGCTGGATATGCTTCACACGCTCCTTGTCGCGCTCCACAAACTCCTTGGCACCCTGCATGCTCTCGCCGATGTTACCCTCCAGGCGACCGATGATGTCGCCGAACAGTCCGATACGTTCGATCTTGTTCTCCATCATCGCCTGATCGATGGCATCCAACAGCTCCTGCTGGGCCTTGTATGAGCGTCCGCTGCCCTTATAGTTCTCTACGGCAGCCTTATATACACGGTCAAGATCGGCATACTCGTCGCGGCTGGCCTCGATGTTCTCCTGGTACTGGAGCGCGATAGACAGACCCTCGTAATCCTGCTCCCACATCGGGGCCTCCTCGTCGTTACGGGCCATCTTCTCGACCACCTCGCTCATACGCTCACGGATCTTCTCGGCATCCATCCTGCCCTCGCGCGCCTGGCGGAAGGCCTGGATCATGCGCTGACCCTTCAGCTCCAGCCTGCCCTGCTTCTCCACTCCCTGGGCTGTCTTGCTCAGTTCCTTAACAGAAGAGAGTTTCGTCACGCGCTGGTCGAGGTTACGCAGCTGGTTGTCAACGAGGATATTCATGATGCTGTCAATTTCACGCTTGATATCTTTGGCACCGGTGGCGTTCTTCACCGCCGACAGCATACGCTCCATCTCTCCGCGTCGCAGGTTGTCGCCGAAGCCCATCTTCATAAACTCCTGGGCGAAGTCGGTCACAGCCTTCACAGTGGCCTTGTCGTAGGCCTTCTGCTGACTCATGGCGTGACGGATCTGCTGCAGCTCTGCAGCCACGCGGCGCATCTTGGCCGAAGGGCTGTCAGGATAGCGACGCTCGTTCTCACGGGCTGCCTCCAGCACATCCTTATCGTCGCGCTTCTGGCGGTAGTCATCCAGCTTCGGGGCCGTCTGCCAGAGCGACTTCTCACGGTTCCACTGCACCAGACGCTTCGCATAGTCGAGGGCTGCCTCGCCCTGCTGCATCCTAGGCTTCTCGCTGGGGCCTGTAGCCGTCTCGCCGATGGCATTGCGCTCACGCCACTTCTTCATATCGGCATCCCACTTGTTCCAGTACTGGCGCTCCTCCGCTGTCATCTCCGGCTCAGAACTGCCCGTGCGTTGGAATTTTGGGGCCTCATCTGAAGATTTTCGCTTATTTTCTTGGTCGTTTGGAATATTTTTCGTATCTTTGCCCTCAGAAAAGGAGATGTTGTCATCGGCAGCGACAGCCCTGCTGCCAAAAGTGTCAATAGGGGTTCCAGCGGTATTGGCAGATGACAACTTCTCCTTTTTCGTTTTACTGTTGTCAAATGCTGTCAGTACCCACTTCTTCCCATTGTCCTCCTGGGCCAGAACTACACGATATCCATCCTTTGTAATCTCAATATTATTTCCGTTCTTACCTACGCTGCCATTATTGACAACATCGTCCAGTACGGCAGACAGCTCATCGATATCCTTGAAGTCGTGCAATGTCTCGATGTGCTTTCTGATGATATGGGACAGGCCTTTTCCCCTGTAAGGGTTATGAGACTCGCCCCATACAAGATCGATATCGCCCACCTCGTCACGGTGGAACACACCCAACAAATCACCACCCTTCTTTTTAACTAAGAAGTCAACAGCTTCTTTAGGCTTACCCTTGAACTGATCGTAGACCTCGCCGAAGTCACCGGTACCGACAGGCTTAATATCCTTGATGTTCATCGAGGTACCGTCATCCATGATAATCACCTGATCCTCGCGGGGAACATCCTCGGTCTCTGAGGCGAGGCTGTTTCTGCGCTCCTCCTCAGACATATTCAGGCGCTTATCGACATTACGTGCCTCTACCTCACCGGCCAGACGGTGATACAGATCCATGGCATCACTCTTGGCAGGAGCCTTGGTCTCTCTCAGACGATCTATCTGCTGGTTTATATTATCGTACTTACCTGCCAGATTAACGGCTTGATTCTGCAAATAGAAGGTGTATTCACCAACAGTCTTACCTACCAGGTCGGCATAGTCTTTCTTCTCTTCAGGACTTGAACTCAGTATCTTGTTAATGGCATCAAGCTCAGTCTTAATGTTAGCCTTTTCGGCTTCCTTCTTGGCTATAATAGCATTGATACCCGTCTCTGAGGTGCTGGTATAAAGATTACCACCCTGTGCAAATCCCTCAATATCCTGAATGGCGTGCTGGATCTCATGCAACAGGGTGCCATAGACATTCTCGTTATTGAGCTGATTGTCGCCGAAGCGCTTCAACTCGTTATAACCTATCTTTATACCGTCCTCTCCGAAGCTGCCGGCTGTACCTCCCTGCAGGGAAGTGAAAGTTACCTTCAGATCCTTCAGTTCAGGATAGTATTTGAACAGTTCTTTATCCTCGCCCATCAGCTCACCAAGGGACATTGACACGCCTTGCTCGTCATACTCCTTTACCTTATTGCCTGCTTCAAGATACTGCTTCCAGATCTTTTCCTTTTGTTTGCGCATCTCCCGATACTTAGCTTTCTGCTCTTCGGAGTAGCGGCTGTCAATACGGCCAGGGATGGCGTTTGTCAAGCTCTGGTACTTCTGCAGAAGATTATCTTCCTCCTTACCGAGTCGAGACACCTCTTGATCGTGTTCCAGGCGTGCTTGTTTGTATTTGCTGACGATATCAACGTCGGCATCGGGGATCTCGTAGCGCCACTGACCGTCGGCACCGCGCTCCCAGCCTGTAGCATACTTGATTGCCTTGGGATCCACTCCGGCTTTCTCGGAATCCTCTGCCAGGGCCAGGTTTCGGCTCCTCTCGTCGCCACCTTCGGCCTTGTCGGCAGCCTGAGTGCCCTCCTTGCCTACCATCTGGAACATGATATCATCACGTCCGCCGACGGCATCCATGGCGACCTGCTTACGGTTGGCATCCTTCTGATCTTCGGTACCGGTATTGTCATAGGTGCGCACGTCAAGACCGGAATTCTTCAGGGCCTCAACGATCTCAGGAGAAGTGGTCTCAGGCACTACGGCCACGGCAAACTCGTTCAGATATACAGGACGCTCAAATTTGGTCTCAAAGTAACCCGTCGGGAACTTCTTCTGCACCGCGTTGACAAACTGCTCGATGGTCTGACGGTCCTCAGCAGACAGATCGTAATTGTATTCCCTCTTCAAGTAACTGCTGATGTTCTTATAATGGTCAAGGGCGTCGCCCAGGATATTATCACCATTATACCAGTCGCCATTACCAAGCTTGTCAGCAATGGCGCGAAGCTTCTGGCCCCACTCCTCATGGAAAGCCTCATGCTCTTCCTTAGTGGTGTTCAGATTGGCTTTGTTCTTCCTGATACCTTCAAGTGTTTTCTCCTTGCTGGCCACCTTTGCTATCCAGTTGCCGATGCTGCTCCAGTTAGTGGCGCCATTGAGGCCTTCCTTCTTCATCAGCTTGGAAGCATTCTCCAGGGTGTTGCGTACCCACTTTTGCCGGCCCTGATAGTCGGTACCGTTGAAGAGCCATTCCTCCACACCGTAACTGTCGGCCTTATCTTGCAGCCATTTGTCGAAGTCCTGCTGGAGATTCTGCTCCTTCACGGCCTTAGCAGCCTTGCTTATAGTCTCTTCGACATTCGGTTTGCCTTCACTGACAGCCGATCTGCGCACAGCATACTCAAAGTTATTGAGGTTATGCAGAAGCTCTCCGTACTTCTCCAGCTCTTCAAGACGAGCGCGTTGCAGGTTTGTGAACGGGGTATTCTTGTCTTCCTTGATCCTTTCCTTAAGCTTTGCTATACGCTCCTCGGCAGGCGTCACAGGTTCGCCGATGCTCTCCTTATAAGCACGGTACATCTCGGCGATCTCCTTGATCTGCTCTTCAGGTAGATTGCGTACCTCCAGATTACCTTTGTCGGTAAGCTCATCGATACGCTTTGCAACATCCTCACCATAAGGATTCTCGTTGAGTACCAGCTCTGGGTTCAGACCCTTCTCCTTCATATACCAGTAGGCAAGGCGCTCCTGTCCTGCCTCCTTATCAAGCCAGGTGTCAAAGGCCATCCTCATATAGCTGGCTACCTCTCCGGCATCCTCATTCAGGCTTCTGATATCTTTCCAGAACTTAGACATTCCCTTATCGCTCATACGCTTCTGCACCTGCGGATAGGTAGGAGTCCAGGCATCTGCGGTAAAGGTGCCGGCATTGTTGCCTGTGCGGGAGTCTATCAGACTTGATTTCGGGATCAGGGAGATATCGCCGTAGTCTGTGTGCATGTGGTTGTTGGTGTCAACGACTGCAAGGCTCGGGTTAGCCAGTCCTCCCTGCTTCAACACCTTTCGGAGCTTATCCTCACTCAGGTTATGAACACCCATCAGGGTACGCTCGATCTCTGCCTGAGAGCGAAGCTTACCGCTGGCAGCCTGGCGCATACGCTCACGAGGATCCACACCATTGAGCATATCGGCCAGGATGCGGTCTGCAATCTGGTTGGCATTGCGGTACTTCCAGCCCATCATCTTAGCCACACCCTCCCAGAAGCGGTTGAGGATATTCTTCAGGCGCTGCATGGCGGTTACAGCCTCAGCCTTGCCAAAGACACCACCGTTCTCGGCTGCCACTTCGTTGGCGATCTCACGCAGGCGCTCGGCACCTCGCTTACCGGAGAACTGGGTGATGATCTCCTCGATGAAGTCATCCTCCCTGCCCTCTTTAGAGAGTTCAGGATAGTCACGCTTCACGCGGTCAATGATCGGCTGCACTAGCTTGTCGGTGAGCATCACACGCTTGATATCGTCCCACTCCTCGGGACTCGTCTGACGCTTCATCTCTGCCCACAGGTGGCCGTACTCATGCACCGGCGTCTCGCTCATGGCAATACGCGGATCCAGGTAGATCTTTCCCTTATAGGTATATCCGTAGGCATGGCCGTCCTTCGTCTTGAACAACATCGGGCGTCCATGCATATCAAACACCCTCGCCTGCATGGAGGCGGCTTCTTTCTGATCCAGCATGTCCTGCAGGCCTTCATTCTCGATGCGGTCAAGAAGATCCCAGCGTAATGACAGCATGCCGTAGCCGTACTTCTCAGACATTGCGTTCAAGTTGTCGGCCATTACCTGGCCAAGACCTTTGACACCGTGTTTGGCAATATATTCCTGCCTGATCTTCTCTTCTAACTCATCCACGTTCAGGCCTTCTTCATCAAGCATCTGCTCGTTGATACGCTTATAGGCCGCTACGACCTCTTCAGGAGTCAGCTTTGCCACTTTATCCTGAATATCCAGAGACTCCCGGATATTGGGATTCTTGACAATCCTTTCCTCGATCGGCCTCATATCAACGGTCTGTGCGACGCTGCCTTCATCCACCTTCTGCTGGCGGATCGGATTGCCGTTGATGTCCTCGGTGACGGATCCGGCAGGCTTTGCGCCGATCTTCACACCCCGTTTCTCCAGCTCTGCACGCTGGGCAGGCGTAACGACGTTGTAAGGCACCTCGATATCGGTCCCCTCCAGCTGTTTGGCGATCATGTCGGCCACCTCGCTGTCAGGCACGATGCGGTTCACCTTGCTATAGCGCGAAAGTGTCACCTGGCGCTGTCGGTCGGCAGGCAGCTGCCCGTTCACGACTCCACTGTGCCAGTCCACATTACCTACGGCGTCCTTGGCTCCTTCGGCCTTATAGCCGCTGGTCAGTTCACTCTCAGGGATCTCCACCTCTACAACAACCAGCTCGGGACGCTTATAGGCGCTGGTGAACTGATCGTTAAGCCCGGATGTAGAGGTATGGAAATAGGGATTGTAGGCAGCAGGCACATTGCCCTGGCCCTTCTGTCCCTTGTTAAGCACGAACTTTCCGTTCTTGATAAGATCTGGACGCTCCTCGGCCTTCTCCCATACACCGATCTCAGTAGGCTCGCGCATCTCACCGTCCACCTTCGCGGACATCGGAGGATAGAGCTTACCGTCGATCAGCTGCATAGCCCGGTAGCGCTTCACGGTCTTACCGTTGTTCAGCTCTTCAAGCTCGGCCTCATCTGTAACCTTCTGCGGCTTGATCTCCGCTTCGGGATCTTCAACCGCCATACGGCTGTTATAGTCATCAAGGATCCTCTGACCTTCCTTCCAGTCGGTGCTTACCTCGATGCCAGCCTGACGGAGGTGATCCACCACGGCGTCACGCAGGGCCTTTTCCTGCTGCTCGGGAGTAACAGGCTGCCAGTCCTTGGGACGTCGAACCATGCTCTCACGGGTAAAGAAGTCGGTATTTCGGCCCTTGTTGTCCTTGAATCCGAAACGCTTGTAAAAGTCCATCAGGCGCTTGATGGAGGTGGCGCCGAAGCTGGTGTCAGGTGTCAGATCCAGCGTCCAGCCTTTCTCGTCGGCAAGCCTTGCAAGGTCTTCCATGAAGCGGGTGCCGTTGCCCTGTCCCTGACTGTCAACAATGAAATGTGTCAGCGTGAGGTGGTCGCCCAGACGCGACAGGGTGACGTTCTTAAGGCCGTACTCCTTCAGGAGGTCGGGATCATCGATGGAGATATCCCGCTCGTCAAGCTTCTGCAGGGCTGAGTCGAAGGCAGGATTGCCTTGCTCCACCCTATGCTCATCCATCTTTGCAAGGCGCTCGTCATACTTCCTGACGGCCTCATCCATCTTCTGGTAGCGGATACCGCTGTCGATCCAGTCCTGTTCCTCGCGGCGCATGGCCTCCTCGGCGGTCTTCATACGGTCGCGGATGATCATGTTGGAAATGTCTGTCGGCTTCTCGGCACCAGTAAGGACGTTGTAAATGATGTTGCGGAGATCCTGATCCGAATACTGTTCCTTCATTCCTTCCGGCAGGGACTCATGGACGGACTCGGCAAACTGCTTCAGGCTCTTTCCCTTTCCATTGGGAGCCAGCCACGGGTTGAAGCCCTTGGTGTCGCCACCGAAGCCCCGGCTGCCGAAGCCTGTCTCATCCTTCAGGCCTACGATCGTGTTGCCTCCCTGGTCATAGCTTGTGTATGCCAGGAATCCCTCTCCTGGCTTTGGCACGTCGCCAAGTGCATCGGCTATGTATTCCTCTACAGTACGCGGCTGCATAGACTCATCATCAAGGGCTATGGCAGCCTCCTCATTGCCTTTGTACAGCTTACGGAGCCGCTCGACCTTCTCCTTCCGCGTGCCATAGCCGATGGTACGCTCGGCAGCGGACGCCCTGTCGCGCTGTTCCAGGCTGATCAGATCCTCGAAATGATCTTTCCTGTATTCGTCGTAAAGTTCATTGAATGCCTTTCTGTCGCCGGACTCGTAGAGATTCCACAGCTTTTCCCTTTCCTCGTCAGTCAACACGCTGACGACCTTGTCGGCGCTCTTCTTGTTCCTGAAGACTCCCAGAAGCTTCTCTTCAGTCGTGAGATTCTTCTGCCAGACGTTGTTTTCGATGGCCTCACCGGTCTTGATGACGTTATACGACTCCCGTCTGGCCTCTCCGATGGGATTGCCGTCGGCGTCGTAGTCGCGGCGGGTGACAACTGCCTGCCCGTCATGGCTGATATGCTCAATGGTCATATCAGACCGTATGCCGCGGCTGTCGGTGAAGCTGAAGGTGCGCCCGACGTTGTCCTGGACGGCCTTCTGGTATTTCTTCGCGGTCTTCTGGTCTACGGCTGGTAGTCCGTCAGCAGACCCAGTGCCACCCTCTCCCGTCTCGAGAGTTTGTCCGGATCCGGCTCTTCCGGCTGCTGGCTGTCCTCCAGCTGCTCCAACTTCTCCATCAGCTCCGGTCTCTGCTGCAGGAGTCTGCCTAGACGCTCCCGCGACTCCCTCAGCTGGACGTTCTTCGGATGATCCTTGTACTTCTCCGTCTGCGGGGGGTACCATACCACTTCCTCCTCCGTGCACTGGTTCCCCGGATACACCTGGTCGAAGATGTCGCACATCTTGCTGAAGTATGCGTCGTCCCAACTCGTCCACCCTTCGTTCAGTAGCGGGGGTAACGTCTGGTATTTGTCGTGCAACATCACGTAGTCCTCGTCCGAGAGAGGCAGCTTGATCTGCTGTAAATCTTCCTTCGTTAATTCCATACTCAAAAATATCTAATAGTTCGTTTAACTTTGCATCATCAAGGGAGTAATCCCACTTCTCAGCCTCATCAGCAGAGACGCGGCCTCCTTCAGGACGTTCTGCGGCCTTGTTGCCGCTGTTGTCGAAGCCGATGATCTCCACGTCAGGATGGAGCTTCCGCAGGTCGGCGATCTTTCCCTGATTCTCCAGGAAGGCCTCGTTCACGAAATACTCCAGAGCGAGGAACCGTCCTGTCCTGAGTCCTCTTTCAACGGTATTGTTGAACGAGGTGTAGGCATCATTGTAGACGGCTACCACCTGAATGTCTGTCATTCCGGCCTTCTTCGCCTGCTTTATGGCTGCGTCAAGGCTCTTGACATTATTAAAGGCAGAGTCGTAGACCATTCCGCGTCCGCTAAAGTCCATGTTCCTGGTGGCGGTACTCTTGCCTGCGCCTCCTGCTCCCGTCAGCAGCGTGATGCTCGTCTTTCCGCTTGCGACGGCGTCTTTGAGCATCTTATCGTAAATAACGGCCGTCAGCCGCTTTCCCTGTGCTTTGAAATCCGGTACGTTCTTCCCGTTATAACCTATCGGAGTAAGAGCGTCTCTGAGTTTATCGGGATCCAGAAGATTACCATGCAACTTGATGTAAGTATCAACGATCTCGTCCATGTGTTCGTCTACCCACTTGGCCTGACTCTCTGGATCTGTTGCAAAGTTACGAATTTCTTTTGGATTTACCAAATTTATCCACGACTTTTTTGCATTATATACCTCAGAAAGTGCATTTTCGGGTACTCCGGCGGCTTTTGCTTCCTGATAAGCGACCTCTAACTGGTCAAGATCCTTGGCTCTGATGATGTTGGCGGTATGTGTAGTGAAGGCCTCAGCCAGCTTTGCCTCAGCCTCCTGGCCACGTCTGGCAAGATCCTGCCAGTACTCAGCCTTCTGACGGGCCTCGGCCAGCTTATCCTCATGGGCTTCGAGGTCGGCCATGTCCGTAATGGATGAGGTGTCTGTCTTCTGAAGCTTATCATACTCCCTTGCAGCACTCTCGGCTATCTGGGCGATCATCTTACCGGCCTTCTCCTCGCCGTATTTCTCTGTCAGCTCGGCCAGGGTGTCCTCGGGCGTAGCCTTCTCGTACACCTTCTTACCCTTCTCGTCAACGGGAATACGGGAAGGAGCGGCGCTTCCGGATTCCAGCCGCCCATCATCTTCGGCTGATGCGCTTACTTCACCGGCGGCATTTCCGCTCTGTATTTCTTTACCCTTTCCTTCCTGCTGGCCCTCAGGCTCTTGGGCTGCCTCCAAAGGAACCTCGGGCGTTTCCATTGATCCTTCGGGTGTAATCTCCTCCGGACGGTTGGCAGCATCGATCTCGTTGCTTTTCGCCTTGCGGTACTCGTCGATGTCAAATGGCTGCGGCTCTCCCAGGATTTCCGCAGCATTGCCGTTTTCGTCAGGAACCACTTCCGTCTTTGCCCACGTCATGTTTCCGTTCTCGTCGGATATGGTGCTTACCATGTAGGTCTTGCCGTCTGCCCCGACGAATGTCTCTCCGACCTCCTGTGGAACCTCAGGCGTGCCTGGTGCCAGCTCGATGGAGTCGTCGGCAACCTTCATCAGCTGTCCACGGAGTCCGTCCATACTGTCGTTGGCCTCGATCAGTCTGCGAGGATCAGTCACACCGGTCACCACTACATCATTGGGATTGACAACGTCGATCTCACCGGTATTGGCATCGCGGACGATCACGGCCCCGCTGCCGTCGGTAGATACCAGCTTGCCCTCGGGAGTGATCTGGAAGTGGCCTGCGCTGACATACACATCCCTACCCCTCGAATTGCCTGTGATCAGCATACCACTGTCAGGATGGGTGTTTCTGCGGATCTCGGCATTGGCGGCATCCACCTGCTCATCGACGGTCTTGATGGCCTGATCCATCATACCCTGCATACGGGCTGCGGCATTGAAGTACTCCTTGGCTGCCTCCAGCATCGGTCCGTCCACGTCGCGGCGCATGGCCAGCTCTGCCATCTTCTCGTCAGGATAGTCGGCAGCAGCCATCACCTCTTCGGCAAACTCCTGGCCGTACTGTGCAAGGGCCTCTTCTGCTACCTGAGCATCTACAAGGGCGAAGTGGCGCTCCTCGGGAGTGATCTTCTTTCCTTCCTCAAACCTGCGTCTGGGATTATACTCATCCTCAGGGAAGGCATTGCGGGAGATTACACCATATACATTATTAAACTGGTCGGGATCGAGGCTGGTGTCATTGGGGTTAAGGGCCTTCTGCACCATATCTGCGGCATCCAAGGGGGATATGCCGTTGGTCTCGGCGATCTCGAGGACAATAGCTTTGTGCTGCTCCTTGCTGGTGGCGTTCCACATGTTGACGGCATCATTGAGGCTGAACTCGCTCTGACACTCCTCGCGCCACTGCTCGGCATCGCTGAAGGTATCAAACTTCAGGTCGCGCACACAGTTACCGTCCTTGTCGCGGGTCTTCACAATCACACTGCCATCGGCATTATGTACGATATCGGCACCTGTCTCGAGTCCGGCACGGTAGACACCTCCCAGGACTCCTGCCACCTTCTGCTTCACGACGGCTGGGATCTCGGGATTGCTCATGAAAGCGTTATAGTTGTCGGCCAGCTGACGGCGCATCTGCTCACCCTCGGGAGTAAGCTTTTTCTTACCGTTCACCTCGCTGATAGCTGCATCAGGGTGCATGCTGCTAAGAGTCTCCAGCAGGCTACGACCTTCGGCTGTGTCGCGCACATAAGCCTCCTCTTCCTTGGTGAACTTCATGCCAGAAGGTTTGGCTGACATGGCCTTACCGACGGCTTTACGCACACCGTTCTTATAGATATCGGCACCTGTCTCGAGGGTCTTGGTCAGCAGATGACCACCAGAGGCCTTCATCACTCCCAGCTTCTCCATGGCCTCCAGGGATCCCTCGAAGGGATTGGTGAAGCCTTCCTCGCCCTGTACCATCTTGGCCAGTTCCTCGGTGGCATACATCGTCTCGGCCTCAGCAGCGAAACCGGCTGCCTTGGCACCTACACGGGAGATACCGGTCAACGGCTGGGAGAGAGCCTGGGACATGGCACCCGTAACACCGAAGGCTGCACCGGTGGCCAGACCCTCGGCGGTGGATCCAGCCAGTCGCATGGGGTCAAACTCGCTGTCGCGCATCTGACGGGCTGCCTCTGACGTGGCGTTATAGCCTCCCATGGTGAGGGAGCTGCTGATAACATGCTGCATCAGGTAGTTCTTCATCCTCGCGCCTACACTGTTCTCGAGGGCTGCACCTACGATACTACGGGCAGCAGTCTCACTGAGGCCCTTTCCCATGAGATTCTGGATCTGGCGCTCGGCCACCTTCTTAGCCACCTGTCCTGACACCTTGCCATACAGGCCGAAGAAGGGAGCATCGGCAGCAAAGGACACACCCATCTGGGTAAGCTTCGCTCCTGTGCCTGGGTTATAGTTGGGGTTGAGACCTTCCTCGGTCATGGCCTCAGCCTGGTTCTTGATCTGACGCTGGCCCTTAGACTCGGTGATGGTGTTATAGAGCATACCGATGATGCTGTTACCCAGTCCGTTCATGATATACTCTACGGACGATTTGGGAAGTTCGCGCTTCACCAACGTATCGGTAAGCCTGGTGGCAAGGTCCTGCTGGATCTTGGGCTTGATGATGTTCTCGATGTATTCGGTACGGTCGATACCCATCTTATCAGCCTCCTTACCTACCTCCTCGGCAAAGGCACTGTCCTTATACAGACCTTCCATCTGCTGCTGGAGATAGTTGAGGATCTTCTCAGGATCTTTAGCCTCGTTGGCCTCGCGGACATTACCAAGGATGCCAAAGCCTCCGGCCTGTCCAATAGATCTTACGGCACTGGTATTTTCGCGGCCCTCGTTGAAGACCTCGCTGGCTTTCTTGTCAAACTCGGCAATGGCCTTGTCTACGGCTGGAGCGACAACGGAGCTGGTAATACGGTTGACACCCTGCTGCACCTCATCCTCCCACTGGCCCTGGGTTCTGACCACATGCTGGTTAGCCTCAGGGCTGCCGGTATCTACGAGCGGCTGACTGCGGCGCTCTTCCTCGCGCTGCATATTCTGGAGCTGCCGGACGGTATAGTCATTCATCCGCTCGATCTCTGCATGCTGGGCGACGGACAGATCCTGACGGAAGGAAGCATTATAGCCGATACCATCAGGCTGATCGGTGGTACGCACCTGACCAGGAGCAAACGGTTTATATTCACGGCTCTGGCCTGTGCCACTGCCTGCGGTTCCCCAGGGAGTACCAGCGGCCTTATCCTCAGGAGCCTCAACGGCTGGAGCCTGATATGCAGCTGCCGGAGCCTGCTGGGGCTTCGGCTGGCTCTGCGGCTGCTGTTTTTTAGGCTTGACATTGGATCCGCTAGGATGACGTTTGAGGAAGTCGTCATAGGTGGCGTGATCCACTTCCTGCATCTCACCGCCTATCTTTATCCGCCTAACTGTCATATCGCGGTCAAACTGACCGTACTCAGGCACGTTCCAACCTGCACCTTTTGCGGCTTCGTATATGGAACGGCGGACATCCTTATTGTCCATGTTCCGGTTAAAATCATCAAAAGAACCAAGGTCAAAGCCGTCATCAGTAAGATTGTCGTACATCTTACGACGATTCTCACTTCCGTATATCTTGCCGTTTTCCATCTTGTTTAATATAGATTACCCCTTTTGCCTGTCTGGTAACCGGGGATTGTTTTCTTGTTATTCTTGTTGTCCTTCTTATTACCGCTGCCTCCTCCGGTCTTGTTAGCCCGTATAACTGCGGCCTTCCCCTGCTGAAGGTTTTTCTTAGCCTGTGCATCGAGGGCTGACTGTTTGACAGGGCGCAAAGCTTCCTCGGTAGTCTTCTTTGATTCGATGTAATTTGTACGGGCGTCTGATGTTCTGACGGCTGCCTCAGCTTTCAGCCTGTCGTTCTCGGCCCTCAGTTTGTCGTTCTCGGCTTTCTGACGTGCCATCTCGTCACGGGTGCCGTAATAATTGACCTGGGCGTCGGTAAGCTTATCGCGTCGGGCGTCGTCTCTCAACTGCTTCTGCAGGCTATAGAGCGATGTGTTGTACTGTCGGCGGTAGTTGGCCAGGTCGTTATAGAGGTTGCGCTGCTGCTGGTATTCCTGATCCACCAGCTGATAGGGGTTGTTGAACGTCTGGGGCGCTGCGCCCTTGGTGGCATAGTAGAGGTTGCCAAGCTGACGGAGGCCGTCGAAGAGTCCCGTCCAAGCCTGCATCTTAGCCCTATTCTGCAGCATCCTACGCTCCTGAGCCTCGCGCTCTGCGGGTGTGGGGCCGAGAAGTTCTGCCAGCGATCCAATGGCGTTGGCTGAGTCGACGACGGGATAGGCCTGCTGTTGCTGATCCTGTGGGACTGCCTCAACTGGCTCGAGCTGCTTATTGTAATAGTTTAAGAATGTTCCCATAGTCGTACCGTTAAAGCGTTCCTTGTCCGTACAATGCCTGATAGATATAGGGATTCAACACCTTATAGTTGCTTCCCATCTGCTGTAGCTGTGCCGGTGTGCTGCCACCCGTCGTGGCGACACCTCCTCCGGCGGGACTGCCTGCGCCCATCAACTGCTGGCCAAACTTGCTGCCTGCGAAGCTGGAGATGGCGCCTTGCATCAGAGCGTTGCTCACTCCGCTGGCGGCCTGGGCTACGGCCTGCTTCTTGGCCTGATCGGTGGCAATAAGCTGCTGGTTGATGTTTGAAAGCTGCTGGCGGTAGCTTGCGTCGACCTGATCTTTCTTGTCATCGTGGGCTGCTGAGGCCTGAGCGATCACATCGGCCTGCTTCTGGTTCTGCAGATCCTTGCTTGCTGCCACGGCTGCGTCGGTGGCTCCTCCCACGACTGCGGCGCCCCTGTTGCGTCGGTATTCCTCGTTGGCCATGTCCTTCAGCATGCGGATAGTGTTCATGCCGCTGGCCGTATCGGTCCACGACTCATGTTTCTTGCGAAGACGCTCTGCCTCGGTCTCGGCCTTTTCCCTGGCAAGCCTTTCCTGTGCCTCCCTGTTGGCCTGGGCTGACTTGATCCCTCCGTATGCCGTGGATCCTGCAGCGATGGCTGCCGACACAAGGGCTGCAATGGCAGAGAAGGCAATTTCTTTCTTTGGTGCTGAGCCTGGGCATGTGCTACCCAACGGCTGACTAAGAATGTTCCATTTCATAATTGCGCAATATTGAATATTCGGCCTCAAAGTTACGCAGAAATAGGCTTGTGTCTTTCATATAATTTAGATACGCGCCGTAAAGCGGGATTTTTTATTGAGAAAGTGTTAATCGGTCAGTTAAAAGTATTATCTTTGCAGCAACAATGTTTTCTAGTTTGACATAGACTTTAATTATCCAAAGAAAGGAGGCCCGTCGTGATGACGAGCCTCCTTCTCTTTTGTTCAAATAAGCAGATTCAAACCTGCTTATTTTATCATTTTCGTCGAAATAAGCAAAAATCGCCTATTCTGCCACCCTTAATTTTACTTCTTTTGCCTTTGCGAACTCCGCTGCTGCCATGATCGCACGCTCCTCATTGTCGAGCTTCAGGTATTTGCGGAGCATCTTCTCCGAGCTGTGGCCAGTGATGACCATGATCGATGATAGCGACACCTTATTCTTATAGGCATTGGTGGCGAACGTCCGTCGGGCTGTGTGCGTCTTGATACACTCATAGAAGCTTTTCTTCGTTGGCACCTCCATCGTACCGTGCAACTCCTTGATGCCAGCGTTCTCACGCCAGCCCAGCAGACGGCCTATCACCTTGATACGCTCGTTCAGGTCCTGGTCGTAGATCTTCGGCAGCTTGCCACCGTATTTCTGGAGTATCGCCCTCACGCGGATGTCAAGCGGTATGTATATCCACTTCTGCGTCTTGGCCTGCTGGAGGTAAATGTATTCGTTGCCGTCGGAGAGGGTACGGATCATATCCTCGTTGATGCGTTTGTAGTCCGATACGCGCTGGCCTGTCAGGCAGCCGACGGTGAAGATATCCTTCGCCTCGTTCAGCAGCTGGGGTGTGCGCCGTGTCAGCTGATCCTTCATCGCTGCGCGTTCCTCGTCGCTGGGTGCCAGCTTCATCAGGCGCTTGATGGTTTTCTCGTCCTCAAAGTCCGTCTGGTACATCTCCTGCAGCCTATCCTCGGTCAGATAGACATTCTCCACCTCCTGAGAGTCTGCTGAGAAGCGGGCGCTCTCGAAGTCGTCGCGCGTCGTCAGCTTCATGTCCTTGGCGGCATAGAGAAAGATCTTCAAGTTCTTCACATGCTTGCCGATGGTGTTGGGCGAATAGGGCTGCTTCTCGCCTTTCTTATTCTTCTTCTCCAAGAAGAACCGTCTCCAGTCGTCGTAGAAGTCCATTGTGATATCGTCGAAGTCAACGATCTTGTGGCGTTTCTTCTGGTAGGCCTCCAGCTGTGCCAGCGTACCTTTATAGGTCTTGATGGTGCCAGGTGTGATGGTGCGGGTACTCTTCTGCTTCAGCCGCTCCCCACTCTCGCACTCGTCGATATACGTTCTGATCCAGTCCATCAGCTTTACGCGCTTCTCTTCCTCAGCCCTCACGATGATTTCTTCCTGCTGACGCTCCACCTCTTTTAATATATCCTCACGGAGTATCTCGTCGATGGTCTTCTTTACCACCTGCATATCCGTGATGCCGGCAGTGATCATGGTGTCAAGCGAGACTTTAACCGTCCAAAGCTTGTTTGCCAGCGAATCCCTGAGTACGATGGCGCTGCCACCTTTCAGGGCCTGCTCGGCTTTCTTAAGTACGTTATCGATGAAGTCCCAGTCCGCTGCATTGAGTGTCGCACCGAGCGCGACTGTCTTATTGAGTTTCGGCCTTTTATATAGTCGGGCATACAAGTTGACGGTCCCATCATCCTTGCTCCCCCTTGCGAAGATCTGTGTCATATATGAATGAATAATGTGTTACTGGGTGCAAAGATACAAATTTTTTAATTTTGTAGCGCATTTGTAGCGCATTATTTGTAGCGCATTTAACTTCATTTAATTTTTCGGATTTCCTTTACAAATAAGCATCTTGTTGAATATCAATAACTTACAATAATATTTCGCCTTTATAATCAGATTAATGTAAATAAAAATAAGAGGTGCGCCAGGCACCTCCCAGTAAATTCGCAGAACTCCGATAAACAAAGGGTTCTGCGAATTTCTTTACTCCAGAAAATAACGATTTGTAGCGCATTTGTAGCGCACTAAAAAAGCAGAGCCAACCGACTCTGCCCGTAACTACTTAACTTGCGCTGCATGCCTCACGGCAAAACACAAACTTCATTCATTCATTTCGAAAATTAGATGTACGTTCAAAATATCGGCTGCAAAGGTAGCCATTTATCCGAAACAAAAGTGTTAATATAACATAATATACCGCCAAACGCCCTGTGTGCGCTCCCGTAGCAAAATTATATGAAAGACACAAAGCTTATTCCTCGTAACTTTGCCAAAAATATAATAAAGTATATCAATGGAAGAGTTAAGAACTGTCGTCGTGACCGTTATCGGTGCTATCCTGACAATGCTGGCACCCATACAGAATTTCATGTACGCCATGGTGCTGCTGTTTTCGCTCAACTTCATCTTCGGCATCGTGGCGGCGAGAGTCAACAAGGAGGGATGGAAGACAAAGAAGGCCCTCATGTTTTTTGTTTACTGCGCTATTTTCTTCGTAACGGCCTGTGCAGTATTCATCATCGGCCACTTTATGGGGGAACACCAGCAGGCCATCACCGTCGTTAAGATCCTATGCTATCTGGCCGTCTATGTGTTCGGCACAAACATCTTCCGGAACCTGTGCCAGATCGTACCGCAAAACTCAACCTGGTACAAGCTCTTCGACCTCTGCTATTACATGTTGTCGGTGAAGTTCATCGAGAAGTTCCCGTTCATCAAGAAACGTCAGGAAGATCTTGCAGGCGCCAGTTCGCACAATACCATTCTCGACAAGGACGATAACTGATATGAGGCGTATTGACAGGATCTTCGTACATTGCACGGCTTCGTGGCAGGAGACGACCACCGAGGAAAGCCTGCGGGCAGAGTTCAGGAAGAACGGCTGGCGCAATCCTGGCTACCATTATGTAGTGAAACCCGACGGTAACATCATCGAGATGCTGGCCGAGAACAGGGTGGCCAACGGTGTGAAGAACTACAATCAGAACAGCATCCACGTCGCATGGATCGGCGGACTGATAAAAGCTGGCGGCAAGATCCTCCCGTGCGACAATCGCAAGCCTCAGCAGAAGCAGGCGCTCTTCGACCTGCTGACCAAGCTGAAGCTGAAATATCGCAACGCCATCATCCTCGGACACCGCGATATCTCGCCCGACCTGAACCATAATGGCATCGTGGATCCATGGGAGCGTATCAAGCAGTGTCCCTGCTTCGACGCGATGGTGGAATATATGGACATCAACAAAATAGGATAGCTTATGTCACCACAACAGCTGTTTGGATATTACCAGAGGCAGGTCACCGACCGAAGCGGATGCGGCGGTCCTGTGATCTTCATGTGTCTGTTGATTGCATTCTTTCTTGTGGGATGCAGGACGATTACCAACGAGGAGACCAATACGGAGAGTCACCGCATAGAAAGCCTGGTGGATAAAGTGGACAGCCTCATCAGCAAGACTGCCACCGTGAAGCAGGATTCCGTCTGGCGCGAGACCATCATCAAGGAGCTGCAGAGCATCCGCGAGAAGAGCGACACCAGCCACACCATCGTCGTCGACACAGCCGGCAAGGTCATCAAGGAGACGATCGTCATCAACAATACCAGGGAGGTGACCAGCGAGAGCGACCGTCAGGAGATTGTCGGCATGATCCACCGTCTGGAAAAGCTCGACTCTACCCTATCCGTACAGAACACTCAGATCAGCAAGCTCGACTCGCTCCTGAAGGAGAAGACCAAAGAGACCACCATCGAGAAGAAACAGCCGTGGAAATCGTTTACTCAGCATGTAAAAGGTATCATCATAGGGATCCTGTTAAGCGTAATAGCGTTCCTTGTTCTTCGCTTGAAGAAGCTCCTGCCGTGAGGCAGTTCCATTTTCCTAAATTTTAATTAAACATTCTTTACAGGAATCGACTCTGCTACGGCGGTTGCAGGCTACCTTATATTCATAATGTTATAATTTGTTTTGTTATGGTTAATAGGTATTTGGTTTATAAATTAGTTAGCAATCCGATCCCCGCCCTCCGAGATGGAAAGCGGGGATCTTCTTTTCTCCCGTGCTGACTGTTACTCAGGCTTCACGAAGAGGTTGCACGCCTCGATGATGGCAGCACCAACGATGACGATGGCCGAGTTGATGGCCGTGGCGTACTCAGGCGAGGTGTAGGTGACCACTGCCACGCCTACAGTCTGTAGCGCTCCGACGATACCGGAGATCAATGCGAATGTTTTCTTGCTCATTGTTTAATAGTTTAAAGGGTTAATAACTCTGCCTTGAAGGCTATATTACTCGAACTTGAACTTTTTCAATCCTGTTTCATTAAACATGACAGACATTCCGATGGCTGTTGCAGCATCAAACTCAACCTTACACCCCTTGGAATGAAGCCATCCGCTCATCATAAAGATAATATCATAGGGATGATCCTCGTTTGTAAGCTCTGCCAGATCCCTGTGCATGTGCTGGTGAGTGGTAGCCTCAGCAGGCAGACCGTTCTTCATTGGATTAAACACTTCAAAGTTGCATACTTTTAGGAATTCCTCTATCTTTTCAAACTTTTCTGCGGTTTCTTTTAAATCATGGCCACTGATTGGGCCACTGATGTAGACTCTCTGTTTCTTCATATCGTTTTATTCTTTGGTTTAAACTCTGTCTCGGGGCTGGCGTGCTGACCTTTTTGGAAGGTGCCAGGATATCCTTTGCGCTTCGACGCCACATGCGCCATCAGCCGTCGTTCCTCCCACACTCCCTTTAGCCATTCCTCATCCTTCTGCAGTCCGAGTTCTCTGGCTTTGCGGATCATCGTGCGAGGCGACACACCGAGGCAGCCTGCCAGCTCGTCGTTGAGCATCGTATCAAAGTTAGCCTTAAGAAAGTCCAACATATCTTTGTTCCAGAAGATCCTTGTGGCGTGGTGGTCGTGCGTCACAACGCGGCCCATCTTATCGCTGAAGAATGTCCGTGCCGGCTTAATGGGATGGTACTTCCTATACTGCTCCCTCCATATCGCGCGCTGCTCCTGCTGTGTCATGATAACTCCATTGCTTTTCGAAAATTGTCAATAAACTCATTATCTATCCATCCTGCAATGCCGTTATCTTCAGTTTTCACTTCTTCCCGATGCTGTTGAAGATATTCACATGTACTGTTAATCGTCTTCTCCTTCTGCCAGTTGGCAAAATGGATGGCAACTTCCTTAAACTCTTCATTCGTCAGTGTCGCAACTGGCAGAAGTCGATCGTAATTAAAATAGGAATATTCATTCCATAGTTTTATTAGTTCCTCACTGAAATTATCACTTGGAATATATTCAGATAAAGAGGTAATTTTGCACACAAGCCTCATGTATATATCATGGAGTGCGATAAAGATTGACTGGGTACCAGTTCCATTGTTCTTGCGTTCCTCGGCAATCTTAATTAATTCGTTTCCCAATTCTTCTTTTAGTAAATCAGCATCTATTAATTTCATAACTAATCAAATAATGATAATTCTATTGTCTTTACGTTTGCTTTCTTATGTGATAGCTTTGTGAGTGAGGGTGTCCTATTTTGTGGGACAGGTTCCGCTAACACGGTATTTGTCGTATGTGATTGACATGTGACTGGAGCCTCAGCGTTAGGCTGTCTGCGATCATGTGCCCTTCGCCATAATTGGTAAAGCTCTTCAAGGTATTCCGTCTGCAGATGATTGTGCGCCTCATCCCAGTGGGATTCCTTGAACTGCTGCACAAGAGTAGACACATATACCTGGGCCGCATATTCCTCAGGAGCCAGACAGTCTTTCGGGGAAACTTTTGGCTCGATTCGGGAAATCTCACGCGGTTCTGCCTCAACTTTTGGGGAATTTGGGGAAATTATCGGGGAATTTCCCTTAACTTCATCCGCTGAGGCGAACACATGCTGCGGCATGAAGAGGGCTACGGGATGGTGGCCGTCTAGCGGAATACGGACGGGAGTCATGCCCGCAAATCCGCTTCCGTCCACCACCTCGCCCTCAACTGTGCGTCCGTACCAGTTCACATACACCTTGCTCATCTTATTTCTTCAAGAGTATAACCTTCTCAAACAACGGTTTGCTTGGGTCATAGACATTCTTGCTGTCCTTGACGATCTTATAGCACTTGATGACCACACCCTTTTCGTACACCTCCACGATACTCATTTCGGCATCCTTGTAGAGCCTGTAACTATTTCCTTTGCTGATAAGCTTCGGCTTCGACAACGACGGCAGAGAAACAATCCAGGCACCTTCTCCGGCCTTGGGCGTCATGCTGTCCTTAGTATAGACATACGGGCTTCCCGTTGACGGCATAACAACGGGGTAATCCTTGTTATCCACATGGTATTTGTTTTCGCCTGTCTTATGGAGGTGGCCTGTATAGACAATTACGTTACTATACATGCTGAACAACTTGTTCAAGAACCAAAATTCGATACCGGTAAGCGTGTTAGAACCCTTGTTGTACTTACCGCCCTCGTTTGTGTCCTTATCTCCATCAGGACTGATTACTGCATAAGACCATCCGCCATTCTTTGGGAGGTTGTCATCCAACGGCTCGTCGTTTCCTGTTCTGTGCGGCAAGCAGTGGTGCATGTTAATCTGAATCTTGCAGCCCGTATTGTTCTCCAAGATTTCCTTCAACCAAATTAAGGTATTCGGTGAATAATACTGATAGTTGTACGGCTCATCAGCCTTTGAATAACCCGTGTCCTTGACGAACTCCACCATGCGCTTGATATACGGATCGTCGGCGTTGATGTCGATGATGTGTCGGGCGTGAATAACCCTGTCGTGCCATGTGTTGGTTACGCCCCAATTATCGTCGCCGTAGTCAATGGACAAGAAGATGTAGATGTCGTCGTCTTTCTTCAGCCAGTAGTTCAGCTTGCTATAGCCGTTACGTCCGTGACCACTACCGCTGTCCCACATCACAAGCTTATCCTTTACGGTATTCCAGTTGCTGTTGACATACTGCTTGGCGCAACGGATAGCCTCGTCACTGATGCCGTTCTTATTGCTATCCCATATCGACTTGCCTGTGTAACCGCCTTTCCTGGCGTAGAGATCCACATAGTCGCAATATGAGAAGAAGCGCATATCCGACTGTCCTTCGGCCTTGTCCTTTCCGCTTTCAAGTTCAAAGGTGAATCGGCATCTACCGTTGGCAGGAATGGCGTTGATCTGCTGACCTGTAGGCCACAGGGTTAATCTCTGTTGGACGCTTGCGTTGTAGCCAACTATACATTCGGAGTTCTTTCCGCCAGTGATTACGTCACCATTACGACTCTCGAAGATGCCGTAATAGTCATGGTTGCCGAGACAGGAGAAGAACCGCAATCCGCACTTCTGCCAATATTCAACGTCGTACATTTCCGTAAACTCCTTATAGTCGGCATCGCATACACATTCAGGGTGCTTGTCCGCCTCGTTGGTCTGTGATTCGGCCACGTCGCCGTAGGACGCAACGAACTTAATTTCCTTGTCGGCAGCGCAGATGTCCATTGCAGCCTTAAAATCTGCCTCGTCGCCCCAATCACCACTTGGGTCTGACGGGGTTTGCTTGCACATGTGGATGTCGCCCATCGAGCAGAACTTGTACTTGTATGCCCCCAAATCCTTTACTGTTGGTTCCGGCTCTGGTTGAGGATCTTCATCAACGATGGTTACAGGACACCAGATCTGACCGACATTGCCGTCAAAGTTAAGATGTGGCTTTTCGTTATCCCTGATGGAAATCACAAAGTCCGTGGTGTCCTCATGCACCATTGCATCAAAGACAAGTCTCTCAGTCTGCTGGTCGCAGATACGATTATAACCACTCTTTTCTCTTCTCTCATGCACACAGGCATAGCACTTGTGGTCGAACTCAGCCACAAGCCTTACTGTCTCGTTGGCCCGACCTTTAATCTCAGGGCCAACCAATTTGATTTGATTCTCACTCATAACTATCTCTTTTTAACCAGGTAATATATAACCACGACGATCATAATAATACTTAACACAAATGCCGTCAATGAATACGGCCATGGAAGTTCTGCCAGTCTAAATGTTGTCATACTATTCCTCCTCATTAATATAAATACTGTTTATTGCCGAAAAATCTCCCAATTTCCGAAGCTTATTAAGTTCTTTAATTCATAACTTTATTAAATCATGATAAAGGTTACATAAAAGCGCTCCTTTCCCAGTACTCTTACTATAACAACAAAGATCTTTAAGCGCCTCCATCTGTTCTTTACTCGGCTTCCACCTATTCTGAGGCACGAGGTGTTTGAGCCAACTATGTAAATCTCTATCCCCTTGAAAGGCTTCTATATCAACCTTGCATACAATTTGTTCAAGCCTTTGATAGAAAGCTTCATCTTCTTTGCTCCACTCCTGCTTTGGCTGAACCCTGTCTTTTACATTACTTACCCAACAAATTGCACTTTGTAGATCTACGCTAAGAGCATCAGAACCTATTAATTTCTTAATAATAGCATTACTTATTGTTTCATCCTCTTCACTCCACTCGAAAGGCATTGTACTTGACGGATTAGACTTTCTCTTCACCACCGGCTCGTTAGTAATAGCCTCCTCCAGCGACGGACCTTCCTTTTTGTTGACGGCCCTTACAATGCTGTCACCTGTGTAGATCAAACCTTGATTTAGAAGGGCGTACAAAATATTGACCCTCAACGGGTGACCATCCTTTAATTGCTGTATCATCGAAACGATGAATTTCTCAATGTCGATCTTTGTCATACCTTTATGCTTCTTGTTTGTTCGTTATTACTGTTGTTGATGATCCATCTGCGGAGGGTGCGGATGTGCGGGGCGATGATCCAGCCGCGGCCGTAGTAGCCTGACGAACACTCGCTGATGGCTGAGGCCGTGTCGGTGACGGGACACTTGCGGGCGATGCGGCGCCAGTGGTACACAGTATCGCCGAAGCATGAACGGCAGCGCTTCGTACCCAGCAGAACGTCGCGCAGGTCGCAGTCGATGAGCATTGCCAGGAAGCGGTCGTTGTCGTCGCAGAGTTCCAGACGGGGATCGTTACGGTGGACCACCACGACGTCGCGCACATATCCGTTCCTGTTCGGCACTCTCAGGTAGTACTGCAGTTGCAGCAGCCTGATCGTGGTCTTCACCTCCTCTTCCGTCAGGTTCTTCACCGGAGCCGTCATCAGGATATAAGCCACGTTCGACTGGATCTCAGGATCCTCAGGGTTGAATGGTGGAATTTGTATCATATAATACTATTCTATTAATTCAAACTCATAAACGAAAACCCACGGATTACGCTCCCACGTTCCTTTACCACTAACGCGGTTGATAAATTCTGCGAAACAGTCACGCACTGGTGACAGCTGATAGTAGCCGTACTTTGATTTCTTGTCGATGAACCTATAGGACTTCGCCCTATCATTAGGATTCCTGTCTATATATGGGTAGTATTCTTTAATTCCTTCACGCAAACAATCCTCGTCGCTGATGCTCTGAAGACGTTGCACGTCAACCTTGCGGATGATAATTCTGTGCGGCATGAGGTCGGCACGGACAAACATCTTGTTCTCATATCCAGCAGAACTCTCACATGTATGCTCTAACCATTCAGGAGCAAGAAATCCTCTCTTGTTCAGGTCGTGGTATGACTGAGCGATGGCCACTTTATCATAGGAACATAGAGGTGTATGCTCCTTGATACACTCCACAAGTTCCTTGTTATGAATATGTGACTCCATTTGTGCCATCCTCAATGTGGATTCTGTCACAATGCGTCGTGTCATTGTTTTACTTTCTTCCAACACAGCTTGGGTTAAGCCGAACCTGTCATTGAACATAATCTTCTTCATAATCCTATCACTTCTTTAATGTAACTGTCAATCTTCGCCTCGTAGTCGCGGAGCTTGTGGCTCATCTCGCGGTAGATCTGAAGGTCGTAGCCCTTGCGCTGGCTGAACTTCTTACGTTCATGCCAGGTGTTGCGCCACTCCTCAACGAGCAGGAAGAAGGCGTAGGCTGCCGGATCCTTAACAGGACGGCCTGGGTGACTGTCTATAAACTCGCGGTCGGCCTTGATCTTCTTGTCGAGCGCACTCTCCAGCGCCAACGACGCCACCAGGTCGTCATGGTTGCGCCCACCGCTGTAGTACTTGTGCATGGCCTTGCGCACCTCCCACATCTGAAAGACGAAGCGCTGCGCTTTGGTCAGCGATTCCACGGCCTCAACGTCGGCCTTCAGCGTTGTCAGGGCCATACCTGGCTTGGCGCGCATGGCATTCAGCTCGATGTAGGCCAGCCGGCGGTCGCTGGTGGAGTAACACGGGGCCAGCTTCCCAGGCTCCCAGATATGGAACATTACCTTGAATGGCATAGGCGTTTAGTCGTTAATAAACATCGGCATGAGCAGCATTGTAATCTCCTCGTTGTCCGGCTGGGGCTGAGGCTGTATGATGACAGCGCGTGACTGATCCTGATACAGGAATAACACTTTTTCCGTTGAGAGGGCCTTTAGTGTCTGCGACACAGCCACTACATTCATGCCGATGCGCAGACTGATGGAGGAACAACCGTCGAATGGTTCGCATTCGCAGGGAAGCGCCTCGTCACCGGCCACCTCGAAGTCGGCATTTTCCGATTTGAGTTTCAATGTGGTCTTGTCGATCCTCATCTCCACTAAGTTAGACCGGTTAGTGAAGAAGGATAGGCGGCCACAGGACTTGATAAGAGCCTTGCGGTCAACAGTCATCTTGAATACATGGGATTCGGGAATGACACTCCAGTACGTCGGGTATTTCCCTTCAATGGGATTGAAGGAGATCGTGAGCGTATCGTCGATGACGATGCGGCACTGGGGCTTGCGCACAGTAGACAGGTACTTCTCCTCACGGCCGTCGAGGTTTGTACGGGTATACTCCTTCATCAGTTCCTTCTGGTACTCCACATCGACATCGCCGGTGGATGGCAGCACCTTCAGGAGCGTCTTCACGACGGCGTAGGGGATAATGAACGACGTGCCTACGAAAAGATCTCCATAATTGACAGGATTCTTGCGCACACGCACCAACTTGTGGCCGTCGGAAGAGACGTAGTCCGAGAACTGGTCCGTAAGGTTGACATAGACGCCGTTCATGACAGGCCTCAGCTCGTCCTGTGCCATAGCAAAGCTGCAGCGACTAAGGACGGATTTCAGGCAGGGAGCCTCGTACTCCAGCAGCCAGCCGTCGTCAGCCTTGACGTCGGGAGCCGGTGCCTTGAAGTCGAAGAACTCCGAGGCGTTCTGGTAGAGGGGCAGGCGGAAAGAACCGATGGAGTGATGCACGACGACCTGATACTCCAGCACCTCGAAGCGCAGGGGCTGTTCGTCGAGGGACTTCAGGGGATTGATAATGTCAGAGTAGTAGATTGCGATAGGCCGTGGCTCAACAGGATGCCCGTCGAGTGCTACCTTCTCTTCCATCCATACATAGCCGTTGGAGGCGTGGACTGTCATCAGCCCTTTCTCTTCATCGAAGGAGAACACAAAGTGCTTGAACACCTGTATCTCCTGCTTGGTAATGGCACAGCGGACGTGTTGTAATGCCCGCAGTAAACTGTTGCGTGATACGATAAATTCCATATTCATTCTTGTTTTATTGTTCCTGCTGCTCGTCAAAATTTAAGCTTAAGTTGCGTGGGGGGGGGTAAAGCTCGATCTTCGGATTGGTGTAGGCACTCTTCCTGTGATTGTGGTAGCCGTACTTCAGCTTGACGTCCCTCGCCATCTGGAGGGAGAGCGGAGGCGTCACCACCTCGCGCTGTCCCGTCAGACGGTTACGGGCTGTGATACAGAACTTCGGACTGCTCATACCGTATGCTTAACAAATTGAGACTTCAGCATCTTATCCTTCAGGTCGTAGTCCTTGTGGTGGACCCAGTAGGCCTCGCCCGTCGGATCACCGTTATCGTCGAGCGGCTGGAGCTTCATGCGACCCATACGGTCAAACTCCTGTACGATGCAGAAGTCGGACTTCACCAGGGATGTCTGGTCTGTGACGTACATCCCGATCTGCAGTTTCAAATATTCCTTGCCTGTCATTTCTTATCCTCCTTCTTTGATGAAACATACTCAAACACGTCCATGATGTTCGTCTCGCTGACGGAGCTGATGACGTAATCGATCATCGTGCCACCCATCACCTCGTCGATGTTCTTACGGGCGCCCTCGAAGGATCCTGCCTGAACAAGATACGTCACCTTGGTCTTCTTCTCCTTATTGGTCTTCTCGTCGATGGTGATAAACTGGAGCTTGGCCTTGTACCACTTGTCGGCCATCTCGTCGTCGGAGAAGAATATCTCCTTGAACGGAGCGCGGTCGATCTCCACCACGTCATACTCTCCACTGATGTAGCTGGCCATCTCGTCGATGATACGCTCCTCGGCCTCGCTGAAGCTCAGGGCATCCACTACATACTGTTCCTTCACTTTTTTCTGCAGGCCATCCTCCATCACCTTCTCATAGCGGATGTCACAGATAAACCAGTCTGCTGTCCTACTTCTCATAATGATTTCTATTTTGATCGTTAATACTTATACCGTAGGCCTCGGCCAGCTGACGGATAGCGTCGCTGCCGTAGGAGTCCTTGGTAAGGTTGATAAACTCTCGGACGGTCATCTGACCGTTCTCGATATCGATAGAGTGTTCGCGGGCAAAGGCCTTGCGGCCTGCCTTACATGAACCTGTGAGTATATGGTGCCAGCGATATAGTTCCTTGACAGGGAGCTTGCTGTCAGGATCAAGGAATGTGTTCCTGAATCGGAATATCCTGTCCTCCAGCGGCATCTGTTCGTTGTACTTCTCCGAAGCTTCATCATACGCTTCACGCAATGTCTCACCGTGAGCAAAGAAATCGCCCACTCTCGCAATGTAGATCGGTGTCAGTGTGAAGTCCTTGTTGAGTATGCTTCCCTTTGCATGGTTGCCAAGAACAGAGTCTATCAGCGTTGGCACACCATCGATCATATAGACCTTCTGACCGTTGAACTCAGGTATACCAGAGCCATCGCCATAGCCATCGCCATCGCCATCGCCATAGCCATCGCCATCGCCAGAGCCATCGCCATCGCCAGAGCCATCGCCAGAGCCATCGCCATCGCCAGAGCCATCGCCATAGCCATAGCCAGAGCCAGAGCCAGAGCCATCGCCATAGCCATCGCCATCGCCATCGCCAGAGCCATCGCCAGAGCCATCGCCAGAGCCATCGCCATCGCCATCGCCATAGCCATCGCCATAGCTTACGGCAAGGAACTCCTTAATCTGTTCGTCTAATTGTTTCTCCATACTCTTACACTCTCAATCGACTTGATAGCTTCGTCGCTACATGGAATGACTTCAATGACCTGCTCCACAACGTGGCTTGGTACCACCACAGAGAACTTGCAACTTTCGGGTTCTTTCACACCTTCTGTTGCCAACTGGCTCAGACTGGCAGCACCTCTCCAGTACCAGAGACGACGGCTGTTTTCAAGTTTCACCTCAACACCTGCCGGTGTGTAAAGTTTGTCTTTTAATGTTCCAAAGAACACTCCGGCTCTTGATGCGCGGATGATCACTTTTTTTCCGATTAATTCCATAATGTTACTTGAATTTAATTAATACTATTCGGGCTTCTTCCCGATTACCTTGTAAAACTTCTCTCTTTCGCGCTGCTCGGCGGCCTTGGTGATCTCGACGTGAGCGGAAGCGATAAGCTTGCGGCGCCAGACGTCTACATTTCCGACGTATTCTGCCACAAGCTTCCTGAACTCATCAAGACTTCTTACTACGGTATACCTGTACCCTGCAGCCTCAAACATATTTTGATAGTCCTTCTGACTCTGCGACAGTCTTCCAGTCTTTGTTTTCATCTCTATGCCAAGACCCATGAAAGATAGAGGACATCCACTCGGCATAAAGAGTAACAGATCCGGCACTCCAGCTACGGCTCCCTCGGCCTTGTGGATGCCCTGACGACGGCGGTCGGTCGTGGTGTGTCCGCTCCCCTCGTTGATGGGATGCGTCAGCAGCATGGCATACTGTGGATACTGCGCCCTGAACCATGCGACACATTGCTGCTGTAGTCTACTCTCTTCGTGATTCATAATCATACTTTCTGTTTGTTCAACTTCTTAACAGCCTCAGCCAGCTTATGTTCGGCCTTCCTGAGTTTCTTCTTCAGGTCGTCGATCGTTGCCTGCTGTTTCTTGATGGTACCTTCATTCTCGCCAAGCTCGAACTGGTACTTGTTGTAGTGACCTTTCAGCAGCTTATGAAGGTGTACGTTTGCAGCCTGCAGCTCGTTTAGATTCTTCTGCAGCTCGTTCCAAGTCTTTGTCTTAATAATCTTGATCATACTCTATTTCATGTTTGGTTTCCAATTCTTGTCTGCGTTGTAGGCATCCATCCAGCTTACTACCGTTGTCTGCTGAGGCTGCATGGCCTCGTCGGCTGCCTGCGCTGCCTGCTGGGAGATCTTCCTCTTCCTGAGGTTGGCTCTCTCGAGGTATGCCTGGAAGTTCTTCGGCTCGAAGATGAACTGGAAGCGGGCGATGAATCCCGTCTTGTTCTCCCCCAGCGAGAACGGCTCCGTCAGGATCTGCTCAAACACCAGGTCGATGCTCTGCATGCCGAAGCGCCTGATACACTCCATCACCATCATCCTCGTCGGCATCGTCAGGCGGATGCACTCGGGCAGCTTTCCGGCGAACGTCTTGTTATATCTCTTTTTCACTTCTAAGGCCACGTCTTCGCTCTCTCCCTCCTTCTTGTAAGAACTGTAAGGGCTTACAAGAATATTATCTTCCTTCTTCCTTCTTCCTTCTATTGTAGATATGTGTGTCGTGCCATCAGTAGTGCCAAGAGTAATGCCATCAGTAGTGCCAAGAGTAATGCCATCAGTCGAACCGAATAAGCTTTCCTGTGCGTCGTAACTATCATAGTCGCAGACCGTTACCACACTAAATCTGTTGTTCCCCCTAACGATTATCTCGCCGTAAGAAATAAGCCTTCTAAGCACTCTGTCTATCGTCCGGAGGCTCATGCCCGTCAGTTCCGACATCTCCGGACGGGTGATCGGGCATGACCCCCGACGGATGATCTGACCCTCGTAGCGCCCTTCGGTGACGTAGGCGCGCTCCTTCAGGAAGTGATAGAGGTGTACCATCGTTGAATCCTTATACCATGGACGCTCCGACAGGTTGCGCTGCTGTTTGTACCATCCGCTCATGCTGCCTGTGCGCCTGCTGAGGGTTTCACTCTCACCTGGATGAACTTCTCGCCGTCGGTGTGCTTGTACATCGGGCAGATCCACTTCGTGCTGGCCACCATCACCTGATAGGGGAAGTGGGCGTTGCCGGTGTTCGGCTGCACGGTACACTGTGCCAGGATGGGGTTGCAGCCGTACCTGTGAAGGTTCGAGTGCAGACAGTCCATACAGCACACCACGTCGGTGTTCTTCTTCTCCTCCTTGTTGTTGACTCTCTTACAGTTAGTCCTTGTCATATATGCCTCCTTTGAATGAATGTATTTTCACTTCTATCATGTGTACCCTTCTCAGCAGCCCCTCGAAGGCCTGTATGCCTATATTGGCCACTGTGCGGTGAAGCTCCGAGTAGAGCCTCAGCCTTTCGGCCTCCAGCTCATACCTCGCCCGTTCCCGTCTTGCCGTCACCTGTCTCATCTCAGCTCCTCATGATGTTGCTCCCACCAGTGGGCTATCTCCCTCTCCGACGGACGGGTGCCGTTCTTCAGCTTTGTCAGGGTGTCCTTCGCATAGTCGTATTCCTCACAGCTCATGCGCAGTATCACCTGCTCGGTATAGTCGCAGTCGCCAGCCCAGCCCAGCAGGGCGAAGAAGCCTATCGTCATGGCCACGGCGGCCAGCAGTTGTAGTCTGTACTTGTTCATAGTTCTAAAGTCTTTAACGTCTGATTCTGATCCTTATATTCCCGCTCTCGATGGCCTCGCGCACCTTTGCCTTGTCGAAGAGGACACGGCCCTCGATGGTGACAGGCTCGGGCAGGATGCCCTTCTTGCGGTAGTTCAGCAGCGTGGGCTGCGACACATGCAGCAGCGCAGCCAGCTCCTCCCTCGAGTAGTATTTCGGCTCGTCGCGCTCCTCTATGCGCTGCATGCCCCAGGCAATGAAGCTCTCGAAGCATTTGCGCAGGTCTTCTGCGTTCACCACCACCTGTATGTTGGCGGCGTTCGGCGAGTGTATGATATCGTTCAGGCTCATCATATCCTTTATGCCAATGTTACCGTGAACGACTTGATCTTACGCTTCTCCACCCTGCGGCCTAAGCTGCCGTAGTCCGGAGCCTCAACGACGTCGTGCTTCATCGTCCCGTCGTTATTCAATACGATTACCCTATACATCATTTTAAAGCCCTTTCTCTTATGGATTTTAATCTGTCAAAATTTTCCTTCGAATCCTCATAACGGTAGAGTGATGCGGTATCAATCGTGCAGGGTGAATAGCGCTTTGATTTTTCCTCCCAGACATTGCATTTTGCCCTGTCATTCCAGCCTACTACCACCATCGTTATAACAAAATCTCCCTGTCGGTTCTTCTTTGTGGTTCCGATTGGCAGCATTGTGTGGTCATACATATCACCTTTACTCACGTTCAGTCCTCCTGTTTGTTTCGTTTTATTATCTTAGTCCCTTACTCAGCAAATTCAGTGAATTTGGTTACCAAATTCGGCGGTTTTGGTCACCAAATTCGGCGGTTTTGGTCACCAAATTCGCCGATTTTGGTCAGACGCTCTGCCCTCCTCTTACGGTTAAGCCTTACGACCTCCTGTATCTTCCGGTGCAGATCTATGGTCTCCCTGACGTGCGCCATATCGAGGACGGGCAGATCCACATAGTTGAAATCCGTGTTTTTACTTGCTTTCATGCCTCGTCCTCCTCTTCTTTATCTTCAATCTCACCATCCTGAATCTTATCAATCAGGTCAGGATCCATAGCCCAGTAACGCTTTGCACGTCTCAAACACTTACGCCAGAACTTGATAAAGTCCATGATGCCATCCATATAATCCACCTCGTAATACTTACGGGTGTCTGGATCACGCAGAACAACGCGCTCATGACTGCTGCCATCATCGTAACGGTAGCTTAAAATACCATTCTCAACTTTGATATCACCCAGCTTGAACGACGTAAATGGATCCTCGTAGAGTACTGCCACCTCTTCACCTGTCTCCTTCCGGAAAGCTTCAAGCTCCTCCTTAAACTTGTCAAGAGCTTTCAGGTGGCTCTTCTTAATGAAAATGTTTAAATCTGCCATAATGAATGAATGTTTAAGTTACTAATAATTGTCTTTAAGGAATGACCTTGGTGGTTTCGATGCCTCCGTATTCGGCCAGCACCTTCTTCCTGGTCAGCTTGGCGTCTTCCGAGTTCGATGTGTAATTCAGAGCGGCGTAGAGCGTTGTCCTGCCGATCTTCAGGGCGCTGCAGATGCTGTCAGCCTTGCCCCTAGGAATCACGATAACTTTTCTTCTTATTGCCATAACAATTTTTATATTATAAATATTTTGAAATCTCAGTAAAAATTCGTATCTTTGCACTCTGTACCGCTGTCGGAACACTTTCGGAACTAATTCGGAATAGGTTCGCAGTGCAAAGGTAAGAAATAATTTCTTATATTACTATATATTATTCAATAATTTAATAATATTTATAATATAACATTTCTTGTATGAATAAAAAAGATCGATTTAACAAGGCATACAATTTCTTGAAATACGAAGGTGTTATCAAGAAACAGAGTGACGTTGCCAAAGCAATGAAAGCGTCGCAGTCGAATGTATCAAGTGCATTAAATGGAAAGGAGTCCGTCCTTACAGACAACTTCTTGATGCGCTTCTCTAGCGCTTTCAAGCAGATATCGCTAGACTGGCTTCTCAATGAGCAAGGACCGATGACAACGATCGTTCCGGAGTTCAAGGACGAGAATAAGCCTCAGATACTGGAAGGCAATGCTGACAAGGATGTGATAGCCGAGCAGTTTAAGATGACCGAGCGTATCAGGGAGCTGATCCATGAGACGGGCCATCTGCCTAAGACGTTCGCGCTAGAGGCAAACATCGAGGTAAACAACTTCCTCCGTAAGATGAAGGGAGAGTATGTGTGGTCGGTGGCCGACGTACATAAGATCTGCGACAACTTCCGAGTGCGAAAGAGCTGGCTTGTGGACGGTGAGGGGCAGAAATACCGGCTGCCCGACGAGGTGCTGGAGACCATGCCTGCCCGTCGCTCCTACGACAAGAACGTAGGCATACCGTATTATAATGTGGACTTTGCTATGGGGTTTGATCCTGGCGTCAACGACCAGACGATCAATCCGCAGTACATGATAGACTTCGCCCCTTACAACCGTGCCGACTGCTGGTGTAATGCCAGCGGCGACTCCATGGCGCCAACGATAGCCAACGGCGATCTGATAGCCATCAAGGAGGTGCGCGACCCGTCATCATGCCTCATCAACGACGAGATCTACGCCATTGTCACCACCAACGACCTGCGAACCATCAAGCGCGTCCGCGACAATGGCGATACGGTGACGCTCATTCCTGACAATAAGGAATACTCCGAGCAGACCATCAGCAAGGAGCTGATCCTGAAGGTCTATAAGGTGATGGGGAGCATGAAGATGTTTTAAGGCTTCTCCATACCGCAACAGGGGCAGACGATCCGACGGATAGCTGGGGCCATGCGCTGGCCGAGGAATCCCTGCAGGTATGCCGGAGGCTCCCCGTAGTTCATCACGTCGTAGGCAGCCGTAATCTCATCCACTATATGCTTCGTCTCGTGCATGACGGTGTTGAAGAACTCCCCCCAGTTCCATGCACGCCCTATCAGCGTGATGCTCCTGCGTCGCGCTGGGTTACTCCACGTATAGCCGCGGTTCCACTCCTGCGTCATCAGGTGCCAGGTCTTCCCGATGTCCTCCTGCGGGCAGCCCAGCCTCACCATGGCCTCAGCCACGGCAGGCATGTCCTGTTCCAGCGGCACGTAGATCACCGTCGCCAGCCAGTACCCGTCGATATCGATTGTCTGCCAGATCACGCCATTTCCTCCCAGGGCACTTCCACCTTCTTACCTATGCAGTCGGCCAGCCATCGGCAGAAGGCGATGCCGTCGTAGCCGTCGGGATCGTCCAGCACGTCCTTGACATACTTTGCCAGGTGGTCCATGTCGGGCACGCTGTCGCCGAGGTAGTCGGCCAGTCCCATGTTGGCCACGAACACATGGTCGTGTCCCTTCAGGTTCTTGATCTCCACCTTCGAGTCCTTCAGCAGCCGCTCCACCTCCTGTTTTGTCAGCGCTTTGATGGGCCTGCCGTCCTCGCCCTGCATGCGGCTGACGGCAAACTCGCACAGGGCTGCGCTGAAGTGGCAGCCGTGTCTCCGCTTGTACTCCCTGAGTCCTTCCGGTGTCAGGTCGAGTATTGTCATGATGTCTTCGTACATATTTCAGCTTGTAATTCGTACATATTTCAGATAGGAAAATCAAAGGGGCGAGGCTCCTCTCCCCGCCCCTCCTGTAGTCTACATGCCTTGCATGTGCTGTCTAAGCTCCTGCATCTGGCGGTCAAGCTCCTGGAGCTTCTGCTCGTTCTTCTTTCGGAGTTCCTCGCGCTCCTCCCAGGTGCCCTCGTTACGATGCCATGCCCGGCCTCCACGACGGAAGTAGCTGCCGCCCCTCTCGTCCATGTCGCCACGGTAGCCTCCGCGGCCATAGCCAGAGCCGCCGCCGTCCATACCTGAACCGCTGCGGTAGCTTCCGCTGCCTCCCTCACGGCTGATGCCGCTCAGGGCGTCCACGAACTGGTCGCCGTAGTCCTTCAGCTCGTCGGCCATCTGCTCGATCTCGGGGCCGCATCCGTCGCTGATCTCGTCGATGAAGTCGCGCAGCTTCTTCTTCACCTCGCGGGCCGACAGCTTGCGTGTCTTGATGATCATTACGTTCTCGCTCATGTCTCTTGCGTTTTTAGTGGAGATCACGGTCTCTTCTTCAGCAGCTCCAGTATCTCCTGTTGCGACTGCTGGATCTGTGCCGTCTGCTCCTTCAGCTCCCCGTACTGGGTCTTCAGGTTCTCGATGGTCTGGTCGCGCTCCTGGTCCTGTGCATACTTGCGGTTAAGCTGCTTGCGGATCGCGTCGTAGTCCTTGCGGGCGCTCTCATGCCAAGGGGTCTTGGCGATATGCTCCGCACTGGCCTTGTCGAGGTTGGCGACCTCCGTATCCATCAGTTCCGGACTCTCGGTGATGATCGTCGAGCCTCCGCGGTCCACTGCGCCTGTCGCGGGCACGTTGCGGAAAGTCCGCTGTCCTGTAGGTGTGGTCACGATGATATCCACCACCATCTCATGCTGCTGCCCGAAGGCGATTGACGCCAGCACCTGGTTAGGCTGCGCGTCCCTTGGTCTCGGCTGGCTCACGCTCTCCACCACTCCGTCCGTCACCGTCACATGGTCGCCCATGTCGAGAATGGTCAGATGGGCACCTTTAGCTAAATTTGAAAACATAATCTCCTGTTGTTTTTGTTACCTTTTTGATGAACTCTCTCAGAAAGGCCAGCAGGCGGCGGCAGTACCACCGCCAGCCGGTCCTATTTTGCTGCCGGGGTCTCGGTTGTCGCGCCCGTGCCGGTAGTGCCGTTGGTGTAGCCAAGCAGGCGTGCCACGAGCAGCGTGCCGATGAAGTCGCTGCCGATGGTTGCGATGCCTGTCGGTACGGCCTGGTACTGGTTGTTGGGCAGGGTGATCGTGGGAGGCTGGCAGCGCTTGATGGCCTCAACCTCTGAGTAGATGGCGTTCAGGCGGGCATCCGTCTGTGCCTGGCTCTGTCCGACGAGACCAGCAATGTACTGGTTCTGCTTCATCTGCGAGATCTCACCGTCCTTGGCAAGTGCGAGTGCGGTCAGCTCCTGGATCTTCGCGTTCTTGTCCTCGAGCTTGTCGTTGTACATCTGCTGGAGGATGGCGCGGTAGCCCTCGGTCTGGTTGTCCACGATGCGCTGGGTGTTCTCGTTGCCTGCGTTGATCAGGGCGTTGGTCTGCTGGCACATGGCCAGTGCCTGGTCCTTGCAGCAGTTGCAGAACTGGAGGGCGATGTCGCTCTGTCCCTTCTGGAGGGCCATCTGCAGCTGCATCACGCTCATGTTGTTCTGGGCTGCAAGCTGCACCATGGCGAGGTTGATGTTGGCAAGACCAGCCTGGATGGCGTCGGTGGAGGTATTGAAGGCCTGTGCCAGCTCCACTACGCGGTTGCCTACGCCGGTGACATGCTCCATCAGTAGGTCGTTGCCGTGGTTGTTGTTCGCCATGTTGGCCAGGTAGGCCGTGGCTGCCGCGTCGCTGCCGCCACCACCGAAACCTCCGAAGCCGTTGCCGTAGCCGAACATGTTGGCCACGATGCCAAGGCCGAAGAGGCCGAGAACGCCGTCCCACATGCCGTTACCGCCGAAGATGCCTCCGTTGTTGCCCTTGTTCTGGTTGCCCATCACGGCAGCGAAGTCGGCAGGACTCCATCCGCTGCGGCCACCGAAACCGCCTTCAGAGGATCCCAAACTGATAATTTTCTCTTCTGTCATTTTCTTGAAATTTGAGTAGTTGATAATAAGATGTTAATTCTCTCGGGTGTCATTGGCCTTTGACACCGCAAAGATACCTAATTCTCCCTAATCACCCTAATAATCCCTACTCTACCCACTGCTCAAAACGTGCAGTCCATGATCATCTTCCCGATGATCTTATATATCTTTCTCTCGCAAATACCGTACTTTTCGGAAAGATGTGCTATAATGTAGGTGGTCTTGTGACCCATGCCCTTCATCATGTCAAACTCCTCTGTCATCGGCAAATGCTGGTAATAATCCATGCCGATGCCGCGTTCGTGCAGCAATTTCATGATCTCTTTGCCAATTTTTATTAATTCTTTCACTTTCATTAGTGCAAAATGTTGGTTGATTAATATATTTTTCCTACCTTTGCACCCGCACCACCATACATCAGCCATAGCCTCACCTGCAGAGAACGGGCAACTGTCCCCCGATCCGCTGCTGGTGAGGCAATGTGTAATAAGTTGGTGGTGCTTCTTATTATTGGGTCGGGGGATTTTTCTATTCTTTTTGGCCTCATCTCCCCGACTCCGCTGCAAAGATACAGCGTTTCTCCTGTCACTCTTTCATATAATTCCCATGCGCGATATAAATAATGTACGCGGGAATCAATAAAAAAAGGAGTCCCATTTCTGAGACTCCCAAATATAATGGATGGTATAACTGGTTTCCGTTTTATTCCCCTGATTTCTCCTGGTTCATAATAATGTCACTTAGTGTCACATGATCAGCGGCATTCACCTTGCCATCGCCATTCAGGTCACCATTGATGAGTGACAACTTGATTTCTTTTGTCGCCTTATCAGAATCCATGTATCCTTCCTTTGAGGCATAGACACTGACATTATACAAGCCTCCGAGCTCTACTTCTGTTCCTGTATCCTGCTTTATGTCTGCGCTTGTAATCTGGTATCTGAACCTTACGCCTTCCGTCTCGCAGGCAAAGCTGATCTTTCCGTCCTTGAACTTGATGGTTGGTGTGGCGCACTTCTGATCGCCAGTGGCAGCGATAGCCACCACGTCCTTAAAGTCCTTCCACGGTCCAACGGCTTTATATTTGTCTATGGATCCTGCCGGCACATGCAGCGTCACATAGTCTATATATGAGTTTTCAAAAGCCGTCCTGTCAGTCTCTGGCACTTCCTCTGCATAACAGTACACATCATTGAGCTTGTTGATATTTGCAAAGGTTTTCTCGCCTATCTTGGCCACATTTTTGCTTATATCAAACCTTGTAATTGTATTGCGCCCATTAAAGGCGTTGTCAGCAATCTTTGTCACCTTATAGCTTACTCCATCAAACTCCACGGCATCGGCTATTGTTACCTCACCGCTGGCATTGTCATTACCTATCACCTCAGCGAGTTCGTTGTCCGCATCAGTCACCTGATAAGTTACGCCATCGACGTTTTTCTTTGAGTAACCGAATGTACCTCTAACGTTAACGTCCTTTCCTGGCATGGTCTCTGGTATCTTACTCCATCCGGAAAAAGTAAATCCCTTTTTTGTTGGATCAGATTCTTGATTTATCATATCTCCATATTTATATAAATAGTTTTTATAAATCTGGTTATCTACATAATATGTTAAAACAAAATCTGTATTGTCAAGTCCTACAAAATTTTTAAATTTTTTGTTCTTCTCTTTGAAAGCTTCTATTAAATTGTCGTGAATATGCACAGTGGCGTTTGAAACATCATCTGAAAAACTAATTATATAATCTCCATAATAGTAAATATCTGACAATTTGCTGCATCCGGAAAAATTATCACGAATCATTGGTTCAAGATAATCATCGTTCTCTATTGATATTGATAGGGTAACAAGATTGCTACAATTAGAAAAAGAACCGACCATTCCACCCATTTCTTTAACACTATTCGGAATGGTCAAAGATGTCAAGCCGCTGCAACACGCAAAAGCACCTTCGTCAATGCACTTTACACCTTTTGGTATAGTAACAGATGTTATATCTGAGCATCCATAAAAAGAATAACGTGATATACTACTAATATTTTCTGGTATAACAAGATCTTTCACCTCTTGCCCGTTCAAAAAAAGTTTTATAGAATTGCTTCCAGGAGCGCTTTGCTTGTCAGTACCTAACCAAGATTTAATGTCTGATATGTATATTTTTTGTAGTTTTTTACATTCTGACAATCCAAATCTGCCAAGACTTTTGATACTACTTGGTATGGTCACAGATAAAAGATTTGTTACATCCATCAGCACGTAATCACCAACTGATGTTACTATATATGTCTGGCCATTGTAAACTACATGACCCGGAATAATCAAATCACTTATATATGGTAGTCTGGTAATTTCAGCTTCAAGTTTAGAAGAATCAAACTTATAGTTTATTCCATCAATCTCACCGTAACTTATTTCTCCAGCCTTAACGCTACAAACTCTAAAAAACGAGAAAACACACAAAATTAAAACAAAGACTCTATTGTTCATAAACCCACTATTTAGTTATACTGTTTGCAAAAATAGCAATAATGCTGTTATGTTGTTATTTTTATTAAATAAAATTAAGAAAAATGCGGCATACTCTCACAAGCTTGCCGCATTAAGTATAACTAAATGATGTAAAATATAAATTATTCTATTTTCCTAATATTAGGAGCTAACAATATAGTCCCTATATCTGTAGGATTGTCTGCGTTTCCATCTACAAATTTGACAGTTATATAATATTTTGTCTGTGAAACCACCTCAATTATTATTGGGAAATTCTGAAGTGTACACATATTTGTAGGATATCCACTTCCACTGTCTCTGTTAAGCGTTAAGAAGCATGCAATTTTTGCTTTAGGTGGCTGTATCATAGAAGATAGGCATTCAAAAATATACTTACCAGGATCCAGAGTAATTTCTCCAATTGATACTATAAACGTAGAACTAACAGGCTGACCGTCTGATGTCGTAACTTTAAATAGCTTATTTGCAGCAGAAGAAATAACACAATTACTATCAGTATTACCACTCCACCCGCCTAAAGTGCTATACAATTCTTTAACAAGGTTCTCCTTGTTCTCAATTATAACAGCATTGTCAGAGCAACCAAGTTTTGGAACAGAATCATCGACGTAAAAAACAATTCTATAACCATTGTTTCCACTATCTCCACTTGCTGCATAAATAAAATATGAGAGATCATAAGCGTTATTTATCTTACTTGACAAAATAGCGCAAGTTCCATAACAATTACCCGTAGCATTTATAAATATACCATCATCTTTTAAAACACCAAAAAAGTCTTTTATGATAAAATTGCTGAATGCTCCTCTTAAAGTAATAGCGTTTAGGACATCTTCACAACCGTTACCATCAAAGGACGTAGAAAGAAAATCCATCAAATCATAAGCAGTTGTAGCATGATCACAACAACAATTTCTAACTGAAGAATATTTGAAAAATTTAAGATAATATCCCGTTGTTACATTTTTGGCAAAACATTTATCAAGAACAATAGATGTAGATGCTGATATATATATTCCAACACCTGTACTATATACTATAACGTCTTGAATACGCGAAAAGTATAAAGTTAGATTAATACCATATTGCGTTGTATAGGCTATAAATAAATTTTTTAAACATATTCTGCTTTTAATATAGTTACTATCGTCATTTATACCCTTTGACGCTAAATTGTTTCCGTTAATTGTTATGCCTTCTATTGTTATAAAGTTCCCTCTTAATCGGAAAACCGAATCAATACTTTCTATTGCTTTAATTTCTCCGTTACCAGTCTCATAGCCATCCAGGTGACCGTTTAAGTATCCTTTTGGAGTGCTTGTAGTTTCATCATGACAGCCTTTTATGATAGTGGAATCAGGAACGTCTAATTGGGAGCCAATAGCATATATCTTGTTTCCAAAATAGATCGGAAAAGGTAAATATAAAACTTTCTGAATAGCTGTTGCGTCATCTGTCACACCGTCTCCAACTGCACCAAACCATTCAGGATATGCTTCTGACACAATCCAAGTACCTGCTATTGTGACGTTGGTTTCTAAAATTTTTACCAATCCTGCCTTGATGCCAGTATTTGTGCCTGTAATGGTTTTATCACCTGAGATACTTCCACCGTCAAACTCCAGCACACAATTAGCAGGGATCGTGATGTTCTCACCAAGCACAAAGTCATACTGAATGACAAAGATGGTGTTGGCGTTGGGAACACGGCTACCGACCTCGCCCTTGTAGAACATGTCCTGTGTGAGGGTGTTGACCAAAACCTCTGGTTCGCCCTCGGCGGCAGTGTTGACCATGTTCTTCTTCAGCACGATACGGCCCATGCCGTTATAGGGGTAGTCGCCGGTGGATCCTGTGGTGGATGGCTTGTCGTGCCACATGAGCCATGCGTTGTAGTCGCCGCTCACCTGCTTCCAGTCCTGCGTGTTCGGTGTGATGATGTCACCGCCGTCCCATGTTGCGGGTGCCGACACGTTATCGTCAATCTTCGACTCCCACACAGCGCCGAAGAGACTGACCTGATCGAGCTGGTCGTAGCCTCCTTGCTTATTAGGATTGAAGTCACCCAGATAATTCTCGGTCTTAAACAACCGCTGTCTGATAATTCCAGTATTCTCTTCCATAATCGTATGTTTTTATTTGTCATTCACTTTCTTCTTCAAGGGTCTTGTACACACCGGAATAGTTGTGATTCTCGTCGATCTCGATGCTTGTCAGCACCCTGTCGCCCACCAGCTCGCTGATCTCCGCGAACCTCTCGGCGTCGAGCGGCGTGTTGTCGGTCTGAACATAGGTCCAGTCGCCGTTCCGCTTCTCATAATATACCTCCTCAATGTTTTCGTGGTCGCAATAGACAAGCGACATTTCACCCTTCACGTCGTTCTTGTATTTCACGATGTAAGAGTGCTTGCTGTTTCCCGTCACCTTGTTGACGACATAACCGATCTTCAATGTCTCGATCTGTGCAGCCGTCAGGGCTGTGATGTCGCTGACCTCCATCGCAATGACCATCTTCTGAACTTTGTCCGACGTGATGCCGCTGGTGATGGCGGCCCACTCTTCATCCGTGAAGTTATCACGCTTGATGGCCACCTCAAACACCCACTGATACTGTGTGGCGCCGGCAGGCAGCGTATAGCGGTAACGGCTGTAGACGTCGTTGCCGTTCTCGTCTGGAGTCACCAGGTATGCCCAGTCGTTGGCGTTGGCATCCTCGATGGCCTCGATATCTGCCATCGTGGTATATGTGCCCTTGAAGTCGGGATCGGCCTCGGCCACCTTCTTCCGTACATAGTCCTTCGTGGCGATATCAAAGAACGGTATAGGCGTCTTCAGGTCGTCTACCCACTCAGGCTCTTGCCCTGGCTGCTGCACCTCTTTCTTAAGGGTGCCAATGCCGTTGGTATCCTCTACAAACTTGTAATGGTTCATGACTGTGCTGATTGTGGTTGTACGTTTGTCACTCCAAAGATGGCATATACCCAGCCGTCCTCGTCGCGCTCAAAGCCGGTGATGGGGCCGCGGTTCCCGTAGTAGGCGTACCACCAGCCGTCATCCTCGCGCTGGATCGATATCAGGTTGCAGTTCAGGAAGATGTCGTGTCCGTCGAGCGTGCCTGGTGCGATCTTGCTGATGTCTACGGCACCGCGGGCGATGTTCCTGCCCTCCACGGACTCAGGGGCGAGATGTTCGCTCTGAATGGCCTCGTGGCCGATGTTCAGTCCCGTGATCGTGTGCTGATGGATATGTCGGCCTTGGATGGTCCTGTCGGCAATGCTCCTGCCCTCGATGGTCTTGTCGGCGATATGTTTGCCCTGAATGGTCTTGTCGGCAATATTCCTGCCTTGGATGGTCTTGTCGGCGATCTTGCCGCCAGTCACGGCCTTGTCGGCAATATTCCTGCCTTGGATGGTCTTGTCGGCAATCTTCTCCGTCGTGACGGCAAAGTCCACGATATGGCGGCCCTGGATGGCTCCGTTGGCGATGTCGCGCGTCTGCACCAGCACCCGCCAGTCTCCTATATGTTGGTCGTATTCAAACAGCCTCTGCATGGTCGTGTCAGTTTAGGATGAAACACTTTGTCACCTCCACGGGGGTGGCGAGACGGATCACCGTCTCATGCTTTACGTGGAAATCTATCTGGAAGCCGGTATCGCTCCTGGGCGTCTGCCCGTAGTTGGCGTACCCGCCGTCGCTTTCTTTCTTCAGGGTCACCACGGGCGCACGGCTGGCAAGCTCGATCCTTGCCGTCGCGCACTCGTCGATGGTGATGTCTTCGCTGATATAGGCGTTAGCCTCAGCATCGAATGTGAATGTAGGGGTTATCATGATTCACTTTCTTATTGTACGGTTCTTACAGCGTCAGGGTCAAGGTAGCGCTGCGATAATGCAAGCAGGGTGGACGCCACGTCATCCTTGAAGGCCGTCATGGCAAGGCCTGCTATCTGGTAGATCAGCGAGGCCTCCAGCTGTGACGGCACACTGACGTCAGTCGTGGGATGGTCTGCGTCAACGTTGGTAAGGCTGGGCTTGCGGATGAATACAAACCTCAGCGTGTCATTATCGGCCTTGGCGCAGTACATCTCCAGTATCTTCTTGCCGCTGGCGTTGTAGGTCAGGATATTCACGGGTCTGTCCCATGATCCCCTGGCATACTCGTCCTGCTGCATGAGGTAAACCTGGGACGTGTCAGGCTCCGGCACGGGGAAATGAGACCACGACGAGAGCCGGGCCTCAACGATGCGGAGAAGGTCTGTGGGAAGTATCAGGGTGGCGACAAGGCTTGTGCCGTTGATGGAGAAGCTGTTGGTCAGTGCCGTACCCGTCAGCGTCTCGAGCATGTCGTCATCGAGTCTGTCAATCGGTGCATTCTCAAGGACGTACTGCAGCGCATAGCCGATTTTGTCGATGATGACCGACGTCAGGTTCTTCTCGTCCTCGCTCACGCGGAGGAAGTCCGAGTCGTTCTGCATCAGCTCGTCGATGGTGGCCCTCACCCGTTTCACTATCTCCGATACCGTCATCCCTTATCCTTTCTTGATGGTGGGGTTGATGCCGTGTTCCTTCAGCACCCTGCGGGCCTCGGACTCTTTCTGCACGGGAATGTTCCACTCCCTGGCGATATACTGGATGGCCTCGCCCAGGTTGTTGAAGGTCATGGCCTGTGTGCCGTCGCCCTCTGCGGTAGTCTCTGGATCCGTCTCGTGTTCTGGTGCGTTTGCGGGTTCCTGTGTCTGGGGCGGCTCCGGCTTGGGTGCCGGCTCTGTCTTTGCGGCCTGCGGTCTCACGGCGACTTTCCTTGCGGCTTTGGCGGCAGCGGCCTTGCGGTCACTCTCCTCTTCCACCGTGCGCTCAAGCACGATATCCTTGTCCTTGAACATCTGGCTGTTCTCGATGGCGCGCTGCTTGAACGGGTCGTTGGTGTAACACTTTGCAGGTACGCCGTTGTAGGTGTTGCCGTCGACGAAGGCCACCCTCACGCCTACGCCCTTGTATTTCAGCGTGACCTCGAAGGTGTTCTGCTTCAGTCTGAGTTGATAAATCTTCAGCATAATGTATTACTTTAGCTTTTTGAAAATATGGGGTGGCCGCATGGCCGGGAGCCGGTACGCAGCCACCCCGAAGAAAGGAGGTCCGTTTAGACGTTGCCGGTGTACACAACCCACTGGTCGGAATCCTCGTCCCACTGCCATACCTTGTCACCGTCGAGTACGACGCCAGTGTACTCAGACCAGCTGTCGGTCTCGTAGATGTAGTACTTTCCTTCCTCGTAGGTCACGGTGTCTGGAGCGGTACCGACCACGATATCCTGAGTAGGAGCGATGATGTCGCCCTCTGCGGGATCGGCGGGCAGTGCGCTCACCTTCGTCACCTCGCCGTCCTCGGAGAGCAGGCCGTCGAAGGAGATGATCATGCCGTCCGTCGGGTTGCTGGGGATGGCGTCCACCAACTCGATAGGCTCGGTGTCGTCGCTGATGTTCTTGTCGATGATCTGGTCAGAGGGACCGACGAGCAGCGAGTTCTGTCCGCGGAGTGCCAGGGCGCCGATCTCAATATAGGTATAGCGCATGGCCTCGCGTGCATCGTTGCCGGCCTTGTTCAGGTCGATGTTCGACTCCTTCTTCACCTTATGGTAGTAGCGGGCGATCTGGAGGGGCACTGCGACGCAGAAGTCCTCATAGCCGATCTCATCCATCATCGGGGCGTATGTGATATGCAGCGTACCGAAGTTGGAGACGAGGTCGCGCACCACGATGCCGTAGTCGGTCTTCTTGTGGTCGTACTTGGCGTCCATGTGCTTGATGATCTCCTCCATGTTGGCAATCTCGGCCACCTTGTTCTTACCGCACAGCAGGTAGGCCTCGGTGGTCTCGGCATACTTGGTGAACATGATCTTGCCGATGGCGGTGATGTGTGCGTACTTGAACTTGCCTTCGATGCCCAGCGTGTTCGTCAGCTGGCGGAGGATACCCTCGGAGGTATATACATACTCCTCGTTGCCGTCCTTCGTGCGCATGAGGTAGCGGGTCTGAACGCCGTCCCACAGGTCGCGCTCGAACTTCTTGGAGAAGTTGGCCAGTGCCTGGTCGCGCATCTCGTCGAATCCCCACGGGGTCTTCTTCAGGATCTCACGCTCATGGTCGGTGATAAGGATATTGAAGAGGCGCTTCTGCAGATATACACGGGTCGAGCGGGGCTGGCTGTTGTCGGGAGATACGATCTTCTGCGACTCGGAGCCTGCATAGCTGGAGACATACAGCTCGGTGTTGGCGGGGATGGCAGGCACGAGGTAGTCGCGCATGTAGTCGCTCATGGTTCCCTCCACCTTTGCCTTACCGTTCAGCGGACGGAGCGTCACCTCGTCCTCGTCGGCTGCGCTGACATACAGCACAAGGTCGCCGCTGGTCTTGGTGGTGCTGCCCCTCTGGT
>Ga0310786_10000494_pt1 | contig 64448 bp, 30 predicted proteins | sample AusTroGonzalo_MG_FD_203881 | JGI IMG/M metagenome (GOLD analysis project Ga0310786, IMG submission 203881) | Bovine rumen microbial communities from tropical cattle in Woodstock, Queensland, Australia - Gonzalo_03 (v2) (version 2) | ecosystem: Host-associated > Mammals > Digestive system >...
GAAGGTGAGACGCAAGAAATTTACAAAAAGCTGGCAAATGGAGAAATTGACCTTTTGATTGGCACACATAAAGCGCTAAATTCCAATATAAAATTTAAAAATCTTGGGCTTTTGGTGCTTGATGAAGAACAACGTTTTGGTGTTAGAGATAAGGAAAAAATCAAACAGATGAAAGCTGATATTGATGTGTTAACGCTGTCTGCAACGCCAATTCCAAGGACTTTGCATATGTCTCTGTCTGGGATCCGTGATATAAGTGTTATTGCCACTCCACCAAAAGAGAGATTGCCTATTCAAACTTATGTAAGTCCATTTAGTGATCAGCTCTTGCAAGATGTTGTTTCAAGAGAACTTGCTAGAAATGGAAAGGCACTTATTTTGTTTAACAAAGTTGCAGAAATTTATCAGTTTAGAAATCATGTTGAGGGGCTTTTGCCAAATGCAAAAATAGGAGTTGCACATGGTCAAATGTTTGAAAAAGAATTGTCAAGAGTGATCAATGATCTGTACGATGACAAATTCAACGTGTTTATATCTACGACACTGATTGAAAATGGAATTGACTTGCCGACTCTCAACACTTTGTTTGTTGTGGATTGTGATATGCTTGGGCTAAGTCAGCTCTATCAAATCAGAGGAAGAATTGGAAGATCTGACAAACTCGCTTATGCTTATCTTACATTTGATGGTGGAAAGGTCCTCACTGAAGATGCATATAAGAGGCTGGAGGCAATCAAAGAGTTTAGAGAGCTTGGAAGCGGTTTTAAAATTGCTGTGAGAGATCTTGAAATTCGTGGTGCTGGCAATATTTTGGGAAAAGAACAACATGGGCATATGCAAAAAGTGGGATATGACATGTATGTGAGACTTTTGGAAGAGGTGACAAAGGAACTCTCTGGTCAAAAGGTTTCATTGCAAAAAGAGATAAAAATGGAGCTTACGCTTGATGCATATATAAGCGAAGATTATATCAGCTCACAGGAAGAAAGAATTGTTTTTTACAACAAAATCAGCCAGATTTCGTCAAAACAAGAGTATGATGATGTTATTGAAAGACTTGTTGAAAGCAATGGAGAATTGCCTACAGAAGTGGAAAACTTGTGTAAAATTGCTTATTTAAAAAATCTTGCATCGGAATTTAATGTAAACAAAATCAGAGTCAACAGCACAGACTGCTCTGTTTATTTTTACAAATCAAAGGAAATAATTGACGAGAGATTGTCGAGTGTTGTAAGGTTTTATGACACAGTGCTCAAATTTGAAGATTTGCCTGTGCTCAAGGTCCATACAGAAGGAAAAGTTGTTGACAAACTTGACACTTTGATTGAGATTTTTTCAAATGCTCTTGGGTTTAAAAAAGATTAAGAAAAAGTCGAGATTTGCTTGAAATTTGTTTGTATATAGTATATAATAAAACGGTTAAACGAAATTTTATGGAGAAGTTACAGTGAGAAAGAAGATATTTGCATTGTTGCTTGTGATGGTTTTGGGATTTTCATTCTTGACAGGATGTGGACTCGTTACAAGAAACGACAAAAACTATTATGAAGCAATTGTTGCCACAATAACTTATGGCGATGGAACAAAGGATGATATTACAAAAAGAGAGCTTATCACAGCTTACAACAGTTATGGATACAACTATGTTCAAAACTATGGTTACACAAAAAAGAAAGCCATTGAAACAACTTTGGACACAGTGATTGACAATTATCTTACAAGAAGAGCAGTTGTGGACTACTATAAAGAGAAAAATGAAGATTTGCTCAATGACAATGAAACAACATATCTTTGGGACAAAACTTATGATGCAATTTACTCAAATTTGAAGGGATACTTGGAAAATTATACCGCAAGCGAAGATAGCTCTGAGGATACAGACGCAGTAAAGTCAGTGTTTAAGGATTATACTTCAACAGCTTATTTGAACAGTGATTTGCAAATTATCAAAAAGACACCAGCAACAACAATTCGTGACACATATACAGCAAGATACAAAGATGGTGTTGCATACAATTTTGAATATAAAAAAGATGGAAAGAATGTCTTCCAAGAACTTATGTATGACAACATTCAATCACTTTTGACAACAGGAAGTGAAAGTAGCCAAAGAAACTGGAAAAACGCATTTACAAAGTATATTTCAATCATCAAAGACAACTATGAATATCTCAATAAAAGCACAAACAAAGACTGGTTCTTGTTTGAAGAAAACAGAGTTTATGAGATTTTGAGAGATAACTATATTGTTGAAAAATATGAAGTAATTTACAACACAGAAAAAGCACAAGGAGCAAATTTGTCAAATGTGACAGCACTCAATGTTCTCAAAGCGTATGCAGACAAAGTGAATGTAGACTATACAACATATGGTCTTGAGGGCGGAAGTGACTATGCAGACAAGATGCTCAGCGATATTGCAAACATGGATTATGTTTTAGAAGGTGACGGAGCATCAAATTACTTCTATGTTGCACCAATCAAAATAAGTTTAGACACAGAAGACACAGCACTTATCTCAACATACAAATCATTGCTTTCAGCTGGATCAATCACTCAAGCTAGATATGACAAACTTGTTGAACCAATTTTCAATAAGACAAGAAATTTGGTTACTGTAAGAAACGAAGAAACAGGTGCAGCAGATAGCAAGATTTCAGTTGAATCATTAAAACAGCAGATTGACAACGCAATTTCAAGCTACAATTATGACGAAACAGAAGATGATGCATACAACTACAATATTTCTCTTTTGAAGGCAGAAGCATACAGAAAATACTTCTATTTATACAACGACGATGACACATACAAAAACGCTGATTATAATGCTGTTTTTGGTGTAAATGCAAATGGTGAAGCTCTTGTTTCAAGTGATTATGACAATGACAACATCAAGGAGGCAATTGTTTCTCTTTATAACGCTGGAAATGCAAGAATAGGAGATGTTTCTGATATTGTTGAAGGTGAAGATGGATTCTATATCTTCTTCTATGCAGGTAAAATTGAAAATTTGTTTGATGTAAGTGGAAGCGGACTTTCTCTTACAAACAAGCAGTCAATCAAAGCACTGGCAAGCAGGAGACTTAACATTTTCTCTTCAAAAACATTGTTTGACAGTTTGTATTCAGAGCTTGAGACAAGCAATTTCTCTGTTTTCCAAAATATGAACATCAACAGATTAAGAAATGATACACAATCAATCAAAAGCTTTGATGCAAATTTGAAAGACTTATATTAAAAAATATAAACAACTCATTAAAATTGACAATGAGTTGTTTTTTTTGTTACAATTTAACATATGAGCAAAAAGGAACTTGAGCAAACAGAAATTGAGGAATTGGAGTCTGCAAAAGAAAAGAAACAGACCATTTTTTCTCGTTTTTCTGCATGGCTTAGGAGGCGTAAAGAAAAACGTTTGGCGAATACAGAAAGACAACTTTCCGCAGAAGAAGCAAAACAAGTTGAAGAAAAACTTGAAGAAGTTAACAAAGAAATTGATGACACAAAGACAAAAAAGCACAAGACGTGGACAATTATATACTGGGTGTTTAGTGTATGTCTGATTTTGGGCATTTTGATTTGGAATGCACTTTCAACTGATGACTTTACACCTTTGGCAGTTTTTAAAATTGATTATAGATATATTTTGCTTGTGATTGCATTTGTCTTGCTTATGATGGGGACAGAAACTTTGGGTGTGCACAGAATGATTTATCATGGCACAATGCGTTCTAGATTGGCGACATCATACAAGTCAACTGCAATTTACAGATTTGTGCCACTTGCCACTGGTGGACAACCATTTATGATCTCATATCTGACAAGTAGAGATATTCCTCCGGTTACCGCACTTTCAATCCCTATGTCAAAACTTTTGTTCCAAAATTTGGCATGGCTTGTGATTGCAAGTGTTTGTTTGATTTATTCTCTTGTCCAGAAACTGAACACATTTATTTCTGCATTGAGTATTATTGCGTTTATTTTGACGCTGATTATGGTTGTGGGGATTATTTTGATTTCGACATCTAAAAAAGTCGGGTCAAAACTTGTGAGTTTGTATGTTAAGTTTGTCATAAAATTGAAAATTTGGAAAGACTATGATAAGCATTACACAAGAATTATGAACTTCTTTGAAGATTATCAAAAGACGATGAAAGAGTATACGAAGGCGTTTTTTGATATTTGTTATCAGTTTCTGTTGGCAGCAGCAAGATATGTGATGCAGTTTTCAATACCATTTTTCATTTACTGCGCCTTCAAGGGGTATAATGGAGATTTATATGGGGAGTTTTTTGTGTTGACAGTGCTTATTGATTTGGCATCCCACCTTATTCCAATCCCTGGTGGCGCAGGCATCAATGTCATCACATTTACATGGTTGTTTTCAAATTATCTTGGTGGAAGCACATTCTGGGCGTTGCTTATTTGGCGTTTCTGCACGTTCTATTTCTACTTATTGCAGGGGTTGGGAGTGTTTGCTTATGACACATTGTATGGAAACAAGAAGTACAGGTGGATACAAAAGAAACTTCTATTGCAAAATGAGAGTCAAGAGTTTAGACGTGTGCAAATTGAAAATTTTAGGCAAGAAAGAGAAAAAAGAAGAAAAAAACAAAAAAGAGAAAGTGTTGTAGAATAAAACTGGCTCTGATACTTACACTATTTTTGTGAAGAGAAAAGAGACAGGATTTGTTGTTGCAATTGTGGTTTTGTCGATATTGCTAGTGGCATCGGTAATCATGGGTGTCACTGGCTTTTTTTGTGCTTTTTCTGTGAAGGAATTTGAAACGGACTTGCAAGTGGGGCAAATTGAAAATATAAATGTTTTTGCAAACAAAACAAGTGTGCTATCTTTGACTTTTGATGGAGTTTTTTTGCCGGAGGAGAAAATCCCGTTTACAATTCAAATTTCTGCACCCGAAATTGAAAAAATGTTGTTTTTAGAGTTAAAAGTGATGTGTTTGGAGTAAAAAAGAGCGAAAAAATAGCATTTGTTACATCGGGAAAGTTTACTCTTGAAGATGATGGATATTATTACAACAATGTTTTACAAGGCGGTGACAAAGTCACTTTTTGTGAAAAAATACGCCTGCCAGAAACAAGTTTTTTTGATGCAGAAAAAAGGTACGTGTTTACAATTTCTGTTGAAACCCTTGATGCGGAATTGGATGCAAATTCCATTTGGAAAAATAATGTGTAAAATTGTTGGACTTTTCTTTTGATTTTTTTTAAAATATAATAAGAAAGGAGAGAGTATGGCTGACGAAAGACCATTTATGCCACCACCACCAAGAGAACTGCGTGATTTGCCACCAAGGCCACCACAACCACAAACTCCAGTTGAGCCTGTGATAGAGCAAAAAGTGGAACCCGCTGTGTCTGAAACACCTGTTGTGGAGTCTGCTGTTGAAGTTGAGAAGCAGGAAAGTGCAGAGGAAACAAAGCCTGCAGAGAAAGAGGTAGCAAAAAAAGCTAAAAAAGAGAAAGTATTTAAGAAAAGGAACTTAAAACCTTTGTATTGGTTTGGCTTTCTTGTGTCTGTTGCTGCGGCAGTTGGATTGATTATTTTGTTCTTCCTTCAAAAACAATAAAGAGATTTTGCAAGGTTTAGATTGTCATTTTTTTGACAATCTTTTTTTTATGAAAAAGATGGTATTTTTTCTGCTGATTGTTTCATGTCTTTGTAGTCCTTTTGCTTTGAACACAAAAAGTCTTTTTTCTTTGTCTGAAATTGATGATGTATGTTTTGTTTCAAACAGCAAAATTGAAGGCTCTTATGATGTCGTTTATAGTGGGGATAAGGTTTTTTTAGTTATTTCACACCAAATGAAGCAAAAAAAGTGGATTTAAACCAAAAAATTGATGCCGTTGAGCTATTTTTTGAAGATTTTAATTTAAAATCAATAAAAAAACATTTAAATTTACAGATAATTTCGTAGGAGAAATATGGAGACATAAATGTTATTTTGGGATATACAACATTGTTTAAAGATTGTGTTTATGTAGATGGTAAAAAAGTCAATGTTCAACTTGCTGTTTATGACGACAAATTGATTGCTGGTTTTCCAATGATTTTGACTGGATATTGATTTGACAAAATTCGCAAAATTTGGTGTTTAACAGAATTTTTTGTGTCAATCATTATGTTGTGGAGGGGTAAAGATGAAAAAAGAAAACAAGTTTACAAGATGGATGTCAAAATATGGGGTGTTGACACTTGCGATTGTGTGCTGTGCAATTATTGCACTGACAGTTGCACTTAATGTTAAACCTCAAACAAGTGAAGAGGGGACTGAGGTTTCAACAGAGGTGGTAAAATTTGGGATTCCAATGCAAGATGCTGTTGTAGTCAAAGATTATGCAGATGATCATTTGCAGTATAATGCAAGTTTAAACAGATGGGAGATTCATTTGGTTGTTGATTTGGCCGCAGAGGACTCAAAGGTTTTTGCTGTTGCAGATGGCACTGTTACTTCAGTGGAGAGCAATTCTTTGGATGGCTATATTGTAAAAATCAGCCATGCAGATGGATTTTTGAGTGAATATTCTTCTTTGTCAGATGTCACACTGAAATTTGGCGACAAAGTAAGTATGGGGCAACAAATTGCTATGGCATAAACAAGTGCCACAAACGAATTGTCTGATGGTAGCCACTTGCATCTTACGTTGTATCATAATGGAACTGAAGTAGAGCCAAACAACTATCATGATTTGCAAAATAAATAGGAAACATTAAAAAAAACTTGCAATTTTGTCCTATGATGTGTTATCATATCATAAGTGGAGGACAATATGGTTTTAGAAAAAGTGGTTGACCTTGTTGCAGAACAACTTGGAGTTGACAAAAAGACAATTCGTCCAGAGTCAAACATTATTGAAGATTTGGGTGCGGACTCTCTTGATGTCATTGAAATGCTTATGACATTGGAAGATGAGTTTGGAATTACAATTCCAGATGACAAAATCAACCAAATCAAGACGGTTGGTCAAATTGTAGAATTGATTGAAGAATCTAAAAAGTAATAAAAAGAAAAGAGGTTTTTGCCTCTTTTTTTATTGTCAAAATTCGACAAAATATTCATAACACAGAAAGCGCTTGCATAGATTTTGATATAAGGGGGAGGGATGAAAACTTATATCAAAGAGAGGGTGAGATTGCTTTCTGAATATACCTTGCAAACTCATACAACGGTGAGACTTGTTGCAAAACATTTTGGATTGGGCAAGAGCACAGTCCACAATGATTTGTCAAAAAGGTTGAAAATATTAGACAAGAGGACATATCATCTTGTAAAAAAAGTGTTAGATCAAAACTTTGAAGAGAAACATATAAGGGGTGGAAACGCAACCAAAAACAAATTTAAAAAGACAAAATAAAAATTAAAAAATATTAAAAAAAATGTGCAAAAATAGGGTTTTTTGTGCATTTTTTATTATTTTATTTGCATTTATTTATTGCATTTTAAACACAAACGGAAAATATTTTTTTTGTGATGTAAAAAAATATTTTTTTTAATTTTTTTTGTTTTTATGATTTTTTTTGTCAAATTTTTGACTTTAAGCAATTATTTTATTTATAATATATTATATAAAAGTCTGCCTTTGTTTTTTGGCTTATTGATGGAGGATAGCATGAAGAAGTTTGCCGTTGGAATTCTTAGTCTATTTATCTTGTTGGGAGGAATGTTTTTGACTGCCTGTGGAAAGACAGTCTCTCTTTCTGTTTCAACACAGGAGGTTGTTGTTTACACAAATGACTCGCAGGAAGAAAACTATCAAAGCAAAGAGATTGAAGTTACAGTGGACAACTCCAAGCTGGGGGTTGGTGTTGAAATCTTGGACGGCCAAGATTGCATCGACATTGAAAAGACAAACACTTCAACAAAAAAGGCAAACGGCAAATATGCATTTTTGATTAAGACAAAAGAAAACAAAAATAGTGGAACGGCAAGGGTCAATGTTTGGTCCATTGAGGATAGAACAAAGAGCAAAGTAATCAATGTTACAGTAAACACGGTTTTGGAGCACCTTGTTGCAGCAAGTGATGACTCTGAAGATAACAGGACAGATTTGTATGTTGTGAAAGGTGTTCAAAAGAGTCTTGTTCCAAAAGAATTTTTTGACTTCAGTCCAACGACAGCAAATGTTGATGATTTGATTTGGACTTTTGATGACACAGGCACGCAGACATTTAGTGTCGATGGACAAGTTAGGGCAACTATCGATGGATCAACACTTTTAGTTTTAAATTCGTTTAGTATGGATGAAATAAAATTGAGAGCTTCGTTTGTAAGAAACTCCACAATTTCTGAAGTTGTTACATTTAAGGTGATTGAGACCTCAACAATCAAAGAGTTTGTTGTTGCAGACAAAGAGTTTTATAGAGATGGTGTTTCTTATATCTCTGGTGCCACAGTTGAACTTAAGAGAAATGACTCCAACAATTCTAGGGTTGAAGGCACAACAACAGTAAACACTACATATCCAATGGATTTCTCTTTGATTGTGACTGACACTGAAACAAAGAGAGTTTTGACTGAGGAAGAATACGAAAACTATTTTGTGTTTGACATAACAAGCAGCGAGTTTAAAACTGACACAACAACATATCATTTTTACATTGATGCTTTGGACACAACAGATGAAAGAGTCTATGGCAAATTTTTGATGCAATTTAAGTTTAGTTACAGAGATTACAACTTTGATATTGTGCCATCAAACATCAATTTGACTGCTGACATTAGCTATACAGCTACAAGAGTCGACATCTACAATGAGAGTAAAAACATGATCAACAACTCTTCAATTGATGTTTTCTCAAGTTATGTAAGCTCCTATGGTTACAAAATTCAACCGATTGTTCAACCTGAGACAATCAAGATTGACAACAATATGTTCCACATTGCGATTGATGTAAATCAATCAGCGCTTGTTGGAAGACTCCCTTCAACAAATCCAATTGATAATCTTGCAAAATTTTATTATCACGGAACATACCTCAAGTTCAGACAAGAGTCAAACACATCTTCAGTGTTTATTTCAGAAAATATTGCGTCTGGGTCAGAGGTCTATATGACGGCGGTAAGGACTTTTGAAAATGTCCGTATGTCAGTCCAATCAGCAGCAAACAACACAATAAGTTCTGACATTTATGTATACCTTTACCAAATCACAAGTGATGACGACTTAAACATCACAGTGACATTGAATGATGAGGAAGTTGTGGGTGATACATATATCTCTTCAATTCAAGGAGCAGAAAGAGAAGTCACCTTTGAAGCTCAGATTGATGGAATTAGCACAACTGCTGGTCTTTCTTTGAAATCAGGGAAGAAAGTTGACGGAGAATATGTTGAAAATGACAAATTTACATTCTCCGATTTAGAGGTTTTGGAAAGCGACAATTCAAATGATGACAAACATGTTAAGGTTAGGTTTGTTGCATCTCTTGCAGCATACAACTTTACTGATGAAACATCTTTCTGGTTTGAACACGTTACAAATAAAATGTCAAGCAGATACACAGTCAAGGCATTTGTGCCTATCACTTCTGCATCAGTACTTAGCACTGAGGCTTCTTCTGATATTTATATCAACAGAAATGTTGTTCAAGGTTTTGAAGTAGAAGGAGAACTTCTTCTTGTTGATGATGAGCATACAAACACATCTGTTTCAAAACTTATGGTTGAAGCTGGTACCACACTCACACTTTCAACGGAATACAGAAACGCAACACTAAGTGAAAAGGGAGTTTCTTTCAAATTCTTAAATTATAAAGATATGCTTGAAATTCCTGATTTGGAAGGACTTGGAATTGACCCTGAAGAGGTTTTTGAAAATGCAGATCTTGAAAAACTTACACAGATATACAGTTATTTCGATGATGTAAACACATCACTTTTCAATATCAGTCAATCAAAATTGATTGTAAGTGATAGTGCTTTCAAAGGATTTGTTTGTGTACTCTTTGGAGGATACAACGAAAATCACGAAGAAACAACATTTGCAAGAATGTTTGCACTTGAAAGTTTCTATTCTGTGAGATACCTTTCTTCAAATGCAAAGACAAAACTTCTTTATACAGTGGAGACTTTGAGTCAAACAGATATGTCTCGCTCTTATGTTGATGTAAGAGTTGAAATGAGACCTGATGCAAAAATCCCAACATATTCAAATTTGATGGACAAGCTGAGCTTCTCTTCTGCAAACACAACGCTTGAAGGTAGCAATGCAATTGGCTATCAAAACCAATACTATCAAATTTCTGCAATCGGATTCTCAAATGGTGGTAGATATATAGACTTTAGAGTAACTGCATATTCAACGAATTTGCAAACATACTTTAAAGATTCTCTTGTTGTGACATATGAAGATGGAAATGGCAGAGAAAAGACGGCAGAAATTCAGCTTGAAATTAGAAATGTAAAAAGAATTGAAAATGTTGAATGGGTAAATCAAACATATTCAAATGAAATTTATCTCAATTTGACTTCTTCATATCAAAGTGACAAAAACTTTACCGTTTCAACTTCAGTTTTGCCAAGCGATGCAAACGATGTTGGATTGACATATCAATATTATGCAGTGAGTGGTGCGGCAACTGATCTTGATGTGACGGTAAACACAATTGGACAAACATTCAATGTAAACATCAGCACAACTGTTGGTGGTTATGGATATTTGTATCTTCTTCCAAATGATATGCTCAAAGTGGTGGAGGGAACAAGAAAACTTCTTCTTTACAAATATACTGAAGATGAACATGGTGAAATTGTTGATGAAGTTGCAAATTATAGCATTGGTCTTTCACAACTCAATGAAAGATACGAAGATATTATCAATGGAACAAGTGAGATTGATCCGTTCTTCTTGAATAATGATGGAGAAAAAATATACTATCGCGATATTATCTTAAAAATTTATGTTGTGATTGCAGACGGAAGATCAAGTGAAACCGCAATAAGAATTTATAGTCAAACAGATCTTGAAAATGTTGACACAGCACTTTATTATAAACTTATGAACGACATAAACCTTGTCGGATGGGACACTCTTGAAAGATTTAGTGGAGAAATTGATGGACAAGGTTATACTCTCAACTTTAGTGAAAATAGTGAGGAGCTTGTTTTCCTGCTTTCTGGGGCTTTAAAAAATATCAACATAACAGGAAATGTCGTTGGTGTGACAGGCATTTATGTTGGCGGTCTTGCGGCTTATGTTGAAGCTGGTGGACTTGTTGACGGATGTTCTGTTGATGTTTCATACAATAGCTCATCAAACACATATGCAGGGGCAAGACTTTCTGCAGAGTCAACACTGACAACTTATGTTGGATGGATTGCAGGAAGAAATGAAGGTACAATTTCAAACACATATGTTTATGGGGCATCAATTGCTTCAGTTGCAGATTACACAGGTGGACTTGTTGGATGGAACTTTGGCAAAATTGTTGATTGTGGATATGAATTTTATAAAGCAGGTGCTGGTGAAACACAAAATTCTGTTTCAGTGGCGGCAAAGTTTGGTGGGTTTGTTGGTAGAGCGAGCTCGACAAGCGTTGTTGAAAGATCTTATGTTTACACATATGTTGACGAAAACATTGTCACAGGTTCATCACCAAAAGCTTTTGCTGGTTCTGTTACTAGTGGAGCAACATTCTCCGAATGTTTCGCATATCTTTATGACATCAATGATTTGATTGGAGCAGAAAGCTCAGACACTGTCAACATTTCAAACTGTTATTTGACATATGACAATGAGGGCAGCATCAATGTTGATGTTTATCTTCCAGGACAGAGTGCAGTAACTTTGCACAACACAACTGAAAGTGTTGCTGGTGCTGATGCCACAAAATGGCAAACGACAAACATAGATGCTGGTGTAAACTTTGGATTTATGCATCTGTTGAATGTTCAAGAAAATGCAAAAGTTGATCCTGTTTCACTTACACTTAATGAGACTCAAAATTCACTTCAAACTGCAGATAGCAAAACAGGAATTTTTGTTGTCTATAAACCAACAGTTTCGATTGTGAATGAAGCTGAAAAATCAGAGCTTACAAATTACAACACAATTTCAATTCAGGAGCTCTTCAGTTTGGCAGGAGAGCAACTTACAGAAAGACAGGCAAGAAGCTTGCTTTTGTCAAGCACAAACAAAAATCTTGCATTTACTTCAAAAAACATCAGGCTGTTGAGCGCAACCCAAGCAGAGTTTGAGGTTGTTGCAAGATCAAAGATGGACGCAACACTTACAAGCGTGTTTAGATTTATCATCGCAAACAAAGTTCCAAAACTTGTAACAATGGTTGATGGATATGAATTGAAAGACACATATATGGTTATGCTTCAAACTGCAAAGTCCAAAAATGTGATTTATAGCACTTCAAGCACAATTTCCTTAAACGGAAATGTGTATAACCTTGAAAAAGACCAATATCAAATCAACACAGTTGTTGGAGATGAAAATGTCTCTGTTTCAAAAAATAGCAACGTTGTTGCTTTGACAGGAACAATGGCTCATGTTGGTGGAACATACACAACACTAGAAACAAAGATGAGTGTTGGGTCTGTTGCAGATGTTTATAAAGATGTTTTGACTTTGGCACGTGATATCAATGTTACGGTATATAATGGTGCAACAGCATTTACAATCAGAAATGCTGCAGGACTTGTTGTGAAGGCGTCTCAGGCTGCAACATTTGAAGCATATATGACATCAGATGATGAAAATGACAATTTGTTACTTTCACTTGGGTATGGACAAATTGTGATTGAAAGCAGCACAATTTCTGACTCGGAAGCAAATTTTGATGTTGACGGCAAACTTTCTTTGAATGTTGTTTGGTCAAAGACTTTGGTTGCAGAAAAACAATATAAGTTTGTTGCAACAATAAGAATTGACAGTTCAAAATTGCACCTTGTTGATGAAGTTTATGAAAACTTAAAACTTTTTGTTAAACCATCAAGTCAAGCTGACAACGAAGATTACACAAATGAAATAGATTTTGTTGTTGATGTTCAAGGACTTGAAGATTTGTCTATGAGTATTTACAGAATAGATGGAAGACTTGTAAAAAATTCTGTCCTTTATCTTACAAGGGCAAACGAGCTTTTGACAACACTTACTCCATCTTCTGATGCGATTGTTGCAGTTATGGTTGATCCTGCATATGCACAAATGTCTCACTTTGATTTGACATATTCTGCAACCGGAAACGGAAGTTTGGGTACAATCAGCATAACAAAACTTTCTTACAACAGAGATTATGGGTATTATACAAATGTTTCAAATTCAACAATCATCACAAACGGAATTAGAGTAAATATCACTGATGATGACATGCAAGGACAGGGAGTATATTACTTTAGGATCTACGCTTCAAGCTCATTTACAGGAGAAGCAACAATTCAATTTGTTGCCACATTCTTTGATGACAATCAAGCATTGCTTTCAAGCAAACACAACATGACAATAAGCTCATTGCATGAGGCAGAGATAAAAGTTAATGGCTCTTCGACTTATCTTCTTGCAAAGGGTGAAAGTGCAACAGTCACAGTGACTGTTGGTGCAAATCAATCAATGTACAACTTGTATTTGCAAAACAGTGGAGTAAACATTTCACTCTCTGATGTGACAATGACAAATCATGGAAGCTATATTGAATATACAGCAACACTTTATGCTGGCGTTGATGCACAACTCAACACTGGTAGCGATAGTGGTGTCTTCTATGTTTGTGCAACTGTTGAAAGAATCGTCAACGGAGTACAAGAAATCAAAGTTTCAAGGGCGACAATTTGTCTGGTTGACTTTGGTATTGACACTGCTTCAACAAGAGTTGGAAACAGCAGCAACAAAGAATCATACAATGGCAGAGAATATGATGCTGTATACACATATGTAAATTCTGAAAACGAACTTTACTTTGATTATACACTTTTGCCAGAAGAATACACATATGACAAGGGCGATGCAGGTGAAGAAGCAAAAGTTGCAGAAATTATGAGAAAGAGAAATCTCTTCCTCAACAACTATTATCATATGGATGATAGTGCAGGGTATTATATCAACTGCGTATACAACGAAAACAGGGGTATTTATGAGGCTCTTACAATTCAAGAGCAGTTGTGGTTTGCAAGTGATGAAAATCATTACAGTGCAGCATACAACAAAAATTATAATGAATTTGCACAAAATGATTACTTCAATTTGTCAATGTCAAATCAAGGTAATTTGATAATTGGTGGAAAGAGAACGGGAAGTCAACTTATGATGTTGAGAACTCGTGTTGTGTACCAAGGAATTGAATTTGTAAGAGATTACTTCTTCTTGGTGATTGTTGAGGTTTGGACGGATGAAGATGCTCCTTTGACGATTTCAACAGCTGAGGAGTTTATAGATAAAGCAACAAATGGTGAAAAGGCTGCTGACTATGTTTTGACAAATGACATTGTACTCAAAGATTATGAGCCAATCGAAAACACAGAGCTTTTCAACAGTTTTGATGGAAATGGTTATACAATTCACATTGAAAGCTTCAAACTTCCTTCAGAGGCTAACACAGTAAGACTTGCATTGTTTGACACTGTTTCAAGCAATACAACACTAAAAAATGTAAAGGTAAACATTTACAACGGTGGACAAATCATCCTGAATATTGATCAGTATAGAGATATTTATGTTGCAGGTTTTGCAATTTCAAACTATGGTGTAATTTACAATTGTGAAGTTGTGGCTTATTACAACAGTGGATATCAAACAGCAAAAGTGTCAGATGACACAGGACTTGTTGTTTCTTATACAAAAGGTGCTGGGATGGATGCAATAGAGATGACTTCTTTGATGGATATTGAAAGTCATGTTGCAGGTTTTGTCTATGAAAACGATGCAGAGGCATCAATTGTAAACAGCAGGGTAGGAGGAAAGAACTTTGCTCACTTTACTTCTTTGAATGGAACAACATATTTGGAACACATTGCTCTTGACACATTTGTTGTGACAGGTCAAGGAGAAGTTGCTGGATTTATTTGTCAAAACGATGGATATATCAGTGCTTCTTATGCAAAAAATGTTCAAATAAACAACAATATGAATTCAAATGCATCAATCACAGCAGGATTTGCACTTTACAATTCAAATAGCATTCAAAACAGCTATATTGAAGGTTTGGGTGGAGAAACTGACGAATATGGTGATTTGCTTCCAACATGCAATTTGTCAAGCATTAAGGCAAAGGGTGTTGTTGCGGGATTTGTTTATACAAATGCCGGACTTGTTAAAAATGCATATTCAAACATCAAGATTGAGTCTACCTCATATTCCGCTGCTGGTTTTGTTTATATGAATCAGGCAGAGGGTACAGTTTCAATTTGTTATTCAGCGTGCGAAGTTTCAAAAGAACATATTGGACAGATGCAATTCTCTGGTGTAAATGCATTTGAAGAATCTCTTAACAATGGAAAACTTGAACTTTGTTACTATTATGATGATGACAGAACAAACAATTCAAACGAGGCAAAACTTGGCACAGGAGCAATTGCAATCAATGATGTGTTTGACATAGAAACTTTCTATGGCTATAGTTTTGCATCTGCTGAAGGAGCATACAATGGTGTGTGGGAAATGACAAGCGAAGGTGTGTCAATTGTTTCTGCAAACCAAGTTGCGATTTCAAACAGATATGTAAGAAATGTGGGAACGACGGCTCAAACAACAGTTATCTACAACACAAGTGTTCGTGATATTGACACGTATGAACTTTATCAAATTTCATATGGTAGCGTTTATAATCCAATCATCATAAGAAGTGCAGAAGAGTTTGCAAAGGCAACTGGAAAAGCTACTGACAAAGAAATTTCTTCATACAAAAATTGGTATACTGACTCAGAAGTTAAGGGAAATTATAGAATAGTATACAACATTGATATGTCAGAAATTGGACAAGAAGATGATGATTTGAAGGCAGTAAGACTTCAAACAACAAAAAAGACATTCAGTGGAATTTTGGATGGAAATGGATTTACAATCACAAATGTAAGTCTTGGAAGCCAAACAAGAAAAGAAAGTTTTGGTTTGTTTGCAAAACTTGATGGTGCTGTGATTATGAATCTTGATATTTTGGTTTCATCTGTTCACGATTCTGAAGCAGCTATTGTCGGAACGTTTGCAGGTATTGCTGTTGACTCAAGACTTTTGGCAATTTCTCTTGCACCTGTTGCAACAGCAGAGACAGGGTCTGCTCACACAGCTGTTCAAGGAAACAACATTGTTGGTGGTGTTGTTGGATTGCTTGTGGGAGACAGTTATATGTCAGACATTACAGTTTCATCTGTTGATGTTGAATCTGTTTATTATCGTGATGGTAAGAGCATTTATGAAAACAGAGATTATACAAACACATTGAGGTCATACATTGACGTAAATCTTTGGAGCAGAGTTTCAAGTCTGTCTTATGCTGGTGGCGTTGTTGGATATGTTGATATATACAAAACATTTAGTGATCCATTTATGCAATATGATGCATATAAGACAACAGAATTTAATGTTGTTTCTATCAAGGTAAAAGATTCTGTTGATATTTTTGCAGAAATTGCTGGTGGACTTTTCGGTTATGTTGGAAAGAACACGATGGTATATGATGCATCAATTGTGTTGGATGCAAACATGAGCAAAACAAATCCATCTTACATTATTTCAAAGAACTTGTTTGCTGGTGGTATTGTTGGAGAAAACTATGGTGCATTGCATGCTGTTTATGCAAAGCATGAAGAGTCATTGCAAACGTCAATAGAAGAAAATGAGCATTCTTATTACAACGGAACATATGGAGCAGAAAGAGGACAACAAACAATCTTCTCTTATCAAAGTGATGACAAGGGTTACACTGAAAGAGTAAACAATCCAATGTTTGTTGGAGGAATTGTTGGCTACATGGGTGGTGGATTTATCTATGTGGCATACAACAAACTCAATGTGATTTCTTATGCACCAAACACAAAAGCTGTTGGAGGAATTGTTGGTCTTCTTGGAAAGACAAGCAATTCTTATGCGGTGTCATTCTTGACAAAGGAAGAGACTGCAAACTACTTGTTCTATGATGTTTATGCATCTGGTGATGTTTATGCAACTGCCGGTGTTGCCGGTGGAATCATTGGTCAAATTGCTGGAAAAGAAAAGGTCGGTGACGTGGCACAGACACCTTCCATTGTGATGAAGGATGTTATGGCAGTAAACTACTTTAGCATTGACACAAACAGCAAAGAGCTTTCTGGTGAAACATCTGGTGCAGGCTATAATGGAAGTACATCCTATACAAGTGAAAATCACTTTACACTTATTGGCGGAATATACAGCTCAGTAGAAAATGAAAACCTTTTGTTGAATTCAGATATTTATTTGATAAGCAACTATAACGATGTTTACATTGATGTTTACAATGGACGTCTTAATGTTACTGCTGGAGACATAACCGTTGGTGGATTTAATGAATTGACAGTCGGAAATTTGAAAATCAATCTTAAATTCTTCGGCTTCGATGTTGCTACTGGTGCAGAAGGCAACATTCTTAATGCTGCACACGTTGGTTCTAGTGAGCTTAGCGACATGGCGTATGCTTACTCAAGAATGTATGCGTATTTCATTGCAAGAGGTTGGGATACAAAATATTGGAACCATATACAAAACACCCTTTATCCAGAAATTGAACTTTTGCCAAAATTGAGCATCATCTTCTGGGATTGGTATAACACAGGTGAAGTTTTGCAAAAGATGCAAAGCTCTTCTATTACAGTTGTTGTGAGAGGAAAAACTGAAGAAAAGTCTGATGTGATAAAAGATATTGACCTTAGAACTGGCTCAGCAATTTGGGATAAAGTTGAAGGTGATTATTCTGGTGACTATATTGTAGAAACCTTCAGAGGCAGACTATACTCTTATTATAAATATATGAACTCAACAGAAGGTGGTCAGATTACTTCCGAGATAAAAGACGGCTCTGGCAAGCTTGTTGGTGGAAAAGTCGGTGAAGGTGCCGGTATCATTTTGGACAAGAGTTTGTTTGAGACGATCACAGGAAGTGTGATTGTGGATGGTGTGTCATTCTATTTTGAAGAAGAGAGTACAGATGCTGGTGTAACACACAATTTTGCTCATGTAATTGAAGATAGTATTGTAAGAAATTGTCAATTTGTTCTCAACAAAGACCTCTCTTTGGAAACAAAAGCAGAAAAAGCTGAGAATGGTTATACAATTTTTGCTGCAGGACTTATTGCAGACGTTGCAAGGTCAACATCAATCATAAACAATCAAGTTTTGTTTAGAAAAATGACAGACAAAAAAGCTTTTGTGACTTTCAGTGGAAAAGGTTCAGGTCTTAATAGTCATAATTACGCTGGATTGTTTGTTGGGCTTATGCAACAAGACTCTCAATTTGCAAATATAACGCTTCAAAACTGCTACTTTGATGAATATGGAAGAAAACCTGAAGATGCAACAGAAGTTGAAATAGTCTTTAATGTTTCGTCACAATCAAGCGATAAACTTGCATTTGGTACATACGTTGGAAAAATGTCAAAACAGGGTGGAGCAAAATTTGGTGCAGAAATGATTCAATTTGTGCACAAAGTAAACATTACATATGCAAATAGTGAAAATGTAAATAATTTATATCTTGGTGCGTATTTTGGTGAAGTTGATTCTTTGAGCACAATTGAGTATATCATTCCAGACAAAAAACCTGCAGGAGAAAAAGAGATTGTCATCAACGCAAACAAATCATTATGTTCTTGTGTAGGTTTGTTTATTGGTCATCTCACAAAAATGACTGGAGGTTTGACAAGCACATCTTCATCACCTGTTATTGGAACGATTGGATTGACGACAAACACATCTGCTGTAAATGGTTTGCGAAGCAACAATTATGTTGGAGGTTTGATTGGAGAAATAAACGCTTGTCCAAACTTTACTGTTTCAAAAATTTCGTTTGATGTACAAATCAGCACGGATAAGAGTTTTACGACAAACGAAGTGATGAGTGTTGGTGGAGTTGTTGGATTTGTTGATAGCAGCTCTGTAGTTATTGCAAATTGCAACAATATGTCAGGAAAGATAAATGTAAAAACAGATACGAAAATTGCAAGTGTTTATGCTGGTGGAATGATTGGGCATGCACAAAGTTCTGCCGTTGAAATTTCATCTACACAAGCAAACTTTGAAAACTCAATTGATTTTGATATTTCAAGTGCAAAAAATGCTTATGTTGGTGGCTTTGTTGGAAGCTTTGATACTTCAAATAGCGATTCAATCTCTTTGGGTGAGAGTGGAGAATTGCTCAGTTATGGACTTGTTGAAGACAAGATGCAACTTGCCGAAGAGGCTGATTCAACAGGAAGTGTGACATATGAAAAAGTTGATACATTTATGTTTGGTGGTGCTATTGCACAAACAACAGGAAATGCAAATGTAAGAGTGAAAAACTTTGTATACCGTGGTGTTATCGAGGCTAACAAAGGAGACGATGAGACAAAGCACTTTATTGTCGGTGGTGTTGTTGGAAGCTTAAGTTCTGTCGGCAATAATGTAACGATTTCAAACAATGTGTCTTATGGTGATGTTTTTGTCATTTATGGCAATGAAACTGCTCAACTAAACACATATATGTTTGGTGGAATTGTTGGAGAAATCGAGTTGGGCACAAACCATTCAATAGATAAGATTGAAATTGAAAATAACTACTCTTTGATGACAAATTTCAATTCTAGAATGACATACAAGACTGGGGTTACAGGAACAGAAAATTATGTGGGTGCAATTGTAGGTAAAAATGCTGAAGCATCAACATTGATCGACAACTTCTATTCTTCCGGAGCATGTTTGACATACCAAGAGGAAGATGGATGCACTGACTTGCCATACACAGACCAAGCAGCATATTATGGATACCTAAAAACTGCAAGTGTAAATGACTTTAAGTCTCAAACAAAAGGCATTCTTTCAAAAATTTCTGGTCAAATTGGTGAAGATGTTGGTCTTGGAGATGGAACAAAACTCAAACCTCTTGGATTTGAAAAACTGTCAGATTATACAGAAACTACTTCAGTAAAGAAAACAAATGGTATCCTTTGGATGAGTGTGATTGAGGATGTGACATTGTCAGAGCAGCTTGTAAGCAGAACGGCACTCAAAAACACCGCAATTGTCGGAAATGGACACACAATTACAAGAAACACAAATGAAATTTCTGATGCAACACTGGAAGCTGGATTTGTGGGAACTCTTGGTGATTCAAATGAAACAGGTTCTTATCAATTTATTTCAAACTTGATGTTTAATCTTAATCTTGAAGAAGATACAGAAAAAACAACTTACGGTGGCGTGGTTGGAATAATGGAGGGAGACTCAATACTCTACGGCGTTGGTGCAAAGGGAGATTTGTCTATCGGTGGAACGCAAAATGTTGAACTTGGCGGACTTGTTGGGTCATTGAAAAGTGGATTGATTGACAACTGTTATGTTGACCTTGACATAATCTATCGTGCAGGACAAGGTGGAAACACGAGTGCAATTACAAATATTTCATCAGGATTCTCAACAGTTGCAGAGACTTTTGCACTTGGCATGATCACGACATATACAGGTTCAGTAAACAATGATAATACTGTTCATGTGTACACCTTTACAAATATCAATTCTGGTGCAAAGGTAACTTTGTTTGACAACTATACTCTTATGCAACATGATTTCACTAAGATTGTTGTTGGCAATGAATCGGCAACGCCACTTTATATGCCAGATGTAACACTCAATTATTCAAATAATAATAATGATGATGACTCTGGATTGATTTCAAAAGAGATTACATTTGGTGCAGAAACGAAATCAGAAGTTGTAAATACTGTTGGCACAAGCAATCTTGTTCATTCTTGGGTCGCAGAAGAATATATCAACTATGGATATTTGACTCAACCATTTGGATTTATGCGTCTATCACAAATCAAAGTATATAACAGAGCAGTAAATGTGATTGATGGAGATGATTTGCCAGAAGTGTACAAAGATTCTTATACATACACACCTGTTGAATACATAGAAAGTGCAACTGAAGATAATCTAAACATTGATATCACAAGTCAATACTTTGGAACGCTCAATATTGTCAAATTTAATGAAATGATGAGTCAAGCGAAATCATCAGAAGCTGTAAATCAAGCAAAAGCATACAAATACGTGATGAGATATGATATTGATGGAACAAAGATTGATGATCCAAATACTGGTGTTATGGATACAAACTTTGAGCTTGAAGCTGGAAGTCATACAATCACAAATTATAACAAGTCAACTGGATTGTTTAATAGTTTTGCTGGCAAAATTGAAAACTTGCGTATGACTGGCGTAAATTCAAGTTCTCAAAACACAACTTTTGGTATTCTTGTAAATATCTCTGAGAATGCAACTCTCAAGAATATTGTTGTTGAAGGACAAATCACAAATAACGCATCAACAGTTCTTGGTGGTGTAGTAGGAGAGCTGAAGAGCGGAACTCTTGAATTGATTGAATCCGTTGTAAACATTGACTCTTCATGTAAAGGTATCATTGGTGGTGTTGTTGGAAAATTGAGTAGTGGCACATTGTCATATGCTTCAAGCAATGGCATTATTTCAAACACGGCATCAAATGGAGAGATTTCGGATTTGAAAGTAAATGTAAGATCACGTGGTGATGATACCGGTGATTATAATACTCAAAAAGATATTGTATCAGTGTCTGGTGGTGTTGTTGGACACCAAGTTGGTGGAACAATTTCAAATGTATACAACACAAACTCTGTTTTGGGTAACTTCACTGGAACAACAATTGTTTCTGCTGTGGCAGGTGGAATTGTTGGATACCACGCAGGCGGAGAGATTTCTTATGCATACAACACTGGTCTTGTTGGTGCAGGGAACTATAATGTGACGGGTAAGATTTCCGTAGCCGGCGGTATCTTCGGCTATTCAAGTGTTGACACAAGCAAGGACGATGAAAACAAGGTGACTGACTGTATGAATGATGCTGCCGTTCAAGCCCTGAGCAAGGTGGATGCAGACAGTCAAATAATTAGCATTGTAAAAAGTAGTGGAAATAATGATGAATCATTGACGGCCACTCCTGCAGACCTTGTGTTTAGTGTGCAATCCGCATACAATAGCACTTCAAATTTCCGTGAAGTATATGCTTATGGTGTGGGATATACAGTAGATGGAACGGCTGAAAAAGATGTTGCTTCTTCAAACAAGACATCAATGGACAACATCAAAAATGATGGTAACATTGGTAAATATCAATTGACTGCTCAAACACTGACATTTAACAGAACAAACATTCTGGGAAATAAGGTTGATGGAAATACGATTGTTCCAACTACTGCAACTCAATTCTATGCAACATTTAGTTTGCAAAGTTCATTTGATGATGCAACTAAGAAAAAACTTGGAACTCAAATGAATGACTATGCTTACGCAGTTAGTGGTGTTGATTCATATGGATTTGTAAACAGAATTTATATGGTTGACCAAATCACTCGTCAATATGGCAAGACAAGCACAATTTCAGATTTATATAAGAATTTTATGTTTAATTATAGTTTTACATGGAATAGAATTAATGCTAGAGATTATCAGGTAATTACATCTGATGGAATTACGCATGAGGATGCGATAGTTGATGATCAAGGCACCAGTTCACGTATACCAAGCCCATATACACAAAGTTCAAATACTGGATTTGGTTCTACTGGTGATGCACTTATGGTTGGTTCGCCAGTAAAATATGCTGAATCAGTAGTGCTTGGTAACACATACGACACAGTGCTTGATGGTATTAATACTGCATCTCATGGGGCTTCAACGATTGATTCTCAGGCGATATCTTCTGCAATAGTAGATATAAATAAATCGTTTGATAACACTGAGGATTCAAAAACAACAACAGTGAATGGTGAAGGCATGATTGTAACAAAATCAGGTGGACAGCTTAAAGGTGCACTCGCACCAAACGTTTACACTATCACAGCAACATTTACTTTACCAACGACTGATGTGCCAAAGTTTAAACTTGAAGGAAATCATCAGTTTACAGACCCTGTTGTCGTGGGGAATGCAGTGTCAAATGGTGCAGGGGAATATACAAGAACTGCTACATATACTGCATATTTTGAAGGTGGTGTTATACCTACAAACATGAAAATTGTTGCAACATATGAGAATAGTTTTGAAATTTCAATTTCAAAGTCAAATGTTGAAAACACTGGAACAAAAACCAGAATTTATCTTGAAGATAAGAATGGAACATTGAATGTTAATAACAGTCTGATTAAGTCAATTGTTAATGTGGCGCCTCAAAATTATATTGCCGGAAAAGGTTCGGCAAATGAAGTGCAATACGATGACTATAAGGTATATTTAACGAATTCGGTTGTTTCAAACATTTCAACACTTTCTTCAGCACAGGCCGGTGCAACATTGGGATATTCAACCGCCAAAAATTTGGCTTATGTTGAAATGAACAAAATAAATAATTGGTCCGGAAAGAATTACGTTTATGTGGTTGCTCAAACAACGGTTACAAAAACAGAGTTTGACTTAACTATTTCTGTAAGTAAAAATTCATCTTCTTCTGGGACGCAAAGCATTTCTGGTTTCAGTTGGGTTAAAGAAAAAATGAGCGCTCAAGCATCAACCGTACGATATAGATCACAAGTTTTAACAGGTTATGGATCAAGTTACGATTCATATTCTAAAAAGGTAAACATGAAAGATATTGCTGAAAATATCAATAATGATATAGATGTGTTTGTAGCGGGTTATAGCACTGGCGGAACGGATTATTTTGGTGTTAAAGGTGTTCGTGCAAACAATGGAACATGGTCTTGGGAGAAGGTAATCGACAATGGAGATTTTACAATTTCTAATGCGGGAGTTATCACATATACAGGGACAGTTAATCAAAATGGAAACGAGTTCTTTACACAATGGACTGCATATTATAACATAAAGACACCAGACAACATTGGAGCCTTTCCACCAACAGTAAGTAATGATTATGGGAAATTTACTGTAGAAGTGGCAAGAGACGCAACCGCTACTAACGGGGGGCTTTCGACAAATTATGAAATTTCAGATAGCACAACAGATCCTGGAGAAACAAAGCTGACTTATACATTTAAATATAAGAATGCAAAAGCGGATGTTGATGTTGGAACAACAACGATTAAGGTAAAAGAGGCAGGAATTGGTTATATTTTGAAAACAGGCTCTGAAGTTGTGCATGGAGTGAGCACGAGTGCAGATGAAGCTATATATCAGTGTACTTACAGTTCAGCTCAGTCATTCTCAATTGAATATATGAAGACTTCAATAAATTGGGGAACAGCAAATAGACTTGATGGTAATCCTATAACAATGGTAATTTCTGATGCTGAGACAAACTCTCAAGAGCTTACTATAAGAAATATGACGACCGAAAGTGCTTATGGTTCAAATGATGGTGTAGACATAGGTGGGGTTTCTTCCGTGATGACTGGTTTTACACAAATCACAACAACTAAACAAATTGCGTATCAATATATTGTTTTAAGTAATGGTGCAGTTCTGGTAAATTATTCGAAACAGTCGACTGTGAGTGGGACGATAACTACAAAAGAGTATTTGTATTGCAATGAAAAAATATACAATGTAACAAGAAATATTAATGGTGACAACCAGTGGACAGGCACGACGTATAGTTTGATTTCATCAGCAACGTTTAATTCTTACTTTAATTCAAACTCCGACACAGATATTACTGTCAACTATATTGCTGGGTTGTACAATCAGCACACTTTAAACTTTATAAGATTTAATGGAAGTGCATTAACTTGTGAAAATGGTGCAAAGGTTGATGTTTCTTCGGGAACTAACGAAAAACTGGCAAACGTAAAAATTTATAACACAAATCAAACTTATACTATTACGGATTCAAATGTCATGGCTACAACGGTGAAATATGATTCTTCACTAGCGTCATTTAATATTGGCTCAAAGACATTTACATCAAATGATTACAATGATCAAACGTTTGTGTTTACGGCAATGTGCAAACAATCACAAAATGGATCTTATACACAGCAGTCATCAGGTGGGGCTTCAGATATTGCGCATGTAATCATTGGGGATGACACATATTTGGGAGAGTCAATTGCTGCAAACCCACAACATATTATTGGGGTAAATCATATTGTTAAGTTTGTTTCAAGAACAGATTCGACGGAGTTGTTTACAACAAACACTGGAAAACTTGATGGATTTATTGTTGTGGGAGTGGCTTCTGGTAGAGATGTAACGAAAGCAAGCATTAGTTTGTTTGTTAATACAAATTCTGGGGCTATTTCAAACATTAGACTATTGGGAAATTTGAGAAATATTGCGGATTACTATGAAAATAGCAGTGGAGCGGCAACAGCAATCACCGTAAACCCAATCTCCACATCAATAAATTTGTCGAATATTGAGAGTTCTGTTGTTGTTAATGTGTTAAATGCAACAGGTGGAGATCACAAAGTTTGGACGATAGTCAATAATAATTCGGTTTATACGTCAGGAGATTTTGTAACTAACAATGTTCTTATTTCTGGTGATGGAAGAAGTGGAGACAACCAAAATGATACCAACAAGGCAAGTGGTGGTGTTGGTGGAGATGGTGGTTCAATATCTGGTGTTGTTGCCAAATTTAGCCGAGCTGGAGTTGCTGGGATTGGTGGATATGGCTCAAATGGAACAAATGGAAAATTGTCTAAAACTAATGGTATAATGGCACTTGACAATAGCAAAGTAAGTGAGAATAAATCCGCTGGAACTAGTGGAACTAATGGAACAAATTCTATATCAAATGCAGGTGATTTAAGAACGATTGAACTTACACAAAAGAAATCTATCACTGGTATTAAAGCATTTGGAGCGATCTCTTATGTGAAGGATGGCGAAAACAAGTTTATTTCAACGACAGATATTAGTGGAACATGGAGAACTGAAGGGCAAAATGCAATTATATTTGGTGAGCTTGGGGATAGTTGCTCAGATTTGTCATGGGGATCCAATAAGATGTATGATTATTTGGCAGGAGATCTCAGTAGTACAGCAATATGGTTGTGGACGGATGTAAATAATTCTGGTCCATGGCATACAAAATTGAATAACGCATTCAACAATACACTAAAAGGAAAGACTTCGAATTCATGCCCTACAATTTATCATATTAGAGATGAAAGAGTTCAAACACACTTCTGGGGCTGGTGGAAACAAGATGGTGGTGCAAAATCTGTTGTCTTTGCAAATTACACATACTTCAATAATGTGGGTAGCTTTACAGTTTCGTTAACATAACAATAAAAGGAGATACAAATGAAGAGTGAGGGGAAGAATATTCATGCTGGACATCGTGAGAGGCTCAACGAGTTAGTTTCAAATGCTGGCGTTGACTCTTTGAGTGATGTGTAAGCGGTTGAATACTTTTTGACTTACATTTTCCCTCGTGGAGACGTAAATCCTCTCGCTCACAAACTCCTTGATGAGTATGAGAGTTTTACTCATATCATTGATGCTGGCTGGGAAGATTTGATGCGTATTGATGGAGTAAACAAACGTTCGGCGCAGAAGATTGCAAATTTCAGTGAAATGTTTTATTATTACACATCTGCAAAAATGAGAAAAAAGTTAAAAGTGTCTTGCAAGGCTGACATAATTGATGTTGTTGAAGACTATTTGCGTTTTAGAAACACAGAAAACATGCTTTTGCTTGGTATCAGTGCTAGCAATATAATCACACACAAACGCAGAATAAAATCAAATAGTTCTGGTCAGGTAACCATGTCTATGTCAGAGATTGCATCATTTTTGACTTCATCAAAACCGGCATCACTTGTTGTGGCACACTGCCATCCATATGGCAAATCAATGCCTTCTGCAAATGATGAAGAAGCTTTCTTTGCAATTAGAGGGTTATGCAACAGTTTTGGAGTAAACTTGATTGACTCTTATATTGTGGGTGAAGATGGAGTTTACAGTCAAGAGGACAACAAGCTGGTAAGGACCTATTGTGATGTTGAGCAGTTAAAAACAATTTTTTCAAATAAATAAAAAAGACCAATTTTGGTCTTTTTTTTATATAAATTTAAAAATTACAGATATTATCAAGGAGCCAAGCATACTACCCAAAAGTGAAATTAAAACACAAAATAAAGAGGGCTTGTTTCTCTTGTTTTTTCCTGTTTGAAAGACTTTGGTTTTTCGCTTTCTAAAATTTCAAATCCATATGGCAAAATGGCCATGCAAAATCGGTCATCTTCATCATATTTAATAGAAATTGCATCTTGCCTTTCAAGATAAAATAGCATATGTTTGACAGATTCTTTGTCAACACGATAGTGTTTGGGCATAGACATAATTATATCTGACAAATCGAAAATTTTATAACCACCATTTTTAATCTGTTTTGCCAAAATATTGAGTACGATTTTAGATTTTACATCAATCATAGATATATTTTTACATAAAAAAAGTTGTTTATACGTGCAGTATTTTTCGCATTAAAATGGCAAAACTTTGATAAATGACCAAAAAAGAAAAAATGGTAACGATTTTTTTATGTGAGAAATGTCAAAAGAACAAGACATATCTTATTTCTCCTCATGAGATTGCACAGGCATTATCAAAAAAATATATTTTGTCTGTTGAAGAAATTGATGAAATAGTGGTAAAACTTTCCAATGAAAACTTGATTGATTTTGTTGTGTCTGACAGTAAAAATGGATACTTTTATTGCATAAATCTTAAGAAAGCGGGGCAAACATATTTGAATGATGTAAGAAAAAGCAGAAGAACGCTTGGGCTTTTGAATTTGCGGAGTTGTTTTCTTGCGACAGTATCATTTGCATTTGGGCTTTTGCTTCGGACAATTTTTAAAAATTAGGATATTATTGATGAGATTTGTGGCAAAGTATGGTATAATGTGCATATGGAAGAAAAATTTAAGTTAGTTTCAAAATATAAGCCTTCTGGTGATCAGCCAGAGGCCATTGAAAAACTTGTTGATGGTCTTGAAGATGGACTTAAAGACCAAGTGTTGTTGGGGGTGACGGGTTCCGGCAAAACTTTTACTATGGCAAATATCATTCAAAAGGCCCAAAAACCGACTTTGGTTATTGCCCACAACAAAACACTCGCTGCACAACTTTGCAACGAATTTAGAGAGTTTTTTCCGGAAAATAGAGTAGAATATTTTGTTTCTTACTATGATTATTATCAGCCAGAGGCATACATTGTTTCAACAGACACTTACATTGAAAAAGATATGAGTGTAAACGATGATATTGACAAGCTACGTTCCTCTGCCACATCGTCTCTTTTGGAGAGAAAAGACACAATTGTGGTTGCATCTGTTTCGTGCATATATGGACTTGGAAGTCCAGATGAATATTACAATTTGCATATTTCACTTCGAAGTGGAGAAGAATTTGACAGAGATGATTTGATTTCAAAGTTGATTTCTATTCAATATACAAGAAATGATATTGAATTCAAAAGAACGACTTTCCGTGTTAAAGGAGACACGATTGACATCTTTCCTGCAAACCAATCTGAAATGGCACTTAAAGTGCAATTTTTTGGTGACGAAATTGAAAAAATATATGAATTTGATCCGGTGAGTGGAAATTTGCTTAATGAATTGCAATATGTTGCAATATATCCAGCGACTCATTATGCTGTTGGATCAAACACTCTTCAAAATGCAATTGAGCAAATTGAAGAAGACAGGCAAATTGCCATAAAAAAGTTTGAAGATGAAAACAAACCTCTTGAAGCGGAAAGAATTGGGCAAAGAGTTGCATATGATATTGAAATGATGAAGGAAGTTGGATATTGCAGCGGAATTGAAAACTACTCAAGGTATTTTGATGGAAGAAAGCCGGGAGAGGCGCCATACACTTTGATTGATTACTTTCCAGATGATTTTCTGACAATTATTGATGAAAGTCATATGACGATACCTCAAATTCGTGCAATGTATAATGGGGATAAAGCTCGCAAAGCATCACTTGTTGATTATGGTTTTAGACTTGAAGCTGCAAAGGACAATAGACCGCTCAAATTTGATGAATTTCAAAAGAAGTTAAGGCAGACAATCTATGTTTCTGCAACGCCAGGCACATATGAACTTGACAAGGCTAGTCAAGTTGTAGAACAGGTGATTAGGCCAACAGGACTTTTGGACCCAGAAATTGAAGTTAGACCTATTAAAAATCAAGTGGAAGAATTGATGGTTGAGTGTAAAAAAGCCATTGAAAGAAAGGCAAGAGTACTTGTGACAACTCTCACAAAGAAGATGGCAGAGAGCTTGACAACATATCTTGCCGACAGAAAATTTAAGGTAAAGTATCTTCATTCTGAAATTGACACTATGGAAAGAGTGGACATCATCAATGGTTTGAGACAAGGAGACTTTGATATTTTGGTAGGAATTAATCTCTTGAGAGAAGGTTTGGACATGCCAGAAGTGGAGCTTGTCTGCATTTTGGATGCAGATAAAGAAGGATTTTTGCGTAGTGAAGGAGCTCTTATTCAAACGATTGGTCGTGCTGCAAGAAATGCAAATGGAAGAGTGATTATGTTTGCTGATACAATCACAAAATCAATGCAAAATGCAATTGATGAAACAAACAGAAGAAGATCGATTCAACAAGCATACAACAAAGAGCACAACATTGTGCCAAAAACGATTATAAAAGAAATCAAAAACACGCTTGATATAAGCAAGAAAGTTGAAGAAAAACACATTGCAAGAAAGGATATTCCGGCAGAAATTGACAGGCTGACATCTATGATGAAAATTGCCTCTTCTCAACTTGATTTTGAAAGGGCGATTGAGCTTAGGACAAAGATTGCAACACTTAAAAAGCAATTAAACAAAAAAGATGTGATTGAATAGTTTAAAAATTTTAAGTATTTTTGATATTTTCTTGACAAGAAAAATATAATTTTTGTATCATTGTTCTAGATTAAAATTTTTAGGAGTTATCATGGATTTATTTGAAAAAACCAGAGGAAAGCATAATTATGATATTGCAAGAGAAAAGGGGATTTATCCTTATTTTCACGAGCTGACAAGTGGTCAAGACACACAAGTTGTCATGGAAGGAATTGACACAATTATGATCGGCTCAAACAACTATCTTGGTTTTACATCAGAGCCAAGAGTTATAGAAGCAGGTGTTGCTGCTTTGAAAAAATACGGCACAGGAAATAGTGGTTCAAGATTTTTGAATGGATCACTTGATTTGCACAGAGAGCTTGAAACAGAACTTGCAAAGTTTTTGCATAAAGAAGCTGTTATGACATTTAGCACAGGATTCCAATCAAATCTTGGAATTATCAGCGCTATTGCAGGTATGCACGATGTTATTTTGTGTGACAGAGAAAATCATGCTTCAATTTATGATGCATGTAGATTGTCTTACGGTGAAATGGTAAGATATAAGCACAGCGACATGCAAGACCTTGAAAATAAACTTAAAAATGTGCCAGACAGCAAAGGTATTTTGATTGTTACAGATGGTGTTTTCAGTATGTCAGGTGAGATTTGCAATCTTCCAGAAATCTGTCGTCTTGCAAGAAAATATGGCGCAAGAGTGATGGTGGACGATGCACATGGACTTGGCGTTTTGGGAGAGCATGGTCGTGGGACAGCTGAGTACTTTGGGCTTGAAGATGATGTTGACATCATCATGGGAACATTCTCAAAATCACTTGCAAGTTTGGGTGGATATATGGCATCAACAAGAGAAGTTGTGGACTATGTTAAACATACATCAAGACCATACATTTTCAGTGCAAGCATCACTCCAACATCAGCAGCATGTGCACTTGAAAGTTTGAAAATGCTTGAAGAAAATCCAAAGAGAGTAAAAGATTTGATGGATATTTCAAATTATATGAGAGCAGGGCTTAAAAAACTTGGAGTAAAGATTATTGATGCTCCAACACCAATCATTCCAATTTATGTTTACCAAGATGAAAAGGCATTTATGGCATGCAAACTTTTGCTTGAGAGAGGTGTTTATGTAAATCCAGTTGTGTCTCCAGCAACGCCTGTTGGTATGGCACTTTTGAGAACAAGTTATACAGCAACTCACACCAAAGAGCAAATGGATATTGCAATGCACAAAATTAAAGAAGTGCTTGATATTTTGGATGTACACTAAAAACAAAAAGGCTGAGAATTCAGTCTTTTTTTATTTTTATAATGATGTTAAAAGTGGTATAATGTTTCTGCAAAGGAAAAGTATGGAAAAGTCAATTATTATTAAAGGTGCAAAAGAAAATAATCTTAAAAACATAAGTTTGGAAATTCCAAGAGAAAAATTTGTTGTTTTTACTGGAGTAAGTGGGTCAGGGAAATCCACTCTCGCTTTTGGCACGATTTTTGCTGAAGGGCAAAGAAGATATATTGAAAGTTTGTCTTCATATGCAAGGCAATTTTTGGGACAGACACAAAAGCCGGACGTAGAAGTGATTGAGGGACTTTCTCCATCAATTTCTATTGATCAAAAGACAACAAACAGAAATCCTCGTTCGACAGTGGGAACAGTTACAGAGATTTATGATTATTTGAGACTTTTGTTTGCAAGGGTTGGTGTTCCATACTGTCCAAATGGTCACGGACAAATATCTCAACAAACGATTGATGAAATTGTTGATTCTGTCAAAACAAAGGGCGATGGAGCAAAAATAACTATTTTGGCACCTGTTGTAAGAGGACAGAAGGGAAGACATGAAAAACTGTTTGATTCGCTTAAAAGAAGTGGTTTCACAAGGGTTGAAGTTGATGGCTCCACCTTTACACTAGATGAGACAATAACACTTGACAAAAACGTCAAACACAATATTAATGTGGTGATTGACAGAATTGTTGTGAAAGACGGCAAGGACACAAGACTTACAGACAGCATTGAAACGGCACTAAAACTTGCTGATGGTTTGGTTTATATTGCAACCGAAACTGAAAGGGAGTTATTTTCAATCAATTATGCTTGTCCGGAATGCGGATGGACACTTGAAGAAATTTCTCCAAGACTTTTTTCATTCAATGCACCATATGGTGCATGTCCACAGTGTACTGGTCTTGGTTATACTATGGATATTGATGAAAATCTTGTGCTTAAAAATGCGGAACTTTCCATAAACGGCGGTGCATTTGATTTGACAGGTTGGCGTGTGGAAGAAGGAGCAATGGCAAAGGCATATTTTGATGCTTTGTCAAAACAATATGATATTGATTTAAACATGCCGGTAAAGAAACTTTCAAAAGAGAAAATTAATATTTTGCTCTATGGTACTGGCGAAGAAAAGATTGATGTCAAAGTGGAAAATGAGCGAGGAACTCGCTCTGTAAGTGTTGTTTTTGAAGGGATAGTCAACAACTTGAGAAGAAGGTATAGAGAGACCTCAAGTGAGTTTATAAAATATGAAATTGGCAAATTTATGAGAGAACAAGCCTGCTCTGTTTGCCATGGAAAAAGACTTAATGAATCGGCACTTGCAATCAAAATAGCTGGCAAAGATATTGATGATTTTTGCAGAGAAAGTGTAAGAAATTTGATTCCGGAATTAGAAAATTTGAAATTAAATAAGGTAAAAACACAAATTGCGGAGCCAATTTTGAAAGAAATTGTTGCAAGATTAAACTTTTTGCAGGATGTTGGACTTGGATATTTGACACTCAGTCGTTCTGCGGAAACACTCTCTGGTGGTGAAGCTCAAAGAATCAGACTTGCCACTCAAATTGGGAGTGGGCTTGTTGGTGTGCTTTACATTTTGGATGAACCTTCAATTGGTTTACATCAAAGGGATAATGCAAAGCTGCTTGCTACACTCAAAAAACTCAAGGACCTTGGAAACACATTGATTGTTGTTGAACATGATGAGGAGACAATTAGAGCAGCAGATTATCTGGTTGACATTGGGCCATATGCAGGTGTGCATGGTGGGGAAGTTGTGGCATGTGGAACAGTTGAAGAAGTGATGAAAAATGACAAGTCTGTCACAGCAAAATTTTTGCGTGGTGATGACAAAATTGAAATCCCAGCAAAAAGAAACAGACCAAAAGACTTCATTTCAATTTATGGTGCAAAACAAAACAATTTAAAAAATATTGATGTAAAAATACCAACAGGAGTGCTGACAGTTGTTACTGGTGTTTCTGGAAGTGGAAAATCAAGTCTTGTAAATGGTATCTTGTTTCCATATCTATCAAACAATTTAAACAACAGCAAACTTGAACTTGGAAAGTTTAAGGAAATTAAAAATATTGAGGCTCTTGACAAAGTTATTGACATTGATCAGGCCCCAATTGGAAGAACGCCAAGAAGCAATCCTGCAACATATACAGGTGTGTTTACAGCAATAAGAGAACTTTTTGCACAAACTCAGGATGCAAAAATCAGAGGTTTTAATGCTGGAAGGTTCAGTTTCAACGTAAAGGGCGGAAGATGTGAGGCTTGTGAAGGTGCAGGTGTCAAAGAAATTGAAATGTATTTTTTGCCAGATATAACCGTTCCATGTGAAGTTTGTCACGGAAAGAGATATAACAGAGAAACTCTAGAAGTAAAATATAAAGGCAAAACTATAAGTGATGTTTTGGATATGACGGTTGAAGAAGCACTTAAATTCTTTGAGAATATTCCATCCATCAAAACAAAAATTCAAGCAATGTTTGATGTTGGACTATCTTATATCAAGCTTGGTCAGCCGGCAACCACTCTTTCTGGTGGTGAGGCACAGCGTGTCAAACTTGCCACAGAGCTTGCACGAAGAAGCACGGGAAAAACGATGTACATTATGGACGAGCCTACAACGGGACTTCATATGTACGACGTCAAAAAACTTGTCTCCATTTTACAACGTCTTGTTGACGAGGGAAACTCTGTTGTTGTCATAGAACACAATCTTGATGTAATCAAGTGTGCAGATTATATAATCGACATTGGTCCAGAGGGTGGTGACGAAGGGGGCACGATTGTTGCGACCGGAACTCCAGAGGAGATTGCAAAAGTAAAAGAAAGTTATACAGGGCAATTTTTAAAGAAAAATTTGAAATAAAAAAAGTGCTTATTTTGAAGCACTTTTTTCTTGCTGTGAGTTAGTCTGATGCCCCCAACCATTTTTGTGGATTGCCTTTGCAATTTTTCTTACCATTGGGTCATGTTTACGGTTCTTTTCTCTTCCTTTTCTGTATGATGTCAAAATTGATTCTTGCATATATGCATTCATTTTGCTGCACTCTCCAATGATGTCAACTTTTGCACCACGGAAAGCACATTTTTCAACATACTTTGAGATTTCTTGAATCGCTTTTTCATATTCACGTATATCATATGACAAGCTTTTAAATGTGACAGTCTTTGCCTTTTCACACAAGCATTGTAAAATATTTTTGCCAGATTTACACTCTACGTTTATATTGATATCCCACTTTTTTGAAAGTGAAAGAAGATCTTCCAATCTCTCTTTATATTCGCGCCATTCAAGGTGAGTGCTTTTGGCTAAGTTTTCAAGTGTAAAGCCATACTTAGCATGTGCTGCTCTTGTCAAATCTTTCATAATTTCCTCTCTTTGATACTTGATGAGTTGATTATAATAATAATTTGTTAATTTGTCAATAGATGACACTGTAAATTGACAAATATTTTTTTTAGTTGTAGAATGTCTTGGTATGAAAGTTATAAACTTATCGTCTGGAAGTGACGGGAATTTGACATATTTTGAGACAGAACATACACGCATTTTGGTGGATGATGGTCTTTCTTGCGCTGAGACACAAAGAAGACTGGCGCTTTTGGGTGTGGATGGTGGAGAGATTGATGCAATTGTTGTTACGCATGAACATAGCGACCATATCAAGGGAATAAATGTTTTTGCAAAAAAGTATAACATACCCGTTTATGCACATATTGAGGTATGGCCAGGTCTTGAAGACAAACTTACACGAATATCAGAAGAAAACAGAAAGGTTTTTACTGACGTGTTTGCAATCAATGATTTGATTGTGGAACCAGTTGAACTTCCGCATGACGTAAAGTGTTTTGGATTAAGCATAAGGGAGAAAGAAAAAAGAGTAAGTATTCTCACAGACCTTGGACATACAACTGACAAAATATTCAATGCTGTGAAGGGAAGTACACTGGTCTACCTGGAAGCAAATCATGATATAAATATGCTTAAAAGTTGCACAAAATACCCATTGACATTGAAGATGCGTATTGCTGGACCAAAGGGGCACTTGTCAAATGATGCATCAGCCGACTTTATTGCAAAACTTGTAACTACTGGGACAAAACAGATTGTGCTCTCACATTTAAGCAAGGAAAACAATTCTCCAGAGTTTGCCTATAATTACATATGTGAAAAACTTGAGCAAAACGGTCTTGTCGAGGGAGAAAGTTTTAAGATTGATGTTGCGACAACAGAACCTACCACAATGTTTAATTTAAAATAAAAAATGAGTTTCGGAGCTCATTTTTTATTTATTATCAACATTTTTAAAAATCTTGTTGTAGACACTTTCTGTTGTTGAGAAATTTCTGACAAATGAATTTTGACTTTCGCTGTAAATTCCATATTGACCCACAACAAAACTGTCAAGAAGTTTACAGTCAAAAGTTTCTAAAATTTCATTGATATATCTTACTGCATCATGATCATTAATTGAGGCTTGTGCGGTGCCATTTGGGTGGTTGTGGGCGACAATGAGATATGAAAGTTTTGTTGAAGAAATAAAGCTTACAAGATCAAAAGGACTTAAACCAACTGATCTAACTTTTTTCAAATCAAATTTACGTTTTTGAATTAGATTGAAGTCATTGTCAATTGCAAAAAGGTAGAGGTTTTCAACATTTTGCATGCGTAAAAGTTGTTCCAAAAGATTTAGAAATTCACCAGTGTTTTTGAGGTTTACTTTTTGGGTGATTTTTGAGTAACTATAATAATTTATCATATCGCCAAACAATTTAATCTTCTTTGCGGAGCGTTTGTTTATACCATCAACCGTGCAAAGGTCGTCAACTTCTGCATCAATTATATTTGCAAATGTTTCGTATTTATCAAGTAGCTTGTGCGCAAGTGGATTTACATCACCACGAGGGAAAATATATGTTAAAAAATATTCAACATGGTGATGAAAAGGTTTTGATTTCTTATGATGGAATGAGTCTTGAGCTTCAAAACTTGTCAAAAGATTTTGGTGTTGACTATGAGCAGGCGATTTCAATTGCATGCATTGAGCTTAAAGATAAAATAGAAAAAGAAAAGCAATACAATGATTTGAATGGTGAATGTTACTTGAAAGTTATGGACAAAAGGGGGAACAATTTTAAGAACTTTTTCTGGTGTTTTACAATTCTAAACAACCAAAACGAGAGCTTTTCAATAATTATTTCAACTGTTGATGGATCTGTGCTTGCCAAGGCAAAGTAAAATTTGATATAATGTCAGCATGAAGAAGATACATCAAGTTTTGGAAGAAGAAGTTGAAAAATGCGTTGTCTTTTGTCCAATTGAAAACGAAAAAGATAAAGATTATCAGATTGTTGAAATAAGCAGGCTGTGTTTTTCTGCTGACATGAATGTTGAAAAAGTGTTTACGCAAAGCCTTGATGCTTTCAATCGCAAAACAATTATGGGGACAGGAAAACTTGAGGAAGTCAGAGAATATATCAAAGCAAATGACATTGATTGTTTGGTGGTTGACTTTCAGCTTACTGGATCACAACTTCGAAATCTGAGTGATGAGTTGCATGTTAAGGTTCTTGATAGAATTTTGCTCATTATTGATATTTTTGCACTCAACGCAAAATCAAGCGAGGGGAAAATTCAGGTAAAACTCGCTCAGGACAGATATTTGCTTACAAGACTTTCTTCAATGCAGGGTAGTCAGGGACGTTTTGGTGGAAAAGGTGCAGGGATGCGTGGACCAGGAGAAACAAAACTTGAACTTGACAGAAGAAAACTTGAAAAAGAAATTTTGACACTGCAAAGTGATATTGCAAAAATTAAAAACAGCAGAAGACAAAACAAAATCTTAAGAGAAAAAAATGGCATAAAAAGTGTTGTGTTGGGTGGTTACACAAACGCTGGAAAAAGCTCTATTTTCAACCTTTTGACAAAAGAGTCGATATATGCAGATGACAAGCTGTTTGCCACGCTTGACACCACAAGTAGAAGATTGTTTTTGGGGGATAACAAGTTTTGTCTTTTGACGGACACTGTTGGATTTATAAGCAAACTGCCACATGAGCTGGTTGAGAGTTTTTCTGCAACGCTAGAAGAGGTCTCTGAGGCAGATTTGATTCTGCATGTTGTTGATGTTTCTGACAAATATTATAAACGCAACATTGAGATTACAAATGAAATTTTGGATGGGCTTAATGCAACAAAAAATAGGCTTGTCATTTTAAACAAAAGTGATTTGCTCGACAAACCTATTGAAATTGACAAAAACGAAGTGCTTTTTAGTGCCAAAAATAAAAATGGTGTTGACAAGTTAAAAAGTGTCATTGCAAGTATGCTTGAAGAATAAGAAAACTGCACAATCTGTGCAGTTATTTATTTTCATTGAGTTTTTTGAGCAAAAATTCTAAGTCAACATCGTGGACCATCGCTGCTTCTTCAACAGTTTCCATTAGGCTGATTGGACAAGAAATGCAGTGCATTCCAAAGCCAAGAAAAATCTCTGCAAGTTGTGGTTTTTCTTTGAGAATGTCGCCAATCGTCATGTTTGCGGTGATGTTTATTTTCTTTTTTGCCATGTTCAAGCTCCTACTGCCACATTGTAGCACAATGCATCTTGTTGTGTCAATCAAAGAGGTGGGAGAAAAGCTTGTCATTTTTGTCTTTTATTTCTAATTTGTAGTGTCGCATCATATAACAATTTAAGGAGTGAGATGTGGAAAACATTGCAAAAAAAATTATAACTCTGTCAGATGGAAACGTTTTTGGATACGTTTTGGATGTTTGTCTTGATGAGCGTTTTGAAAAGATAGGATACTATGTTGTGGAGGAGGAGAATGAAGAAATATATTTTCTGCCTCTTGCACAAATTGTCAAAATTGGGGATGCTGTTATAGTGCAAACAGTGGAAGATTTGCAATACTTTGCTGGAGAAAAAAGATGTCTTATAGGCAGAGAAATATATGATGATTATGGCAATTTTTATGGCAATGTGATAAGGCTTGAATTTGTTAAAAACAAGCTTTTTAAAATGTGCACTGACAAATGTGAAATTATAAAAAAACATATAAAAAAATTGAATGGGAATGTGATTTTATGCAGTTTTATGCAAAAAAGAATATCTCAAAAAAGAGAAATTTTTCATACAAATCAAGATGTGCCAGTGACCATTTTGAGAAAAAATAATATGCAGATTTCTAAGCCGGAGAAGGTGTCATTGTCATCAAAATTTTATGTTGGAAAATGTGCATGTGATGATGTGTTTGGATATAACAATGAGCGGATTGTAAAGAGAGAAGAAAAAGTTACAAAATCAATTTTTGAAAATGCAAAAAAACACAACAAATTAAATGAATTATTTTTTGTTTTGTAAAATTGATGACACAATTAAAAATATCAAAAACAGGGATTTTTGGTATTTTTTTTATTTTTTGAATTTTTTGTTTTAAGCCAATTTTTAAAAATTAAATTATTTATAATAATTTTGTCGTTTTTTTGTTTGTATTTTTAAACACATTTGTAGTATCATAAAACAAGAGAGGGAACTATGGTTAGAGTTATTCCAAGAAGAACAAAAGTTAAATCAGAATTTATCAGAGGGGTTACGGGACTTGACCTTGTGCTTGGCCTTATTTTTATTGCAATTGCCATTGTGCTGTTTATGTCAAACTTCCCATTCCATATTTGGATTGCCATCTCATGGATTATCATTGCTGTTTCAATGTTTTTGAAACTGGCCGATGATGAAAGATTTTATGTGACACTTATTTTCCTGCTTCGTTATTCGGTGCAAAAGAAAAAGTTTACTCGTGGCAGTGACAAGAAAAAGTCCGACATCAAAGAGATGATTGCCTATGAGGGCGTGTATCAAGACAACTACATAAACTTTGGACCATACTATGCAGGTGTGCTTGAAATTCAACCAATGTTCTTCACACTTTTGACCGAATATTACCAAGACAATGTTATCGAATCATTTGCAAATGCTTTGAGACGTTTGACCGCCGAGCAGACTTGTCAAATCATCAAGTTGAGCAAGCCAATGATTTTTGATAGATACATTTATAACGAAAACCACAAATACGATGTTCTTTATGATTTGCAGTATGATGGACAAATCTCTCAAGCTGAGATTGATTCCAGAGCTCCTATTTTTGAAGAGAGAGTTTCTTATTATGAGCAAATGAACAGACAATCAAAGATTTTTAAGGATCACTTCTATTTGGTTGTTTATGACAAGGACAGAGAAGTTCTAGATAATACATTGAGCGGAATGATAAGCTCTATGGCCGCTTCCTTAAACCCTATTTTTGCAAAGAGAGTTGTTGGACCAGACCTTCTGGTGTTCTTGAAAGCAAACCTTGGAAAAGATTTTGACGAAAGAGAACTTGAGATCATCCCAATTTCAGAATATCAAAACTGGGTTACTCCAAAGAAAATAAAGTTTAACATTGCCAGATATTTTCTTGATGATCAATGTTACAGATGTTTTGACTTGGTGGATTATCCTTTGCAGGTTGGAAATGCTTGGGGTGCACAACTCTTTTTGATGGATCGTGTTAAAACGGTTATGAAGTTTAGTGCAATTCCAAGACTTGATTCTGAAAGACAAATTGACCGCGCCATCATGGAAATGGAAACAAAATTGAGTAAGGCTGGAAGAAGTTCTTCTCAAATTGAATTGCAAACTCACCTTGACACATTGAGAGAGTTGCTTGCAAGTTTGAAAAACAACAACCAACAACTTTACAATGTAAACACATATATCGTTTCTGAAGATGCAGCAAAGAAAGATGTTAAGGCACTTTTGAAACAAAGTGGTTACAAATATTCTGAATTGTTTGCAAAGCAGGTTGATGGTTTTATATGCTCAAGTGTGACAAAGAGAGATTCAATGAAGAGCACAATGAGGGGTATTCCAACAAGTACGCTTGCTGCGACATTCCCATTTATTTCAAACTCGCTTTTGGACCCAAATGGTTTCTACATTGGATACAACGAATATCCTGTGTTTGTCGATTTCTTTAAAAGAGATAGAGAAAGAGTTAACTCAAACATGATGGTTATTGGAAAGTCTGGTTCCGGAAAGAGCTATGCTACAAAGACGCTTTTGACAAACCTTGCTGCCGACAACTGTAAGATCTTTATTCTTGACCCTGAAAACGAGTATAAAGATTTGACAGGAAGCTTGGGAGGAAAGTTTATTGACGTTGGTTCTTCTATTCATGGTATTTTAAATCCATTCCATGTTATTTCATCATTGGAGGCTTCTGAAGATGAAGAAGATGATGATGAGGAACAGCTTGATGAATATGGCAGACCAATTCAAAAGAAGAAAGTTGCCGTAAAAACTGATGACTCATTCTCACAGCACTTGCAGTTTTTGGAGCAGTTCTTTAGAGTTATCTTGGAAGGAATCAGCTCTGATGCTTTCGAAGTTTTGAACTCTCTTATCATTGATGTTTACAAGGAAAAAAATATTAATGAAAACACAAACCTTGCAAGACTTAAACCGGAAGATTATCCAATCTTTGACGACTTGTATGCATTGATTTTGAAGAGAATTAAAGAAGCAAAAGATGAATTTTCACTCAGAAACTTGATGACTGTTGAAACATACATCAAAAAGTTTGCAAAGGGCGGAAGAAACAGCGCTCTTTGGAATGGACCAACATCAATTGAAACGAATGAAAACTTTGTTACATTCAACTTCCAGGCACTTGTTGCTGGAAACAATGCTACAATCACAAACGCGCAAATGCTTTTGGTATTTAGATACCTCAACAACGAAATTATCAACAACAAAGATTTCAACAAAAAGTATAGAAAAAACAGAAAAATTATTGTTGCTGTTGATGAGGCTCACATCTTTATTAACCCTAAGTATCCTATCGCTTTGGACTTTATGGCTCAAATGGCAAAACGTATCAGAAAGTATGGCGGTATGCTTTTGATTATTACGCAGAACATCGCTGACTTTGTTGGAACGGAAGAAATCAAGCGTCAATCTACTGCTGTTATTAACGCGTGTCAATATTCACTTATCTTCTCGTTGGCGCCGGCGGACATGTCTGACTTGGTTGCACTTTATGAGAAGGCCGGAGGTATCAATGAGGAAGAGCAAAACTCAATTGTTACTGCCGGGGTTGGACAGGCGTTCTTGATTACTGGGGCGACCTCCAGAACGACAGTACAGATTGTTGCTCAACCATATGTAAAACAATTGTTTGAAGGAAAATAATTTTTACAAAAGGAAATCTATGACAAAAGTGTTGAAAAAGACATTCTTAATATTTGTAAGTCTATTTGCATTTTTATTTGCAGGTTTCTTTTTTGTTGGATGCGGCGTTGACACAAGCAAAATCTCTCTTACATCAGAGACAAAGTTTGTTTCAATTGGTGTAGATGAAGAAGTTGACATATATTTCAATCTTACAAATTATCAAAAGGGCTTTAGCAACAAGATAAGTGTTAGCGAAAGATCTACCACAGGTGCAAGCGTAGGTGATCAAGGTGCAATTTTTTCTGCCAGCGACGTGTCATATGTTTCTGCAAGCAGAATGAAAGTGACAATCAAGGGCTTGCATGGTGGAGATGGAACTATCTATGCAAGAACCTTGCAAGAAGGTAAAGAGTGTCTGATTGATATTCATGTGTCTCAATATTCAACAACTTTTGAAGAGGGGACAAACACGCTTTATGTGACAAACAATGCAGAGTTTACACCAAGTGCAAATCTCTTTACGTTTGATCCAAACACAACAGAAAAAGATTTGTCATATTATTACTTTACTCCAAGGACAGATTTCAATCTCAACACTTACTATTTGAGCAGTATAAACACAACTACACAATCAGTATCTTTCTCTGATGGTGTTGGTGGGACTGCCGAAGGAAGCATTGTCAAGTTTGATAAGGCATGGCTTTCAGATGACAACAAAATTGAGCTTTCATATTTGGGCGAAGTTGTTGAGAAGCCTTTTGTAGACGATTTTTATATGCTTTCAGTTTACGACTATTCTGTAAATAATGAAAAATATGAAAAAATCTTATATGCAATTTCAACAGTGCATGTTTTGCCAAGTTTGGATGTCTCTGTAAGTGGTGGTTACCTTGTTGGAGAAGATGTTGTGTTTAGTCCACTTGAAAAAGATGCGACGATCAAAATTGTGCCAAACAACTCAAAAATGAGAATGTATATCATCAAACTTGAGATTGAAAATTCAATAAGCTCGTCAGCTATTGAAATGGAAAAGATTACTGATGGAACAAACTATTTGGATATTGATGTCGCTACTGATTTTCACGAGGCTGGGGCATCAGAAGACAAACAAGTTTATTATTGGAAAATAAGCCAGAATTCACAGGCTCAAATTGAAACCAAATTTGGTTTTAGAGTTTTTTACAACATTGCACAAGATGTTTCGGTTGACAGTGTAAACTATGAAGTTAGCTTTGTTGGAGACCTTGAGATTGCTCCGATTGCAATTACAGTAAACGGAACAACAGAGCCAGAAAAACTTATGCTTTACAACCACTATGGCTCTTCATCATCTGGTTGGAAAGAGCTTTCAATCGGGGTGATTTCTGGCTATAACATTTCTCCAAGTTATGATGGAGTTTATTTTGAATTTGACAATTCTTTGTTTGATATAACTTATGAGGGTACAACGGTTTTGAATGGTGATTCAAGACTTTACAGTGATTTAAACAAGCCTTTCTATATCAAAGGTAAAAATGTTGATCAAACAACGGCAAATATAAAAATTCATCTTAAGAGTGATATTTTGCAGGATGCTGAAGAACTGACACAAGAAATTGAATGTGAAATTGTCAGCGGTGCGAGGGTTATTGAAAAAGAGATGGAGTATCGCGCACAAGACATTTTCTATTTGGATGTAAATGGCGGAGAACAACCATTTTCAAAAATTGCATATGCAGATGAAAAATTTCAGTCAATGACATACTCCTCAATTGGTATTAGTGACATTGTAAAAATTGAATTTGACAATACAAATCCATACATTGAAGAAAATGGCGTTTACTATTTAAATATGAAAGTAACACCACTTGCTGTGGGTGATTCATCATATAGGATTTATCTTGACAATGGTGTTTACAAAGATTTTGCATTTAAGACAATAAAGACGTTGCAGCCAGAGACAAGTGCAATCAAACTTGCTGACACTGGAAATGCAAATGTTACAAACATGTCATATTCTCGCTACGATGACCAGTCAGTGTTTGATGATGTGCTTGACATAGAAATTTTGAATGCATCAGATGCAAACAAAGTTACATATGGCAGTGTTGCAAATGTTGTGATTTCTGCAAACGTAACAGGAATTGACTATACAATTGGAAACACAGACAACATTATTATTGTGTCGCAGACAAGTTCAATTGGAAATTCCTCAAATGTAAATTATAGAATTACGACTGCAAAAAATGGAAATGCAGACGTGACATTCAACCTAAGAGGAACAAATGTTGAAAACTTCGCTACTGTTGATGTTTCTGAAGCGGTGTATTTAAATGTAAACTCATATTCTCTTATCACAGAATTTAACGTGAAGAATGGTGATGGTTTTGCAAACGAAAACATTGTTTATTATGGAAGCAACGCAAGCGATGAAAACAAGAGTGTTACATTTACAATAAATGCAAACAATCAAGATGCATTCAACTTCTACCGCTATGGATTGAAGGAAAATATCATTGCTGATATTTATGAAACAGAAATTCCCGTTGGTTCTGCCTTTGAAATTGACACAGATGACATTGATGAGCCGGTGCTTGTAAATGAAAGATTTGCAAGAAAATTTGTTTATTATTATGTTCAAAGACAAAATGGTCGCTCAGTAAAAACATATACAAATGTGACCGTTGTAAAGAATGATGACGAGAGCACAGCAAAAACCGTTTTGCTTGAAATTGCAAATGGATTAATGTTTGTTGGAACTGATCTTACATACACCGTAAAAGATGAGTATGGTGCAGAGGGAGACAAATATAGAATTTCATTCTCAAATACCTATTCAATTGGTGATGGACTTGGAACATTTGATTTGGAGTCACTGACATATACGGTGGGTGACAGCTCTGAAGAATCTTCTATCTTGGTGATAAGTGCAAACTTAAGACAAAGAAGCTCAACAAAGAAATATAACATGACCATTAGACCAACTGAATTTGTTGCAGTTGAAGCAATTTCTTTGGCATCAAGTTTGACGAAACTTAATTTCTCAAACAGCAATTTGACTTACACATTTGGTGTTTACACATATCCAACTTATTCAACAAACAAAAATATTCAGGTTGAGTTTGTAAGGACACGTGTAAATCCTGAAGCAACAGACAAATATTTAGACTTGCTCACATATACAATTGACAAATCAAATAGTGCAAATGGTGTTTACACTGTTACTTTGTCATGTGAATCATTCTATCAAAAACACGCACTCGACATTGAAAAAATTGAAGATGCATTGACTGGTATTGTATATATTTATCCAAGTGAATGGGGTAGTTCTTACACAACAATTTCTGACAAAGAGCCAATCGTGCTCGAGATGCAATATAGAAACGGCTCAAAAGCAAACCCATATTTGATAGAAAGCGCTGATGACATTTTGGAGATGAATTCAAATGCTGTGATGCTTAAGAGCAGCTATGAAATCAGCTCTGTTGTTGATGTTTCAGTTTTGAGGGGTGCAACTCCAATCGGTATTTTGAATGGAGAAATTGTTGGTTTTAGCGGTACAATCATTGGCTCCACATCTCAAGCTCAAGTAAAGAATATTTTGCTTTCGGAATCAAATTTCTCTGCTATTGTTGGCAGCACAAGATATGCTGGACTCTTTGCAAGAATCAACAGCGGTGCAGTAATTGAAAATTTGTCAGTTTCAGGTTCGATGAATTTTGGAAACGTGACAACAAACATTGAAATTGGATTGCTTGCAGCAGAAAATTATGGACAAGTGATAAATGTTGGTGCAACAGTTGGAAAATCAAAAATATCAGTTACTGGAAAAGATGCAAAAATTGGTGGGCTTGTTGGTATAGATTCAGGGGAAATTTATCAAGACTTTAAGAGATATAACGCAGAATATACCACAGATGTTTCTGGTGAAAGTGATTATGTTCCGGGTTATCACTACAATCAAATTGGCACAACAGACCATTCTGATTCAGAGGGATTTGAAATTGATGAACTTGGAAGAAGAATTGTTTATGAATATGTCATTGAGGATGGAGAAATACAATATAATCCAGAAACAGGTGAGCCACTTTTGAAGGCTTTGCCTGCATCATGGGATTATAGTGGACAAAACACAAAAATTTTGGCGTACTTCAACGATGTGATGGAAATTACAACGGCAAACGCAACAATTTATGCTGGTGGCGTTGTTGGTTTGGAAAAAGGTAGACTTGCAAGATACCTTTCCGAAGATGTAAATTTCAAAATGTATGGATATTCTGCCTATACTGCCTACACTCTTTTAAATGTGTCAGGTTCAGTAAGAAACGGAATTTTGATAAAAGCTGGCGGTATTGCAGGAGAAATAAATACAACAGGCACAACAAGCAGTGCTATGATAACCAACGTTTTGGTTGGAGGTGAAGTTGACACAAGTGCCGTTGAGGGACTTGGAACAGAATATGATAACGTTGGCGGAATTGCAGGAAGGGCTGATGGTCCAAACATTGCAATACAAAACAACACATCAAGAGTTTTCTTAAGAGCAAATGTAAATGTTGGTGGAATTGTTGGTGCAGAGATTCAGTCATCGGAAAGTCCAGTGACATGGGGGACAAAAAATACAATTGAGAATGTTGATGATGGTAGGTCAGCTTTCTATGCTGCAATGATTATCAAATATAATGCAGAAGAGGAGAGAGCTGAAGCTCAACAGGAGACATTGCATCACGCAATTGGTGCCACAACAAGATCATATGACACGCACACGAGCTTTGCTGCATACACATATTTGCAAAGGACACAGCTTTCAAGTGCAATAGACAAAAACAACACAGCAACAAATGCTTATTACGGAGATTATCTTGCAGTAGACAAGAATGATTTGTCACAATGTGAGAAATATTTGTTTACTTACAGGGCTGTTGAAGTTGAGTTTAGTGGAAATAATGAACTTTCAGGTGGAAAAGAAGGTGTACATGTTTACTTCATGTATTATTTCTCTGTTGATGGAACGATTTCTGATTCAGGTGCTTCATCTCAAGCAAATGCACAAGAAGCAATTGCAAAAATAAATTATATTGGGCCAAGCAGCAACGACTATCCATTTGAAATTGTAAGTCAAGATGTGAGTGTTGTTTCTGCAAATCAAAATATTTTGGCGATTGATGTAAATGGATTTATGACCATCAAGGGTACAGGATTGTGTACGGTTACACTTTCAAGCATCTTGAATGTAAATATAGCACAAAAGAATTATATATACATTGTAAACTACTTTAACAAGGATGTTGCAACTTCAATTTATTATTCGAGCCCATCTTCAAACGGTAGAAAAATGAGCTCTGGTTCAACATTAAATATCTATGGAAATCAAAGTTCAAACCTATATATTGTCCCAGACTATGAGTCAGCAGAAAAGAAGACTGTGGACAATGAAAGTTACTCTGTAACGCCTGGCGGAATATTGAGTTATCAAAATGTTTTGTTTGTTTTGTCAAAGAATGCTTATATTACTTCTACATATGTAAAAGCAATTGACAATGACATTACAAGAATTCAAGTGAACAAGCAAACAATTATCTTCCACAAGACTGACAATGCAAACACAGAATATAGTGATGTTTATTTGCTTACTCCAACATTAAGTTTGGCAGTTTTGATTGATGGACAAACTTATCAATATACATACAAGCTTGATGGGGCACAAATGGAGCTTCACACATCATACAGGGAAGCTGCAACAGCCATCAATGTTCATTATAGAGATAATGCAATAAGGACAAACAATCCATTTAAGGATTATGTAACAGTAATTTCAACAAATGAAGATGAAAAATTGTTCTATCAAATCTTCAAAAAAGAAGATGATGGAAACATGTATCTTGTGCAAAACAAGATGCCAGACAATATTGCTGATGTGGATTCTTATGAAATTGAAATAACAAACAATGACTTGTTTAATTTGCAATTTACAAAACGTGCTGGACAAAACATTTTTGATTATGCATGTTATGTAAACACATACAGCAAGGCATTTATAAACAGATTTAGTGAGCCAATTTATGGTGACTATGTGGTTTATTTGTATGCAAGTGAGCTTGAAGATGGGGTGTCATCGAGCTTCAATATCAGACTTGACGAAGCAAGCGTCAACTATATTGTTGCAACAAACTATTCAAACATAAATGATGTGTCTGTGGCAGATGAGGTTGTTGTGCCAGCTCAAAGTGGTTTGATTGAGGTGTCTGTTGACCCAATTGAGGCAATTTTTGATAAGTTTACAATTTCAAACAATGTAATGAATTATAAAACTGGTGCAGGTCAGGCAAGATTTACATTTGTTTATGAAAAAGACAACAGTGGTGAGATTTCTTATGAATATGGTTATTCATTTGTAACTTCAGAGACTGGTACATTGTCATTCACATATCAACAAATGTTGAAATTCTTGGAGCAAGTCGGTGCGGTAAATTATAAAGGAAAAGTGTATGTTGGATACTTTGTTGCATCAAACAATGTTGAAGATGCAATGCCAATTGCTTTTGACATAAATGTGACATATGGCGAAGAGGAAAGCGTTTCAACAACAATTGAAATGGTGACAAAGCTTAGCAGTTATGCGAAACTTGTCTTCAACAACAGAGAAGCTGTCGATGGAGATTATTATGTTGCTAGGGGATTGTCATATAACTTGACATTGCAATATTATGGTTTCTCTGAAAGTCAAATTACAATCAATTCAACTGATGTGTCTGTTGCAACAATCAGTGGCGGAGATGGAAGATATACTCTTGCAATAACATCAGATCCAATAAACTACAATGCAGATGATCCTGGTTATAAGGTGATAATCACAACTTCTGCATCAAAAACAGTTGATGGTGTAACAATTTCTACCTCAACAACGATGACATTGTATGTCATGGAATATGTTCTCAATTACATTTATGAAGAAGGTGTAAACAGAGATATCGTCTCTGGCGTGAGGGGTGGAATTATTGACGATGCAATTGGAAATCCATACACACTCTCAATGGATTTGACATCGTTTGTTGAGTATGACAAAACAAACGCAAGTGTTGTTGAAGAACTTGGTGTTTTCCTTAAAAATTTGACTACGAATACAAAATTTACCGTTTATTATGATGGGACAGAAGAGACTTTAGAGGCAAATAAAACCTTTAGAACGGATTATTATATAATCAAGTCATTTACTGTTACACCAATCAAACTTTACAACGCGGCAAGTGAAATTTATTACTTCTCCGTTGATGCACAGTACTCAAGAAAGCAGGGCGTTTACACCTCTGCATTAGACTCAGTTTATAAGATTTACAGTGAGTTTAGTTTTGAAGTTCACAATCAAAGCACAGAAAACAGTCCAATTCCTGTTGAAACATATACAGAGCTTATGAGCATGTCTGATGGGGAGTGGTATATTCTTACAAAAGACATTGTGATACCTGACGATACGATGGTTGAGATTGGACTTGCAAACAAATTTGAACCAATCACTGCAAACATCAAAGGACTTGACGGCAATGGACATAGCATAATCTTTGGTGGAACTTACACGATTGAAGGGGCAAACTTCGGCTTGTTTGCGAGGGTAAACGATGGCACAGTGCTTAAAAACATTGCAATTTCAATTGCTTCTGATGTAAACTTCAGTCTTTCATCATCCGATTTCAATGTTGGTCTTTTGACTCCAGAAAATGAAGGAATAATCACAAATTGCAGTATAAAAGCAATTGCAAATGCTCCAATTTCTGTTTTGTCGACAAAGGAGGCTTCAGCTTCTTATGTTGCTGGTATTGCCGCTTCCAACTCTGGATTTATAACAAACTCACAAGTAAGTGTAAACATCAAGACAAATGCAAACTTGGCAGGGCTTGTTGGACAGAATAGTGGACTTATTGCAAGCTCTTACTATAAAGGTGCAAGTCTTGAAAATACAACGGGGACAATTAATGAATATGTTGCAGGAATTGCAGTTGTAAACTCTGGAAGAATTTACACATCATATGTAAGTGGAGATACTTCAGGATGCACAGAAAAAATGTATTATAACTTGACTGCAAATGCTCTTACCTCAAGCAACAACCTTGCTGGTTTTGTATATTCAAACTCTGGTGAAATTTTAGACTGTTATTCAAATATCAAAATAAACAGTGGTGCTTATGCAGCAGGATTTGTTTTTGAAAACTCTGGCACTGTTTCAAGATGTTTCTCAACAAGTGTTTTGGCAAGTGAACAAACATCAAACTATGGATTTGTTTACAGAAACTCAATAAACAGCAGTGAAGGTTTGATTGAAGATGCATATTATCTTTCAGATGTAGGTGTTAACCAAAGTATTGGAGAAATAACACCAAGCGAGACAGTTGAACTTGAAAAACTTACATGCACAGGATTTGCTGATATGAGCAAGTTTGAACATTATGTTTATGAAAACAGAAGATCTGCAAATGCAGTATGGTTCTATAGCAATACAAACGATGCTGGGTCATTCAATGGAACATTGTTTAACACTGGAAGACTTGAGCTTGTTGCACCAAATATTGTGGCAACATCAATGAGAGAACTTGACCATATTGAAAATGTTGTTGATCCAGATACTGGTGCAGTGTATGCAAACTATGTTTATGTTTATAAAGATGGCTATCCAACACTCGGCTCAGTATACAATCCAATTGTGATTTACGACTATGAAACAATGGAAGACTATATAGTTTCAGGAAATAATAATGCAAGTTTCAACTATAATCATTATAGGCTTGTTTCAGACATTGATTATACTGATTCCACAGAAAACAACAAAACATACAAAACAAGATTTATGGGCTATTTGGAAGGGAATTTTATGACAATAAATGGAATTTCCATGATGTCGGATGAATCTCTTGTAAATGTTGGTCTTTTTGCAGAAATTGGTTCTGCAACAAACACAGATGCAATTGGAACTGTGATGAATTTTACTATCAAGCCAAAGACCGTGTCATACGTTGCAGCAAATTGTGTTGGAACAATTGCAGGAAGAGTAAATGCAGGAAGTCTTATAAATATCAATGTTGAGATTGAAAATGAGCAAGTTGTTGTAAATGGAAACAATGTTGTTGGTGGTGTTGTTGGTTGTGCAACAGGAAATTACAAGATGATCAATGTATACTCACAACTTGGAGCGAAGGCAAGAAGACAAAACATTGTAGATGCGTCTGGAGAAGAAACAAATGTTTATGATGAATCTTCTGAAAATTATAATGAATATTCATTTGCAGGCTCAATTGCAGGTGTGGCAACCGGAAACGGAACAATCAAAAACCTTCAAATCAGAGATGGTGATATAATTTCTTCTTTAGCAGATAAGGCAGGACTCATGTTTGGTTTGATTGATAAAAATGTTTCTGTTGAAAAGCTTGAAATTTATATGAATGCAAGCATGATTGTAAATGCATATAGATATGGAGGTCTTGTTGCTGGAGAAATCAAGGGGACATTGAGTAATGTTTCTGTTTATGGATTTGGTGGTGGTGTTGGTTTTAAAAACTTCAAAAAATCACCATTTATGCCAATTGCAATTGGTGGAATTGCCGGCATGATCAATGGGGCAACACTTTCAAATGTTTCAATGGGACAATCTATTGAAATTGCATCAGAAAGTGACACAGAAGGTGTTGAGAATCTCGGTGGAATTGCAGGAATCATTAGGGGAGACACAAACTTGTCAGACGTCACAATCAATGCTTCACTTGTAGGTTTCAGTTCTGTTGGTGGAATTGCCGGAACAATTGAGTCCAACGAGGGAGAAAGAAACTTTGTGAGACTGCTTGGTGCAAACATTGTCTTAAACAAGGCTCAGGCATCCGGAAGAGAACTTACACAAATTTGTGTTGGCGGTGTTGCTGGAAAGGTGACAAGTGGCGTTTCATTGCAGGTTGCTGGCACAACAAACAGGGCAACAATCAGGGTCCTAAATCTTTCAGTGAAGACATATGTATACAACGAGCAAGTTAGTGTCTATGTTGGTGCAGTTGTTGGGCAAAAGGCTTCAAATGAAACATTCTATATTAGTAGTGTAGACTCTCAAATTAGTGGTGAAGTAAGAGTAAATGAAATGACAAAGCCAAATGAGCAAAAAACAGCAACTTACAACAATGGAACTGTTGATGTTGGCTCGGATATTATTTCTCCTACGACAATTACTTCTGAAGATTGCAAGACGCAGTGCAGCATTACGTATGCATATCCACATATTACTGTCGCTGGGTCAACGCAATTATACACATTGTATATTCAAAACTACGGAGAGTGGGAAACTAGTTTGTTCTCTAACTGATTGATAGTTTAAATTTTTGAAAAAGTGTAAAAATTGTTTTGATAGAACATTAATTTATGTTATTATGGTTTTGTATAAGTAACATTCTAAAATATTAGAATAATTTGCGAAAAAACGTTGACATTGGACCCAAGATGTGATATACTACATTAGTTAATTGGCGCAATGTTGAAAAATATAACCATTTTTAACTAAAAAAGAGGGTTAAGGGGGACCGCTGGCCTCCAACTCTCTTTTTTAAATTTTTGTAGGAGTGTATTATGGCAGACTTTTTGAAAAAACAAAAATTTGGAAAGACAGAAAGGTATACTTTCGCTCAACTGAAAGACTATATCGACATCCCACCTCTTCTTCAAATTCAAAGGGATAGTTATAATGACTTTTTGAAGAATGGCATCAAGGAAGTTCTTGATGAATTTTCTCCAATCATTGACTATTCTCAAAAAGCAAAACTTCATTTGCTTGAGCCAATTTTGGATGTAAAGCCAAAATATGACAAGAAAGAATGTAAGAGAAGAAGTGCTTCTTATTCTATTCCACTCAATGTAAAAGCACGTTTTGTTGTTGAGGAAACGGGACAAGCAGTTGAAGATGTTGTGTTCTTGGGCGATATTCCATATATGACAGATGACTGTTCCTTTATCTTTAATGGTGTTGAGAGAGTTGTTGTAAATCAAATTATCAAATCTCCAAACTATTATTTGCTTAAGGAAAAACCACATGATATGTCAACACTTAGGGGACAAATCATTCCAAAGCGTGGTATGTACATTGAATTTGAGCAAGGTGCAAACGAGCTTTTGAAAGTTGTTTTGGACAGAAGAAACAAAATTACGCTTGGACTTTTCTTGAAGTGCTTTGGATATTCTGCACAAGAAATTTCTGATTTGTTTGGTGGACACAGACTTATCAAAAATGTTTTGGAGAAAGAAACACAAAACACACAAGAAGAAGCGCTTTTGGAATTTGCAAGAAAAACAAGACCAGCAGATGTTCCTTCAGCAGAGACAACAAGAAGCTATTTGAATCTTTGGTTCTTCTCTGATCAATGGTACAACCTCTCAAGAGTTGGAAGATACAACCTTAACAAAAAACTTTCAATTGAAAAGAGAGTTTTGGGACATATCTTGGCAGAAGATGTTGTGTCACCAGATGGAGAGCTTATTGCAAAAGCTGGTGCTGAAGCAACAGCAGAGATTGCACACAAAATCAAAGCTAGTGGTGTAAATGAAGTTTGGATTCAACTTCCAGACAAAAAATATCTTATCCGTGGAAACAACAGAGTTAGACTTTCAGACATTTTCCCATGCAACGAAAAAGAATTGGGAATTTTGGAAGAAGTTTATTATCCAGTTTTGATGGAAATCTTGAAAGACAACAAGACAAAAGAAAAGAGATTGAACGCAATCAAAGAACATGCAAAAGATTTGATGATTACAACTCTTACAATGGATGATATTTTGGCATCTATCAGCATGTATTTGGATTGTTATGAAGAAATTTGCAAGACAGACAGAATTGAACACTTGTCAAACAAGCGTATTGCAACTGTTGGAGAACTCTTGTATGACCACTTCCGTTCTGGTGTTACAAAACTTGTTGCAAATGTTAGAGAGACATTGCAAGGAAAAGAGCTTTCAGAAGTTACACCAAAACAAATTGTAAACCCAAAAGCAGTGAACAGAGCTCTCAGAGACTTTATTGCGTCATCACAGCTTTCACAACTTATGGATCAGGTTAACCCACTTTCAGGAATCACACAAAAGCGTCGTGTTTCTGCTGTTGGACCTGGAGGAATTAAGAAAGAAAGAGCTGATGCTGAAGTTCGTGATATTCACTACACAAACTATGGACGTATTTGTCCTATTGAAACGCCAGAAGGTCAAGCTATCGGACTTGTAAATACGCTTACAAGTTATGCAAAGGTTGACGAATATGGATTCCTTGAAACTCCATATAGAAGAGTTGACAAAGAGACAGGAATTGTTTCAAACAAATGCGAATACTTTATGGCAGACATTGAAGATGAGGCATATATTGCACAAGCAACAGAGCCACTTGATGCTGATGGAAGATTTGTAAACAAGAGAGTTATTTGCCGTCATAAAGACTATGCAATTGAAGTGCCAGCAAAACAAGTTGATTTTGTAGATGCTTCTCCAAGACAATTTATTTCTGTTGCAACATCACTTATTCCATTTGTAAACAGCAACGAAGCTAACCGTGCTCTGATGGGGGCAAACATGCAACGTCAGGCTGTTCCACTTATCAGAGCTGAAGCTCCAGTTGTTGGAACTGGTATGGAAGCAATTGTTGCACGTGACTGTGGCTATACACAACTTGCAAAAAATGATGGTGTTGTTTCTTACGTAAGTGCTGATGAAGTTAGAGTAAAACTTTCAGATGGCAGTGAGGACATATATACACTCGTTAAATTTGACAAGACAAACGATGAAACTTGTTTCAACCAAAAACCATGTGTTGTAAAAGGTGAAAAAGTTAAGAAAGGTGACCTTATCATTGATGGTTATTCAACAAAAGACGGAGAGCTTGCTCTTGGAAAGAACGTTCTTGTTGGATACCTCAACTGGGAAGGATACAACTACGAAGACGCTATCTTAATCAATGAAAGACTTGTTAAAGAAGATGTTTACACATCAATCTGCTTGAAAGTTGAAGAGCTTAAGTGCAGGACGACAAAACTTGGTGATGAAGTTATCACAAGAGATATTCCAAACCTTGGCGAAGATGCTCTTAAAAACCTTGATGAAAACGGAATTGTAAGAGTTGGTGCTGAAGTTAGAGCGGGAGATATTCTTGTTGGTAAAGTTACACCAAAGGGAGAAACAGAACTTTCTCCAGAAGAAAGACTTCTCCGTGCTATCTTTGGTGAAAAAGCTAGAGAAGTTAGAGACACTTCACTTCGTGTTCAACACGGTAAGGGTGGTGTTGTTGTTGATGTTCAAGTATTTAGCAGAAAGAATAAAGACGAACTTGAACCAGGAGTAAATGAACTTGTAAAAGTTACTATTGCTCAAAAGAGAAAACTCTCTGTCGGTGACAAGATGAGTGGTCGTTATGGAAACAAGGGATGTATTTCAATCATTCTTCCAGAAGCAGATATGCCATTTATGGCAAACGGAAGACCACTTGACATTGTGCTTAACCCATTGGGCGTTCCATCACGTATGAATTTGGGACAAATCTTGGAAGTTCACCTTGGACTTGTTGCTGGATCACTTGGTTGGAAGGTTGCAACTCCATCATTTGATGGTGCTGATGCAGAAAAGATCCAAACACTTTTGAAAGAAAACAACTTCCCAGAAAATGGTAAAGTTCAACTTTATGATGGAAGAACTGGTGAGCCTTTTGAAAACAAGACAACAGTCGGATTTAAGTATATGCTTAAACTTAACCACATGGTTGACAGCAAGATTCACGCTCGTTCTATTGGACCATACTCACTCATCACACAACAACCTCTTGGAGGAAAAGCTTTGTTTGGTGGACAGAGATTTGGTGAAATGGAAGTTTGGGCTTTGGAAGCTTATGGTGCATCACACGTATTGCAAGAAATGCTTACAGTAAAATCCGATGACGTTGTTGGGAGAGTAAAGACATTTGAAGCAATTGTTAAGGGTGAACCTATTGCAGAACCTGGAATCCCAGAATCATTCAAAGTTTTGGTAAAAGAATTGCAGGCTCTTGCTCTTGATGTAAAGATTTTGACAGAGAACGATGAAGAAATCGAACTTCCAGAACTTTCACAAGACGAACAAGATAAGGTTGGCATTGAAAATGATGTTGAAAAAGACCTCAAGAATGTGACAATCGATATCGATGACATGATTTCTGACACAGAAGACACAAAGAGTGATATTGAGAAAGAAATCGAAGAAGAAACAGCTGTTCCAACAGGACTTGAAGACATTGACTTGTTTGATGACTTCGGGGACTTTGATGAATAATATCAAGGTGTGGACACAACTTTACAAAAATAGAAAATTATAGTGAAAACTATCGCAAATAATATTAAGGGGATTATTTATGTTTGAACTTAATAACTTTGAAAAAATTAGAATAGGACTTGCTTCTCCTGAAAAAATCAGGGAATGGTCACATGGTGAAGTTACAAAGCCAGAAACCATCAACTACAGAACGCAAAAACCTGAAAAGGACGGTCTTTTCTGCGAAAAAATCTTTGGACCAAAGAAAGACTGGGAATGTCATTGCGGAAAGTATAAGAGAATTCGTTATCGTGGCGTTGTTTGTGACAAGTGTGGCGTTGAAGTTACAAGATCAAAAGTGCGTCGTGAAAGAATGGGGCATATTGAACTTGCATGTCCTGTTACACACCTTTGGTATTTTAGATCTGTTCCTTCAAGAATAGGAACTTTGTTGGATTTGACACCAAAGACTTTGGAGCAAGTAGTTTATTATATTAACTATATTGTTACAAATCCAAAAAATACCAATTTGGAATACAAACAAATCTTGAATGACAAAGAATATCGTGATGCCATTGAGCAATATGGCTATGGCAGTTTCGATGCTGGCATGGGTGCAGAGGCTATCAAAGTGCTTCTTTCTCATGTTGATCTTGAAAAGACAAGTGCAGATTTGAAAGAAGAGCTTAAAACTGCAAAAGGACAAAGAAAAATCAAGGCAGCAAAGAAATTGGATGTTGTTGAATCATTCAGAAAGAGTGGAAACAATCCAACATGGATGGTTTTGGATGTTATTCCAGTGCTTCCACCAGATTTGAGACCTATGGTTCCACTTGATGGTGGAAGATATGCAACGAGCGACTTGAACGATCTTTATAGACGTGTTATCAACAGAAACAATCGTTTGAAGAAACTTATGGAACTTGGAGCTCCAGATGTTATTGTTAGAAACGAAAAGAGAATGCTTCAAGAAGCTGTTGACAACTTGATTGACAATGGTAAGCGTGGAAAGCCAGTTCAAGGCTCAAAGCAAAGAGATTTGAAATCACTTACTGCTATGCTTGGCGGAAAACAAGGTAGATTTAGACAAAACTTGCTTGGAAAACGTGTTGACTACTCAGGTCGTTCTGTTATCGTTGTTGGACCAGAACTTAAGATGTATCAATGCGGTCTTCCAAAAGAAATGGCTTTGGAGCTTTTCAAACCATTTATTATAAACAGACTTATTGAACTCAATGAGTCAAACAATATTAAGAGTGCAAAACGTATGATTGACAGAGAAAAGCCAATCGTTTGGGATGTGCTTTCTGATGTGATTAAGGACCATCCAGTTCTCTTAAACAGAGCTCCTACACTTCACAGACTTTCAGTTCAAGCTTTTGAACCAGTGCTTGTTGAAGGAAGAGCTATCAAGCTTCACCCATCTGTTTGTGCAGCGTTCAACGCGGACTTCGACGGTGACCAAATGCCTGTCCATGTTCCACTTTCTGTTGATGCTCAAACAGAAGCAAGAACTCTTATGCTTGCTTCAAACAACATTTTGAAGCTTTCTGATGGTGCTCCTATTGTTACTCCTGCACAGGACGTTGTGCTTGGATGCTACTATTTGACACTTATCAGACCAGGTGCAAAGGGTGAAGGATCAATCTTTGCATCTAAAAACGAAGTAATTTATGCTTACCAGACCAAAAAATTGGATTTGCAAGCAGAAATTACTGTTAGACTTTCAAAAACAATTGATGGAAAGACATACACAAAGAGAATCACAACATCAGCTGGAAGAATCTTGTTCAACAATGTTGTTCCACAAAACTTGGGATATGTTGACAGATCAAATCCAGACAATGTTTGTGAACTTGAAATTAATGCTCCTGTTATGAAGAAGCAACTTAAGAAACTTGTTGCTGACTGCTATGACAGATTTGGAACAACAGAATGTTCTAAACTAGTTGACAGACTTAAGGAGATTGGATACAAATATTCAACACTCGCTTCAGTTTCTGTAAACATTTATGACATTCAAGAGCCAGCTGAAAAGGCTGAAATTTTGAAAGAGGCAGAAGCAAAAGTTTTGGAAAATGAGAAATTGCTTCGTCGTGGACTTATTACAGTTGAAGAAAAGGTTAATGAAAACGTTAATGTTTGGAATGAGGCTGTTCAACAAGTTCAGGCTGCTGTTGTTAAGGATATGGACACTTTCAACCCATTCAGTTTGATGGTGCTTTCAGGTGCTCGTGGAAACAATACACAGCTCAACCAAGACTGCGGTATGATCGGTATTAAGGCTACTGCATCTGGTATCAAAAACGACACACCAATCAAATCTTCATTTAAGCAAGGTTTGACACCAATTGAATACTTCATCAACTCTCGTGGATCCAGAAAAGGTTTGTCAGATACAGCGTTGAAGACAGCTGACTCTGGTTACTTGACAAGAAGACTTGTTGATATTGCACAAGACGTTGTTATCACAAGTGAAGACTGCTTTGCAGATCTTGGAGAAAAAGTAAAAGGTGTTACAGTTTCTGACCTTGTTTCAGATGGTTTTGTTCAAGAACCTCTTGAAGAGAGAATTTATGGAAGAGTGGCAGTAAATGACATTCTTGATCCAAAAACAAAAGAAGTTATTGTACCTGCAAACACAATGATTTCAAAGGAACAAGCTTCTCAAATTACAAAAGCAGGAATCAAAGAAGTTGAGATTCGTTCTCTTATGACATGTCGTTGCAAACACGGCGTTTGTGCAAAATGTTATGGAAGAAACATGGCAGGGAAAGACATGGTTACACTTGGTGAGGCAGTTGGTATCATTGCTGCTCAATCAATTGGTGAACCTGGTACACAGCTTACACTTCGTACATTCCACTCTGGTGGTGCTGCGGTTGCTGCCGACATCACACAAGGTTTGCCTAGAGTTGAGGAAATTTTTGAAGCAAGAAGACCTAAGGGTGAATGTTTGCTTTCAGAAGTTTCTGGTAAGGTAAAAATTAAAGAAGATGCAAAGACATATCAAATCACAATCATCACAGGTGAAGGTGACATTGACTATGAAGTAAGAAAACCTGCTGTTTTGAAGGTAAAAAATGGTGACAGTGTTGAGCCAGGAACACAAATTACTGCTGGTTCAATCAATCCTGCAGACCTTCTTGTTACAAAAGGTCTTAAGGGACTTGAACAATATCTTCTTACAGAAGTTTTGTCAGTTTATAGAAGCCAGGATGTTCCTGTAAATGACAAGCACGTTGAAATTATCATCAGACAAATGCTCAAGAAAGTTAAGATTGAAGACTCTGGAGATACAGAACTTCTCACTGGAGACATCGTTGATGTTTCAAGATGTGAAGAAGAAAACGAAAAAGTTTTGAAGAAAGGTGGAAGACCTGCAATTGCAAGAAGAATCCTTCTTGGAATCACAAAAGCTTCTCTTTCAACAGAATCATTCCTTTCTGCATCATCCTTCCAAGAGACATCAAGAGTTTTGACAGACGCTTCTTTGAAGGGAAAAGTCGACAATTTGATTGGTATCAAAGAAAATGTTATCATTGGAAAACTTATTCCAGCCGGAACTGGTCTCAAGCAATATAGATCTGTTGTGCCTGTAAAAGTTGAAAAAGATGCATTTGCTCAATAATTTTGATTATAAAAAAGACTGGAGATCCAGTCTTTTTTTTGTTTAAATAGGGTCTTGACCACAGGTGTTGTATGTGATAAAATAGAGTAAATGGAGGTGGATATGCTTCTGGATGAAATAGCAAGAAAAATACAACTTGTAAAAGAACAGCGCGAACTTAAACGTGCAAGAAAACAGAAAAGTATTACCTATGATGAAAACATAAGAAACGAGTGCCTTAAAGTTACAAATCAGTTGACGAAGGCAATGCTTGATGCACGTAAAAGTGGCGACATAACTGATGAAATTCAGGTATATAGAGATACGCTGGCTGCAGTCCACAGCATGTTTGCAGCCTATCTTATGGGCACTGGATCGCTGGTGTTGGACAAAGAAACAGAAGATGGCGTTGATTATACATTAGATAATGTAAAACAAAATTTAGATATAAAGAAAATGCTTGAGGGCGGCGTTGATACAAGAACGATGTTCTATCCAATTTTTGCAGATGAGCAAGATTTGGACATTTTGGATGGTTTGCTCAGGATGAGTGTCAATTGTCTTTCAAGAGGAGTTTCTATGTATCCAGTTAGCTTTTTGGGAATGACCAGAAAGGAGAGTGGCTACCCAGATCTTAATCCAGTTTACATATATGCGGATGGCTATTTTAATGAAGTGTTTGATTTTACTTTTTCAGCTGGAGAGCTTGCAACAATTTATACAATATGGCAGTCATCAGACATAATTGCCATGCTTATTCGCTCAGATGCAGACTTTATGGTAAGGACAAACGACAATCCAAACGGAATGCATGCCTTTGCTGCTGCTTTTCAGCCAAATCTTATAAACAAAATCACGTTGAAAGCAGACATAAATCAGACAAAAGAATGGAAGCAACAAGTAATCAACGCATACAAAGGTGCATATCAAAATCAATATAACAAGTTGTCTCAGGAACAAAGAGAAGGTATTGCTGATGTTATGAAAAACTGCATTAACGAAAACAGACCAGAAGCAAAAAACATTTCTGATGATGATAAAAACATGATCAGGGATGCATTGAATGAAATGATTGGTTGTGCACAAAAAACGGATGGACTTGAAAAATAAAATGTGGAGAGGACTATGATTTTTGATGAATTAAAAAGAAAAATCAATCTTGTAAAGGGAAGAATTGAGGCTAAAAGGGCAAAGAATCACTGCATTACATACAAACAAGGTTACAGAGAAAAATGCTTGTTGGTAAATGAAGAATTGATTAAGCAAATGTATGAAGCTAGGGTAAATGCAGAAATCGATGATAGCATTATTGACACAAGAAATGTACTTGCAGTTTTAAACAGTAATTTGGCTATTAGTGTCATGGGAGACAATTCTTTTGTTCCTAAAGCGGGTAAGGAGCATATAAATCCAGATGATCTTCAAGAAGATGAAATGGAATATAGTTCTGTCATCTCAAGACATGGGGTAAAGACAACTCTTGAGGCTGGGGCTGATGTGAAAGGAATTTTTTATGGTGTTTATGATGATGACGATGAAGATGATCTTGTCAGAATAACAATAAACGCTTTGCCAAAGGGATTGAGAATGTGGCCAGTCTTCTTTGATGGTGAAACAAGAAAAGAGTACAAAATTGGTGATTTAAATCCAGTTTTTGTTGATTTTGATCAAATATTTGAACAATGTTATTCAATTGGAGAATTAGCAACCATTTATTCCTACAGAGTTGAGCCAGATGTTATTGGAATGCTTATGCGTGCAGATGCAGATTTTATGGTGAGAACACCAGAGAATCATACTGGCATACATGCACTTGCTGCCGCATTTTTGCCAGAAACAGAAAATTCTTCAGAAAGAAAACAAGAAGTGCTTGATGCATACAAAAAAGTTTATTTGACAAAAGAAAATTTGTTGTCAGATGCTCAAAGACAGATTATTGTTGATGTAATGAAAGATTGTGTTGATGAAAATTGCACTATTGCTCAAAACATCAGCGAAGAAGATAGGGCAATGATACAAGATGTGCTAAATGAAATTACACATCAGGCAACAAAAGATGAGTGTATTGAAAAGTAAAAGCTAAAATTAAGTCTGGCATGTGCTGGGCTTTTTTAGTATTGATTTTTAGCTGATGATGTGATATGATAGGGACATAAAGAGGGGAAGATGGAAAGAAAATTGTTTGAGACCATTGACAAAAAATACTATACATTTTTACAACTTTTTTCACGTTTTCAAAAAGAAAATGATACAATTTACAGATATTATGAGTGGTATAAAAATTATGGTGATTTTTCAAATTTGGAAGCATTTGACAAATATGGAAAAAGGGTTAAAAACATAGCAAAATATACCGAAAGAGACTATGAAAAATTTGCTTTTCAACGCGTAAAGACAGATGTGATTAGATTGGCACATCAACAATCACCGCATGCTATAATGTTTTATTTGTTTATGGAAAATCCTGTGTATTGGGACAAAAATATTGTCGCCGAATCAGAAAAAATTGAAAAAAGTGGGGACACAACACCAGAGAGTCTTGGCTGTGTGGCTGGTTTGCATAGACGTGATTTTGCATATGCATTTGGACACACAAGCATAACAAAGTCAATAAAAAATGTTTATGATATATGTGAGGTTATTGCGAACAATTGGTATGAATATAATTATGCAGCATGTTTAGGCTATCATGGACTTACTTCAGAAGAAGAAACGAGGGTTGGAGATTGTGCTGCCGTTGCATTAAACTGTTATAAACAATTGAAAAAATATTCTCCAGAATATGTTGAGGTACTTGGAAAAATGCAAAAGGCATTTTATTCAAGATTTTTAAATTCACCAAAAACGGAAAGGAATTTTTTTGATGTTGCTGTTTTGCTTAAAACAAAAAGTGATTTTCCTGATGAGATTTTTGCGTCCGGAGTTGTAAATTGGAAAGATTTTGCAGAACTTTCAAAAGGCAAGTATTACAGCTTTGGGCGCTTTGGGTCAATCATAAATCGTGAAAAGACTTTGCACAGAATGAAAAAACTTGTCAAGAAAAATGATGCGTTGAGACCAGCACTTGAAATGAAACAAATTGAGTTTGCAAGTGCGGCACTTGTTGTAGGAAAACACAATTTTGGTGCAGATACCACTTTAAGACAACGCATCTTTGAGAGAGCAAAAGGAATTTTTGTTAAATCAACAGAAGAAAAAGTGACAACAGAAAAGACAATAAATATGCATGAAAGAATATAATAAAAACGAACCGATTGTGGTTCGTTTTTTATTCTGTTTGGTGCCGAAGGTGGGAGTCGAACCCACATGAAGTTGCCCTCGCAAGATTTTGAGTCTTGTGCGTCTGCCATTCCGCCACTTCGGCATGTTTATATGAATTTGAAAGGGTTTGCAAAAACTTCTATTTCAAAAGCAAGGTTATTTTATCACAAATCAAGGCTTTTGACAAGTGTTTTGACAGATTTTTTATTGTTACTTATTGAAAAATGGTCCTTTTTATGTTATCATAAAAAAGTAAGGGGGCAAATGATTATGGTTGAAAAAGATTCACAAAAATTATTGAATCACATGATGACAAAAGAATTTGCCTCTGATTTGTCACATAGATTCAAGAAAAATTCCACTTATCGTTTTGTTGAGAGATTGAAAACCAGCACTATAAATGCAAAGGTATTGTCTGATTTTGCACGCAAGGTCAGAATTGTTCCAGTTGATCATTATGAAGAGAAAAATTGGACATTTTTTGAAATGTTGGATTTGGCACTTGATATTTATAAAGATTTTGATGAAGAACTTTACAATCGACTCAAGATTTTAGTTGGTAATGCACACTGGTTTAAAGAAAAACCAATTTTGAAGAACGCCGTAAAATTTTTGAGAGCAAAGGGGCTTTATAAAAAAGATAAAGATGTTGTATTTTTTGCTGATCCATCATACAAAAGAAATGATGGAAGTGTGACTCGTGCAAGAAAGGGTATTATGCGTGACATTATGTTGAAACCAGACAAATCTGTTTTGGGCGTATTAACTTTGGTACATGAGCTTGCTCACTGGCTTTGCAAAAGATCTGAGGTCGGAAAAGTTAAGGAAGATGCATCAGGTGAAATCTTCAGCATGTTTATGGAACATTATGCCATAAATTGGTTAAGACAAAAAGGATTTGCATCTGAAGATGATGTTGAAAAATTTAGAATTAGAAACAAAAATCATATTGCAAGCAGAGCAAACGTTGTTCTGAAAGAAAACGCATTTGCAAAACATTTTCAAAATGACAGAATTAAGTTGAATATAAGTGATTTGACATTGCAAGATGTTTTGGATGCTCAAGTCAGGTGGTCACATCAAATTGAATTTAGATTACATTCAAACAAAATCTTAAACGATCTGATGTATTTTACATACAAAGACAAAAAACCAGCGTGGTTTGATTATAGATATGTGTATAGCGGAATTGTTGCAACAATTTTGTATAAAGATTTTCAAAATCAACCAGAAGAAACAAAATTTGTGATCAAACAGTTTATCAAACATGATGATGCGTTGAATATGGAAGAGACAGAGTTGATTTTGCTTGGAGGTCTTGCAAAAGATAAAATAAAAAATCATTTTGACAAATATTTTGTGTCCGATCAAGGCGTTGACTTGAAGAATGATACAAAAATGACTAACGAAGAGATTGACGCTTTGTTGTCAGAAATTGAATGTAGAGAAAGATGCGGCAGATGGCAAGGTCTTGCAGATGAAGAGTTTGTGATGACAAAGGCTTCGAAACAGGAGGCTGGCGGTAAAGTCCCATTGGATATAGGATCAAAATAAACGGCGTGATGCCGTTTTTTTGTTTGCTAAAATGGATAAAGTGTATTATAATACTTTCATAAGTTTGTTTAAGGTATAGAAAAATGATTTTTAAAAAATTTTTTAACAGAGACTCTGCTCTTGTAAATGAACTTGCAGAAGAGTTTAATGTTTTGCCTTCAACAATGTATTTGATTTTATCACGAGGACATTCAACAAGAAAAGAAATTGCTGACTATTTGTCGGTAGGAGAACTTTTAAATA